>Ga0099828_10002886_pt1 | contig 11955 bp, 10 predicted proteins | sample CZO8metaG_2_FD_79338 | JGI IMG/M metagenome (GOLD analysis project Ga0099828, IMG submission 79338) | Vadose zone soil microbial communities from the Eel River Critical Zone Observatory, Northern California, USA - CZOApr15con2H1.8 metaG | ecosystem: Environmental > Terrestrial > Soil > Vadose...
TCGACGCCGTCCTTCCGCAGGTCGACGTGATCTACCAGACACGAATCCAGAAGGAGCGTTTCAGCGACGAGGCCTCCTACCTCGCGCTCAAGGGCGTCTACCGCATCGATGCCTCGACGCTGGCCCGCATGAAGAAGGAGTCGATCGTGATGCACCCGCTGCCCAGGGTCGATGAGATCGCGCCCGAGGTCGATGCGGATCCTCGGGCCGCTTACTTCCGCCAGGCTCGCAACGGGCTCTACATTCGGATGGCGCTGCTGGACAAGGTGCTGGCATGAAATGGACCGCAACTGGCGGCCGCGTCAAGGGAACGGTCATGGACGAGGACGCCATCCGGCGTTCGCTGATGCGCATCGCGCACGAAATCGTCGAGAGAAACAAGGGCGCTGACGGCTTGGTGCTCGTCGGAGTCGTGAGGAAGGGAGACATCCTGGCCCAGCGACTCGCAACCGCTATCTCAGAGCTGGAGGGTTCGACGGTGCCATTCGGTCGGATCAATCCCGCGCGCCACCGCGACGACCTTCACATTCGCCCGCTTGCAGACGGCACCTACACGAGCGAGTTGCCTGAGATCAATGACCGGATCGTCGTGCTTGTAGACGACGTCATCTGGCATGGCCGGACAATTCGGGCGGCAATGGACGCGCTGATCGAGATAGGGCGTCCAAGGGCCATCCAGCTTGCGGTCCTGGTCGATCGCGGACACCGCGAGCTACCGATCCGGCCGGACTATGTGGGCAAGAACGTGGCTACATCAGCCCACGAAATGATCTACGTGTGCCTCAAAGAGTTTGAGGACCTTGATTGCGTAGTGATTACTCGGTGAATAACCGCTCTGCGGCGCTGGTGCTCGAGGACGGCCGCGCCTTCGTCGGCGCGGCGCTGGGCGCTGATGTCCTGGGTCAAGGCGAGGTCGTTTTCAACACCGCCATGACCGGCTACCAGGAAGTGCTGACCGATCCCTCATACGCCGGGCAGATGGTGTGCATGACCTACCCGCTCCAGGGCAATTACGGAGTCCGCGACCCCGATGCGGAGTCCGCGCGCCCATGGGCGCGCGCGCTCGTCGTGCGCTGGGCGTGCCCGGTGCCGAGCCACCACTCCAGCGAGGCTTCGCTGGACGAGTACCTGCGGCGGTGGCGCGTGCCTGCGATCGCGGACATCGACACTCGCGCGCTGACCCGGCACATCCGCAAGCACGGCGCGCTGCGAGCGGTCCTCACGCATGAAGAGACAGCGCCCGATCGGAAGCGTCTCGAAGATCTGGCGCTGGCCGCGCGTCGCGTCACTCCGCTCGCAGAGCAGGACCTGGTCGCCGAGACGTCACGGACGGCGAGCGCGGAATGGCTCGATCCACTTCCACTCGAGCTGCGCCTGCCGCATCGGGCGGACGGGGATGGGCTCGTGATCGCGGTCGTCGACTACGGCGTGAAGTCGAATATCCTCCGCTCGCTGCGCGAGCGTGGGTGCCGCGTGATCGTGCTTCCGCACACGGCCTCTTGGACGGATGTCGCAGCCGCGGGCGCGGATGGGCTCGTGCTGTCCAACGGCCCGGGTGACCCGGCCGTCCTCGATCGGCCGGTCGAGCTGGCACGCGATGCGCTCGGGCGCATTCCGCTGTTCGGCATCTGCCTCGGCCACCAGATCATGGGCCGCGCCGCCGGCGCCACCACCTCGCGGCTCCCTTACGGCCACCATGGCGCCAATCACCCGGTCAAGGACCTGGAAACCGGCCGGGTGCACATCACGAGCCAGAACCACGAGTTCCAGGTGGACGCAGCTTCGCTGCCGCCCGGCGACTTCTTCGTCTCGCAGCGCAACCTCAACGACGGCTCGGTCGAGGGCCTGGGCCACCGCAAGCTGCCCGTCTTCAGCGTCCAGTACCACCCTGAGGGCTGCCCCGGGCCGCAGGACAACCAGCACCTCTACGACCGGTTCGTGGAGATGGTTCGCAACCGCCGCCCGGTTCTTAAGGCGGTCGGCGGCGCTGCGCAGCGAGAGAAGCCAAAGAAGGTGCTCATCCTCGGCTCCGGACCGATCGTGATCGGCCAGGCCGCCGAGTTCGACTACGCGGGCACGCAGGCGTGCAAGGCGCTCCGCGAGGAAGGCATCACGACCGTGCTCGTGAACTCCAACCCCGCCACGATCATGACCGACGAGGAGGTGGCCGATCGCGTTTACCTGGAGCCGCTAACCGTGGAAGCAGTCGAGCGCGTGATCGCCCGCGAGAAGCCGGACGCGCTGCTGCCGACATTGGGCGGCCAGACGGGCCTCAACCTCGCGACCGACCTGGCCGCCGCCGGGGTGCTCGACCGGCACCACGTCCGGCTCCTCGGCGCCGACATCGAGACCATCCGCAAGGCGGAGGACCGCCAGGCATTCAAGGAGATGCTCGAGCAGATCGGCGAGCCGGTGCCGCTGTCGAGTGTCTGCGAATCGATTAACCAGGTCATCGCGTTCGTGGCCGAGATCGGCCTGCCGGTCGTGATCCGGCCGGCGTACACGCTGGGCGGCACGGGCGGCGGTTTCGTGACCAACGAGGCTGACCTGAAAACGATTGCGCAGCGCGGCCTCGACGCCTCGCCCATCCACCAGGTCCTCATCGAGCGCTCCCTGTGGGGCTGGAAGGAGATCGAGTACGAAGTCATGCGTGACAGCGCCGACACCTGCATCACGGTCTGCAACATGGAGAACCTCGATCCGATGGGCGTGCACACCGGGGACTCGATCGTGGTCGCACCGGCGCAGACGCTCAGCGATCGCGACCACCAGATGCTGCGCTCGTCCGCGATCCGCATCATCCGCGCGCTCGGAATCGAGGGCGGATGCAACGTGCAGTTCGCCCTGGACCCGAAGAGCTCGACCTACTACGTCATCGAGGTCAACCCCCGCGTGAGCCGATCGTCGGCGCTCGCGTCCAAAGCCACCGGATATCCGATCGCGCGGGTGGCCGCGAAGGTGGCGGTTGGCCGGCGGCTCGAGGAGATTCGCAACGAGATCACCGGCCGCACCTTTGCCGCGTTCGAGCCGGCGCTCGACTACTGCGTCGTCAAGATCCCTCGCTGGCCGTTCGACAAGTTCCCCGCCGGCGATCGGCGGCTGGGCACGCAGATGGCATCGACCGGCGAGGTGATGGCCATCGAGCGTACGTTCGAAGGCGCCCTGGTGAAGGCGATGCGCTCACTGGAGCAGAAGCCCCCCTCCGCCGCGGAGCTGGAGCGACCGGAGCTCATCGACCAGCCCAATGACAGGCGGCTCTTCGCGCTGCTCCACGCGCTTCGCAACGGAGCGCAGTCCGCCGACATCGCCGCGCGCAGCGGCATCGACCGCTGGTTCATCGACCGCCTGGAGACGATCACACGACTGGAGAAGCACGGGGACGTCCGCGAGCTTCGGCGCGCGGGTTTCTCCGACACGATGATCGTGGCGCTGCGGGGCGAGTCGGTGGAGAGGTCGTCGCCCACGTACAAGCTCGTCGACACGTGCGCGGCCGAGTTCGAGGCCGCGACGCCGTACTACTACTCCTGCTGGGAGGAGGAGACCGAGAGCGAGCCGGTCACGGGTCGCACCGCCCTTGTGGTTGGGTCCGGGCCGATCCGGATCGGCCAGGGGATCGAGTTCGATTACTGCTCGGTCCATGCCGCCTGGTCGCTGCGCGAGGCCGGCGTGCGCGCGGTGCTCGTCAACTCCAACCCGGAGACGGTGTCCACGGACTTCGACACCTCGGACCGCCTGTACTTCGAGCCGCTCGATCTCGACGGCGCGGTCCAGGTCGCCGAGGCCGAGCGCGTGGCCGGCGCCCTGGTCCAGTTCGGCGGCCAGACGGCCATCAATCTTGCCGAGTCGCTGGAAGAGCGCGGAGTGCCGATCCTGGGCTCCGCGGTGGAGGCCATCGACCTGGCCGAGGATCGGCGCGCGTTCGCCGCAGCTCTCGAGGCGATTGGCATTCCACAGCCCGTGGGCGGCACGACCACCACCGTCGAGGAGGCGATCGTCATCGCCGAGCGCGCGGGCTATCCCGTGCTCGTGCGGCCGTCATACGTCCTCGGCGGACGAGCGATGGAGATCGTGCACGACCGCCGCGAGCTGCAGCGATACATGGTGTGGGCGATTGGCGCGATGCCGCGTGGCACCGTGCTCGTGGACAAGTACCTCCAGGGCGACGAGGTGGAGGTCGACGCGGTCACGGACGGCGACACGGTCGTGATCCCGGGCGTAATGAAGCATGTCGAACGCGCCGGGGTGCACTCGGGCGACTCGTATGCGGTCTACCCGGCCCCAGGCCTGGAGCCATCAGAGCTCGAGGACGTGATCGACTACACGGTCCGCATTGCGCGTCACTTGCGGCTGCGCGGCCTGGTCAACGTCCAATACGTGGTCCATCGCGGCAAGGTGTACGTGCTCGAGGTGAACCCGCGCGCGTCTCGAACGGTCCCGTTCCTCTCCAAAGTCACCGGCGTGCCGATGGTCGACATGGCGACGCGGGTCATGCTCGGCGGGAAGCTGTCGGACCTCGGGTGGAGCACGGGCCTGGTTCCGCCGCGGGACCTCGTCGCGGTCAAGGCGCCGGTCTTCTCGATGAACAAGCTGCCGGCCGTCGATTCGTACCTTGGGCCGGAGATGAAGTCGACCGGCGAGGCGATCGGGATCGACCGCACCGTCGCGGCCGCAATGCGCAAGGCCTTCGCCGCCTCGGGCGTGCACATCAAGGCTGGAGGAGCTGTGCTGCTCACGATCGCCGACGTCGACAAGCCGGAGATCTTCCCGATCGTCTCGCGCCTGGTGCAGATGGGCTGCACCCTGGTGGCCACCGACGGCACCGCGCGGGCGTTGCATTCCGCGGGTTTCTCGCCCCGTCTCGTGGCGAAGATCGGCGAAGAGGGGCCGACCGTGCTCGACGTCATCACGGCCGGCGAGGTCGATCTCGTCATCAACACGATGTCGAACATCTACACGGACTCGGCCGACGTGGGCGGGCCGGTGTTCAAGGATGGTTTCGAGATCCGAAGGGCAGCGGTGGAACGGCGCATCCCGTGCCTCACATCGCTGGACACCGCGGCGGCTCTACTCGAGTCGGCCGCGATCGCGCCGGATGAGATGGTGGTGCGGACCATCGACGAGTGGAGGCAAGGTGTTCCTGCTTGATGCAGCGCTTGTAGCTCGCCGCGAGGTCGCGCGCGGGATGTTCGTGCTCTCGCTCGACGCGCCGCAGATCGCAAACTCCGTTCGCGCCGGCCAGTTCGTGAACCTCGGCTGGTCGCCGGGCCCGCTGCTGCGGCGCCCGTTCTCGGTCTACAGGACCGACGGCGATCGCATCGAGGTGATCCTCAAAGCAGTTGGCGCCGGCACTTCGCAGCTGCTGGCGATGACGGCGCGCGACACGATCAGCTGCCTGGGCCCCCTCGGCCACGGCTTCGAGCTCTCGCCAGGCCCGCGCTCGGTGGCGCTTGTAAGCGGCGGGCTGGGCGTGGCGCCGATGCCGCTGGCCGCTCGCGAGGCGCGGGCGGCCGGGATCAGCGTGACCTGGGTGCATGGGGCCCGGAGCGTGGATGAGCTCTGCTCCGAGGCCGACGGCGACGAGGTGATCTGGGCCACCGACGATGGCTCACGAGGCTTCGCGGGCACCGCCGTGTCGGCCGTGCCGGAGACCGACATGGTGCTTGCGTGCGGTCCGAACCGGATGCTCGCCGCTGTGGCGATGCGCTGGCCGGACGCGCAGGTCGCGGTCGAGACGTACATGGGCTGCGGCACCGGTGTTTGCCTTGGCTGCGCCGTCCCCCTGGCACGCGGCGGTTACGACCGCGCCTGCAAGGAGGGACCGGTCTACCGCGCCGCGGACGTCGAGTGGTCGATGCTGCCTGCCCACCTGGCTTACGCGGTCAGCGCGTGACGATTGACATGTCGGTCGAGATCGGCGGGCTGACGCTGCGCGGGCCGGTGCTCGCGGCCTCCGGAACATTCGGTTACGGCACCGAGGTGCCACTGCTCGAGCGCCGGGCGCTCGGCGCGATGGTGTCCAAGGGCATCTTCCTCCGCCCGCGAGCCGGCGCGCCGCCACCCCGCATCATCGAGACGCCCTCCGGGATGCTCAACGCGATCGGGCTCCAGGGGCCTGGAGTCGAGGGCCTGATTCGCGACTACGCGCCGCAGTGGGCGCAATGGGACTTCCCCGTACTCGTGAACATCAATGGCGAGACCGCTGCTGAATACGGCGAGCTGGCGGCAAGGCTCGACGGCGTGCCGGGGGTCGCCGGGTTCGAGATCAACATCTCGTGCCCGAACGTCGAGCAGGGCGGCCTGTACTTCGGGAATGACCCGCGAGCTGCAGCCGCCGTGACCGAAGCGGTGCGCAAGCGGACCGACCGGCCGGTGTGGGTGAAGCTCACGCCCATGGTCACCGACATCGGCGTGATCGCTCGCGCGTGCGAGGCGGCCGGCGCCGATGCGCTCTCGGCGATCAACACGTTCGTGGGCATGTCGATCGACCTCAACACGCGGCAGCCAAGGCTGAGCTTCCGCACGGGCGGTCTGTCAGGGCCCGCCATCCGCCCGCTGGCGGTGCACCTCGCGCACCAGGCGGCGCGAGCGGTGAGCATCCCGGTGATCGGGATCGGCGGCATCACGGGCGCCGATGACGCGCTCGAGTTCCTGGTCGCGGGCTGCGCCGCGGTGCAGGTGGGCACGGCCACGTTCGTAAAGCCGCGCGCGATCGCCGAGGTTCACGACGGCATCGCCGCCTATCTCGCGTCGCACGGCTTCGCGTCCCTTGCCGAACTACCTCGATACCTACCTCGCGACTAGGAGAAGAAGATGTCGACCGAAATTCCGCCCGCTGGACGCGACCCTCTAGCTGCGGGCAAGCTGCAGATCCTCGCCACCGAGCACTGGAGCCTGCTCGCGACCCGCTCGCTGACGTACACCGAATCCCTGGGCCGCGTGAACATGTTCCTGGGCATCCTGTCCGGCGCTGTGATCGCTCTCGCGCTCGTCGCCCAGGCCGACCGCTTCGGCACGACGTTCATAGCAGTCGCGATTTTCATGCTCGCGGTCGTCTTCTTCGTGGGCGTCGCCACGGTCAGGCGCCTGTTGATGCTCAACATAGACGACTACAGGTGGGTGGTCGGGATGAATAGGCTTCGCCACGCCTACCTCGAAATGCACCCGGAGCTTGAGCCGAACTTCATCACCAGCCGTTATGACGACCTGCCTGGCGCGCTCCTGACGCTCGGGCTCGGACCGGCGAGCGTACCAAGCCTGGGCACGCTGTTTCACAGCTTCGTGACCCTGCCGGGCATGGTGTCGGTGATTGTGGCTTCGGTCGGCGCCGCCATCGCGGGGCTTGCCGCCATAGGGTTTGGCGCTCCAACGTACGTAGTTCTGCTGGCCGGGGCCTTGGCATTTGCAGCCGCCTTGGCGGTGATGCTCCGGACGGGAAGTCGGTCATTTCGCGGGTACGGCCCAAGCTCTGAGGTTAGGTTTCCCACTCCAAAAAGCTAGGTCGGCGCGAAGACCTCCGGCCTGATCAGCCGGATCGCGACGATCACGACGCCCGCGACGACGGCCCCGATCGCCATCGCGCCCGGCGCTCCGAGGACAGTGGCCAGCGCGCCGGCCTGCAAGCTGCCGATTGGCCCCACCCCGATCAAGGCCTGCGCGTAGAGCGCCATCACCCTGCCGCGCAACTGGTCGGGCGTGACGGTCTGGATGCGGTTGTTGGCGGTGGCGACGAATGAGATCTGGCAGTAGCCCGCCACGAATAGGGTGATGAGCGACAGCGCGTAAACCCGCGACGCGGAGAAGACCAGCAGGGCCGCGACCCAGATGAGCGCCATCCAGAACTGGCGCCGAGGATCGGCGCCCAAGCTGGGTGAAAACGCCAGCGTCAGGGCGCCGGCGAGCGCGCCCAGACCCATAGATCCCATCAGGAAACCGAAGCCCTGGGCTCCGACGTGCAGCACCTGGTCGGCGAACAATGGGATCAGGGTCAGCCGGTTCATTACGAAGAGCGAGAAGACGGCCACCGCGACCAGCATCATGCCCACGGCCGGCTCGCGCCGGGCGTATGCGGCACCTTGGGCAACGCGTTCAAGCCAGGGCTGCTCGTGCCGCTCGGGCACGACCGCGGGCAGGTCTCGCATCAGCAACAGCGCACCGACCGCCGCGAGGTAGCTCACCGAGTTGGCGAGGAAGCAAAGCGGTACGCCGACCGCCGCGATGATCAAGCCCGCGATGGATGGACCGATGACGGCCGCCCCGTTGAAAACCGACGAATTGAGCGCGATTGCGTTCATCAGGTCCTGGCGCCCGACCATCTCGATAAGAAACGATTGGCGCGCGGGGACGTCGAAGAGGTTGATGGTGCCGGTCGCGGCCGCGGCCACGAGGACCATCCAGTACTGAGCGTGGCCGGTGGCGGACAGCGCGAACAGCGCGAACGACGGAAGGGTGAACAGCGATTGCGTCACGAGCAGGACGGTGCGTTTGCGGTAGCGGTCCGCGACCACTCCTCCGAACTGGCTGCCGAGGAGTACGGGCGTGAACTGCGCGGCGAGGACGAGACCGACGAGCAGGCCGCTGTGCGTGAGCAAGAGCGCGAGCCAGGGCATGGCGACGCTCTGCATCCAGGTCCCGACCGTCGAGATGATCTGTCCGGTCAGAAAGAGCCGGTAGTTCCGATGGCGCAGCGCGCCCAGCGCCCTGGCCGCCGCCGGCCGGGTCTGGGGCTGGCTGCTTTCTTTCATCAGTACTCGGCTGATAATCGCAGGGTGCCGAGGCTGAAAGAGGAAGTCGACATCGATGCAACCGCGGAGCGGGTCTGGGCGGTGGTGCAGGAGGATGCGACGAATGCGCCCAAGTGGTCGCGCCACGTCGCGAGAATCGAGAAGCTCGACAAGAACCCGCCCGGCAAGGGCACGCGATATCGATATCACCTCGATCTGCCAGGCGGTCTCAAGGAGACGCTCGAGGTCGAGCAGAGCGTGTACAACAAGCCGAAGCGCTGCGCGGGCACGTTCATCCGCGGGCCGCTGAAGGGCACGTGGTCCTATACGTATAGGGAGAAGGGCGGCGCGACCCATGTCGTGTACGAGATGGACTACGAGCTGGCCGGGCTGCTGCGCTTCGCGGGCGGCCTGCTTGCAGGTCAGTACGCCGAAGGCATCCGCAGCAACATGGCCGCTTTGAAGAAGTACGTCGAATCAGGCAAGGGCCCGAAGGCCAAGGGCTGACGCGATGCTTGCTTACGTTTTCAGCCACCGACCGGCCGCCGGTGTGGACTTCGCGGTCTATGTGGCCGCGCTGAAGCGTTTCCACGCCGCGCTGGCGAGCTCGCCGCCGAGCGGATTTGTCCGCTCTTCGACGTTCAAGATCGGCGACCGCTACAGCGATTGGTATCTGGTCGACGGTTCGGCGGCGCTGGATGTGCTCAACGCGGCTGCCGTGAGCGGTGGTCGCACATTGGCGCACGACGCCGCCGCGCGCATGGCTGTGGACGGGGTGGGCAAGCTCTACAGCCTCGTCAGCGGGGAGCCAGCAGCCGGTCCCGGGTTTGAGATCCAGTTCTCGAAGCCGGTAGGAGTCGGGTATGCCGACCATTACGCCCGCTTGCGGCCCTACTCGAGCGGGCCTGGGGTCAGCTTGTGGAGGCGGATGATGGTGCTGGGTCCGCCGCCAGAGTTCTGCCTGATCGCGTCGTCACAGGTCGAGCTCCCGCACGAGTACCGCCCCGAGGTCCTGCGCCGGGAACCAATCTGAGATCAGGAATCTGGCGTGCGAGCGATTGTCAATTCGCGGGAAGGACGTTTAGAGGATCAGTGCTGGTGCCGCTCGCACACAGCTAAAACGGAGCCACCCCCGCTAAAGCTACGGTCGGCGGAAGGGAAGCAGCTCCAGTTGCTCGAACCGGTCCTGGACCGCGTCTCGCAGCTCATTCGAGAGCGCCTTCAGGCGCTCCCGCGTGCTGCCATCGTCGAGGCTTAGAGCCCGGACACGCCGGAGGACCGTCTGCATAGCGTACAGGCCGGCTGGCTCGTCGCTCGTGATGCGTCCGGCCGCGGTGCGAAGGGCGCGCGCGATCTCTTCGTGGTTGTGCGCTCGCAGCCAGTTGCCGAGACGTGAGGCGGCCACGAGCACGCGCTGCGTCTTGGGGTTCAGGCCCGTCGTGGGGACTTCGCGCGAACGCGCCGGCTGGAAGACCGACAGCGACGGCCGGTGGCGGCGCAGCAGTCCGACGCGATTGAGGAGACCTTTCGCGTTGGGCCCCATCATGACGATCACGCCTGCCACGATGAGCAGGCCGGCGATCACCCCTGCCAGGACTTCGATCACTATGCCTAGCGTACATTCTTGGGGGCGTCGCGACGGGTTCTTGAGTCGGGGAGTAAGAGTGGCGAGTAGTTACAAGCCAATTGCGGTTGTCACGGGTGCTTCATCGGGCATCGGCGCGGCCACGGTCGTTGCGTTGGGCCGCCTCGGTTATCGCATCGCGGCGGGCGCGCGGCGATTGGAGCGCGTGCGTCGCGTTGTGGGCTCATCGGGCCTGGCCCTGCCGCTGGATGTGACCAAGCTCGACAGCATCGACGCCTTTGTGGCTGAGGTAAAGAAAAAGTTCGGCCGCATCGATGTGCTCGTCAACAACGCCGGCCTTGCGCGCGGCCTCACACCAGTTGCCGAGGGACGTGACGAGGACTGGATCGAGATGTGGGAGGCCAATGTGCTCGGGCTGTTGCGAATGACGCGAGCCAGCCTGCCCCTCATCCGCAAGGCGCGGCACGGACACATCGTCAACCTCGGGTCGATCGCGGGGTTCGAGGTTTACAAGGGCGGCGCCGGATATACGGCCACCAAGCACGCGGTGCATGCGATCTCACGCACGCTGCGACTCGAGTTGAATGGCGAGCCGATCCGGGTCACAGAGATCATGCCGGGCATGGTCAAGACAGAGTTCAGCGTCGTGCGTTTTCACGGTGATCGCGACGCGGCCGAGTCCGTCTATAAAGGTGTGAAGCCGCTCGTCGCCGCAGACATCGCTGAAACCATCGTGTATGCAGTCACGCGGCCGCCACACGTCGACGTCGATGAGCTGGTGATCCGCCCGGTCGCGCAAGCGGCCCCCTGGCTCGTGGCGCGAAAGCCTTAGCCTCGCTCGAACTTTGGAGCAGCTATCCGTCTCCCGGCAGGTTTTTCCTCATAACTATTTCAGTGGAGGCGGCGCCAGCTCTTGCCACTCCACGCCCACTCGGCGGTGTTCAAGGTGGCTCCAGTACCGGAAGCTTCATTCAGACCACCAAAGACCAGGATTTCGCGACCGTCGAATGCAGCTCCAAAGCCAAGCAGCCTCGGCCCGGGTGAGCTGGTTCCGACCCAGGCCCACGTGCCGCCCGCCCAACGCCACAGCTCGAGCTGATTCGAGTATGGGGCGCCCGCCAGCAACCAAAGCGAGTGACGGTCGGCGACGATGAGGCCGGACGGGGGGAGGTGCGCCTCGTTCGTGGCCGCCGTTTCCAGTTCCCAGTCGGAACCAGTCCATCGCCAGGTGTTGGTCATCGCATCTTTGGGGATCCGATAGCCACCGAACGCAATCAAGGCGCCAGTGGTGGGATCGATGCCCAGACTCGCTCCAAGACGCGATGGTGGCGAGTGTTCCGGATGCAGCTGGCGCCAGCCCGACTTCGACAACAACCATGTCTCTTCGGCATGTGCCCCGGCTCCGATTACGAGCACGCCTCCGAGCTTGGGATCGTCGATCGCAGTCGGACCTGAGAGCTTGGGCCCGGTTCCGAGCAGCTGGCTCCAAACACCGCCGCGGAATTCCCAGGTGTCGTAGAGCGCAACGTAACCATCCAGTGCGGTGGCGTCCCATCCGCCATATGCGACGACGCTCGAAGTCGAGGGATCCGGCGCCAACGCCGATCCGAAAACGGGATGGCCGGCAAAACCAGGCTCCTGGCTCCAGCA
>Ga0099828_10002888_pt1 | contig 11953 bp, 10 predicted proteins | sample CZO8metaG_2_FD_79338 | JGI IMG/M metagenome (GOLD analysis project Ga0099828, IMG submission 79338) | Vadose zone soil microbial communities from the Eel River Critical Zone Observatory, Northern California, USA - CZOApr15con2H1.8 metaG | ecosystem: Environmental > Terrestrial > Soil > Vadose...
CGTGTCCGCGCGGCGCCGGCTCGCCCAGCGCGAGGCGCTCATCCTGCGCGATGCGCAGCTGCTGCTCGACCAGGTCGACATCCCACACCAGCTCGGTGACCGGATGCTCGACCTGGAGCCGCGCGTTCACCTCGAGGAAAAAAAACTGACCTGCCTCATCTATGGCGAACTCGACGGTGCCCGCACCGACGTAACCGACGTCTCGCATTACCGCGATCGCCGCCTCCGCGATCGCCTTCCGCTGGCGGTCGTCGAGCGACGGCGCGGGCGTCTCCTCGAGCACCTTCTGATGGCGCCGCTGCGTCGAGCAGTCGCGCTCGCCCAGCGCGGTGACCGCGCCGTGCGCATCGGCGAGGATCTGCACCTCGATGTGCCGCGGTCGCTCCACGAGGCGCTCGAGCAGCAGGCGCTCGTCGCCGAAGGACGCGGCCGCGATGCGGCGTGCCTTCGCGAGCGCGTCACGCAGTGCGACCTCGTCCCGCACCCGTTGCATGCCGATGCCGCCGCCACCGGCGACGGGCTTCACCATGACCGGATAGCCGATGCGCCGCGCGGCATCGAGGAACGTCTCGTCGCGCTGGTCCTCGCTCCACTGGCCGGGGAGCACGGCAACGCCCGCGGCGCGTGCGATGTCCTTGGCCCGTGCCTTGTCACCGAGCGCGGCGAGCGCCGCGGGCGTCGGCCCGACGAAGCGCAGACCCGCGCGTTCGATCGCCTCAGCGAAGGCAGGCGATTCCGCCAGGAAGCCGTATCCGGGATGGATCAACGTCGCGCCGCTCTCGCGGGCGGCGGCGAGGATCCGGTCGGGATCGAGATACGACTCGCGCGCGGGCGGTGGTCCGATGCGGACCGCGACATCGGCCTCACGCACGAACGGGAGCGAGGCGTCGGCATCCGAATGCACCGCCACCGTCCGCATGCCCATGCGCCGCGCGGTGCGGAAGATGCGACGGGCGATCTCGCCGCGATTCGCGACGAGGAGGGCGGTCACGTGTCCCAGCGCGCCTTGCGCTTCTCGAGGAAGGCGCGCATGCCCTCCTGTCCCTCGGGGCTCACCCGCAGACCGGCGATCCACTCGATCGTGAGCTCACGCACATCCGCGGGCGAACGGCCGGCGACCTCGCGCACCAGACGCTTCGCGGCGCGTACGGCGTTGGGTCCGCCCGCTACGACCGCGTCGACGTAGAGCGTGAGCGTCGCGTCCAGCTCCGCTGGCGCCGCGACCGCCTCCACCAGACCGACCTCGAGGGCGCGTGGCGCATCGAAGCGCAGGCCGCTGGTGAAGAGCGCGGTCGCGTGTCCGCGCCCGATCTTCTGCACGACGTAGGGCGATACGACGGACGGCATGATGCCGAGGCGGACCTCGGTGAAGCCGAAGACCGCCTCGCTCGACGCGATGGCGATGTCGGCGACCGCGACGAGCCCCGCGCCGCCGCCCAGCGCGGCGCCCTGCACTCGCGCCAGCAGGGGCATCTCGAGGTCGTGGAGGGCGGCGAACATCGCCGCGAGGGCGCGCGAGTCGGCGAGGTTCCGCTCGCGGCCGAAGTCGATCATGCTCTTCATCCAGTTCAGATCGGCGCCGGCGCAGAAGGTGTCACCCTCGGCCCCGAGCACGACCGCCCGCGCATCGTGCGGCACGGCCGCGGCGGCGGCGGTGAGCGCCGCGATGAGCTCGGCATCGAACGCGTTGCGCCGATCGGGGCGCGCCAGCGTGAGCCAGGTCACACCGCGCGCGTCGGAGGAGGATCGGACGAGGGCCTCAGCCACAGGTGACGTGAGGCTAGTGGAAAGTCTTCTCCCCGGCGCGGATCGGCAGGTCGAGCCAGTTCTCACGCGGCGGCAACGGGCAGCTCCAGTCGTCGTTGTAGGCGCAGTACGGGTTGTACGCGCTGTTGAAGTCGAGATCGTACGTGTCGCCTTCGAGCCGATGCGCCTCGACGTAGCGACCCGAGCCATACGTCTCGCCGCCGCTGGTCGCGTCGCGGAAGGGAACGAAGAGCTCGTCCCCCTGTTCATACGCGAGCAGCCCGATCTCGCGATCGCCCATCGTGAACCGAAGCGTTCCCGCGCGCGGCAGATGCTGGATCTGCCCATCGCTCGCCTGGATGTCCTCGTACTCGGTGGTCGCGGGACGTTCCAGGACCGCCTCGAAGTGGAACGCGGGATCGGCCTCGAAGTAGGGGAGTCCGGCGAACTTCGCGCGCTGGTCGTGGGTGAGCGGCGAGTCGCCGCCGCGCGCGAAGAACTCGTCCTTCATCGCGCGGATCTCGGCGAGCTCCATCAGCCGACCGCCGGATCGCGCAGCAGCACGACGAGCTCGCCATCGGCGACGCGCGCACCGGCCTGGTTCGCGATCTCGGCGCGCAGCGTCACGATGGGCTTGTCGGGCCGCACCTTCGTGACTTCGAGCGTGCCGGTGATCGTGTCGCCGGGACGGACCGGCGCGAGGAAGCGGACGCGCTGCTCGAGGAACACGCTGCCTGGGCCGGGCAGATCCATGCCCAGCAGGGCCGAGAGGAGCGACGCGGTCACCGCGCCGTGCGCGATGTGGCCGTCGAACCCGATGCGCCGCGCGAAGCCGTCGTCGAAGTGCACCGGATTCCGGTCGCCCGAAAGGCGCGCGAACGCCTCGATCTGATCGTCAGTGACGGTCATGGAGCGTTCGGCTCGTTCGCCGACGCGCGGCACGCGCATCGGGCGAGGGTAACGCGCTGGGCTAGTCGGCGGGCGCTGCCTGAAGCTGATCGAACGCCGCGACGGCGTCGGCGATCACTTGTCCATTGACGTTCGGAGAGAGCGTGTAGCGCACCACGTTTCCCTCGCGCCGGCCGGTGACCGCGCCGAGATCCCGGAGCACCTTGAGGTGTTGGCTGGTGGCCGAGCGGCTGCGTCCGATCACGCGTGCGAGGTCGCCCGCGGCGAGCGTGGTGTCGGCGCTGAGCGCGCGGAGGATCTTCACGCGCGTCGGGTCGCACAGGGCGTCGAGGAGCTGCTCCATCCGCCGCTCCTCGCGCGGAGCAAGCATCTTCCTCTCCGCCGACGCCACGGCCGTGGGGTCGAGGGCGCGGTCGGGCACGCCGTTCCCCATCGCAAACCTCCGCTCGCTCGTTAGTTGCTTATGACCCATGCAGGCTGTGTACCGGACCACCCACCCTGATAACGGTTTCGTAACGGCGCAACTTGCGATTACGGTCCGTCACCGTCGAGGCTGCGACCAGTGACGCGTGTGCTGGTCCTCGACGATGACGTGACCGTCGCTGATCTGATCCGCATCGTGCTGGAGGATGCGGGTTACGACGTGGCCGCGTCGCACAGTGCGAGCGAGTTGCCCGACGGCCCCTTCGCCTGCGTGGTCACCGATCTCATGACCATCGTCCTCTACGACACGGAGGCGGCCCGTGAGTACCTTCTCCGCCTCGGCGAGCGCTATCCGCAGGTCCCGCTGATCGTCGTGACCGGCCACGGGGGGGCTCTGCGCGACAAAGATCGACTCGGTGTGCGCCGCGTGATCGTGAAGCCGTTCGACGTGGACCGTTTGGTACGCGCGGTGGGCGAGGCGATCACATCCTGAAGATGCCGTAGCGCGGCGCCTCGATGGGCGCGTGGCGCGCGGCGGCGATGCCCAGCGCGAGCACAGCGCGCGTGTCGAGCGGGTCGATGACGCCGTCGTCCCACAGCCGCGCGGTCGAGTAGTACGGCGAGCCCTGCGTCTCGTACTGCTCGCGGATCTTCGTCTTGAATTGCTGGCGCTCGGCATCGCTCGCGAACGTGCCGACCATCGAGAGCACCATCGCGGCCTGCTCCCCACCCATGACGCTGATGCGCGCGTTCGGCCACATCCAGAGCTGGCGCGGCTGGTAGGCGCGGCCGTTCATGCCGTAGTTCCCCGCGCCGAAGCTGCCGCCGATGATCACGGTGAACTTCGGGACGGCCGCGCATGCGACGGCGGTCACCATCTTCGCGCCGTCCTTGGCGATGCCGCCGGCCTCGTACTCCTTGCCGACCATGAACCCGGAGATGTTCTGCAGAAACACCATTGGGATGCGCCGCTGATCGCAAATTTCGATGAAGTGCGCGGCCTTGAGGGCCGATTCGCTGAACAGCACGCCGTTGTTCGCGACGATGCCGGCGCGGAAGCCCTCGATGCGGCCGAAGCCGCACACGACCGTGGTCCCGTACAGCGCCTTGAACTCGTGGAACCGCGAGCCGTCGACGAGCCGCGCGATGACCTCATGCACGTCGTATTGCGTGCGCAGGTCCGGTGGGACGATCGCGTAGAGATCCTGTGGGTCGAAAGCGGGAGCCTCGGGCGCGGTGCGCTCGTTTCCCCACGCCAGCGGGCGTTCCAGCGTGCCGACGATCTCGCGCGCGATCTCGAGCGCGTGCTGGTCACTCACGGCGAGGTGATCCGCGACACCCGATACACGCGCATGTACGTCCGCACCACCCAGCTCCTCGGCGGTGACGTCGACGCCGGTCGCCGCCTTCACCAGCGGTGGCCCGCCGACGAAGATCGTGCCCTGACCCTTGACGATGATCGTCTCGTCGCTCATCGCCGGGACGTACGCGCCGCCCGCGGTGCATGAGCCCATGACCGAAGCGATCTGCGGCACGCCGAGCGACGAGAGCCGGGCCTGGTTGTAAAAGATGCGCCCGAAGTGGTCGCGGTCGGGAAAGACCTCGTCCTGCCGAGGCAGGAACGCGCCGCCCGAGTCGACGAGGTAGATGCAGGGAAGGCGGTTCTCGAGCGCGATCTCCTGCGCGCGCAGGTGTTTCTTGACCGTCAGCGGGTAGTACGACCCGCCCTTCACGGTCGCGTCGTTCGCCACGATCACGCACTCGGTGCCCGAGACACGGCCGATGCCCGTGATCATCCCGGCCGCCGGCGCCTCGTCGTCGTACATGCCCGTCGCCGCGAGCGGCGAGAGCTCGAGGAAGGCGGTGCCCGGATCGAGGAGCCGCTCGACGCGATCGCGCGGGAGCAGCTTGCCCGCGGCCACATGACGCTGGCGCGAGCGTTCGGGTCCGCCGAGGCGCGCCTTAGCGAGGCGTTCGCGGAGGTCGGCGACCAGCGCCTGCATCGACTCGCGATTCTTCTTGGCCGCCGGGCTCGCGACATCGAACGACGTGGTCATGACCGGCACGGGAAGCGATGCTAGGCGGACGCGACGGACGACGCTCCGATGCCTAGCATCGACCGGCGATGGGACCCGCCGTGCGTGCCGCGATCGACCGCAGCTTCCTCGCACAGCTGCCGGCGCCGGCTCTCGATCGTCTTCTGGCGGGCGCGGTGCTCGAGGCGGTGACCGCCGGAACGACGACGTATCGCGCCGGCGGCGAGCCGCGCCCGTCGCTCATCGTGAGCGGCCTCTTCCGCTCGTACTTCGCCGGACCCGACGGACGTCAGGTCACCGTGCGCTACGCGCGCGAGGGCGACGTGCTCGGCGTGGTCGCGGCCGCTGGCGGCCCGTCGCCGCTGCACGTGCAGGCGCTCACCGACTCGCAGCGCCTGCTCCTCGACATCGAGACGGTGCGCGAGCTCGCGCGCCACGATGCGCAGGTCGCGTGGGTGCTCGTCGGCGCGCTCACCAACACGGTGTACGCGCTGTGGCACGAGCTCGCGGCGACCGCATTCGCGAGCGTTCCGCAGCGGGTCGCGCGGCACCTCCTCGAGATCAGCGCGCGCGAGCAGGAGGCGGACGGTGGCGATCTCGTCGCGCACGTCAGCCAGCAGGAGCTTGCCGATCTCGTGGGCTCGGTGCGCGAGGTCGTCGCGCGCGCGCTGCGCGAGCTGCGCGACGAAGGTATCGTGCGCGTCAGTCGCTCCGGGATCGTGGTTCTTGAGCCCACATTGCTCGCCGCGCGCGCGTGGCCCGTGACCTAGGTCACTGACGGTCCGCCGGTCACCGGCGGACACTTGTTGTCCCGGAGGACCACCTGCTCGACGCCTTTCGTTCACGCGAGTTCCGCTACTTCTGGACCGGCCTGGCCATCTCCAACATCGGCGCGTGGATGCAGGTCTTCGCGCTCGGCATCCTCGTCGTGCAGATCGCGGAGCGCGATGGGGTCCCGGAGCTCGCTCCCTTCTACCTCGGCCTCATGGGCCTCGCGCGCGCCGTGCCCGGGATCCCCTTCACGCTCGTCGCCGGCGCGGTCGCCGACCGCGTCGACCGTCGGAAGATCCTCTTCGTGACGCAGACCACGATGGCCCTCAACGCGCTCGCGCTGTCGATCCTCGCGTACCTCGGTCTCGCGAACCTCGCGGCCGTCCTCGTCGCCGCGACGATCCAGTCCGCGGCGTTCGCGTTCGACAATCCGGCACGCCAGTCGATCGTCCCGCGCATCGTGCCGATGCCCTTCTATCCATCGGCCATCGGACTCCAATCGGCGGCGTTCAACGGCGCGTCGATCATCGGGCCGCTGTTCGCCGGCGTGCTCTTCATCCCGATCGGCGTCGGCGGGCTGCTGCTCGTCAACGCGATCTCGTTCGCCGCGATCCTCGGCGCGCTGTTCGTCATCCCGCGCATCCCGCCGACCGCGCGCCCTTCGCACGGTCTGCTCGCGTCGGTGCGCGAGGGCGCGCGCTACGTGCGCGCGAACCCGGTCCTCGCGTGGATCATCACGATCTCGGGGACGGTCTTCGTCGCGGCGGGTCCGGCCGGTGCGCTCCTGCCCGCGCTCGCGGGGGAGAGCCTGTGGAGCGGCATCAGCTGGCTGTCGCTCCTGCTCACCGCGTTCGGCGCCGGGTCCTTCAGCGCGGCTTTCGCGGTGATGAATGTAGGTCGGATCCGCTCGCTTGGGACGGTCTTCGTGATCGCGGCGATGCTGAACGGGGTCTTCCTGTTCCTCTTCGCTGTCACGACGCAGCCGCTCGTCGCCCTCGCGTTCGCCTACGTGGCGGGCCTGGGTGGCACGCTCATGGCCGGCATGGGGAACAACATGCTGCAGGCTACGACGGCCGACGCCTACCGCGGTCGCGTGATGAGCCTGTGGGGTCTCCTGTTCATCGGACTCATGCCGGTCGGCCAGCTTGCGCTCGGCACGCTCGGCTCACTGCTCGGGATCCACGCGGCGCTCGCGATCGGCGGGGTCGTGGCTTTCGCCGCCGGTCTGTACGCGACCGTCCGTCTGCCCGCGCTGCGCGAATGGCGCGCGCCGGCGCACACTCATGTCGACGAGGTCCCGGGCGTGGTCGGCCTCGGCGCGCCGTCGATCGCGATCGGGGAGACGACGACCCTCAAGTAGCGGTCGGCGATTCCGGTAGAATCGCGTCATCAGCTGACCCGGTAGCTCAGTGGATAGAGCACTTGCCTACGAAGCAAGGGGTCGTGGGTTCGAGTCCCTCCCGGGTCGCCGCGATCAAACTCCACTCGCTAGACCCCGTAGCTCAGTGGATAGAGCAGCACCCTTCGAAGGTGTTGGTCGGGCGTTCGAATCGCCCCGGGGTCGCCTTCACGAAACGTGGACGCTGTGTTCCTCTTCGTCCGCCGCGCTTCCGTCACCCGCCGATGGCAGTTCGAGCACCTGACATCGCACTTCGCGATCTCTGTCTCGATCGCGATCCACGCGCCGCACTTCCGGCACGTTCGCATAGGGCCTCTTTCTGCCCTTCCCTGATGTCAATCTCGATATCGAACACATCTTCTAACCGCCGCCGGGGACTGGTGCAGACAAGAGTTCGTCGATGCGCGTCCCATCGCTCACTAGCGACACTCCTCAGCGCAAGATCCGCGAGCGAATACGCGCTCGTCCCCGCGAGGGGGTTCGAGTCGCTCCGGGGTCGCCGTCGCTCGCTGATTCGTTGACCTTCGCCGCCGTGAGTGCCGTGAGTGAGGAGCGCGAGACCGACCTCGAAGCCCTGCTCCGCCTCGTGCCGTACTTCCGCGACCTCGACCGCCGCGCGAGAGACCAATTCGGTCCCTGGCCGCCGAACAAGCGACCGTACACTCGCCCGATGCGGCGCCTCGTCGCGGTGGTCTGCGCTCTTCCGCTCCTTGCGATGCAGGCGCCGCTCGAATCGCCCTGGACCCAGCCGACGACACCCCTCGTCCCCGTGACGCGATTCGATTCACCGCTCATCGGCGTCCTCTCGTCCGATCTCGGCACCGTCGTCGTGCCGTCATGGCTCGCCGAGCGGCTCGAGCGCATGCCCGGCGCGCGCTTCATCGCCGACCCGGATCCGATCACGCGCGTGCGAGCGACGGGCGAGGTCGCGCTGGTACCGCCGGAGCTCGTGACCAGCGGCGTGAAGACGCTCGAGCTCGACGGGCGTTTCTTCTGGCGCGTCGCGGATCGCGCCGATTGGCCCCTGCGGGCTCGGGTCGACCGCGCGGATCCGGTCCAACGCACCTGGAGCGTGCTCGCGGCGGGGGAGATCATCTTCGGCCGCGGCGTCCAGGAGCGCATCGAGACGCGCTTCAAAGGCGACGCACGCGCGGCGTTCGTGAACGTGCGCGATCGACTCCGCTCCGCGGACCTCGCGGTCGCCACGCTCGAGGCGCCGCTCTCCGGCAACGCCAATCGCTGGTGCGATACCTGCATGACGTTCGTCGGGAACGTCCGCTACGCGACATCGCTCGTCGACGCGGGCCTCGGCGTTGTCTCGCTCGCCGCGAATCACATCGGTGATGCGGGGCCAACAGGCGTGCTCGACACGATCAGCGCTCTCGACGCCGTGAAGGTCGCGTACGTCGGTGCCGGCGCGACCGCCGAGAAGGCGCGGCTGCCGTTCATCACGACGGTCGCTGGACGCCGCGTCGCGCTGCTCGCGTACGACGACGTGCCACCGGCGGGATACGGCGCCAGCCGGACGAGCGCCGGCAGCAACTTCCTCCGCCACGACGACTTCACCTACGGACAGGTCCGCTTCGACGTCTCGCACGCCCGCGCTTCGGCCGACGTCGTCATCGTGCTCGCGCACTGGGGCATCGAATACGAGGACGCTCCGCGCGCGAACGTCGTCGCCGCTGCGCACGCGATGGTCGAGGCCGGAGCCACGGTCGTGATCGGCGACCACCCGCACTGGGTGCAGTCGGTCGAGCGCTACCACGGCGCGTACATCGCCTACGGCGTGGGCAACTTCGTGTTCGACCAGATGTGGTCCGAAGAGACTCGCCAGGGCAGCCTGCACGAGCTGTCGTTCGCCGGCGACCGGCTGGTCGCGGTGCGGATCCTCCCCACGATCATCGAGGACTACTACCGACCGCGACTGCTGCGGACGGACGAGCCGGAGTACCGCGCCGTCCTTGAACGAATCTGGAAGCACTCCATCTTCTGACCGCGTTACCCTCCGCGTCCATGAGCCAGGTGCGCGACACCGATCTCGAGGCCCTGCTCCGCCTCGTGCCGTACTTCCGCGACCTCGACCGCGTGTCGCTCGCGCGCCTCGCCGGCGCGCTCGAGCCGATCAGCCTGCCCACCGGCAGCATCGTCACGCGCGAGGGCGCGGCGGCGCAGGAGCTCTACCTGCTCGAGTTCGGCGCGGTGACCGCGTCCGTCCATTCGCTGTCCGGCAACATCGAGGTCGGCTCGGTGACCGCGCCGGGGTCGTTCGGCGAGATGGGCCTCCTGCTCTCGCGACGCACAGCGACGGTGCGCGTCGAGAAGGACGCGAAGATGTGGCGCCTCCCGCGCGAGCGCTTCGAGCGGCTCGTGCGCGAGCGGCCCGACATCGCCCTCGCGGTCGCGACGTCGCTCGCGGACAACCTGGACCGCCGCCAGCGCACGATGGTCGGCGCGCCGATCCTGGCCGAGCCGCGCCCGCTGACGCTCGAGCGCGCGCGCCCTCGTCCGATCCGCTCGCGCCTCATTGGCGCCGCGCTTGCGATCGCCGTCCCGCTCGCGCTCGCCCAGCTCTCGCCACCCGCCGGTCTCTCTGTGCGCGGCTGGGACATCCTTCTCGTGCTCGTGGGCGCGGCGATCGCCTGGCTGGTCGAGCCCGTCCCCGACTTCGCGATCGCGCTCGCGATGGCCGCGGCGTGGGGTGCGCTCGGCCTCGCGCCGCTCCCCACGATCTTCAGCGGCTTCGCGTCGTCCTCCTGGGTGCTCGCGCTCGGCGCGCTCGCGCTCGCCGCCGCGATGCTGCGCTCGGGCCTCCTGTTCCGCTCCGCGCTGTGGCTGTTACGCGCATTCCCCGCGACCCACGGCGGCCAGATGCTGGCGCTGCTCTTCGGCGGCATCCTGCTCACACCGCTCGTGCCGCTCTCGGTCGCGCGTGTCGCCGCGATCGCCCCCCTCTCGCACGAGCTCGCGCGCGCGCTCGGCTACAAGCCGCGCAGCCGCGGCAGCGCGTCGCTCTCGTTCGCCGGCCTCATCGGGTACTGGTACTTCTCGAGCATCTTCCTCACCGGCCTCGCGACGAACTTCTTCGTTGTCGGCCTGCTGTCGCCCGCCGACCAGCGGCGCTTCGGCTGGTTCGGCTGGCTCGTGGCCGCATCGCCGGTCGGCATCGCGTGTCTCGTGGGCGCGCTCGTCGTGCTGTTCGTCGTCCTGCGGCCCGAGGCGGGCGCCAAGGTCGCGGCCGAGACCGTTCGCCGGCAGACCCGCATCCTCGGACCGATCACCCGCGCCGAGCAGGTCGCGCTCACCGGCCTCGCGGTGCTCATCGTCGGTCTGCTCATCCAGCCGATCGTGTCGATCGACGCGGCGTGGCTGGCGCTCGCCGCGCTGGTCATCGTCACGGCGGGCGTGCTCGACCGCGAGCGCTTCCGCAGCTCGATCGACTGGGGCTTCCTCGTGTTCCTCGGTGTCCTGCTCGGCTCGGGTGCGGTGCTGCAGGCCGGTGGCGTCGACAAGTGGGTCGCGGCGCTGCTCCTGGACGCGACCGGCGCCGTGCACTCGCCCGGCCTCCTCGTCGTCGTGTTCGCGGCGCTGGTGATGGTGAGCCGCGTCGTCCTGCCAAGCCGCCCCGCGATGGTGCTGCTCAGCCTCGCGCTCGTGCCGGCCGGTCCGGCGCTCGGGATCTCACCATGGGTCCTCGGCTTCGTCGTCCTGGTGTCCGCCAACATCTGGGTGCTCCCGTACCAGGGCCTCGAGTACCTCATCGCGCGCGACGCCACGGACGGAGAGGCGTTCGACGACCGCCAGGGGACGCAGGTCGGCGCCGCGTTGACGGTCGTTCGCCTGCTTGCTGTGGCCGCCGCCGTGCCCGTCTGGGAGGCCATGGGGCTCATCGGGCGCTGACGGGAACCGCCCGGGCCGGCCGTTGTACGGGGGGCATGAAGAGAGCTTCGATCGCCGCCCTCCCGCTCGTCCTGATCCTTGCTGCCCCGGCCTGCGGCGCCGTCCCGGCGGCCGCGCCCGCGGCGTCGTTCACGGCGGCCACCGTGGTCCAACAGCTCGTCGTCGAGGGCGACGACGCGACGCGGGTCATCGACACCGCGACCGGGACGACGACGACCCTCCCCGGCGGCGTGCTGTCGCCAACGAGCGACCTCATCGTCCATCTGAACTCGAGCGCGGCCAAGACCGCCATCGCCGGCGTCGATCTCGCCGGCCGGCCGGTGTTCGACCTCGCGCTGCCCGGCGACTACCGCGTCCCGAACGCATACGGCGCGGCGCCGAGCGGGTTCTCACCGAATGGCAAGTTCATGGTCCTCGTCTCGCGCGACGCGGCCGAGAGCCGCTTCGCGGTCATCGACGTCGCGCACCGCGCGGTGACCCAGACGGTCACGCTCAGCTCTCGCTTCACCTTCGACGCGATCCACAACGACGGCACCGCGATGTACCTGATCGAGCATCCCCAGGCGGGCACGACCGCGTACAACGTCCGCTTCTACGACCTCGCCGCGAACACGCTGAAGCCCGACATCATCTTCGACAAGGCCGCGATCGCGCAGTGGGATCCAACCGTCGGCCTGATGGACGGCACGTTCCACGTGTCCGTCGCTCCGAAGACCGGTGACTGGAGCTTCGGCCTGTACATGCGGCCGAACGGCAAGCCGTTCGTGCACGC
>Ga0099828_10002890_pt1 | contig 11952 bp, 8 predicted proteins | sample CZO8metaG_2_FD_79338 | JGI IMG/M metagenome (GOLD analysis project Ga0099828, IMG submission 79338) | Vadose zone soil microbial communities from the Eel River Critical Zone Observatory, Northern California, USA - CZOApr15con2H1.8 metaG | ecosystem: Environmental > Terrestrial > Soil > Vadose...
CGCACCAAACCGAGTAAGTTTCGTGTCATTGTGAGCGCGGGTACGCCTCCAAACTATTTCATTCGTAAAATTCTCGGCACCGAAAATTGCATCCATCAAAATCTTCAGATAGTGGCTCGCTTTCGGATCGCAATGCAGGTAAAGCGAACCCGTGTCCTTTAACACACGGCGAAGCTCAACTAAGCGCGGAGCCATCATTGATAAATATGCGAGCATGTCCGTGTCGCCCAAGAGGGTCCGAAACTCAGTCATTGCTTGACTGAGTTTGCCTTCTTCGGAAACGACAGCCAAGAAGTTGTCCGTCGATTCCTGATTCCACTCCCAAGTATCCTCGAACGCTAGAATTTGTGACGCAGACCTCGACCCATCCTTTTCCCGAAATAGAAGGTTGTAGTCCTGATCGCTCTTGAATGGCGGGTCTAGATACACTAAGTCAACGCTGTCAGAGGGCAGATACTCACGGAGAATTTGAAGGTTGTCACCGCAGAAAAGCGTATTCTGCACTGCGCCCTCGCCAGAGGGGTCGCAATTGTATACTCCTTCCAGCAAAATGCAACACTTTTGGTGCAATCCATTACGGACGCAGTAAGTCATGTGGTTTGTTCAGGATGTAATTTCGGTTTCTGGCTTGCGGCAGGCTTGGTTTGTGCCCTTGCGTAAAAGGCATACTTCCGTTGCTCACCAAGGCGATTTCGAAGTAAAGTATCCGGCTCGATGACGTACTTGGAAGGCGGAAGTCGCGGGCGCCCCGGTGATTCGAACCTGAATCCGGCGGAAGTCCGAATCGGACAGTCTCTGGGAGGGGTAGTAGGCAAGCAAATACTGAGTGCGCAGCTCGTCGCTGATCCGGCGAAAGGCGTCGTCCAGTTGGGGTAATGAACTGGCATAAAAATATTTTCCACCGGTATCGGTGGAGAGCTGGATAAGCGCGTGTTCGCCGCCAGTATCACGCCCCGCACTGGCCTCAATCGGAACCACAATAATGCTGTAAACGATGGCTTCAGCTTCCTGCGCTGCGCGCACCGCCTCTTTGTAGTCGATCTTGCTGACCGTGTCCCCGCCATCTGTGATGACCACCAATACTTTCCGTCCCTGCCTCGATTCGAGCGCTCGCGAGCCCAGATAGAGCGCATCATACAGAGCCGTTGCAGACCCCAAACGGATCTGATCGATTGCCCGATCAATTTTCTTAAGATCGGGAGTGAACGATACGACTTCGTCCACGACTTCGCTGAACTGGTAAAGAGATAGCGCGTCCACCGGACGCAAAATCGTATGGGCGAACCGCCGCGCAGAAGCCAACTCCAATGGTAAATCTTTGCGAGTGCTGAGACTGGTATCCACCGCGAGCACAATCGAAAGCGGTACTGCGGATTCCTTGTCAAAGACCGCGATCTTTTGTTCTTTGTTGTCTTCCCGCAGATCAAAATTTTCCTTCTTGAGCTTAGTGACGGGTGCTCCGTGCTCGTCGGTTACCGTGACGAAAACGTTCACCAGCTTTACATCCACCTTCACCGTGGTTTCGGGATCTTGTGCCAAGCCGGTGGCACAAAAGGAAAGGAAAAAGAGAAATAAGATCACAGCCGGCTTAGTCATGGGCTGCTTCAATTAGATGCCGGCCGTCCCGATGGAGTGCCCTCGGCTCGAGGTATTTCTGCGGGGAAAGGCTCCCCATCTGCCCAGACCGCGCCATCCGCAAAATACTCTTTCTTCCAGATCGGTACTGTATGTTTGAGAGTGTCAATCAGCCATCGGCATGCTTCAAACGCAGCGGCCCGGTGCGCCGCCACCACCACAATGAGCACGCTGGTCTCCCCTATTTCCAGCCGTCCCAACCGGTGGACGAGGGCAACATCGCGAATCTGAAACTGTACCATAGACTGCTTTGCGAGACTGTCCATCCGCTCGATCGCCATTTCCTCATACGCCTCGTAGTCCAGATATAGCGTGGGCCGTCCTCGAGTATGGTTGCGCACCACCCCTTCAAAAATTACCGCCGCTCCATCTTGCGGCTGCTTCAGACGCTCTGTCACCGATTGCGAATCGATCTTCTCATGCACGATTGCGGCATGCTGTTTGGCTGAACCTCCGCTGACAGGCGGCAGCAGCCCGATCTCGTCGTCGGCTCGAAGTATCATTTCCGGACTCGCGTATTCCCGGTTCACTGAACATGCAATTGACGGCAGGAAGTCTTTCAGACGCGGAATTCGACTTTCGTATTGGTAAAGGAGATCGCCTAAAGTCGATCCTTCAGGCAGACTGAGGGATTCGCTGGTTTGGCCCACCAGATCCTTTAGCATACCGAAAAATAGAACGCGAACCTGCACCGGTGTCACTTGCCGCGGACTACGCCTCAGATGGCATGCCGCTCCCCGTAGTGTATCGCGGGTTTGGGAAAAGAGAAGCTTGTGAGAATCAGACTGCCACTATTTGAGGCCGTTCACCTTACCGCGCAATACAGTGATCGAGGCTTTTGGCAAAATAAATGTCGCTTGTGGCCCTCCGGGAAGACTCGCCGTGACGGGTGGACCGTCAGGGTCGGCGTGACTGTTGAGGCCATCGTTTTGCCAGACGTACTGCTCGCTACCGAAGGTCACAAACGTGACTGGTCCTGAAAAATAAAAGGCCCGTTTGGAGTCCTCAAACGCAAGTCGCACGGAGTGCGGATTCGATTCGTCTCGATTTACCAACATCAATGACCAGTTTCCGTCTGGACGATGCACTGCATAAGAGGTGACCAGCACGTTGCCCTCTGCGTCCTTTATATCCGTCGAGGATGGAAACATGTCATGAACGCCAGCGCGATGTTGCACCCACTCGAGATTAATCATGTGCGCGGCGAAGTAAGGCGACGTGTAGCCCTTGATGGTGTAGTTTTCGTCGGAGACGAAATTCGACCACGACGCCCAACCGAGACAAGTGTTCTGCACTCCCTGAGGCTGGATCGGTGAGTGATAAAAGGCAGCGCCCCCGCCTTCAAAGAACGAACCGACATTGTCGGCCAGCCACAGTGCCGCAAAGATCGTTGTCATCGGCCCTGTAAGGCTTGCTGCAAGGTGATTTTCGGTCACCATCAGCGGTACGTTCTTGGGCACGCCATCGTCTCTCCACACCTGCAGTATGTGCTTCATCAGTTGTGGTTCGGTGTAGAGAGTTTTCCAGGTAATGGTGCAGGGTTCGAAAGGATAGTGCTCGAACGACACGAATGCCAAGTCGGACAGACGACCGTGGGCCTTGAGGTAGGCCACTAAGCGTCCCATCCAGGAGGTTCGGCCTTGAGCGTCTGGCCACACCCGGATGTCTTCGTTGACACCCTCGAAAATCGGTCCACCCAACTTTAGCTTCGGGTCAACTTTGTGGATTGCGGTGGCCCATTGAATATAAAGTGCGCCGTAGTCTTCCGGCATGGCGTGCTTACCATCGGGTTCCTCCCCCATTTCTATGTATCCGATGCGGTAGCCACGCTTCTCAATGTAGGCGATCTGAGCGGCTGCGTCTTCAGGCGTGCCGTAAAGCATAGTGACGGGAATCATCGCCGGTAGATCATTGGTAAGCCCGCTGGTAAAGAAAATATCGAAGCCGCTATGCTGGTAGTTTCCTCCGTCGTTCACATCCTCGGCGGAATGCCAGGGATCAATGGACGACGCGGTGTAGCTGGTTCGCTTTTCGCCGGGATCTTGCGTCACCTCGATGAAATCGCCACTTCCGCCTATCGTGCCTGGAGCGATGTGCTGAATTGCATAGCCAACACAGTTGCGGACATCGTCTGAGCCATGCTCATCGCAGGTGTTCGAAGATTCCGTCATCAATACACGCAGGTAGCGCGTGGTGACCGGCGTGGCGGCAAGCTTTAGAGTGACGCTGCCGCCTCGGGCATTCTGCAATACGCCTGAGGGGAAAACTTTCCATTCACCTTTTGGTCCGGCGTCGAAGTCGAGCGCGTCTGTGCCCGCCCAATATGCCACTTGGTACGACGTGGCATACGGACTCGCCCAAACGATGCGCAGGGCGCTGACCGGCTTATCGGCCTTCATGTCCACAATTACCCACTGCGGGTGCTGCGCGTCGCCTTCGCCGGTGAACTTGCTGGTGAGATAGGGATTGCTCTTCCAATATGTGAGGTTTGGACCTTGCACCGGCCGATCGCCACTGGTCGCGAAACCACGATGGGGCAACGCGTACGCCAGGATGTAGCGAATGGGTTCCTTAAGTTCGGTGCTGCCGGTGAAGTACCCGCTCTTGTGGGCCGCATCGCTCCATGTTCCAGCTTCGGTCCAGTGCCAGGCGGCCATGCGGAGCTCGGTGTTGTTTCGGTAAGTAATCGGTCCCCAACCTGCGGAGAGGGATTCCTGGACGATATGCGGGGTATAGACTTTGTTGATATCGCTGCGAGACAGGACATCAATCGAACTGCCGAGTGCGCTGTCGGGATCGAACGAATTGATGATATGCCCTGGAGTTGCGTCGACGCGGACGGTCGCGGGTTGCGCAACCGACCCGGATTGGGCTAAAGCAGTCCTGCTCCCAGCGATGAGGCAAAAGAGAGCGATTGTGGTGACAACTACACGCGTCAGCTTTCGAGCATGAATTTGACTTATGACTTTTTGCACTTTGTTCCGATGAAGAGCCGTGATTTTAGCGTTGGAAAGACGCAACCAGCATCTTCACCTTTTATCAGGTGAAAATGATTTGGCTATTTTGAGAAATTCGCTCCACACAATGCAGCAATTGAATTAGTGTGTCAACGAAATTCTGGTCGTACAGGCACACATCGGGTGGTGTAAAGGACTAATTACCAGTTGAACATGGTTCCGTCCAGCTTCCGATTCACCGGCAAGTAGGCTCTTTCGTAAGGGAACTTCTCTGCCAACTTCTCGTCATAGTCCACACCCAGGCCGGGAGTGTCTCCAGGATGTAAGCAGCCGGCCTTGAAATAGTAAGCGTGCGGAAATACTTCATCGGTTTCTTTCGTGTGTCGCATGTATTCCTGAATGCCAAAGTTGTTGATTGAAATGTCGAAGTGAAGCGCCGCTGCCATCGCCACTGGAGACAGGTCCGTCGCTCCGTGGCAGCCCGTCAGCACATGATAAATCTCCGCCATGCCGGCAATCTTTTTCAGATGAGTGATTCCTCCGCTGTGGACGACGGTCATGCGGAGATAGTCGATGAGCTGCTCAGTGATGAGTGTGTGCGCGTCCCACACGGAGTTGAAAACCTCGCCTACCGCCAGCGGTATCGTGGTGTGCTGGCGAACGATGCGGAAGCCCTCCTGGAGCTCAGCCGTAACCGGATCTTCCAGCCAGAACAAATGATAGGGCTCTAGACTTTTTCCAAGTCGTGCCGCTTCAATCGGCCTCAAGCGGTGATGAACATCGTGCAGCAGATGAATGTCGTCACCATATTTCGATCGCAGCGCCGCAAATAGCTTGGGAACGTGCAGCAGATATCTTTCAGTAGACCAGCTATTTCCCGGCGGCAAACCTTTTTCGGCAGGCTCATAAAAAAGTTTGTCGCCAGCCACTCCGTAAGTGGATGGCAGACCCGGCACACCGGTTTGCGCGCGAACCGCCTGGTAGCCCAAACTGACGTACTTGCCCACCTCGTCCGAGGTCTCCTCAATATCACGTCCATTCGCATGTCCGTAAACTAAAACGGCGGTCCTGCTTTTTCCCCCGAGTAAGTTGTAAACAGGCGTATTCAAAGCTTTGCCTTTGATGTCCCACAAGGCAGTGTCCACAGCGGAGATCGCCGTCATGGTTACGGGACCTCTCCGCCAGTAAGCGCCGCGATAAAGGTACTGCCAGATATCCTCAATCTGAAACGGGTCGCGGCCAATAATGCATGGAATCAGATGATCGCTGAGATAAGAAGCAACTGATAACTCGCGCCCGTTGAGGGTGGCATCTCCCAAACCATGCAACCCTTGATCGGTGTAGACCTTGAGCGTCACAAAGTTTCTTCCGGGAGAGCAGGTCAACACCTTCGCATCGGTAATCTTCACGCATGTCTCCTCAGACGATGAGAGTCGAATATATGGTGTCCCTAAATTCGCTGCACTAATCTCTGCTCGGTTGCTTCGTTATTGCGGACGAGCAGCAATACCAGAATCATCCCCACAAACGGAACTAACCCCGCGATGATGATAATAGGATCAAAGGTATGAGTAGCGGTCGCCTGTCGGGCATCTGAAAAATGACCTATGAGTTTGAATGCGATGATCGTTCCAATACCCGCGCCGGTTCCGCTCAGGCCGCTAACCGATGCCACCGACTCGCTGCTGTAAAGGTCAGACGGCAAAACGTTCGCCATCGTCGAGAAAGCCGCGTAAGAGAAAGTCGCAAGCCCAAAAAGAAATGCAATCAAATAAAGCTCGGTGGTGAAGATCGTAGGGATGAGGAAGGTCACGCCAATGCCGCCAAAAATGACCAATGCTTTTCGGGCCGCCCCGAGTGACCATCCTCTCTTTATCAAATAGCCGGACGCGCCGCCCCCGAAAAGGTTACCCAGATCAGCAGCGATGAACGGTATCCAGACGGCTATCAACCCGCTCTTAAGTTCAATGCCCTTCGCCACCAGGTAAATGGGGAACCAATCTGTAACAAAAAACCAGACGGGGTCAGTGAACGTTTTCGCGATGATCGTCCCCCAAGTCTGTGGTAGTTTCAACAGATCGCGCCAGGGTAGACTCGCTTTCGTCGTGGTGTGTAGGTTGGATTCAAGCTTATCTGCCATGATCATTTCGAGTTCGGATTGGCTGATGCGAGGATGCGCTTCAGGCGGATAGTAGAGCCATCGCCAAACGATCAGCCATAGGAATCCCAACGCGCCGGGCACCATGAACGCGGGACGCCATCCCCACCGAAAGTAAATCCACAAGACAAGAAAGGGCGCAATTGCGCCCCCGATCGAAGAGCCACTGTCAAATAGAGCAGTTGCCAATGCGCGCTCGCGTTTTGGGAACCACTCCGAAACAGCCTTAGTCGCCGCCGGCCAGTTGGCCGATTCTCCCGCTCCCAGCAAAAAACGAATCCCAGCAAAGCTGTAGAAGCCATTCGCCAGTGACGTCAGCATCGAGACCAGCGAATACCACGCAACGGTGATTGTGAGCCCTCGCCGGGTGCCGATGCGATCCATCAGCCTGCCAAAAACAGTTTGTCCAATGGAATATGCGACCCTGAACGCGATGACGATATTGGCATAGTCACTGTTCGTCCAGTGATATTCAAGTTTGAGATAAGGGGCAAGCAGCGACAGCGTCTGCCGGTCAACGTAGTTAATGATTGTGGAGGCGAACAGGATTCCGCCAATCCACCAACGCAGCGCCGGGATTGTGCGAGTCTTAAAGATTCTGCTTTGCCCGGCGCTCACCATGCTCTCGGAATTACGCGGATGATTGTAAAGCCGAATTCAATAGTGAGGCGGAGTTCTTGTCCAGATACACAGTAGCGTTCGGATGTTTGCGCAAGATGGAAGCCGGCGCCAACGGACTGATTTCGCCCTCAAAACACGCTTTCACTGCCTGCGCTTTCCTTGAATCCGGCACCACTGCCAGAATTTCTTTCGACTTCAGAATCTGTCGGACCGACATTGAGATCGCCTGCTTTGGCACTTGCGAAATATCGGCAAACCACGCCTCACCGACCTGTTGCCGACGGCAAGCTTCATCCAAATTGACGATCAGATAGGGCTCTTCGGTTTCAAAATCGGCAGGAGGATCATTGAACGCCAGATGCCCATTTTCGCCGATACCAAGAAACGCTATGTCAATCGGCTCGGATGCCAGAGCTCGGCCGACACGCTGAACGACCTCTTTTGGATTCGCATCGCCATCTAGCAGGTGATACTTCGGAATTCCCGTTTTGTGGACCAATTGCTCCAAAAGCATCTTACGGAAGCTGCCGGGATGGGTAATTGGCAGACCAATGTATTCATCGAGGTGGAAAACTTCCAGTCGCTGCCAATCGATGTTAGGCGCTTTTGTTAGTGCATCGAGAAACTCGAGTTGCGAGGCAGCAGTAGCAGCAATGATACGAGCACGGCCATGATCCGAGATCGCGCGTCTAATGGCCGCGGACGCTTGGTCAGAGGCGGCCTTGGAGAGCGACCGCCTGTCATTGAACACCTTGAGCACGGCTTGCTGGCCTCCTATATTCAAGCCACCAGAGCCCTGGAATTTGCGAATTATACAAGGCCCCACCGCCGATCGCGGCGTAACACTGGATTCGTGGGGAAGCCATGGCACTGAACGCAGAGTTGAAGGGCCGCTCATCAAGACGATGAAATTTGGTCGCCAGCTCGGCGGGGCGGGGCTGACGCAAACGGCGCAATAGGCCAAAATTGGCGCGGTGGAAACGGCAGAACCCGCTGTCTGCTTTATCCTACCGGCTGGGTGGAGAGAACTCTCTCGCGCTCCTCGGCGTCCTGTCTCTCCTCGCGTGGCGTCGAGGGGAGGGCTAACTCAAGCACCTCATCGATCCGCTTGACGTAATGCACATTGAGGTTCTCAAGCTGCTCCGGAGTCAGATCCTCGTCAACATTCATCTTGTTCTCGGCCGGCAGGACTACGTCACGCACGCCCGCGCGCTTGGCAGCCAGAACTTTTTCTTTGATGCCGCCAACCGGCAACACATTTCCGCTGAGGGTGATTTCGCCAGTCATCGCCATCAGGGGACGCACAGGGCGCTCCACCAGCAACGACACCAGCGCCGTCGCCATGGTCACACCCGCTGAAGGTCCGTCTTTAGGAATCGCTCCCGCCGGCACGTGCATATGGATATCGTGATCGGCGAAGAAATTTTCCGGAATGCCAAGCTGTACTGCGTTCGACCGAACCCACGTAAGCGCTGCTTGCATCGACTCTTGCATGACCTGACCAATCTGCCCAGTCATCGTGAAGTTGCCTTTGCCCTTCATCCGGTTTGCTTCAATAAACAAAACATCTCCGCCGGCTGGAGTCCAAGCCAAACCCACGGCTACTCCGGCACGCTTGGTGCGCTCGGCAATTTCGCCTTCGGTGCGGATTTTCATGCCACCCAGAAATTCCTGTACTACCTCTTTGGTGACGACGAGTGGTTCAGTCTTTCCCTCTGCCAGTCGCCGTGCCTGCTTGCGGCAAATCGTGCCAATCGTACGTTCCAGATTTCGGACGCCGGCCTCGTGCGTGTAATGTCGAATGATGTGCTGAATTGCTTCTTCGGGAAAGTCAATTTGCTCTTTGGTAATGCCATTTTCCTCGATCTGCCGCGGTACCAGGTACTGGAATGCGATGTGGACCTTCTCTTCTTCCGTGTAGCCTTGAAGCTCGATGATTTCCATGCGGTCTCGAAGCGGCTCTGCCACCGGATCGAGCATATTTGCGGTGGTAATGAACAATACCTTCGAAAGATCGAAGGTCACGTCGAGGTAATTATCGCGGAAGGTGACGTTCTGCTCAGGATCAAGTGCCTCCAGCAGTGCGGAAGCTGGATCGCCACGGAAATCCCGGCCGACTTTATCGACTTCGTCCAGCATAAATACCGGATCTTTCGTTTCGGCCCGCCGAATACCTTGGATAATCTGCCCGGGCAACGCTCCAATATAGGTACGCCGGTGGCCGCGAATTTCTGCCTCATCATGCACACCGCCCAGAGAAATACGAACGAACTTGCGTCCCAAAGCGCGTGCAATGGATTTTCCCAGCGAAGTCTTGCCCACACCCGGGGGTCCTACAAAACAAAGGATGGGACCTTTCATCCCGGGCTTCAAGCGCCGCACCGAAAGATAGTCCAAAATGCGATCCTTAACTTTCTTCAGATCGTAGTGATCGGTATCCAGAATTTCCTTGGCTTTATTTATGTCTACTTCGCCGCCTGAACTTTTCGCCCACGGCAAGACAGCCAGCCACTCAATGTAATTGCGAGTGACCGAATAATCCGCAGCCATAGGCGACATGCGCGAGAGCCGTCCCAATTCCTTTAACGCTTCCTTCTTGACGTCGTCCGGCATGCCGGCCGCTTCAATTTTCTGTTTTAACTCATCAATATCGCGCTGTCCTTCATCCTGCTCACCCAATTCTTTCTGGATGGCCTTCATCTGCTCGCGCAAGTAGTACTCGCGCTGAGTCTGCTGCACCCGATCCTGCACCTCCGATTGAATCTTGTTACGCAGTTGCTGAACTTCTAATTCCTTCGCCAGATGCTGGTTGATTTTTTCCAGACGCACGCGAACATCAGTAGTCTCGAGGGTGTCCTGCTTATCCGGAGTAGACAGCGATGGCAGCGATGACGCAATGAAATCCACCAAACGCCCCGGCTCTTCGATGTTCATCGCCACCGTAGAGAGCTCATCGGATAGCGTTGGTGACCCGGCTACGATCTGTTGGAACAACGTCAAAACGTTGCGCTGCAGAGCCTCCACTTCCGAACTCTTGGGTGGGATGGATTCCGGTACCGGCTGCACCCGGCCTCGCATGAATGGTGTTAACTGCGTGAACTCCGTCAGTCGTACCCGTTCCAGGCCTTCTGCGAAAACGAAAAGGCTCTGGTTTGGCATCTTGACTACCTTGTGCACCACCGCCAGGGTCCCAACCGTGTAAAGGTCCGTCGGCTGTGGAGTGTCGACGCGCGCCTCCCGCTGCGCTACGACGACTATCGTCTTGTCCTCGCCCAGAGAATTAATTAATTGAACAGAGCTTTCCCGGCCCACGGTTAAAGGCAAGACTGCGTGGGGGAAAAGGACCGTATCCCGTACCGGCAGAATGGGCAGGGACCTCTCTTCCGTCGTCGGGGTGATCTCTTCCTGCGGGGGATCTTTCGGTTTTGTGCGCTCGGAGCGCGACTGCTGTACCATAACTCTCCTTGAGTGTGATTCGCTCAAGTTTTTGGATGACTCTGCCCTTCACAAAGATGCAGGCCAAATTTGGCGGATCTTCGAACCGGATTGAATTTTAGATCCTTCCTACATATTTACACCATTACGAGCACGGAGTTACCGCCATCTTCAGAGAGACTTGCCAGCTTTCCCCTGAGGGACCAGTGCGGGGACGCTCGCCTGCGGAACGCCAATTTACGCCGCAGGATAAATCCCCAGCACCTTAACCAGATCAGCCACCTCGCCCAAATGACGCAGCGCATTCCGCGCCGCTTGATCTTCGCCGCGCAAAATGTCTACATAAAAAACATACTCCCAGGGGCGCCCGCGCATTGGACGGGACTCGATTTTGCTTAAACTGATGTCACGCAGCGCGAATACGCTGAGGGCCTTAAATAGTGCGCCAGGAAGGTTCTTGACACTAAACGCAAGCGAGGTCTTGTTAGCCTTGCCAAGCACGCCCCTCTTCTTCCTGATCAAAAAAAATCGGGTGAAGTTCGCTTTGTCGTCTTCGATCCCAGCTTTGAGGATCTTGCCCCCGTACACGCTGGCCGCCTGCCGTCCTGCGATCCCAGCTGAATCGCGCAAGTTTCTCTCAATGACATGCTTCACGCTCCCCGCGGTGTCGTAAAAAGGCACGGGCTCGATTTTAGGAAAGCGGTCAAAGAAATCGCGGCACTGATCCAACGCCACGGGATGGGAAAATACGCGGCGCAACTCCTTGAATCTAATGCCCGGAGCCGCGATTACGTTGTGTCTGATCCGCAAGCGAAACTCGCGTTGGATGAAAACCTGGCGCGCCAGCAAAAGGTCCAAATGTTCCGCCACTGAACCAGCAAGTGAATTCTCGATAGGAATGACCGCGGCCGCCACTGATCCTTTTTGAACCTGGTCGAAGACGGCAGCCGAGCGTGCGCAAGCCACAATGCTGCAACCCGGGACCATGTGTTGGGCCGCCTCGTGACTGAAAGCACCGGCTTCCCCTTGAATTGCAATTTTCATGGTGGCAACTTAGCTGCCTTCTGAGGCTGAAAGCAAATCTTTTCGAAGGACAAGCGCATCCACTCCGTTCGAGTAATAGCGCGGAATCGTCTTCACCAGGTC
>Ga0099828_10002893_pt1 | contig 11950 bp, 7 predicted proteins | sample CZO8metaG_2_FD_79338 | JGI IMG/M metagenome (GOLD analysis project Ga0099828, IMG submission 79338) | Vadose zone soil microbial communities from the Eel River Critical Zone Observatory, Northern California, USA - CZOApr15con2H1.8 metaG | ecosystem: Environmental > Terrestrial > Soil > Vadose...
GGTCGAGACCAATTCCGTTTCCGAAGTACGGATGGTTAAACGCGTTGATTGCCTCGGCTCGGAGTTGCAGCTTCGTTTTCTCGCTCAAACTGAAGGTTTTCGAGAGCGAAAGGTTAACATTCAAGAACGGCTGGTTGCGCATGCCTGTCAGCGTTGTGGGCACGTTGCGCAAGCCGGTGTTGAAACTTTGGAGTCTTACGATGCCGAGACCGTTGGCTAGGGGAATAGTGAAGGCCGAAACATCGATTCCGTATTTTTGGCCTTGCCCGTTGTTTTGTCCGGTGAGCGCCTTCAATTTACTGACGTCCCCGGCGTAATACCACACTTGGGTCGGGCTCAGGAGAAATGGCTCTCCCTGCTGCCACTCGTAGGTACCGTTGACTTGCCAGCCACCCGCAATGGTATTAACCAATCCGTTTGCGTTCCGGCCTAGTCGCTGATTTCGTCCGATCGGCAGAAGGTAAACCGCGGATGCGGTGAAACGATCGGGCCGGTCATCGGGCGAGATTCGCTTCTCCAACTGCGTATCTGAAGGATTGAGATAGTTCGACCTCTCCTGAAGCCGCGAACGCGTGTACGAAGCGCTGAACGTGAGGTTCTTTGAGAAGCGTTGCGATATTTGAAGCTGCAAAGCGTTGTAGCGGTTTGTCCCGTTGTATTGCTGAAGCCAGAGATTCGTGAATTCTGGAAACGGCAACAGCGATTGTGCCCGCGTAATGGTATTCAAGCTGTTGAAAGGACTAGTTGGGGGCAAGAGGTTCTTGAATGGATTGGGAATCGTCGCGGAGATCAGTAGCGTATTGACCGTCCCGTCCGCGATTGGATTCGTAGCGAGAAACGACCTGGGAACGAAATCGAAATTGCGACTCACCGGCATGTCATAGCCCCAGGCGGTTACGAAGTTGGCTTCGAAAACAAAGTGCGCTGGAAGTTCTCGCTGGATCCCAACGACCACCCGCGCGAACTTGGCATTCTTGCGATCGACCGGCAGTGCGGGCGCGTCCAAGGTGCCGACATCGATTCCGGTCGCTGTTAGCAGGCCCTGGCTCGCGCCGGGCGACGCGGCAACTCCGCTGGGAAACGGACTAGTCAAATTTCCTGCGAAGGTCAGACCATTATTATTGGTAGCCACAAACGGCGTCGTCCCGGCAAAGCCCTGCTGAAGGCCGAGCGCTTGGATCTCGCTCTGATGAGGGGCCATAAAAACTCCAAAGCCGCCACGGATTACAGTTCTTTGGTTCACGGCGTAGGAAATACCGAAGCGGGGCTCGTAGTTCGAGCGGTCGGTGGTCCATCCCGCGCGATTGCTGCCGTCAGCGTATGTGTATCCTCCAACCACGTGGAACTGATCGGGCGGCAGGAGGAAATTAGCCGGACTAGCGTTGTACGCAGTGGTGTAGGCGGCGCGCGCTGCTGCGTCGATTGGACTCGCCGTCGTTAGGTCGAATCCGCGCTGAATCCGGTTGTAGCGTTCCGTCAGACCCCCTTCCAGCTCGTATCTCAGTCCCAGATTCAACGTGAGCTTGGGCGTGATCCGCCAATCGTCTTGGAAGAAAAATCCGTGATAGACAGACTGAACGGAATAATTGATCGAATTATCGATCTGGCTTGCAGTCGAGCCCGAGCCGGTCGCGGGCGTGCCGAGCAAGAAGGCGGCGATGTCGCGACCGAACGCGTTGCGCGCGGTCGCATTTGAGTTGGAGGCGGGAGTTGTGTACGTGCCGTCGAAGAAAAGTCGGCTGCCCTGATATCCGTTGCTGATGAAGTTCTCCCGCACAATGCGCAAGTCCCAACCAAACTTTGCCGTATGGTCGCCGAAGATCTTCGTCATCATTGGCTGAACCGAGCCCATCATGAACGGACGAAGTCGGCCCAGGTTCCAATCTGACCTCATCGAGCCGAGGTCGGCGCGAATCGGGCGAATCGCGTCCAGACTCCTGATCTCGATCATCGGAAAATACTGGTACCCACGAAACGCCGCCAGAGCCTGAGCGCTAAACGGTAATGTGGCTGGATCCAGCGAGGAGGCGGGATGCCGCTCCTGAGTAAACTTATTAAAGCTTACGCGAACGTCGAAAACGGTTGTCGCCGATAACGTATTCGTGTAATCGACGTTTCCGCCGTCGTTGGTTCGATCTTCGAAACCCTGAGTAATGGAGGTGCCGTTAATGAAACTACTCTGCGAGTCCTGGGCCCAGTCATAGCGGTCCTCGGGATTGAAGCTGTGATAATACTTCGCAAAGATCGATTGCTGGTCACTAATCTTGTGATCGATCCGCGTCAGCCAGGCTCGGTATTTCTCGTGCCGGATTACGTTCGAGAAATAGTTAAGTTGAGTCCCGTTTGCAATGCCGGTGGTGTTGGGCATTGGATAATATTTGAGCAACGCAACAGCCACCGGATTAAAGAAGCTGGACGGGATGATGTTGCAACCCGCCGGCACCGCTCCGGATGTCGGACAGCCAAACGACGTGCGCACAACATTGCTACCGCTGGTTGTTCCCGAAAACGGATTGTAGATCACGGTGTTTCTCGGAACCCCGCTACTATCCAGAGAATTGATATTGGTCGGATCGACAATCAACGCTGAGAAGTCCCCATTCCTCATCGCGGCCGTAGGTACGGTGAACGCCTGCGGCTCAGCCGTGTTGTCCAGCAGCCGTTCATACGAAAAGAGGAAGAAGGTGTTGTTGCGACCATCGTAGAGCTTCGGTATATAGACAGGTCCATTTAATACGCCACCGAAGCGATGATATGTTCTTACCGGTCGAGCCTGCCCGTTCTTGTTCGAAAAATAGTTGTTCGCCGTGCGACTGCGGTCGCGGTTGAAATAGTAAATCGAACCGTGTGCAGTGTTCGTTCCGCTCTTGACCGCCACGTTGACCGTGGCTCCCGCCGAGTATCCTTGCTGAGCATCAAACGTGTTCGTCTGGATCTTGAACTCCTGCACCGCATCCGCCGGCGGCGAAAAACCCACCGCGAAATCGAAAGCGTAGTTCGGCGAGCCGTCAAGCGTAATCTGATTTTGGGCCGGTGCTCCATTCGACCGGAATGCTGCGAGATTGCCATTCGAGATAGGCGCGGTGAACTGCGGATTGCCCGTGTAGACCACTCCGGGCGCCAGCGTCGCCAACTGGTAAGCTGTCCCTTCTGACAAAGGCAACTCAGCGATTTGCTTTCTCTCTATCGTTGCGCCGGTACTCACGTATCCAGTTTCAAGCGCATTGCCAGCCACTATTGTGACCATCCCGGTCACCCCAACTGTTTGCAGTTGGATGTCGACTGTCAACTTGTCGGCCACGCGCACCTCTATGCCGTCGCGCGTCGCGGTGCTGAAACCCTGGGCCGTTACGCTCAATGAGTACTTGCCAGAAATCAACAATGGAAAATCATAACTGCCCTCACCGTTGGTAGTCGTCGTCGCTGGGACGTTGGTTTCGCTGTTCTTAAGAGAGACCGTCGCTCCGGGAACCACGGCGCCATTCGCGTCCGTAACTCTACCCGTAATCGAGCCTCGAAACTCCTGCGCTGCGGCTACCACGGGAATTAGCATCGCCAACGCCGCAGCCAAAGCCAGGTAGCGCGCAAAATGGAATCTAGCCATCGTCATTTCCTCCTACATAATCACGAACCCGGCTTCGATCAAGATGCTAAGCGCGGGCTAGCCTACGTATTGGTCTGACCCTGCTGCCCACGCAAGCCACTACGGGCCGATGAGCTACACCGTCAAAACAATCTCTGAGGAACCCTCTCTCGAGTCGAGCTACTCCCGACTACTCAATACCAAGCGCCAACTAAACCCCGCTATCCGCCCCAAAAACCTAAGCTACTTTATGAGCCCGGCATGCTATACCCGCATCCTATGAATGTCAAGAACTTTACTTACCACTCACACGCTGGTGAACTCAACGGTCAGACCAACCACGCGGGACCTCCCGGAGCACGAGCGACCAGCACGCCCTGGGTGGAATGGAATGCACTCCTTTCCCGCCACGCTTATTGGCGGGCCTAACATTTTGTTGACACTGTGGACGTTGAACGGTAAGATGCAAGACGCAACGGTGTTTATCGCCGCTGCTTGCTCTGTTTCAGGCTTTGGCCACGTCCAGAGGCCGGCCCTAAATCCCACCACTTCTAAGTCTCGTTGTTGCTTTCGGCAGACACCGGAAATACGAACCGAACAAAATGTCCGCTAAACTCGGCGAAATTCTCGTCCGCGAGAACCTAATCAGTCCCCAACACTTGCGTCAGGCGCTGGATTATCAGCGTGAGCATGGCGGCAGGTTGGGCTTCAACCTGGTCAAGCTGGGGCTGGTCTCCGACGACACAATCACCGCCGTGTTGTCGCGACAGTACGGCATTCCGTCGGTTAATCTGGAACTCTTCGACATCGATGACTCAGTCCTGAGACTCATTCCACAAGAAGTCGCGCAGAAGTACTCCGTCCTGCCGTTGTCGCGCGTTGGCGCTACGCTCACGCTAGCAATGGTCGATCCCACGAACGTCTTCGCGATGGACGACATTAAGTTCATGACCGGCCTCAACGTCGAACCAGTCGTTGTTGCCGAGGCCAGTGTGCAGGCGGCAGTCGCGAAGTACTACAGCACGTCGCGAGAGATTGAGCTCGCCGCTGTCGCGCCGGACCTGGCGGTCGAAAGCAGTAATGGCAACGGCTTCTCCCACGCTGACCTTGTTTCACTCGACAGTCTGGACTTCGATCAAGAGACCCTCGCCAGCGAAGTTGAGGTCTTCGAAGACAACGAAGAGATCGACCTCTCCAGCCTCACTCGCATGAGTGAAGACGCACCAGTCGTGCGTCTGGTCAATGTCCTCCTGGTTGACGCGTTGCGGCGCGGAGCGTCAGACATTCACGTTGAACCGTACGAAAAAGAGCTCCGCATCCGTTTCCGCATTGACGGCGTGCTTTACGATGTGATGCATCCGCCGCTAAAGATGCGCGACGCCCTGATCTCGCGTATCAAGATCATGGCGAAGCTCGATATCTCCGAGAAGCGCTTGCCTCAGGACGGGCGCATCAAGATACGAGTCAAGGTCGACTCTCGCTCGCGCGAACTCGACTTTCGCGTTTCCACCCTGCCGACCCTTTTCGGCGAAAAGGTTGTGCTTCGCCTGCTCGACAAAGAGAAACTGATGCTTGACATGACGAATCTCGGATTCGAGCCCGAGTCTCTGGTCAAGTTTCAGCGTAACATTGCGAGGCCATACGGAATGGTACTCGTGACCGGGCCGACCGGGAGCGGTAAAACCAACACCCTTTATTCCGCGCTGCAATCGCTCAACACCGTCTCAACAAACATCATGACCGCAGAAGACCCGGTCGAATTCAACTTGCCGGGCGTGAACCAGGTTCAGATGAAGGAGCAAATCGGTCTGAACTTTGCGGCCGCGTTGCGTTCCTTCCTGCGACAGGATCCAAACATCGTTCTCGTCGGCGAGATTCGTGATTTCGAAACCGCCGAGATAGCCATTAAGGCCGCCCTCACGGGTCACCTTGTTCTTTCTACTCTTCACACCAACGACGCTCCTTCAACCATCTCTCGGCTCATGAACATGGGTATCGAACCATTCCTCGTGGCCACCAGCGTCAACCTCATTCAAGCCCAGCGCCTGATTAGGCGGGTCTGCAAGGATTGCAAAAAGGATCATCCCACACCGATCGAGGCCCTGATCGAGATCGGTTTTTCCGCCGAAGAGGCGGGCAAGATGAAGACGTACAAGGGCCGCGGTTGTCCGAGTTGTAACGATACTGGCTACAAGGGTCGGATTGGCCTTTATGAGGTGATGGAAGTAACAGATGAAATTCGCGAACTGATTCTAATCGGCGCCTCCTCGCTCGAACTTCGGAAGAAGTCGATTGAGGACGGCATGATTACGCTTCGCGAGTCCGGTCTACAAAAGATACGAAACGGAGTTACCACCATCGAGGAAGTTCTCCGCGAGACGGTGGCCTAAAAAAAGGGGTGACATATGTTGCGTAGAATCGCTCTCTCTTTAAGTATGTTGGCCGCGCTGGTCGTTATTCTGCCATTGGCAACCTCGACAGCGCATAACCTTAGATTTCAGTTTGCGGCGAGCTCCCATCATGCCCGTCATTCGAGAGCCTGGTGGCGCCGCCACCGTGCAATGATGCGCCGTCGGCGGGCACTGTTGGCCAGAAGGCGCGAGTTACTGGCACAGCGACGGGGTGGTGTAACGCCCTCGGCGGTAGCAAAAACTTCTGACAACCACACAGCTTTGCCGACCGCGCTTCCCGGGGGTGTATATAGCGACGGCGCTTTTGCTATTCCCCTGCCCGAAGGTTGGTCGCCTGGGTCAACGAACAATGGCGCTTCCAGTTTCCGCATCATGTCGCCGAGCGGCATGCCTGAGGCCAATGCAACCCTGGCGGTTGCTGTGCCTGCTTCGACAAACGGGAATCAGCCCATCGGACGCGAACAGCGCAACATGCTGGGAGGCGTGTCATTCAGCGATCTGCGACGCACCGTCATTGACAGGATGATTAGCTCCGGTGGCTGGGTGGTCAACGACCGCCAGCGCGACATTCATGGCCGCCGCATCTTTCAGGTCATTGCGCAGACTCCGCCAACGAGCGACGGCAAACCCGAGCAAGTCTGGAACTTCTACTTTACCGAGGTCGACGGTCGCATCTATTCCCTGACAACTCACACGGCGGGCAGCTTTACTGAAAAGCTCACGGCTGATGCCGAGTTGTTTCTTTCCAACTTCCGTCCGATGGAGGCAAACCGCCGCGCTGCTAAGTGACTCGTCCTCACCGATACCAACGGGTTCGTCGAGGCGCTGTCACTAAGGAAAAAGAGACCATGGAAAATCCACAGCAAATCTCTCTCTCAGAGTTGTTACACAAGCTCTCCGAGCTTGGCGGCTCGGACCTGCATGTAACGACGGGCACACCGCCGTTGGTTCGTGTTCACGGCCAAATTCGGCCGTTAGACGGCTATCACCTCCTCACTTCTTCAGAAACAAAACAACTCGCCTACTCCGTGCTCACCGACGCGCAGAAACATCGCTTCGAAGAAAATCTGGAGCTTGATTTTTCGTTCGGTGTCAAAGGCCTCTCCCGCTTTCGCGCCAACATTTTCAACCAGCGCGGCGCCGTCGGGGCAGTGTTCCGAGCGATTCCCTATGAGATCAAGTCGTTCGAAGAATTGGGTCTGCCGACCGTCGTGAAAGACCTTTGCGACAAGCCACGCGGCCTGGTGCTGGTTACCGGCCCCACGGGTTCCGGTAAATCGACTACGCTCGCGGCCGTAATCGACAAGATAAACAAAGAGCGGCACGAACACATTCTTACCATCGAAGACCCAATTGAGTTTCTTCACAACCACAAGAACTGCATTGTGAACCAGCGCGAAGTAAACGCTGACACTAAGGGTTTTGCTCAAGCATTGCGCACAGCTCTGCGGCAGGACCCTGATGTCGTTCTGGTCGGCGAAATGCGCGACCTGGAGACGATAGAATCGGCGCTAAGAATTGCCGAGACGGGCCACTTGACGTTCGCGACTCTGCACACAAACTCGGCCGTTTCGACTATCAATCGCATCATCGATGTCTTCCCCTCAATGCAGCAGGCGCAAGTGCGCGCCCAGTTGTCGCTGACGCTGGAAGGCATTCTCTGCCAGACCCTGCTTCCGCGCGCGGACGGCCGCGGCCGAGCGCTGGCGATGGAGATTCTGATTCCCAATTCGGCAATCAGAAATCTGATTCGTGAAGACAAGGTCCACCAGATTTATTCGATGATGCAGACTGGCCAGGACGTCCACGGAATGCAGACCTTCAACCAGTCATTGGCGACCCTGTTCCATAAGCGGCTGATTAGCCGGGATGTCGCCATGCAACGCACGTCCAATGTTAATGAACTCCGCGATTTAATCGAGCGGGGGTCCGGCATAAACAACGGAAACGGTTCCCAACCCAGGCCCGGTGTGCCAGCCGGAACCTATGGACAGCCGGGTCGAGTAGCTCCAAGGAGATAGTAACGACTTCCCTGAACTGCCAGTGGGAACCTTCACACTGGCCCAACGAGAGAACTGACTACGAACCCTGAATACCCAGAAACGGAGTGCTGAGAAATGCCAACCTACGTTTTTAAAGGTCGCAACCGGATGAACGAGATCGTGGCGGGCGAGCGCGTCGCCGACGACCGCGAGGCGCTGCAGCAGATCCTGCGTCGCGAACAAGTGACTCTGACTTCGGTGAAAGAGAAGGGCCGAGAGATCGGAATCCCGAAGCTGGTGGGCCGCCGCAAAGTCAATTCGAAGGACCTGGCGATCTTCACGCGCCAATTCTCCGTCATGATCGATGCCGGATTGCCGCTGGTCCAATGCCTGGACATCCTCGCGCAGCAGCAACAGAACAAGTATTTCCAGCAAGTGCTGGCCCAGGTGCGGCAAGACGTCGAAGAGGGTTCTACTCTTGCAGCCGCAATGAGCCGTCATCCTCGGGTATTCGACCAGCTCTATTCGAACATGGTCGAAGCTGGCGAAACCGGCGGTATTCTCGATCTGATCTTGCAGCGGCTTTCAACGTTTATCGAGAAGGTCGTGAAATTAAAACGGGACGTGATGTCGGCGATGATCTATCCGGCCGCGGTAATCCTGCTCGCGATCATCGCTGTCGCGGTGATCATGATCGTCGTTATCCCACAGTTCCAGTCGATCTTTCTTGGGCTGCTTGGACCAGGCGAACCCCTTCCCCTGCCAACGCGCATCGTGGTTGGAATCAGCAACTTTTTGGCGGGCTGGGGCGGCTTGTGCACGTTGGTGGTCATCATTGGCATCGTAGTGGCGATACACTTCTACCGCAAGACTCCAAAGGGACGAAAACGAATTGATACGATATTGCTCAAGGTGCCGGTCATCGGATCGATCCTGCTGAAGATCGCGATCGCGCGCTTTTCGCGGACACTGTCCACGCTGTTGTCTTCCGGTGTGCCGATTTTGCAATCGCTGGACATCACTGCACGCACCGCCGGCAATACGGTGATCGAAGATGCCATCATAAACATTCGCACGGCTGTCGAGCAGGGCAAGAGTTTCGTCGAGCCTTTGCGGGCGGCGGAGATTTTTCCGCATATGGTCGCCCAGATGGTGGGTATCGGCGAGCAGACGGGCGCGCTCGATGCGATGCTCGGCAAGATCGCGGACTTCTATGAACAGGAAGTCGACGCGGCCATTGCCAACCTGCTAACTTTGATTGAACCTGCTTTGATTGGATTTCTTGGAGTAACAATCGGATCGATTGTCATCGCGATGTACATGCCAATGTTCGCGCTGATCGGCAAGCTGTCGCAGGGCCATTGATCCTAAGCTCGGGCGAACCATTCAGCGGTTGCCTGCAGTCCTTGCGCTAAGCCAATCTTCGGTGCGTAGCCCAGTAACTCGCGCGCGCGACTGATATCTGCAAGGCTGTGCAGGATGTCGCCGGTCCGCGCCTCCTTGTATTCCGGCTCAATATCGTCGCGGCCCGTGACCTCTTTCAGGCGTCGAAAGAGTTCATTGATGGTCACTTGTGCGCCGTTGGCAATGTTGATTACTTCTCCGATTCCCTTATCCACTTCCGCGGCCAGCAAGTTGGCTTCGACTGCATTGGATATGTAAGTGAAATCGCGAGTCTGCTCACCGTCCCCATAAATCACTGGCCGCTCTCCTTTGATCAGGAAATCGATAAAACGCGAGACCACGCCCGAGTAAGGTGAACCAGGATCCTGGCGAGGGCCAAACACATTGAAGTAGCGGAGGCAAATCGTTTCGAAATTGTAGGTGCGCGTGAATACCTGGCAGTAGTATTCGCCGACAAGTTTTGCTGCGGCGTAAGGGGAAAGCGGCTCTGGTCGCATGGATTCGACCTTAGGCAGAGTTGGCTGGTCACCGTAAGCTGAGCTCGACGCTGCATAGATTAAGCGCCGCACCCGCTTTTCTTTTGCCGCCAGCAGCAAATTGAAAGTGCCCTCAACGCAAGCAAGGTGAGTTTCGCGCGGGTTAGCAACCGAACGAGGCACCGATGGTAACGCGGCCTCGTGAAAAATTATTTCCACGTCCTCGACCGCCTTGCGAACGGTTGCGTCGTTGGCCAGATCGCCTCTGATGAAATCAACCTTCGCCCCGATCGCCTCAATATTCTCCAGATGACCGGTGCTGAGATTGTCGATCACCCGTACCGACGCGCCGCGCGCCGCGAGCGCTTCCGCAATATGGGAACCAATGAAACCCGCCCCACCTGTTACCAGAGCAATGCCGGAAAGAGCCATGGATGTTCTTCAGCTTTCGTTTCTGGGGCAGACTCTCCTGATCTAGGGGCTGTCTCTTGGAGGCCGCGCAATTTTCTCGGAATGACGCTCGATTAGGAACGCGCCTATCTTCCGACGCCAACGTATTCGAATCCCAACTCGCGCATATCGGTAGGCTCGTAAATGTTGCGCAAGTCCGCGATCCTTGGTGTCTTCATCAAACCGCGAATGCGTTCCATGTCCAGGGCGCGAAATTGATTCCACTCGGTCACAAAAACCAGCACTTCAGCTGCCGTAACCGCCGCGTACTCGTCCGCGGCGTATTCGATCTGGGGCAGCAGCCTCTCGACCGCCGGGCTTGCAACCGGGTCATAGGCGCTGACCGTGGCGCCGCGGTCGATTAACCCGCGAATAATGTCGAGCGCGGGCGCCTCGCGAATGTCATCCGTTTCGGGTTTGAACGCCAGGCCAAGTACTGCGACTCGCTTTCCCTTAAGTCCCCCGGCCAGCCTTTCAATCTTGGGCACCATCGACTGGCGCTGGAGCTGGTTAACTTCGATTACGGCATCGACAATTCGCGTCTCGCAGGAGTACCGCTGGGCAATTGACGATAGCGCCCGCGCATCTTTTGGGAAACATGAGCCTCCAAAGCCGGGCCCCGGATGAAGAAACTTGGCGCCAATTCTGCGGTCCATGCCAATAGCCCGCGCTACCTCATGCACGTCGCAGCCAATTTTCTCGCAAAGATTTGCGATCTCGTTGATAAAAGAAATCTTGGTTGCCAGGAAGGCATTGGCGGCGTACTTGATCAGCTCCGCGCCTTCAACCGACGTAATCACGAAAGGCGTTTCGATCAAGTAAAGCGGCCGGTATAGATCGCGCATCACTTCGATCGCCCTGGCGTCGGCGCTCCCGATTACGACGCGATCAGGGCGCATAAAATCACTAATCGCAGCGCCTTCTCGCAAGAATTCCGGGTTTGAAACAATGCCAAACTGGACTGGAGTAGCTTGGTGTTCGCGGATGAGCGTCGCCAAACGATTGCCGGTTCCAACCGGAACCGTTGATTTGGTGACCACAACTTTGTAGTCATTCATGCCGGCGGCGATGGCGCGCGCCGCCTCATCGACGTGGGTCAAATCCGGGGATCCGTCGTCTTTGGACGGAGTGCCGACCGCGAGGAAAATCACCAGCGAGTCTTTGATCGCCGACTCTACGTCTGTAGTAAAACTTAGCCGGCTCGCTTGCAGATTCCTCTTGAGCAGCTGATTCAGGCCGGGTTCGTAGATTGTCATTTGGCCCTGAGCGAGCCGGGTGATCTTTTCGGCGTCCGTGTCTACGCACGTAACATCAACGCCGAATTCTGCGAAGCATGCTCCGGTGACCAGTCCAACGTAGCCGGAGCCAATGACGGCTATGTGCATTTCGGGTTAAGACTTGAGTGGGGTCCCAACTAAAACTTACGGGTCACGCGCTCGGTGGTCGCGTGACCCGCAAGGTTGTAGTCAATAGCCGCGCGCCAGGCACGCCGGCAGCCAGCTTTGGGCAGAAGTTACTTCGTCGGGCTAACGACCGTAACACTGCCGCCGAAGTTCAAATCGTTGTTATGCGTTGCGGCGATAAACGCTGCGGCGACGGCGCCACCGGCGGCGAGCAACAGGGCTGCAAGAGCGCCACCGCTCA
>Ga0099828_10002894_pt1 | contig 11947 bp, 12 predicted proteins | sample CZO8metaG_2_FD_79338 | JGI IMG/M metagenome (GOLD analysis project Ga0099828, IMG submission 79338) | Vadose zone soil microbial communities from the Eel River Critical Zone Observatory, Northern California, USA - CZOApr15con2H1.8 metaG | ecosystem: Environmental > Terrestrial > Soil > Vadose...
CATCTCTGCAAGGGCAAACCGTCGGTGACGGCGGGGCGCAAAGCCAAGGGGTCTCACGCTAACGAGACGGCCTGGCTGCCAGAGGTACGGCGCGCCCCAACCCGAGAGAGAGCATTTCGCTCCGTTCACATCGGGTTCTAGGGCGCACGATGTCGGACGGGCGATCACCCTCCAGGGGAAACTCTGGGGGGTTCTCTTTTTTGCCCAGCCACGCAGTGGTCAGTCATCAGTTCTAGAGGGGCGTCGCCGATGCGCCAGCCGACCTTGCAGTGCACAGGCAACCGCTGCAAGCATGTGACGCCGAGCGCGCTCGACTGACGACAGCATTGCGCCACCGCCTCGCCAGCTGAGGCACGTGCCGCTTTGAGGCCTAGGCGATTTGGCGTCCTTCGTCAGCTCACCTCTATAATCTGCTCTCTGCGAGTCCCCACGCTCACGTATTGAATCGGCGCGTGCGCCAGATCCTGCAGCCGGTCGAGATACGCACGCGCCGGGGGCGGCAGATCGGCCAGACGCCGCACGGCGGCGAGGGACCGCTGCCACCCGGGGAGCGTTTCGTAGATCGGCTCCACTCGGTCGAGTCGCTCAACGTCCGCTGGCATGCTGTCGATCACCTCGCCGTCCAGCCGATAGCCCACCCCGACTGGGATCTCGCCAAAGGTGTCCAACACGTCGAGCTTCGTGACGGCCAATCCGGTGAGCCCGTTCACCCGCACGGCGTAACGGACGACGACTGCGTCGAACCAACCGCAGCGTCGCGGCCGCCCGGTCGTAGCTCCGAACTCGTCGCCCAGCTCGCGAATCCGCTCGGCCACGCTGGGGTCGGCCTCGGTAGGCAGGGGGCCGTTGCCGACGCGCGTGGTATAGGCCTTCACCACGCCGAGCACGGCATCAATCGCGGTGGGGCCGATCCCGACCCCGACCGCGGCGCCCCCCGCAGTGGTATTCGACGAAGTGACATACGGATACGTGCCGTGGTCCACGTCGAGCAGCGCGCCTTGGGCGCCTTCGAGCAGCACCGACTCGCCACGCTCGAGCGCCTCGTACACCACTCGTCCGGCGTCCACGGTCAGCGGGAGCAGCCGCGGCGCGAGGCGAGTCAGCAGCTCGCAGTGCTCCCCCGCGTCGGCCCGCTCGACGCCGCCCAGCAGGCCCAGCACTTCGTTGGCGCTCGCGACCCGGGTGCTGATGAGCCCCCGAGCTCGCTGCAGATTCCGCAAGTCGCCGACCCGGATGCCTCGCCGACCGTACTTGTCCTCGTACGTCGGACCTATCCCCCGCCCGGTGGTCCCAATCTTTTCGCGCTGCTCGCGCGCCCGGTCAAGGAGTTTGTGAAGCGGTAGCGTGAGGTGTGCCCGCTCGGAAACATAGATCTTGTTCTCCGTCTTCACCCCTTGGGCTTGGAGGGCGTCCAGCTCCGTGAAGAACGTCTCGGGATCGAGCGCCACGCCGTTCCCGACCAGACAGACCGCGCCTTGGAGGATCCCTGAGGGGATCTGGTGCAGCACGAACTCACCGGCGCTGCTGTGCACGGTGTGACCTGCATTGGCCCCGCCCTGGTAGCGCACGACGAGGTCGGCGCGCTCGGCGAGCACGTCTACCACCTTGCCTTTCCCCTCGTCGCCCCACTGCGCGCCGACCACGACCACGCAGTGCGTTTTCGGTCCGAACATGGGCTCCTTGGGCACACCCGCCAAAAAAAATGCCCCGATGATGCGGGGCGTTGGACTATCCTCTGAGGAAAGCTAGGAGCCCTTCACCCCGGAGACAAGGCGGCGGCCAGGGCCTGGGTCACGGCGCGGCTCCCCTCTAGGGTCAGCCGGTCCACGGTATCGCGTGAAGTGTGCACCCGGCGGGCGGTGCCCCAATTGCCTCGCAGCACGGTGATGCATTCGCGCGCCGCGGGGGCGAGCGCCTGCCCATCCACCAACGCGGGGAGGAAGCGCACCGGGCGCACGCCGAGTGCCGCGGCGACGGCGTCCCCGACCGGGCCCGGGCGATGCCGCAAGACCCGGGTCGGCCCCGGGTCGTCGATCCCGTCCAGGTTCACGACAGCGGTCCCGGCAAGTAGGTTGCCCCGCTCGCGCGCCAGCGCGATGGCGCCTGCCAGACCGAACTCCTCGGCGTCCGGAAAGAGCACCCCTACAGGGGTCCCCGGCGGCAACGCGTCGACCACGCCGAGGACGGTGACCAGCGCCGTCGCGTTGTCCACAGCCCCGGTCGAGCCGTTGTGCACGCGGCAGCGAGACAGGAGCAGCGCCCCCACGATGCCGGGGAAGACCGGCAGGAGCCACGCTGGATGCCAGCCGAATTCCAGGCGTAAGGCGGTCAGCGCGAGGAGCCCGAGGAAGGCCGTCGCGCAGAGCGCCACCGCCACGAGGCGGCCCGCCATGGAGAGTGGCTGACCCTTGGAGTCATAATGCGCCGCCAGCCACACGGTGACGCGGGTGCGGGGCCGCACGCCGATCAGATTTGCGGCTTTGACAGTCGGGATCGGCAGCGGCAGCCCACGTCGCGAGGCCAAGGCCAGCCACACCAGGGCGGCAAGCAGCGCGGGAGTCCAGACGGCCAGCCAGCGCTCGCCGCCCGGCATGAGCGCGAGCGCCACCGTGGCGAAGATTGCGGCCCCGAGCGCTGCCCCCCACACCTGTGCCGCCACCACGCGCACCGGCGAGGCGGCGAAGGCGTGCTCCATGACGACGAACCCGCGGGCGGCCAACTCCCGGGTCAGGACGGCGCGGACGCGGGCGTTGCCCGGAGTGCCGGTCAAGCGCGGGACGGCGAGCTCGGCGAGCAGCGCGTAGGGGTCCGTCACGCCGCGAGCAGCCGGGCGATGCGATCCCGATCGCCCGCCGGAACCGGCGCTAGTGGCGCGCGGATCGGCCCGCCGTAGTAGCCCGCAGCATCCATCGCCGCTTTGACACCAGCGGGGCCGAACTTGCCGACAATCTCCTTGTCGAGCGGGGTGAGCCGCTCCTGGAGCCTGCCCGCACCCACGCGGTCGCCAGCCCGGAAGGCGACTAGCAGGTCGACGCAGAGCCGTGGGGCGAAGCAGGCGGCCGCCAACACCCCGCCCTGGCACCCCAGTTCGAGCCCCGCGTAGAGCAGCGCCGCGGAGCCGACGAACACCGTCCAAGCGGGTGCTGCGTCGCGGTAGGCTGCCAGATTCTTCGCATCACCAGAGGAATCCTTGACGCCGACCACGTTGGGGTGGCCGGCCAGCTGCTGGAGCAGCCCGGCAGCAAGCGGCAGATGGGTGTACTTCGGCATGTTGTAGAGCAGCACCGGGATGGGACTCGCGTCGGCGACCGCCCGGAAGTGATCGACCAGGCTCGCAGGTGAGTGCATGGGGCCGAAGTAGGCGGGAGCCCGCACCAGCACCGCATCGGCTCCCTCCGCCCCAGCCGCGCGCGAGAGGGCGATCGTCTGGCGGGTGGATTCCGCGCCGGTGCCCGCGAACAGTGTCTTGCCGTCCGGCAGTACGTCCCGCAGCCACGCGGTTATGCGGCGCTGCTCGTCCGGATCGAGCAGCGGTGCCTCTCCCGTCGAGCCGGCGATTAGCAAACCATCCAGCCCCTCGGCGAGGAGGCGGGCGGCGTTGTGGCGCAGGTGGACCGGAGCCACGTCGCCCGTGGCCGCGTCGAACGGTGTGGGAATGGGGGCGAGGACCCCGCTGAAGCGCGCCTCGCTCACTGCTCCGGCAGCATGCTCGACAGGTCGTCGGTAAGGCCTGCCGCCTTCTCCGCGTCCACGCCGGCGGTCTCGGTCGCGGCCGCCACGCGTGGGCGCCGGTGCAGGGTCCGTAGCCTCAGCTCGAAATCGGCCGGGTTTGAGGAGGCCGCCAGTGCCGTTTCGGAGGCCACGATGCCCTCGCTCACGAGGTCTATGAGGTGCTGATCGAAGGTCTGCATCCCGTACTCCTCCCGGGACTCCCGGATGTAGTCGGGCAGCTCCACCACCCGGCCGGGGTCCTTGATCATGTCGCGGACGGTGCCGGTCGCGATCAGGATCTCGACCGCGGCGGCGCGGCCTTTGCCGTCGGCGCGCGGCAGCAACCGTTGCGAAATGACCGCCTGCAGCGCCTCCGAGAGCCGCAGTCGGGCGATCTCCTGCTCCTCTAGCGGGAACATCGACACTAGGCGGCTCACCGTGGTGACGGCGTCGGGTGTATGGAGCGTGGAGATCAGGAGGTGGCCGGTTTCAACTGCCTTCATGGCGGTGTCGATCGTTTCGGCATCCCGCATCTCGCCGATCAGGACCACGTCGGGATCCTGTCGCAGCGCCGCGCGCAGCCCCATGCGGAAGTCGTCGGTGTCGACACCGATCTCCCGCTGGGTCACCGAGCAGGCGATGTCCCGGTGCAGGAACTCGATCGGATTCTCCAGCGTGAGGATGTGCTTGTGTTGCGTCTGGTTGATGTGGTTGATGATCGCCGCCATCGTCGAACTCTTGCCGGAGCCCGTGACGCCAGTGACCAGAATCATCCCTCGCTCCGCCGACGCCACCTGACTCAGCACCGGGGGGAGGTGGAGGCTCTCGAACGACGGCACGTCGAAGGGGATGACACGCATCACGATCATAAAGGAAGAGCGCTGCCGCAGGATGTTCACGCGGAAGCGCCCAATCCCCGGCATGCCCCAGGAGCAGTCATAGTCGCGCAGGCGCTCGATGCGCGAGCGGTCCTCATCGTTCGGGATTAAGCGCAGAGCGATGGCCTTGGTCTGCTCGGGCGTCAGGCGCTGCTTGGTGAGGGGCACGAGCTTGCCGTCGATGCGCGCCCGGAACACGTCGCCCGCTTTGATGTGCAGGTCCGACGCGCCGCGATCAACCGCCGCCTTGATGATCTTTTCCATTCAGTAGCCGGCCTCCAGGTCCACCACGTTGCGCAGTGGCGCCCCTGCAAGATAGCGCCCGATGTTCTCGACGATCAGCCCCAACTCCCGCTCCCAGAACCGCGTCGATACGGCGCTGACGTGCGGGCTGACCAGCACCCGGGGATGCCCCCAGAAGGGATGCCCGGGCGGCAGGGGCTCCGTGCGGAACACGTCGAGCGCCGCCCCTCGTAGCCGCCCCGCCACGAGCCGCTCAAGAAGGGTGTCCTCGTCGAGCAGCGAGCCACGGGAGACATTGATCACCACGGCGCCGACGGGCAGCCGCTCCAGAACTTCCCGCCCAACCGCCTCCGTCGTGTCCGCCGTGTGCGGCGCGGCGATGACGAGACAGTCGCTCTCGGAGGCGAGACGGCCCAAAGCGTCGAGACCCCCCACCCAGCGCAGACCGACGGGTCCACCGCGCTCCGGCCGGCGTCGCACTCCGGCAACGCTCATCCCGAGCGCCAGTGCGCGGCGCGCGACGGCGGTCCCGATCCCGCCCAGCCCAAAGACCCCGATGCGCAGGTCGTGAAGCTCTCGCACCGGCACCAGCAGGTCCGCGAATTCGTCCTTGGCCCACTGCCCCGCGTTCTGCAGGGCGCGCATCCGATCGAGCCCCCGGGCGAAGTAGGTGATGGCGGCGAGCACCCAGTCCGCCATGGGCTCGGCGTGAACCCCCGCCGAGTTGGTGAGCGTGACAGCGCTGCCGCGCAGGTAGGGCAGGCTCGCGCCGACGCCAGCCGTGCCGCTGTGGGCCCACCGCAGCGTACCGCCGGCGGCGGCGAGCAGTCCGGCCGGCACGCCGTAGCCCAGGTAGACTTCCGCCCCGCGCGCCGCCACGAGGCTCGCCGGCGAGCCCGAGCCGCCATCGCTGTCAGAAGGCGCCGGCGCGTCCACCTGTGCGACCAGCCAGCCGGGGCCGGCCGCGTCCCGAATGGCTCCGACGACCTCATCGGGAGCGCGCCAAGCGGCGCGGGGGGATTCCAGGTCCACCACCAGCCGGCGCGTCACTCGCCCGTCGACACCGTCCGCACGCTCGGGTGGTGGAGCAGCGCAATCATCACCTGGTCGTGCAGGCGCTTGGGGCCCCGCAGCTCGTATTCGACCACCAAGTCGACGTTCTCCCGGCGGCTCTCGGCCTCGACGATCTGGAGCCCGGTCCGGCGCACCACGGTCTCCAACTCCTCGAGCGGGGCCCCGTCGGGCCGCGCGTGGATGGTGATGTGGCTGAGCGAAGATTGGCGCTGTACGACGAACTCTATCCGGCCCAGGCCCTGGAGCACGACGAGCACCATCAAGGTCGAGAGCAACGCCTCCGGGTAGTGGCCCGCGCCGAGAGCGACGCCGATCGCCGCGACGACCCAGATGGTCGCAGCGCTAGTGAGCCCGACGACGGCGCCACGGGCGTGGAGGATGGTGCCCGCGCCGATAAACCCGACGCCGGTGACGATCTGACCGGCTACCCGCGAGGCGTCCACGCTCCCGTGGACGAGGCCGATGGACAACTGTGTGTAGAGCGTGGACCCCATACAGATCAGAATGTTGGTGCGTAGCCCTGCCGGCTTGCCCCCGAGTTCGCGCTCCAAGCCAATGGCACCGCCCAGCAGCGTGGCAAGCGCCAGCTGGCCCAGCAACTCGAGCCGGAAGACTTCGACCATATCAGTCATGAGCTCGTGCATCAGGCCTCCGCGGGGAGGAGACCCATCCGGCGCCGTACCTCCGCCATCGTGAGGCGCGCGAGTGCGCGCGCCTTCTCGGCCCCCGCCCGCAGGACATCGCGGACGCGGCGCGGCTCGGCCCGCAGGGCCGCGGCGCGCTCGCGCATCGGAGCAAGGGCCGCTATCATATTGTCCGCCAACACCCGTTTGCAGTCGAGACACCCCCACCCGGCGGTTCGGCACTTGTGCGCCACGTCCGCCTGCACCGCGGGCGGCGAGAACCCCTGGTGGATTGTGAAGACGTTGCAAATATCGGGATTGCCAGGATCCTTGCGGGTCTTCCGAGCAGGGTCAGTAGCCGCCGGGCGCAGCTTCTCCCAGATCGCGTCGGGCGGCTCGAACAGGCCGATCGTATTGCCCAGGCTCTTGGACATCTTGGCCTGCCCGTCGAGCCCCAGCACGCGCCGCGCGGTGGAGAGCTGCGCCTGCGGCTCCGGGAAGAAAGCCGCACCGAAGCGCGCGTTCCAGCGGCGGACGATCTCACGCATGAGCTCGAGGTGCTGCAGCTGATCCTCACCAACGGGCACCAGCGTCGCCTTGTAGAGCAGCACGTCGGCAGCCTGCAGCACGGGGTAGTTCAGCAGCCCGGCGGACACGCTCTCCTGTCGCTGCGACTTGTCCTTGAACTGGGTCTGGCGCTCGAGCTCGCCGAGCGGCGTCACGATCGTGAGCAGCCAGTTGAGCTCCGTGTGCTCGGCGACGTGGGACTGCACAAAGATCGTGCTCTTGCCGGGATCGAGCCCCGCGGCCAGGAGACTGAGCGCCATCTCCTCGGTGCGTTGAGCGAGGCCTCCCGCCTCGTAGGGTTGGGTGATGGCGTGTAGGTCGACGACAGAGAACAGGCACTCGTGCAGGTCCTGGAGCTTGACCCAGTTCTGCACCGCGCCCAGGTAGTTGCCGATGTGTAGCTCGCCGGAGGGCTGGATACCGCTGAAGACGCGCGCCATAGGGCCCTCAACCTATGGCCGGGGGTGGAGCGCCGCAAGGTGCGTGATCTCAAAGACTTAGTCGATGTCGCGATGGCGGCGGCGGCGCGCGCCGCCCGCCTCGTCCGCGAGGCCGCGCCTCCAGCGCCGAGCGCCTGGACGGAGAAGTCGCGGCACGATTTCGTCACTGAGGTCGACCGCGCGGCCGAAACTCTCATCGCAGAGACGCTCACGACGAGAGTGCCCGGCTCGCGGGTGGTGGGCGAGGAGCTGAGTCCCTCAGTCGCGCGCGACACGGAAGTCGTGTGGATCGTCGACCCACTCGATGGGACGACGAACTTCCTGCACGGCTACCCGCAGTACGCCGTGTCCATCGGGTGCACTGTCGGCGGTGCGTTGTGCGCCGGAGTTGTGCATGACGTGGCGCGCGACCTCGTCTATCACGCGGCGGCAGGGCTGGGCGCGTGGCAGGGCGAGCGCCGGCTCGCGGTGTCCACGGAGACCGAGCCGCGCCGTGCCTTGGTCGGCACGGGCTTCCCGTTTAAGCAACTGGAGCACGGAGGGTTGGAGCGCTACCTGCGACAGTTAGCCGCCGTCGTGCGGGCGACGAGCGGTGTCCGTCGCGCGGGAGCGGCCGCGCTCGATCTCGTTGACGTCGCCAACGGCCGCTTCGACGCGTTCTGGGAGCTCACCCTAGCCCCATGGGACGTGGCGGCCGGAGTCGTGTTGGTGCGGGAGGCCGGGGGAGTCGTGACGACAACCGAGGGAAGCGCCGCGGTGCTGGATCACGGGTCGCTGGTAGCCGGGAATCCGTCCCTACATCGCTGGCTCCGCGAGCTGCTGAGGACGAGCGAATGACGTCACCGCTGGTGGAGTGCGTGCCCATCTTCTCCGAGGGCCGGGACCCGGCCGTGCTGAATGCTCTGCGCGCGGCCATCCTGGCCGTCGCCGGAGTGAGACTCCTCGACGTGCAAGCGGACGCGTCGCATCACCGCTCGGTGTTCACTTTCGTGGCGCCGCCCGTCGCGGCAGTGGAGGCCGCGTTCCGCGCCATCGAAGTGGCGACCGCGCGCATCGATCTGACGAAGCACGCCGGGGAGCATCCGCGGATGGGGGCGACGGACGTCGTGCCGTTTGTGCCGGTGCGCGGCGTCACGATGGACGCCTGTGCGGCGCTCGCGAGCCAGCTCGCCGAACGCGTGGGACGGCAGCTGGCCATTCCGGTCTATCTGTACGCCCAAGCCGCCCGGCGCCCGGAGCGCGAGCGGCTCCCAGACATCCGCAAGGGAGAGTTCGAGGGGTTGCGCGAGCGGATCGGCACCGATCCCGCAGCCGAGCCCGACTTCGGGCCCAAGCGCATCCACCCCACGGCCGGCGCGACCGCGATCGGCGCGCGGCCCTTCCTCGTCGCGTACAACATCTACCTGGATACGGGCGACGTTGCGATCGCCAAGGAGATTGCAAAGACGGTCCGGACCTCCAGCGGCGGCCTCCCCGCCGTGCAGGCGAGCGGCTTCGACGTGGGAGGGCAGGCGCAGGTCTCCATGAACCTCTTGGACATCGACATCACATCGCCTGCGACCGTGTACGCCGCCGTGGAGGCCGAAGCGCGCCGCCGTGGGGTCGGCGTGATTCGGAGCGAGGTGGTCGGCCTGATCCCGGAGCGCGGCATCCTCGGCGCCGGCGCGGCGCTCCTGAACCTGCCCGACGCGGCCGACCATCTGCTCGAGGCCAAAATCCGCGCGGCCGAGGGACCCACACTCGACGGCTGGCTCGAGGAACTGGCCAGCTCGGCCCCCGTGCCTGGCGGTGGCAGTGCGGCGGCGCTCGCCGGCGCCGTGGCGGGCGCACTCGTCGCAATGGTCACCCGGCTCACGGTGGGCCGCAAAGCCTACGCGGCGGCGGAGCCCCGGGCTCGAGTGATCCTGGCGGAAGCCGAGGCGCTTCGGGCCCAACTGCGTCGCCTGGTGGACGAGGACGCAGCCGCCTATGCCAAGGTGAGCGAGGCCTACAAGATCCCCAAAAGCACCGCGGGGCGCTCGCGGACGATCGACGCTGCGCTGGTTGGCGCGGCGGAGACGCCGCTCGCAATGGCGCGCGGGGCGTTGCGGTTGATCGCTCTGGCCAGCGACATCGGGGAGATCGGCAACCCCAACGCGCGCTCCGATGCAAGAGTCGCCGAGAGCCTCGCCCGCGCCGCGCTCGCCGGGGCGATCGAGAACGTGCGGATCAACGTGGCGTCGCTGTCGGAGCCGGCGCTGGGGCAGGTGTTGCTCGACGACGCGGAGCGTTTCGGCCGAGACGCTAGCACCTAACTCGGCGTTGCCTGACTCTCGCGTTGGCCCTTAGTCACCGGGTCGCAGTTCGGTGATAGTGAGCAGGGTGATAGTCCGGTAGGGCGTGATGGGGGAAGGCTTCGGCTTCGTCGCGTGGTAGGTCACCAAGAACTTCTGACGCCCGCTTGCCCCCATGGGTGGGTAATCGAGCTTGGTGGCATAGACCCCGGGTGAAGACGAGGGGTCGACTGGGATCTCCGGAAGCGAATCGAGCTTGAGTAATTCTTCGAGATCCCTCACAACGTCCTTCAGTTTGGCATACCTCGCTGAAAGCTTCGACAGGTCCGAGTCGAAAGCCCCCTTGTGACCAACAGAAGACCCCTGCATCGCCCCAGGCATTGAGCCTCTCTTCTCGCACTAGGCGGCTTCGGTAAGAGCTCTGATCTGTGCAGCAACCTCAGGGCGAGCGAGGGCCTTCCTCGCCTCCGCCAAATCGGACTCGTTCGGCAGATTATCGAGCCACCGCATGGAGAGATCCGTGATGCGCTGGCCAGGTCGATCGGCATTCCACGTAATGACCCATGGACCTTCCCGATGGGTCTTGGCGGTTAGCTCAGCGCCTGTCTTGCGTCCGCATTCTTGTACAACGACGTTCAAGACCTCAATCTCCGTCTCGATGAAAAGAGTTTCGTCCGGCTCCATTAACGGAACGTACTCAATCTTGGGGTTCTCTGGATGCCCCTGCACGGGTACTTCTTGACGCTCGAGTAAGCCCTCGGTCACGAACGTACCAAGGATTCTCTCATAGTCGTCAACAACGGGGCCACGCGGTAGTGCTACGTACTCCGCTTCCGTTATACGCCGCAGGTGGCGCCGATAATGCCAATAGTCGGCGTACCAAACCATCTTGAGTAGACTCGTCAGCCCCGGCCGCGACGGCGCGCACCCTCGTAGCAGGTAAAGCACTGTGCTCGCTAGCTTGTCATAGTCTCTTGGCATCGCCGCCTCCTCTCCTGGCCACCATCAACCGGCTCTACCTCATGTTCCAGGACCGTGAGGGTCAGTATTGTGTCATTTACCACTGGCCTGTCAAGGAGATGGCGAAACGTGCGCCGCCAGCCCTGGTTCCTTCCCTCAAGATAGCACCTCTCAAGGGAGTCGTCGGCCTGCAAGCACCCCGGCGCCTGCCCTCAGTCGCTGTCAGTTCTTGTCAGGATTCTGGGAAGTGATCCCGGCCTTCCCACAACGACTGTATGCTCGAAATGTGCGGACAGCTTACCATCGATAGTTACCACCGTCCACTTGTCCGGCAAGGTGCGAATGTCAGGGGCTCCGGCGTTTACCATGGGTTCGATCGCAATCGTCATGTCCGCTACTAGTCGACAGCCCTTCCTTGGACGTCCATAGTTGGGAACCTGAGGTTCTTCGTGAAAATCGATCCCGATGCCGTGCCCAACGAGCTCCCTGACCACTGAAAAGTCTGCAGCCTGCACGACTCGCTGAACGGCGTTCCCGATGTCGCCAGTATAGTTCCCCTCGATTGCTTGTTGCACACCTGCCGCGAGAGCGTCCATTGTCACCTTCAGCAGTTTGCTAGCCTCCTCGCTAACATCGCCTACTGGGAATGTGGCAGCGGAGTCTGCATGGTGTTCATCTACCTTAACGCCCACGTCCACGCTTAGAAGGTCGCCATCCCTGATGGTCCTCTTCTTAGAAGGAATACCATGGACGATTTCATCGTTTATTGACGTGCAGATGGACGCAGGGAACCCGTAGAGGCCTTTGAACGATGGGCTGGCGCCTGGGTGGCTGAGGATGAACTTTTCAGCAAGCTTGTCAAAGTGATCAGTAGCGAGACCCGGCCGAATGGCGTCGCGGATCAATGCTAGACACTCTGCAACGATCCGGCCAGCCTTCGCCATACTCTCGATTTCTCTCTGTGACTTGACTATCGGGGTCATCGTTAAAACACCCTCATGATCTCGACTCAAAACCTTTCGACGGAACAATCCGCCGAAATCTGGACTGAGATCGACGGCGCTGATGTCGTGAGAGCTGCTGGGATTCTGTGACGATCATCGCCCGATGATCCGCTTGATCTCCTCGGCGATCTGGTCGACGGTCCCGACGCCCGGGACGCGGTGCACGATGCCGCG
>Ga0099828_10002909_pt1 | contig 11923 bp, 13 predicted proteins | sample CZO8metaG_2_FD_79338 | JGI IMG/M metagenome (GOLD analysis project Ga0099828, IMG submission 79338) | Vadose zone soil microbial communities from the Eel River Critical Zone Observatory, Northern California, USA - CZOApr15con2H1.8 metaG | ecosystem: Environmental > Terrestrial > Soil > Vadose...
CGTCCTTCCGCTGGACGTTCGCGGTGATGAAGACCGGCGCGATCCAGAACTCGGGATGCGGCTTGGACGCGATGAAGACCTGCGCGGCGGCGACCGCGGGGCTCAGGCCGAGGGCGAGGAGAGCGGCCGCGACCGCGCGCGCCAGGCGCCCGCGCCGGATCACTTGGTGGGATCCTCCCCGACGCGCACGATCAGCTTGCCGAAGTTCCTGCCCTGCAGCAGCCCGATGAAGGCCTCCGGCGCCTTCTCGAGGCCGACCACGACGTGCTCGCGGTGCTTGAGCCGGCCCTCGCGCAGCCAGCCGCCGCAGTCCTTCAGGAAATCGGGCAGCCGGGCCAGGTGGTCCGACACCATGAAGCCCTTCACGAGGGCGCGGTTGAAGAGCAGGGGGCGCAGGTTCGGACCGGGCACCGATTCGGTCGCGTTGTACTCGGAGATGAGCCCGCAGAGGGGGATGCGCGCGTTCATGTTGAGGAGCTGCATCACCGCCTGCAGCACGTCGCCGCCCACGTTCTCGAAGTACACGTCGATGCCGCCCGGGCAGGCGGCCTTGAGCGAGGCGAGGAGATCGCCCTTCTTGTAGTTCACGCAGGTGTCGAAGCCGAGCTCGCGCACGACGTAGTCGCACTTGTCCTGGGATCCCGCGATGCCCACCGCGCGGGCGCCCTTGATCTTGGCGATCTGCCCCACCGCGGAGCCCACCGCCCCCGAGGCCGCGGAGACCACCACCGTCTCACCCGGCTTGGGCTGGCCGATGTCGAGCAGGCCCACGTAGGCGGTCATGCCGGGCATGCCGAGCACGCCCAGCGCGGTGGACACCGGCGCCTGCTTGGGATCGAGCTTGCGCACCGCCGCGCCCTTGGCCACCGCGTGGGACCGCCAGCCATCGTAGCCCATCACGATGTCGCCGCGGGTCAGGCCCGGGTGCTTCGACTCGAGCACTTCGCCGACGGTGGCGCCGACGATCACCTGCCCGAGCTCGACCGACTGCGCGTACGACTTGGCGCCACTGATGCGCCCGCGCATGTAGGGATCGAGGGAGAGATAGATGGTCCGGCTCAGGATCTCGCCGTCCTTCGGCCCGGGGAGCGGCGACTCGACGAGATCGAAGTCACCGGGCTTGGGCATGCCGACGGGGCGGCTGCGGAGCACGATCTGGCGGTTGATGGATGTGGGCATGGGCTGCTCCTCGTGACGGAGACGCCGCTCAGCGCGGGTCGTCGCCCCAGCGGTACTCGCGCGTCATCTCGTCGAGCCGCGCCTTGAGCGCGGCGTCCAGCGGCTTCTCGGTCGCGGGCAGCACGTCGTCGAGCTGGTCGGGGCGGCTCGCCCCCACGATCGGCGACGTGATCGCGGGCTCGGCCAGCATCCACGCCACCGCGAGCCGCGCGAGCGACATGCCGGCCTCGGCGGCCAGCGGACGGAGCGCCTCCACGGTCTCGAACTCGCGCTCGTGCCAGTAGCGGTCCTGGTAGCGCTCCGCCGCGTTGCCGAGCGTGAAGCGGGTGCCCGCGGTGGGGCCGGTGTCCCGGCGGTGCTTGCCCGAGAGGAAGCCGCCGGCCAGCGGGTTGTAGGGGATCACCCCGATGCCTTCCTCCCGGCAGAGCGGCAGGAGCTCGCGCTCGACCTGGCGGAAGAGGAGATTGTAGCGCGGCTGGACGGAGTCGAAGCGCGCGAGGCCGAGCGCCTCGCTGCGGCCCAGCGCGCGGGCCACCTGGTAGGCGTGGAAGTTCGAGCACCCGACGTAGCGCGCCTTCCCGGCCCGCACCACGTCGTCGAGCGCGCGCAGGCTCTCGTCGATCGGAGTCTGGGGGTCGAAGTGGTGGAGCTGGTAGAGATCCACGTAGTCGGTGCGCAGCCGGCGCAGCGAGCCGTCGATGGCGTCCAGGATGTGCTTGCGCGAGGCGCCGCGGTCCCACGGGCGTGCGCTCATCGCGCCCACGCACTTGGTGGCCACCACGACGTCGTGGCGGCGGCCCTCGAGCCAGCGGCCGAGGATCTCCTCGGTGCGGCCCACCGTCTCGAGGCCCCCGCCCAGCGGGTAGACGTCGGCGGTGTCGAGGAAGGTGATCCCGCCCGCCGCCGCGCGGTCGAGGATGGCGCGGGACGCCGCGTCGTCGCACTGCAGGCCGAAGGTCATGGTGCCGAGGCAGAGGCGCGAGACGGACAGGCCGGTGCGGCCGAGGCGCGTGTGGCGCATGGAGATCAGAGAGTAAACGACCCTCCCGCGGCGGGCAAGCGGGCCACGCGCGGACCGTGGTATAACCAGCGGCCATGGAATACCGAACGCTGGGACGAACGGGATTGCGGGTCTCCACGCTGGCCTTCGGCTGCGGCGACGTGGGTGGGCTGATGGTGCGGGGCACGCCGGCCGAGCGGGAGCGCGGGGTCGCGCGCGCGATCGAGCTCGGGATCAACTACCTCGACACCGCCCCGGCGTACGGGTCGGGCGAGTCGGAGAAGAACCTCGGCCAGGTGCTGCGCGCGCTCAAGCCCGCCGCGATCGTGGGCACCAAGTGGCGGCTCGGCGCCGCCGACCTCGCCGACGTGCCCGGGGCGGTCGCGCGCTCGGTGGAGACAAGCCTCGGGCGGCTCGGGCTCGAGCGGGTGGACCTGCTGCATCTCCACAACCTGATCGGGCGCATGGGCGACGAGCGGCCGCTCGGGGTGGCGCGCGTGCTGGAGGCGGTGGTGCCCGCGGTGCGGCGGCTCCAGGAGCAGGGCAAGGTGCGTTTCTTCGGGGTCACCGCCTCCGGCGAGACCGGGGCGCTCCATCGTGTGCTGGCGAGCGGGGCCGTCGACACCGCGCAGGTCGTCTTCAACCTGCTCAACCCGACCGGCGCGTACGAGGTGCCCGCGGGCTTCCCCGCGCAGGACTACGACCGGCTGCTGCTCCTGGCCCGCGAGCAGGGCGTGGGCACCATCGGCATCCGGGCGGTGGCGGGCGGGGCGCTGAGCGGCCAGGTGGAGCGCCACCCGACCGCGATCCCCTCGGTGGCCCCGATCGCGTCGGGCCCGGACTACGCGACCGACGCCGCGCGGGCGCGCGCGCTCCAGCCCCTGGTGGCCCAGGGCCACGCGGGCAGCCTCATCGAGGCCGCGCTGCGCTTCGCGATCACCGGCGACGCCATGTCCACCGTGCTGATCGGCTGCTCCGACCTCGCCCAGCTCGACTTCGCCGCCGCCGCCGTCAACAAGGGCCCCCTCTCCCCCGCCGCCCTCGCCACCCTCAGCACCATCTGGGGGCAACTCGCCGCGCGCTAAGACGGGGTCAGGTCTTGAATTACGACATTTTCTCCCGGTCGGCCGCCGTCAGCCGGCCAGGAAATGTCGTAATTCAAGACCTGACCCCAAGCTAGCGGTTCGGGCCGCGGCCCATCGGGTAGGGCTGCCAGCGGATCAGGGACGTCTTGGGGAGCACGCCGGGGTTGACCGCGGAGCGCGGCCACTTGCCCTGCAGCACGGTGGCGAGCTCGCGGCCCAGCCGGCGCCGCGTCTCGGGCGCCATTCGAGCCGTCGCGGAAGCGATGTGCGGGCTCACCAGCACGTTGTCCATGTGCAGCAGCGCGTTGTTCGGATCCACCGGCTCCACCTCGAAGACGTCGAGCGCGGCGCCCGCGATCCAGCCCTGGCGCAGCGCCTCGGCCAGCGCGGGCTCGTTCACCGTCGGCCCCCGCCCGTTGTTGATGAAGATCGCGCTCTTCTTCATCGCGCGGAACTCGCGCTCGCCCATCAGGTGGCGCGTCTCCGCGTTGAGCGGCGCGTGCATGGACAGGAAGTCGGCGCGCTGGCACAGCTCGGTCAGGCTCGTCACCGGCTCCACTCCCACCGCGGTCATCTCGAGCTCGCCCAGGAACGGATCGTAGGCGATCACCCGCAGGCCGAAGGCGTGGCAGCGGCGCGCCACCGCCTTGGCCACGTTGCCGAACGAGATCAGGCCGATGGTCTGGCCGTATAGCCGCGGGATGTTCGCGAAGTACGGCCGCCCCTCCGTCCACTTGTTGTCGACGGTTAACTGGTGCATCAAACGGAGCCGGCGATGGGCGGCCAGGAACATGGCCATCGTGTGATCGGCCACCTCGTCGATGAAGACGTCGGGCACGTTGGTCACCACGATGCCCGCCTCGGTGGCCGCGTCCACGTCGACCGTGTCCGCGCCCACGCTGCCGAGCCCGATGACTTTGCAGTTTCGCAGGCCCTTGATTATGGCCGCCGTAATACGCCGGTTGCGCGCGATGACCGCGTCGGCGTCCTGGGCCGCCGCGATGAACTCCTCCTCGGTCTTGGCCGGCACCTCGACGATCTCGGCCCCGATCGGATCGAGGGCCTCGCGCTCGATCGAGTAGGCCGACTCGGCCAGGTCGTAGGGGATTCCGCCCGACGGCTTCTGCACGACGATCTTGAACTTCCTGGCTCCGGCTGCCATGCCGATGACCTCCTGGGTGGGCTGAGGGTGGGTACCAACGTCCGCGGCCACCAAGGATACGCTCCCCCCAGGCCAGCCGTCGAGGCCCTCTTGTGCTAGGGTGGCGCTGCCATGCTCGTCGGCGCCTTCGCGGTCGCGCACACCCCGCAGCTCCTGATCCGCCCGGAGACCGAGGACCGCGACCTGGTGCTGCGGGTGCACGCGGCGATGGGGCGGGTCAAACGGCGGCTCCAGGAGCTCCGACCGGACGCGATCGCGATCGTCGCGGGCGACCACGTCGAGGCGTTCTTCCTGGACGCGGTGCCCGCGCTCGCGGTCTACGTGGGCCGCGAGTGCGCGGGCACCTTCGGCCCCTACCGCTACCGCCTCGACATTCACGAGCCGCTCGCCCGGGCGGTGCTCGAGCAGGGCATCGAGCGCGGCTTCGATCTCCTCTACACTCAGGACGCGCCGCTCGACTACGCCTTCTACGTGCCGCTGCACTTCGTGATGCCGGAGCCCGCGCGGCCCATCGTCCCGCTGCACGTCAACGTGTACCTGCCGCCCCAGCCCACCCCCGCGCGCTGCCACGCCTGGGGCGCGGCGCTCGGCGAGATCCTCCGCGCGCGGCCGGAGCGCGTGGCCCTCATCGCCTCGGGCGGCATGTCGCACTTCCCGGGCACCGACCGCTACGCCTCGCCCGAGTTCGGCTACGACCGCGGGCTGCTCGAGCAGCTCCGCGAAGGGCGCGGCCGCGAGCTCGCGCGGGTCACCGGGGAAGAGCTCGACAAGCGGGGCAATATCGAGCTGCGCACGTGGATCACCCTGCTGGGCGCGGTGGGCGACGTGCGCGCGGACGTGTACTGCTACGAGCCCTCGTGGCACCACGGCAACGCGGTGGTGGAGTGGCCGCTCTGAGCCCACGATGAGCGAGACCGCCCATTACCGCTTCCCGCCGTCCCAGGCCTACCCGCTCAACCGCTGCCTCTACGCGCTCAAGTCCGACGCGGCCTTCATCGAGCGCTTCCTCGCCGATCCGATCGCCGCCACCACCGAGATGGGCCTGACCGAGGGCGAGCGGGCCGACCTGCGCCGCATGGATCGCGACGCGCTGGTGGCCCGCGGCGCCCATCCCTACCTGGTCTTCATGGCCGGGCTGCGGCTCAAGATGGCGGCCGAGCCCGGCGCGCTCGAGTACTTCTAGCCCGGCGCGCTCGACACCTCGAGGCGCGTGGCGACCAGCTTCGCGCCACGCTCCTCGTAGAATGCCTTCACCTTCGCGCCCTCCTGGAGATCGGCGAACCGCGCCTCGCGGCCGTTCACCTGGATCAGCGTGTCGCGGCCGACCTCGAGAGTCTTGCCGAGCAGACCGAGGAAGATCGAGACGTCCACGCTCTCGGTCCGCCCGTCCACCCGCGTGAGCGTGCCCTCGATCACGCCGGGGGCCCTCACGAGCCGCTCGAGGCGGGGCGACGTCGGCTGGAGCGGGTGGGGCTGGCCCTGCGCGACGGCTCGCTGGGCGAGGGCGAACTCCGCGGCCATCGCGGTCGAGATCATCAACGTTGCCGCGCCGAGCATCCTGGTGAAACGTGTCATGGCGTGTCCTCCTCTCGAATCAGCGAGCCCGGCGGCCTCGCTTCGCCGCCGGGCTCCCCGGATCAGCGCACGGCTGCGCGTCAGGGCGCCTGCGTCTCGATTCCTTTCCTGATGGGAAGTTCTTACCGCGGGGCGATTGGCCCCGCTCCCGCATGGAACAAAGCAAGGTCAATACCAGATCCGGCAATCGCGGGGCCGAAGACCCGATTGGGGCGTCCGGGGGCCATCAGGATGTAAGGCTTACACGCGATGGGAACGTAAGATGTTCCCGAGATGTTCCGGACAGGAGCCGAGATGAGACGACGCTTGCGACGACGCTATAGACGGCTGGCCCGGCGCTTCCGGTCCATCGCCTTCATCGCCACTGTGCTCCGCACCTATCGCGAGGGCCGCCGGCGGGGCCAGACCCGCCTGGCCGCCCTGCGCTTCGGCCGCGCGGTGGCCCGGTGGCGGCGCCACAACGGGGCCGCGCATTCGTAGACGCGCGCTGCTCCGCCTCGCGCTCGCCGGCCTCGCGGCTGCGACGCCGGCCGCGGTCCGCGCCCAGACCCCCTCGCCCGGCGCGCCCGCGCCGGAGCCGGTGACGCGGGAGCTGCAACAGGCGCTGGCCGCCGCCACCGAGCGCTTCCAGGCGCTGGACCTGGGGGGCCTCCTCGCCCACGTGTCCGAGCAGTACCGCAACGGCCCGTTCACCAAGCACTCGCTCCGCGAGCACCTGCTGGCCATGTTCACCATCTACGACACGGTGCGCGCGCGCGCGTGGACGAGGTGCGCCTGGTGGACGGCGCGGCGTGGGTCTACTCGACCGGCGAGCTCTCGGGACGCGTGCGCGGCATCGGGGTCTGGGCCTCCGCTCTCGCGTGGGAGCGCGAGCCCGACGTGGCCCGCCGTGAGAATGGCGTCTGGCGCCTGGTCGGCCCCGGCCCCTAGGCGTCCGACAAGGTCCGTGAACGCGACGTCGCTTTCGCCGAGGGCCGCCGTCGCGCTGGGTCTCGTCATCACCGCCGCGGGGCTCTTGCTCGTCCTCTTCGCCGTGGGCCTTGTGCCCGGCGCCGAGGCATCGCTCGAGGCTCCCCGCTGGGTGGTGGCCTGCGCCGGCCTCATGTTCGCGCTCTGTGGCGGCGCGGTCATCGTGGGTTACGCGGTGGCGGGCGGCGTCGGCCTGGACGGCGACCTGCCGGCTGGAACGCCACGATGGGTCCGCTTGACGCAGTACCTGCTCGGGCTCGGGATCATCGGCACCCTGGCGGCGATCACCACCTGGATCGCCTTCGGCCCGGGCCCCCGAGCCTTCACCGTGATGCTCCCCTTCGTCGGCCGGGGCCCCGGGGACGAAACCGTCGGCCGGGCCGTTTTCGGATTCGGCGCGGTGCTGATGTGGGTGTTCCTGGTCGTGTTCGTGGTGGTCAGCGTCCAGCGCCTTCGCCGTGGTAAGTAGCGACCGCGGCGCCTCAGCCCAGCATCCACATGCCGCCGTCGACGCTGATGGTCTGGCCGGTGACGTACCCGGCATCGTCCCCACAGAAGAAGAGGACGGCGCGGGCGATGTCCTCGGGGGTGCCGATTCGGCGGAGCGCGATGGAGTCCACGAGCCGCTGCTGGCCCGCCTCGCCCATCGCCTGCCATTGCCGCTCGGAGGCGGGGTTGGAGCGCACGAAGCCCGGCGCCACGCAGTTGACGCGGATGCCGTGCGCGCCCAGCTCGCGCGCGGTCTGGCGGGTGAAGCCGATGAGCCCGGCCTTGGCGCTCGCGTAGGCCTGGATGCCGGTGAGGCTATAGGAGCGGCCGGCCCCCGAGGAGATATTCACGATGGCGCCGCGCCCGGCGCGCTTCATGGCGGGCGCCACCGCGCGGGTGAAGTGGAAGGCCCCGTCCAGGTTGATCTCGAAGATCACGCGCCAGTCGGCGTCCGACACCTCGTCCACCGGCCGCATGACCTGGCCGGCCACGCCGCCCGCGGTGTTGACGAGCACGTCCACGCGCCCGGTTTCCGCCTCCGCGCGCGTCACGAAGGCCCGGACCGCGTCGGCGTCCCGCACGTCGACTATCGCGGCGCGGGCTGGCACCGCGGCGCGGGCTGGCACTTCCGCGGCGCGACCCGGATGCGCACCGGCCGCATCCACCGCCCGGCGTGTCTCCTCGAGCTCCGGCCCGAGCACGTCGCAGCCCCAGACCGCCGCGCCCTCGCGCGCCAGCTCCAGGCAGATGGCGCGGCCGATGCCGTTGGCGGCCCCGGTGACGATGGCCGTCCGGCCGTCGAGGCGCATCAGATCCGGCCCCGCAGGCGCGGGTCGAGCGCGTCGCGCAGCCCGTCGCCGAGGAGATTGAAGCCCAGCACCGCGACGAGGATGGCCAGCCCCGGGATGGTGGCGACGTGCGGGGCTACCAGCAGGAGGTCGCGGCCGGTGGACACCATGAGCCCCCACGAGGGCGTGGGCGGCTGCACGCCCAGCCCCAGGAAGGACAGCGCCGCCTCCACCAGGATGGCGTTCGCCATGAAGAGGGTGGAGTACACGATCACGGTGGGGAGCACGTTGCGCAGCACGTGGCGCGTCAGCACCCGCAGCGCGGTGGCGCCCAGCGCCCGCGCCGCGCTCACGTACTCCGTCTCCCGCGCCACCAGCACCGCGCCGCGCACCACCCGGATCACGGTGGGCGCCCCCCAGATGCCCACCGCGAGGGTGGTGTTGAACACGCCGGGGCCGAGCGCGGACACCACCGCGATGGCGAGGAGGAGGTAGGGAAAGGCCAGCAGCACCTCGGTGGCCCGCATGACCAGGACGTCGGTCCAGCCGCCGAGAAAGCCGGCCAGGCAGCCGAGCGTGAGCCCCAGCGACAGGGCCACCGCCACCGACAGCACGCTCACGATCAGCGCGACGCGGCTCCCGTAGATCACGCGCGAGAGGATGTCCCGCCCGAACTCGTCCGCGCCGAGGAGGAATTTCCCGCCCGGCTTCGCCCGCTTCTCGATCAGGCTCTGCTTCGCGGGATCGAAGGGCGCGAGCCACGGCGCGCCCAGGGCCGCGATGAGGAGCAGGGCCACGATGGCCAGCCCCGCGACCGCGAGGCGATTCCGCCGGAACTCGCCCCAGGCGCTGAGCCGCCCAGTGTCGACGAGGGGCGCGGCGGCGGCGTGCAGCGCGGCCGCGGCGGAGATGGCCACCCGCTAGCCCTGCCGCGACACGCGCGGATCCAGCACGCCGTACGCGAGATCCACCGCGAGGTTGATGAGCACGAAGGCCACCGCGAACACCAGCACCGCCCCCTGCACCAGCACGTAGTCGCGGGCGAAGATGGCCTTGACGATGAGCCGCCCGAGGCCGGGCCACGCGAACACCGTCTCGGTCAGCACCGCGCCCCCCATGAGCTGCCCGGCCTGCAGCCCGAGCAGGGTCAGGATGGGGATGGCCGCGTTGCGGAGCGCGTGCTTGGACACCACGAGCCGCTCGGCCACGCCCTTGGCCCGCGCGGTGCGCACGTAGTCCTCGCGGAGCACGTCCAGCACGCTCGAGCGCGTCATGCGCGCGACCATGGCCACCGAGGGCAGGGCCAGCGTCACCGCGGGCAGCACGAGGTGGGCGGGCGTGCCCGCGCCGCCCACCGGGAGCCAGGACAGCCAGAAGGCGAACACCACGATGAGGACCAGGCCCGTCCAGAACACGGGCATGGAGAGCCCGAACAGAGAGCCGATGCGGGCGACCGCGTCGAAGAGCGAGGTCGGCCACACCGCCGACACGAGACCGGCGAGCACGCCCACCACCGCGGCGATCAGGAGCGCCGCCACCGTGAGCTCGAGGGTGGCGGGCCAGACGTCGGCCAGCTCGTCGAGCACCGGGCGGTTCTGCTGGATGGAGCGCCCGAGATCGCCCCGCGCCACGCGCCCGACGTACTCCACGTAGCGGACCAGCATCGGCTTGTCGAGCCCGAGGTAGTCGCGGAGCTTCGCCACCGCCTCCGGGGTGGCGTGCTCCCCCAGCATCAGGGCCACCGCGTCGCCCGGAATCAGCTCCACGGTGAGCATGACCACGAAGACGACGCCCAGCAGCACCGGCACCGCCAGCATCAGGCGCCGGACCAGGAACGTCAGCATCGCGAGCGAGCTACTTGTCGAGCCAGGCCTTCCCCAGCCAGAGGTTGTACTCCACCGGATGGATGGTGAAGCCCTTCACCGCCGTCTTGGTGGCCACGATCTCCTTGGTGGTGTACACCGGGATCCACACCATCTCCTTGGCCAGGATGTCCTGCACCTCGAAATAGAGCTTCTCGCGCTCCGACTGGTTCAGGCTGCGGCGCGCCTGCTCCACGAGCGTATCGACTCGCGCGTTCGCATAACGAGATGTATTCCAGCCCGCGGGCGGCACCTGCTTGCTGTGGAAGAGCGCGTAGAGGGAGTAGTCCGCGTCGGCGTTCGAGGTCACCCAGCCCAGCGTGAACATGTGATGATTGAACGGGTTGCCGCGCACCTGCTGGAACACCGCCGCCCACTCGAGCACCTGCACCTTGGCCTCGACCCCAACGTCCTTGAACATGGCCTGGATGGCCTCGGTGATCTCGCCGTCCTTGGGATAGCGGCCGCGCGCGGCCAGCCAGGAGAGCGAGAGGCGCTGGCCGCCCTTCTGCATGATCCCGTCGGATCCCGGCGTCCAGCCCGCCTGGGCGAGCAGCGCCTTGGCCTTCGCGCGATCGAACGGATAGGCCCGGTCCAGCTGCATGTCCTTGTAGCCGAACACGCCGGGCGCGAGCACGCCCATCGCGGGACCCGCCGAGCCCTCCATGATGTTGTCGAGGATGGCCTTCCGGTCCACCGCGTGCAGCAGCGCCTGGCGCACCCGCACGTCGTCCAGCGGCGCCATGCCCGCGTGCAGCCCCGCGAAGACCACGCGGATCCCGGTCGTCTCGTGCACGGTGAACTTCGGGTCGCGGCGGAGCGCGGGCAGCAGCGCCGGCGAGGGGAACAGCACCATATCCGCGTCCCCGGTCTGCAGCGCGATCATGCGGGCGCCTTCCTCCGGCACCACCTTGAAGATCACGCGGTCGAGGAGCGCCTTGTCGCCCCAGTAGTCCGGGAAGCGCTCGATGATCACGTGGGTGTTGGTCTTCCACTCCACGAACTTGAACGGCCCCGTCCCCACCGGCGCCCGGCTGAAGTCGGCGCCGAGCTTGCCCACCGCGGTGGGCGACACGATGCCCATGCAGTACATGGCGAGCGTGCGGAGCACCGGGCCATAGGGCTCCCGGGTGACGATGTCGACGGTGAGGTCGTCCACCACCTCGGCCCCGCTCAGCGAGCCGGCGAGGCTGGCCCAGCGCGCGGGCGGGGTACCCTTGAGCGCGCGGTCATAGGTGAACTTCACCGCGGCGGCGTTCATCGGGGTGCCGTCGTGGAACTTCACGTTGGGTCGGAGCTTGAAGCGCACCCTCGTCGGCGACATCACCTCGTAGGAGGTGGCCAGGGAGGGCTGGATCTGCATCTTCGCGTCGAGGGTCAGCAGCCCTTCGAGCATGTTGAAGTACACCCACGCCCCGGGGGCGGTGGTCTCGAGATTCGGGTCCAGCGAGACGGGATCGGTGGGGCGCACGATGGTGAGCGTGCCGCCCCGCTTTTGAGCCTCGGCGGGGCCGGCGGAGGCCAGGAGCCCCGCGGCGACGGCGCCGGCGATGAGGACGAGCAGCGCGTTCCGGAATCGGGTCATCGGATCTCTCCTTGTTGGACGCGGGCGCCGAGCTCGGCGGCGAGCTCGGAGGCCACGTCGAGGGCGTGATGCGCACGGTTGCGCTCGCGCCCCAGTGCGGCGAGCGAGAACTTGGTGAGGTCGGCGGCGGCGTCCATGCCGGGCAGCTCGCGGGCGCGCTGCAGGCCGGCGAGCGGGGGGATGCCGACGGCCAGATCGTGGGCGAAGCGGTCGCCGCCGGTGAAGAGCA
>Ga0099828_10002914_pt1 | contig 11908 bp, 7 predicted proteins | sample CZO8metaG_2_FD_79338 | JGI IMG/M metagenome (GOLD analysis project Ga0099828, IMG submission 79338) | Vadose zone soil microbial communities from the Eel River Critical Zone Observatory, Northern California, USA - CZOApr15con2H1.8 metaG | ecosystem: Environmental > Terrestrial > Soil > Vadose...
GCCGATCATTCTTGTTGCGAATTGGCAGGCAGTCCATGTCCGGCTTCAAAACAATCGATTGAGCAGTGGGGGACACGGGTTAGCCAAAGACGTAATTCTTTCTTCCTGCGCGAATAACGTTCTAACCGTCGAATACACCTTGCCGGAAAGCCTCCCCCATCTCAGTGTGGAATTTGGTTTTTCTCCAGATTACCTGGTTTTGCTTCGCAATGGCCGCTCCTCACTGAAACCGTACCGCGCTCCCGGTGCTCGCGGTTGGAGAAGCGGAGACACAACCATCTGGATGAAACCCGAGAACGGAGGCCACACTGCGTGGGCGAAGCCCTATCAGGAGGAGTTCGGCCACGGCTGTTCCATCAGGCTCTCCAGTTCGGCAAGGCGGTTCAGTCTATCCATAGGAATCGAGATGGCAGCAGATATGGAAGAAGCAGATGAGCCAGGGCGGTACGGCATTATCTCAGACTTTGATCAGTCGTCTCCGGACGCAGCGGCCAAGCGTTGAGTCCGCGTGCAGGAGAAACTCAGATGGAAAACCGCACCGGCATTAAGCATGCAGCCTCTCTTACGCCAGACCACGCCAAGGATTTTTCAGGCGATTTTTCTGAGTTGGCCGCATGTGTGCTGCCGCACCTGGATAGCGGCCGAATTCAGTCGTGTGAACTCGTGCGGTGGATCAAGCGCAGGCGGGAAAAGTTAGTTGTCGAACTGGAAGCACCCGATCCGCACGGGAACGGCAATCCGCCTCTGCGCTACATCGTCAAGATGCACAGGCGTGACGGCACTCGCGGCAGTTACGAGGCCATGTCGCGGCTCTGGGACGCAGGCTTCCGCCTGCCCTCGCTCTATACCATTGTCCGTCCCGTCGCATACATTGCCGACCATGGACTCCTCGTTCAAGAGAAGGCCCCGGGGAAGCTTCTGCTCGACATCATCCTTGGACGGGGCGAGGACGCAGCCGACGCAGTAGGGCGCGCTGCCAGATGGCTGGGGGCCTTGCACACAAGCAGGGTCCAAACACACCCACGGCAGGCGCGGCTGGGCTCAGCGGTGACACGATTTGGGACGGAGCTGGCGCAGCTTCTTCCCACGCAGGCTTCGCGGATCCGGCGCTTCGCCGACCACGCTCTGGAAGAACTGGACTCCCCTGACCAGAGTCCTTTGGTTCCGTCCCACGGCGATTTCCACCCCAAGAATGTGTTTATCACCGAGGCTGGCCGAGTGACCGCCATTGATTTCGACACCTTTGGTCTCCAGGAAGCCGCAGCAGACGTGGCTTATTTCCTGGCCCAGACTGCGATTATGGGTTACTTCCGCCGGGGCTCCTTCGCCGTTACCGTCCAAGCGCGGGATTGCTTCCTGCAGGCTTACGAAAGCGCTGCCTCGCCGCTCCCGCACCTGCGCCTGGGTCTCTATGTCGGCATGGCCTTCTTGCAAAGTCTGCATTATGAGTTGTGCGTCTTTCGGAACGAAAAGTTCGCCATTATCGAACCCTGGCTGGAGATCGCCGAGCGCTCCGTGTTGAGCGGAGAGTTAATCCCCGGTTCATCTGGCGTCGCACCGATGAAACACGAGCCAACAGAAAAACCTAGGCTCAGGAGGAGCTGATGAAAGGAATCATCCTGGCGGGCGGGGTGGGCTCCCGGCTAAATCCGCTTACGCGGGTCACCAACAAGCATTTGTTGCCCGTGCACGACCAGCCCATGATCTTCTATCCGATCCAAATGCTGGTGAATGCAGGCATCCGGAACATTCTGATCGTCACCGGGGGAAAGAATGCCGGTGACTTCCTGCGTTTACTGTCCAACGGAGAGGATTTCAACTTGAAGCAACTCAACTACGCCTATCAAGAAGAGGAGAGAGGAATCGCAGATGCGCTTCGTCTTGCCGAGTACTTCGCGGACGGCAACAAGATGTGCGTGGTCCTGGGCGACAACATCATCGAGAACAACATTTGCGACATCGCGGGGTGTTTTCAAGAGCAGGAATGCGGTTGCCACATTATCCTGAAAGAGGTGCCTGACCCTGAGCGCTTTGGCTGTCCGGAGATCACGGATGGCCGCATCGCGCGCATCGAAGAGAAGCCGAGAGACCCCAAGTCCCAGTACGCCGTCACAGGGATCTACTTCTATGACGACACTGTCTTTGAAAAGATCCGCCGGCTGCGTCCGAGTGCCCGCAAAGAATTGGAGATTACGGACGTAAATAACATGTATCTGGAAGAAGGCACACTCGCCTACAGTGTGCTCGACGGCTGGTGGACCGACGCAGGCACACTCGATTCGCTCCGCCGGGCCACGAATCTGGTGGCGGAAACCGGAGCGAATAAGCTCAGCGCCGCCCCGGTTGCCGCACACAATTCCCAGACGATCGTGGCCGCTTGAATGAATTCCGGGTCAATCCGCCCAGCGGGCAAGTGGCCTACGATTGGGCGAGTAGGATGAGATAAGGGGGAGGTAGCCGCGAATGATGAAGATTTTAGTCACCGGAGGCGCTGGCTTCATCGGCTCGAATTTCGTTCGGTACCTGCTCACCCAGCGCACCGGCTTCGAGGTGGTCAACCTCGATAAACTCACTTACGCAGGCAATCTCGAGAACCTTGCTGATATCGACGGCTCCCCACAGTTCGGGAGCCGGTACCGTTTCGTGCGCGGGGATATCGCAGACGCGGGGAGGATGGCGGCGTTGGGGCGGGAAAGATTCGACGGGATCGTCAACTTTGCCGCCGAATCCCACGTGGACCGCAGCATCGAGCACGCGGAGCCATTCCTACACACGAACATCCTGGGCACGCACGCGTTACTGGAGGTCTGCCGCAGATACCGGATTGGACGGTTCTTGCAGGTCAGCACGGACGAAGTCTACGGCACCGCACCAGAAGGCGTCTGTTTCACGGAAGACACGCCTCTGCGCCCCTCCAATCCCTATGCGGGCAGCAAAGCGGCGGCGGACTTACTGGTGCTGAGCTACGTCAACACTCACAAGCTTCCTGGCATTATTCTACGTTGCTCTAACAACTACGGGCCCTACCAGTTCCCTGAGAAGCTGATTCCGTTGATGATCGCCAACGCACTGGAAGACATGCCCCTGCCCGTGTACGGCGACGGACTTCAAGTTCGGGACTGGATTCATGTGGAGGACCACTGCCGGGCCATCTACCAAGTGCTGCTCAAGGGACGTCCCGGAGAGGTGTACAACGTCGGCGGCGGCGCTCAGCGCACCAATCTAGCGGTGGTTCGGACTCTCCTGGGTCTACTGGGCAAGTCCGAGTCAATGATCACTTTTGTGGAGGACCGACCGGGGCACGACCGCCGCTACGCGATGGACTGCACAAAGTTGCGCAGCGAATTGGGCTGGTCACCACTGTACACCTTCGAAGAAGGCCTGGAGATGAGCGTGCTTTGGTACCGTACCCACGATAAATGGTTGGCCGGCTGCCGCAGCGGAACGTACCGCGATTACTATCAGCGTCATTACGCAGACCGTGCCGAAATGTTGAAGCGTCTGGAGGTCGCCGGGTAATGACAACGACACGCTTCAGCGATCGGCGTTTCTATCGACGGCTGTTCAGGCCCATCAAACACGTCTGGAAGCGTTACCTTCGCTGGCCGATGCCGCTGTGGAGGCTGCGCGGATACGCACGGTTGCGGCTGGGCGGTTACAACCTGCGGTTCTTTGTCAATGACACGAATCTCTGGTGGGCCTGGAGGCTCTGGAAGGGCCGCTTGGAGACCTCCGTCCAGGATTTCTTCCAGGGCGTGCTTCAGCCGGGAGACGTGTTCTTCGACGTGGGTGCGTATATGGGTGAATACACCCTCCTGGCGGCCCGTCTCGTCCGACCGAGTGGCGCAATCTACGCCTTTGAGCCAGATCCGGTCGCGCGCCATCTGCTGGAGCGCAACCTGGCAGCTAACAACGTCTCCAATGTCACCGTACTGCCGTACGCGCTAACGGATCAGGAGGGTACAGCCTGGCTAGATAGCCAGACATGGTTGAAGCTTGGGAGCTCAGACTCTACGGTCACTTCCACTCGAGGCACCGTGGAAATCCAAACCGACACGATGCGAGGGTTTTGCGAACGAAACCACGTCTATCCATCTGTGATCAAGATCGATACGCCTGGGTGCGAACACAGGGTAATCGCCGGCGGGCTCGATGTATTAAAGAACGCGCGGGTGTCGGTCGTTGAGCTAAACGAGCGGAAACTGCGGCACGTCGGGCAGGATCCGTCGATGTTCCTGCAGTCTCTCTTTGATCTGGGCAAGCGAATCATCGTCCTCCACCAGCGGTCGCCGGGAGGCCCTCCACCTGGTGCGGAATTGACCCGCGGAGCGACAGCCACCTACATGATGAATCTCGCCCTCATTGGAGGGTCGCCGGATGGCAGTGCCGACGAAGAGAAGAGGTTTCAGTCAGCCCGCTCTAGGCTATCGCTCTTGCGAATCGCCTTCTACGCCCCTCAAGCTGACTATCTAGAGCCCGGTTACTCCGGAGACCACGTTTTCTCACGTACCCTGGTGGCAGGCCTAGAAAAGCGAGGGCACCAGGTTCGAGTCGTTTCCCAGCTCGACCCTGCGGATCTCGCGCGTGGCCGCATCTCGACGCGTCGCCTTATCGCTGAAGCGCTTTCAGTCCGCCGAGAGATGAAACGTTATGCGCCAGACGCGTGGCTTGTCTATGCGCCCACCGATGGAAGACCTGACCTGTTCGGATGGTGGCAGCGTTCGAAGCGGTATGTGCTTTTCGCAGCGCATGCACCGCAGGAACGAAGGCGATTACCCGGCGACCGGCGGGGTGCCCTCCTGGCCTTTGTTCACCGACATTCTTTGAGTCGAGCGGACAGCATTACCGCGTTTCGCCACGTCAGCGCCGACCGGCTCCGCTCCTTCGGCGTAACTGACAAACGACTCCACCTGCTTCCACCTGCAGCGGTGACCTGGGATTGGATTCCCTCTCGAGAACAGGCCCGGCACCGCCTCGGACTCCCTGAGGACGCTCCGGTCATCCTTTGTGTGGGCCGTTTCTCCGAGCGTAAGCGTGGTGGGGAGCCAAGAAAGACGGAGATGATGCTCGACCTGATCGCCGCAGTGGCCACACTGCCGTCAAATGTCGTGCTCGTCCTCGTTGGGGACGGGAAGGGGCGCGAGCGGTTAGAAGCCGCTGCGGCTGAGCTCAAGCCTGAAGGCCGAGTCCGCTTTGCTGGATTCGTGGAACACGATGACCTGAAGTGGTATTACGCAGCTTGTGATCTCTTCGCCTTCCCTCACCCCAAAGACGATTCGTGGGTTTCGGTTATGGAGGCGCAATACTGCGGCCGCCCGGTGGTGACGATGCGCACCCGGTCAGCCGAGATCACGGTCCAAGACGGACGCACTGGCCTGCTGGCAGGGGACCTCGATGAGTTTCGTCAGCACATTGCCACGCTTGTCGCTGACCCGGCGCGCTCTGAGTCGATGGGGCACGCCGGACGGGAGTACATCCGGGAGTTTCACTCCATTGAAACGCGCCTGCGGCAAATCGAGGAGCTCCTGTTCGCTGCGGACAGCGGGCCGAGGGTTGAGCCTTGAGGGTTAAGCGGCTGATCCGGTACCTGGTGGTGCACCGCCTGAAGATAGCTGCGGTCGTACGATGGAGGGACGCATGGTACTCATGAGGCAGACCAAAATAATCCCGCTGATGACCCCGTACGTGCCGGAGGCGGCCATCCGCGCTGTCGAGCGCACGCTGCGCACGCGCTGGATTGGCCAAGGCCCGCAGGTGGCCGAATTCGAGCAGCGTTTTTCCCGCCTGGTCCATGGCCGTTCCTGCGTGGCCGTGGGCTCCTGCACCGATGCGTTGCATCTCTCCTACCTGCTGGCCGGCATCGGCCCGGGCGATGAAGTGATTGCCCCGCTTTTCACCTGCACGGCGACCAACATTCCGCTACTCTATTGTGGCGCCAAAATTCGGTTCTGCGATGTCGAGCCCGGGGGGCTCAACATGGACCCGCAACACGCACGATCGCTGATTACGGAGAAGACCAAGGCCATCGTCGTCGTTCATTACGGGGGAGCCAAAGTCTCCTCGGACTTGTTTGATCGTGGCCTGCCGGTCATTGAGGACTGCGCGCAGGCCTTGGGCCCGTGGTGGCCGGGGAGCCGCGGGGATTTTGCTTGCTTCAGCTTTCAGGCCGTGAAGCATGTCACCACGGGGGACGGGGGCATGCTCGTTCTGCCCGGCTCGCTCGCCGCGAAGGCCAAGCGCATGCGCTGGTTCGGAATCGACCGCGACGCGAAGCTTGCCGGCACCTGGGCCAACGACATCACTGAAGTCGGTTACAAGTACCAGATGACGGACATCGCCGCGGCCATGGGCATGGCCGGGCTCGATAGCCTTCACGATCAGATTGTCCGCCGGCGCCTGCTGCGCGACACGTATCTCTGCTCCTTGCGCGGGCTGGATGGCATCCGCGTTACCGATCAGGACCCGGATAGCGCCTGCTGGCTATGTACCGTCGCCGTCGAGCGCCGCGACGACTTCCGCCGCAAACTCGCCTCTGAAGGCGTCGAATCCGACCAGGTGCACTACCGCAACGATAGATACGGCATCTTCGCGGAGCATGTAAGGGCACCCAGCACGAAGTCCCCGGCAAGGGGAGCTTCGTGCGCAAAAGAAGGTCAGTTTCCCAACATGGATGCGATCGAAAGCAAATACCTCGCCATCCCCCTGCACATGGGCATGGATCTGGGAGATGTCGAGCGCATTTGCGACGTGATCCGGAGCGGCTGGTAGTCAGCGAGCGCAGACGAGCGCGACAGAGATGAATCCCTTCTCGATCATCATTCCCAGCAGGACCGAGAAGAACATTGTGCCGTGTATCGAGGCGATCCGCACAGTACAGTCACACGGATGGATGAACTGCGGGCGGCAATTCTCGCAGCGAAGCTGCCGTATCTGGATCAATGGAACGCTGTGCGCCGCCAGATCGCGGCCCGCTACAGGGCACAATTGTCAGGAGCCCAGGGCCTGCAGGTGCCGGCGGAGCCACCTGCGCAGGAACGGAGTTCGCATGTTTACCACCTGTATGTCGTTCGAGTTGACGACCGAGAGGATTTGCGTACGTACCTCAGGGAGCACGGCATCGGCACGGACGTTCACTAGCCTCTGCCGGTTCATTTGCAGGTACCGTATGCGGCCTTTGGCCGCGGGTCCGGGTCGCTGCCCAATACGGAGATTCTCGCCCGCGAAGTTCTCAGCTTGCCAATGTACCCGGAGCTCTGCGCTGGCGACGCCGACTATGTCGTTGAGCAAATTGCCTCGTACCAAGTGGCCACCCAACTGAGCAGAACTTCGAGCCGGTGAAGGGCAGGACATGGGGACTCACAGCAGGTGCTGGAGAGGATAAGGATCAACTGGGTCGACGCAAGTCGAGAAGGTTGACTAATTCAGAATGATGCACCTATTTCGCAACCGCGATGAGGGGGGCATGAAAGCTAACCCCGCACATCTCGAAGGGAGGACGAAGCTTCGTCTTATCAATCAAATTTATAAGACATTCTTGCCTTATCTTAAACCCTACTGGCCACGGATTCTGGTGGCCTACGCGAGTCTGATTGGCATGGTCTCGATGGCCGTGCTGGAACCCTGGCCCCTAAAACTTATTTTCGACCACATCTTATGGAACAAACCTCTGCCGGACCGAATTGCCTTCTTAACGGGGGTCTTCGGCGCCGATCGGCTTGCCTTGACAACTCTGTTCTGCTTCGCGCTGCTCTTCATTGTCCTTCTGAACAGCGTCTTTTCTTACGCCCACCGCTACTTGCTTTCGATGACCGGCCAGGCGGTGACGAACGACATCCGGCTGGGTATTTTCGATCATTTGCAATCGCACTCGCTGGCCTCGTTTGGGTCAAAACGGACGGGCGATCTGGTTTTCAGACTCACCTCGGATATCACATCGCTGCGCGCATTGCTGGTCAGTCATCTTCAGACCCTCGGGACAGACCTGCTTGGAATCATCAGTACTCTGGCGGTGATGCTTTGGATGGACTGGCGCCTGACTCTTCTTGCGCTCGCCATTGCGCCGCCGCTTTACGGGATCAGCCGCTATTTTTCCAGCCGGATTGAAGACGCGACCCGGAGAAAGCAGAGCAAGGAAAGCGAAGTCGCGTCCATCGTCCAAGAAACAATTACCTCCATCGCGGTGGTTCAGGCCTTTACCCAGGAGAAGCGCGAGAAAAAGCGGCTCACCAAGGAGAGCGGCGAGAGCCTGGAGGCGGCCCTGGAAACAACTCGATTCAGCCGTGCGTTCAGTCAATTCGTCAAGGTGCTGCGAACTTGCGGGACCGCTCTGGTGGTGTGGTACGGGGTCTCGCGAGTTCTTGCGGGAAAACTAACGCCAGGGGATATCGTCGTCTTTGTCGCCTATCTAAATAATCTCTACGGCCCAATCGAAAGCATGTCGGACTTCACCGCTGATTTTATGGAATCGCTGGTTTCCGGCGAGCGGCTCCTAGAACTCGTCGAAGCGGATGCTGTGATTCGCGATGCTCCCGACGCCGTCGAGGCGCCTCCTCTCCGTGGCCAAGTTTCGTTCCAGAACGTGACGTTTGGATACCAGCCCGGCCAGCCAGTCCTGAGAGACTTGAGTTTCACAGCGGAAGCGGGTCAGATGATTGCGCTGGTCGGCTTCAGTGGGGTAGGCAAGTCAACCGCCCTCAAGCTGCTGCTCCGCTTCTTCGATCCTTGGGAGGGCCAAATCCTCATCGATGGTCAAGATATGCGCCGGCTCAAGGTCAACTCCTTGCGCAAGCAGATCGGCGTCGTCCCGCAGGACGCCATCCTCTTCCGAAGAACCATCCGCGAAAACATCGGCTATGGGAGGCCGGACGCCACTTTCGACCAGATTGTGGCCGCCGCCGAAGCGGCGCAGGCTCACGACTTCATTATGAAATTGCCCGTCAGGTACCAGACCCTGCTCGATGAACGCGGCGGAAACCTTTCCGGCGGCCAAAAGCAGCGCATCACCCTGGCTCGCGCATTCTTGAGAAATGCGCCCATCTTGATCCTCGACGAGCCGGTCGCCGGCCTGGACTCCATCACCGAAGAGCAGTTGACTGAAACGCTGGGCCTTCTGATGCGCGGGAAGACGACCTTCGTGATTGCACATCGGCTTTCCACCATTCTGAGAGCGGACCAGATCCTGATGATCGAGGAAGGTAGAATCACGGAGCGAGGAACCCACGGCGAACTCTTGGAGAAAAGTGAACTCTATCGGCGGCTTTACGGGCTGCAATACCGGCGGTTGGAACCGGCTAGGAGCCAACAATCTTTCGCGGAAGGGGTCGCCACCTAAGGGCTCTTCGCCGTGAGAAAAAGCCCCGGACGAACAGACGGAAGCGCGCGGCGCGTCTGGTCGCGGGGCGTGAGGAGGTTGGGACCATGAGAATTTCAGCTCCCTTAGTAATGATCCTTGCTCTATTTCCTGCGCTCGCCCCATTCGCCGCAGCGCAAAGTTCCGGCACACTCCGAGGAGTGGTTGAGGATCCTGCGAAGGCGCCGATGGCCCAAGTGCCGGTGAAACTGGTTAGCCAATCTGACAAGCAGGCGTTCGAGACGAAGTCCGACGACGCAGGTCAGTTCGAATTCTCGGGACTGGCCGTTGGGGGATACAGTTTGAAGGTCAAGGCCCAGGGCTTTGACACGGCCACCGTGCCGGTCCAAGTGGGTTTCGCGCCCGGCGCTCCGTTGCGCGTCCGCTTAAGAATCGCTGAGCAATCGGATGAAGTGACCGTTAGTGCCCCACCCCCTGATGCCGTGGCGGCCGATCAAAACGCCGCGATTGTACAGATGGGTGAAAGTTTCTACTCGAAGCTGCCGGTAAAAGATGGCAACGCCCTTGCTCTGGTCTCCCTGTTTTCCAACCCAGCGTCCCAGGGCGTGGGAGGCATAGATATCGTTGTCGATGGGATGGAGGGTGGCAACCTGGATATACCGCTCTCGACGATCAAAAAGATTTCCGTCAACAAGAATCCCTACTCCGCAGAGTATGCCAGACCCGGGAGCGGGCGCGTCGAAGTGATTACTCAAAAGGGATCACAGCATCATTACCATCGCCGGCTTTTCTTCTCCCTGGACAACTCGGGGTTGAATGCGAGCAATGCCTTTTCCAAGGCGAAGCCACTCAAGCAACAGGAGATTGTCGAGGGGGAGTTCGATGGGCGCTTGCCCGGCTCCAAGGCCATTTTTCTGATCAGTGCGGACTTCACGGAGAAGAATGAGGGCAACGTAGTGGCGGCACAGACCCTCGCTGGGCCCTTGATCGAGAATGTCACCACTCGTGAACGCAAGCCGCGCCTGTTTGGGCGAGTGGATTATCAGCTCAATCCCACACATACCCTTGCCGTTCGTTATAAGTTCAAAGACGCTACAGTGCGGAATCAGGGGGTGGGCGGATTCAATCTTCCCGAGCGTGGGACCAATTTTTCCCAGAGCGAGCATCAAGTTCGGATTTCGGATCAGGCAATTGTTTCTTCGACTTTTTTGAACGAGCTCCGCTTCTCCATAGAAAATGACAGCAGAGATACCAGGAGTATCTCCGACCACCCCGCGATCACCGTTCTCGATGCTTTTCGTGCTGGAGGCGCGCAGGTTTCCCAACGTCAGAGGGAGACCTTGCTGGACTTCCAGGATGTCGCCACCCTGATCAAGGGCATACACTCCATCCGCTTTGGCGGGGGTGTGCGGCCAAGATTCTTTGACGCCTCAGATGCCTCCAACTTTGGTGGGACCTTTACGTTTTCCAGCTTGGCGGACTTCAACAACAATCATCCATTCCTCTTCGACCTGAATCAAGGTAATCCTCACATCTTGTTTACACAGCACGAGCTCTTCTATTTCCTCCAGGACGAAATCCGCCTGCGCCCGACCATCAACCTGTCCCTGGGGCTTCGGCACGAGCTCCAGACGAATCTGAACGACTACCACAACCTGGCTCCGCGAATTGGTCTGGCTTACGCTCCCGGGGGTAACCGAACCGTTTTCCGCGTGGGCGCAGGGATTTTTTATGATCGGCAACCTGCCATCATGCAACAACAGAGCTTGCTGATCGATGGGGTGCACATTCGTCAGGCTGTCTTTTCCAATCCCAGCTTCCCCGTGCCTCCGATCGGCTCTGGACTGGCTGCGTTCCCCGCGCCGAGCGTCGTACGCATCGCGCCGAATATTCGCACACCGTATCTCGTTCAAGCGGGCGGTGGTTTGGAACGGCGATTCGGAAAGGGGGATAATTCTCTGGCCGTCGAATATACGGAATTGCGCGGCATGAAATTTTATCGAACGCGAAACATCAACGCGCCGCTTCTCGGAACAGGCCTCAGGCCCGATCCCAGCTTCATAAATATCAACGAGTTCGAGTCCACGGCAGCCTCTCGCAGTCACAATCTTACGGTCACGTTCAATGGTGGCGTCGGCGATCGACTTCAGTTCCTGTCGCAGTACACCTTCTCGCGGAGCATGGACGATTCTTCAGGGTTGTCCTCTCTCCCGGCCGACAATTTCGACTTGAGGGGTGAGTGGGGGCGTGCTGATTTCGATCGGCGACACACTTTTAACTTTGCCGGAAGCCTCAATCTGCCACTCAGGCTTAAGCTAGGAACCATCGCCACGCTTGCATCGGGTCCGCCGTTCAATATTACGACTGGATTTGACGATAATGGAGATACCGTAGCGAACGATCGCCCCACAGGTGTCAGACGGAATACAGGAAACAGCGGGGGTTTGGCCACTCTGGATGTGCGCTTGTCGAGAAAGTTCAGGTTCGGCAAAGAAGATGCTTCGCAGTATGTCGAAGTCCAGCTGGATGGGTTTAACGTGGTCAACCACGTGAATTTCCAAACCTATGTTGGCACACTTACTTCGCCTTTCTTCGGCC
>Ga0099828_10002916_pt1 | contig 11902 bp, 11 predicted proteins | sample CZO8metaG_2_FD_79338 | JGI IMG/M metagenome (GOLD analysis project Ga0099828, IMG submission 79338) | Vadose zone soil microbial communities from the Eel River Critical Zone Observatory, Northern California, USA - CZOApr15con2H1.8 metaG | ecosystem: Environmental > Terrestrial > Soil > Vadose...
ATGCCGATCAGCCCCAACAGAGCCCCGGCGTTAGGCACGAGACCATAGAGCGGTTCAACAGCTGCCTGCTCAGGGGCGGGTGCTGTGGCTGGCCGCGCTTCGATGGGTAGTTGCCGCAGAGCTCCTGGCATGATTTTGGGTAACCACCCAACGGCATCGCGATTGAACGCGAGGTGGCCCGGCACGGGCGCGGGCGGCAAGCGCTGCATGGCGGGCTGCGTCAGGATGGTTAACCCGCACCACCCAATCAGCAACACCACCATCGCCGTCGTCACATACATAATCTTCAGCGCATCGTCCGATGATTCGTGGATGCCTTTCGTATTGCGCCACCAGAAGTAAAGGGTCACTAGCACAGCAAGGCCAGCGGCCAACAAGTTTATCCGCGTTTTCGAGGGAGCCCACGCATGGCCGAAATGGGTGGCCGTTTGCGCAACCAAGCCGACGATATACTGCCCTGCCGAAACACCGGAGATCGGCCCCGTCAGAATATAGTCGAACATCAGCGCGGAGACGGAAAGCTTGGCGAGCGTACCGCCCATCGCCTCTTTGACGACGCGATAGACGCCGCCACGCGTAAACATCCCGCACGATTCGATATAGACAGCCCGCACGGCATAAGAGAAGAGCATCACGCCGAAAATGAACCAGGGGGCCGCACGTCCAACCGCTTGCTCGGCAATGCCGCCAACGTAGTAAGCCGACGAGCCCAGATCGTTAAGAACAATTGCGGCAGCGCGCCAAAAGGAAATGAACGAGAGCATCACCGATGTAACCACGACCACTTTCGTTGCAGGTTTGGCCGGGTTCATCAAGCCTCCGGGAATATGGGAAACCTCGGGCCGGACTCTAATACAGCGCCCCCTGGTGCACAAACGGAGTTCTGGTAAATCTTCTTCTCGCCACCACTGCAGGTCAATTCCTCGCAGAATTGTGTAGAGTATAGAGGGTGGCGCAAATACCTCCACATGTCCGCCATCCACCGGTTTCTCCGCGACGCTCCGGCCGTTGTGACGTCCACAGTGTTACCCAGGAACCTGACTAGCGCGCTGACTGCGAAGCGGCGAGAGGCGTTCGATGATTCGATATGCCCGGTTTCTTTCCGTCGCTCTGGCAGCCGCGTTTCCTGCCGCTTCCGGTGGGTGCTGCAGGTTGGCAGCACATTGGCGGGGCGACGGGTATGCAAACCGTGACCGAAGGCGTCGAGCTGACCGCCGGGCAGGCCACGGCGAGAGTGCTGGCAATCACGGACTCGGTCGTCCGCGTGCGCCAACAGCCGAAGCACGTTGTGTAATTGTTGGCAGCACTCCTGGTCCACTCTATAATGGTGGCGTTTTATCGCCGCGTCGTCGAAGTGCACAGGCGGAGAAAACATACATGCACAAAACGCTCTCCTGGACATTGCTGGGGCTGTTTTTCTTATCGGCCCTGACGATGACGCCAGGATTCGCCCAGGTCCCAGGACGCACAGACACCAGCTCATCCCCGCACGCCGGCAGCTCCTCGCTGCAGGCACAGGCTCGAGAAGCAAGACTTGAGCAGCAATTGGCCGAAGCAAAAAGTTCAGGAGACAACGCCTGGATGCTGGTGAGCTCGGCCCTCGTTCTGATGATGACGGGACCTGGGCTGGCACTTTTCTACGGCGGGCTGGTGCGCAAGAAAAATGTGCTGGCGACGATGATGCAGAGTTTCGCACTCATGGCCGTGATTACGGTGGTATGGGCTTTGTTCGGTTACAGTCTGTGTTTTGGCACCGGCAATCGTTTCTTCGGCGGCCTGGATTATCTTTTTTTGCGGGGCGTCGGCCCGCTTCCCAACCCGGATTATGCCGCCACGATTCCTCATCAGACCTTCATGCTTTTTCAGTTGATGTTCGCGATTATCACGCCGGCGTTGATTACCGGGGCTTTTGCCGAGCGCATGAAATTCAGCGCCATGCTCGTGTTCATGATCCTTTGGTCCATCTTCGTTTACGCTCCGGTGGCGCATATGGTATGGGGCAAGGGAGGCCTTCTGAACGCGACTCTCGGCGGCGTATTCCCCACGCTGGATTTTGCGGGAGGCACGGTCGTTCACATTACTTCGGGTGTCTCGGCGCTCGTCTGCGCCCTCTATCTGGGAAAGCGCTTGGGCTACCCGAAACAGCCCATGCCACCGCATCGCGTGGTCCTTAGCTTCATCGGCGCCTGCCTGCTCTGGGTAGGATGGTTTGGCTTCAACGCCGGGAGCGCCCTGGGGGCCAGCAGCCTTGCCACCAGCGCGTTTGTGGCCACCCATTTCGCCGCTGCCGCGGCCGTCGTGGGCTGGGCCGGCGCGGAATGGTTACAGAATGGCAAACCCAGCGCCCTCGGAGCAATCTCCGGAGCCGTGGCCGGTTTGGTGGCCATCACTCCTGCCGCCGGTTTTGTCGGACCCATGTCCGCCCTAGCCATCGGCGTCGTGGCCGGAGTCTGCTGCTATCTGATGGTCACCGGGGTCAAAGCCAGATTCCGCTACGATGATTCGCTGGACGCCTTTGGTGTGCACGGAGCGGGTGGAACCATAGGAGCGATCCTCACCGGCGTCTTTGCGACCAAGGTTATCAATCCCGTCTTCAGAGACGCTCAGGGGAACGTTCTAAACGTGGGACTGATAGATGGAAACCCGCGTCAAATCCTGAATCAATTCATCGGTGTAGCGAGTGCCTGGGCGCTGGCTGCAGTGGTCACCTTGCTCCTGCTCAAGTTGGTTGATTGGTTGATCGGCCTGCGCGTTGCCGAAGAGCAAGAAATCCAGGGGTTGGATCTCTCTGCGCACGGCGAGGAAGGATACAATTTGGAAACATGAACCAACCGAAGGAACAAAACTCAACTGTGCTGTGGGCCCATGCTTCCTCTTCGCGAAACACGCAAGCATGGCTCAACATTGACCCGCCGGAGAAAGCGCGATGACCAAGGTCGAGGCGATTATTCAGCCTTCCCGATTAGAACCGGTGAAGGACGCTCTTCGAGAGATCGGAGTCGAGGGGATGACCGTATCCGAAGTGCGCGGCCATGGCCGGCAAAAAGGCCACACCGAGGTCTACCGTGGTCGGGAGTACACGGTGGATCTGCTGCCCAAGATTAAAATCGAAATGGTACTGCCGGATAATCTGATAGATGGCGTTGTTCAGGCCATCCTGAAGGCGGCGAAGACGGGTAAGATCGGCGATGGCAAGATCTTTCTGTCGAAAGTCCAGGAAGCCATCCGCATCCGCAACGAGGAACGAGGAGAAAACGCGCTTTAAATTCTCCCGAGGTTCGGGCACTGCGCCCCGCGATGCAGGTCACGGGCTGCGGACCACCGCCGTGGCTTCGGCACCTGCACAGCTCATCGAGTGGAAAACGCCCCGCGCTCAGCGCCGGCAGTGCTGATGTCCGCTCCCCCCACAAATCGCGCGCTGCAAAAGCTCTACGCGAGTGAATCCGTAAAGATTTACGAGAGGTTTCAGGCCTCGGGCGATGGCCGCGCCGCGGTGCTGGAACGCGCAACGCTCCTCGACCGGATCATCGTCCAGCTTTGTGGCCGCTTTCTTTCCATCGACTCCAACCAGCCCGAAGCCCTTTCTTTGGTAGCACTGGGTGGCTATGGCCGGCGCGAGCTCTTTCCTTTCTCCGATATCGACATCTTCTTGCTTTGTGAAAACACTCGGAGCGAGGCGCTCCACAGGGACGCCAGCAGAGCGATTTGCCAGACGCTTTGGGACTTGCGCCTCCGGATCAGTCCGACCACACGGACCCTGGAGGAATGCGAAGAGTTTCACCGCGAGAACCCGGAATTCAACATCTCCCTCTTGGACTGCCGGTATCTGGCGGGCGACGCCCAGCTTTTTGCACGCCTGCGCAATCAGGTGATCCCCGAAATGGTCGCTCGTGAACGACTCGATCTGGTCCGCAACCTCGTCGAGTTGACTCAGGGCCGTCACGCCAAATATGGCCACACCATCTTTCACCTCGAGCCAAACATCAAAGAAGCCCCGGGTGGGCTACGGGATTATCACGTGGCCTGCTGGCTTGCGCTCATCTCGGAACTGGATAACCAGAGGTCTCAGACAACGCCTCAGGACATATGGCCGGCAACGCCGCTCGACGAGTACAAGAGTGCGCTGGAGTTCCTTTCGGCCACGCGCTGCTTTCTTCATTATCGCCGCCAACGTGACGACAACATTCTGACCTACGAGCTTCAAGCAGAAGCCGCATTCTTGGGGGTTGGGGAGCGGCCGGGTTGCAGTACCGCTCCAACCGACTGGATGCGAAGTTATTTCCGTCACGCTCGCTCCATCTACCAGCGCACGGCGCAGCTTCTTGACGAAGTTTTTCCCGCGCGTTCCTCTCTCTACGACCTGTTCGAGGATTGGAGATCGCGTCTTTCCAATGCCAATTTTTCGGTGGTGCGAGGTCGAATTGTGTTGCGCCAGCCCGCAGGGCTGAAAGACCCGAGCCTGCTGCTGGAGCTTTTCGAATTCATGGCCCGCCACGGCCTCAAGCTCAGCCAGGAAAGTGAGCGCATTGTCCACGAGGCCATTGCTGCGCTCGGAGAGGGTGCGTCCCGCCTTCCGAGCCACTGGTCTCGCCTCCGCCAGCTTCTCGTCTTGCCTCACGCCGCCGAGGCTCTGCGGACGATGCACCGCCTGGGATTGCTGGTGCTGTTATTCCCGGAATTCCGCGCCGTCGATGCTCTGGTGATTCGCGACTTTTACCATCGCTATACGGTGGACGAGCATTCCTTCACCGCGATTGGGAACCTGCACCGGCTGCTCCGCCCGGAAAGCAGTGAGGAGCAAGGTTATTCCGATCTCTTCAGCGAACTCGAACAACCCGAACTCCTCCTGCTCTCCCTGCTTTTCCACGATGTGGGCAAGGGCATGCCCGTGGACGACCATATCGAGGGAAGCCTCCGCGCGGCTGAGGAAATTTCCTCGCGGCTCGGGCTCGAACCACCGGACCGCGAAACCGTTCGCTTCTTGATCTCCAGCCACCTAGAGATGTCTGCCACGTTGCGGCGCCGGGACATCTTCGATCCAGAAACCATCCGCGTCTTCGCCGAAAAGGTTGGCAGACCGGAGCGGCTGAAAATGCTGTGCCTGCTCACCTATGCGGACATCAAAGCGGTCAACCGGGAAGCGTTGACGCCGTGGAAAGCGCAAGCGCTGTGGCAGCTCTATGCGGCTGCGGCCAACTATCTGACCCGCAGCGTGGATGAGGAACGCTTCCACGCTCCTGGTGCCGAGATGCAACACGTCGAGCGCGTGCTCTTTCTCTTGCGGGACCCTGCGACGTCACACCAGTTGGGCGCCTTCCTGGAAGGCCTTCCCAAGCGCTACCTGAGGTCTCACTCCCCGGAAGAAATCGCGGCGCACTATCGCATGGCGCTTGCCCTGAAGCGCAGTCCGATCCAGGTGCAGCTCGAAACACGCGGACATTTCTACAAGCTTACGCTCCTGACCGCTGACCGTCCTTTCCTGTTTGCGACGCTCGCGGGCACGCTGTCCGCCTGGGGAATGAACATTCTGAAGGCCGAAGCCTTTGCCAACGCCAGTGGGATCGTCCTGGACACCTTTCATTTCACGGATCTCTTTCGCACGCTCGAGCTGAACCCCTCTGAGGTCACGCGACTTGAGCAGAGCGTTGTCGAAGTTCTGGCGGGCAAGCAAAGTCTCGAGACGCTGATACGCGGAAGAATCGACGTCCAAAATTCTCGGCCTCCCAAGGTCAAGGTTCCCACGCAGATCGGTCTGGACGATTCCTGCTCATCTCACAGCACTCTTCTGGAGCTCATCACCCAGGACCGTCCCGGCTTGCTCTATCAGGTCAGTTCCACGCTGGCCGAGCTGGGCTGCAATATCGAAGTTGCACTCATCGACACGGAGGGCGAAAAGGTCATCGATGTGTTCTATCTCACGCGCCGTGGGAAAAAGCTCGCGCCCCGCGATCAGCAGGCCCTCCGCGACGTCCTTCTCCAGCGGCTCTCGACTTGATCAACCCGCAAAATCATGGCCGCGGCTGAAAGCCACGGTTTGTTGGCGCTCTGGCGCGGGGTTCACTTCGCGGCGATCCACTGAGCGGAACCCGCCAGCTTCACATCCACCCCGGTGAACCACAGGCGGAACCCCTTTTCAGCGCCGCGGTGGCTCAAGGAGACCACAAGGGGACCCAACCGGCGGTACACCTCCCAGGTGGCCGCCAGCGTGGGCTTGGCCGCACCGCCGCGGTGGTAGATCCACTGGACGATACGGTCGTCTTTTCCCACAAAAAGCTCATACACGTCGCCGGGCGTGTAGCCACCGCTGGGCGGATAGGTGACCACTATGCGCCTTGCGCTTCCCGGGCCGATCGGCAGTTTGTGGACCCCGGTGTCTTCCACCTTCGCGGCTTGGTCCCACGCCAGATGCAAGGGAAACAGCAGCCAGTACTGGTCATTGATGAAGTTGGCGTCAATCTCCTTCATCTGCTGCGCCCGCTGGGCGTTCAACTCGCTGCGGAGATAGGTGAGCTTTACGGGCTTGCCCTCCTTGTCCGTGCCGGCAAAGCTGACGCGATCCGGTTTGACCTCCCACACCCAGGCACGCGCCCGCTGATCCTTGCCACGTTGCACGTGGAAGGTGAAGCGCAATTGTTCCACCTGATCCCAGGATTGGAATCCGTACGCCTTGGCAATCCGTAACCGGGCTTCCTGCCCCGTCTGTGAGTGGGCCGTGCCGCCGATGGCGAGAACAATGCACAACGCCGAAACGATCGTTAGGAATCTCTGACGAGTGCTCATCGAAGGACTTACCTCCTCAATGGATGCGCAACTTCGCGCCCCGCGTCCCATTATAAAATAGACACACTGTGGCGCTAGGGCGTACGACGCGCGACCCGCTTCCGCCCGGAATTACTCTACTTCTGGCCTGAAAGCCTTCGCTGGCCAGGTTGTAGCGCGCCAGTTCGACGATGCCGCGGTCGTCTTCGATGATCAGAATGCGCTTCATTTCTTGGTGGTCGGCGGCTGTCTCGGGCTAAAATTGTAACCGGATTGCCGCCACAGGAAGGCGCGCGAGCCAGGCGCGGAGATTTTCCAGGCAGGTTCTTATCGAGAGCGGAAGTTTACTTGGGGAACGTTGTGACCGGCGGAAGCGCTTGCGCGGGGCCCGTCGGCGAGGCCGAGGGCCCCTTCCAGAAATTTGCCGCCGGGCGTGTAAACTCGATGCACACTTTTTTCTTGCCCTGCTGTTCCGAGCCGATGTAAACGATGCGGCATTCCCTCTCTTCCTGCGTGTGGTTGTTCACGAGCAGGATGGTCTGACCGCGCTGCACCGATGCGCCCAAAGCCAGCGTTCCACCGTGGGCGTGGACGGAAAGCACCGGCGCGATATCGTGGAACGGGCTGTTGTCCGCTGCCCGGCCATAGACCAGCACGGATACCTCCGACGGCAACCGCTCTCTCCGCCGGGGCTCCACCGGGCGCTCGGCCCATTCGCGCGTGACGATCATACCTTCTCGACGATAAAGAGGTGCGCGGGGCCGGGCAAGCGCTCTTTCTGCGCGCTTCAGCGTATTTGCAACCTGTCCCTGCGGCCAGTCGCTGGGAAAGCTCGCGCCTGGCCCGCAGGCGAGCTTCCGCCAGCTTCGAGTTGTCGTGCAGATTGAGGGAGAGGGCTCTGGCGACCTAGCCCACGGACTTCTTCCGACCCTTTTTCTCGGCGGCGATAGGGACGGCGCGGACGGGCGGGCGCTTCGGCGCAGCCTGCCGGTCGGCCAGGCTTTTCTTCAGCGCTTCCATCAAGTCAATGACCGGGGCAAGCTGTGGCTGGGGCGCGCTGGCAACCTCCTGCCCCTTGAGCTTGGCCTCGATCAACGCCTTGGCGCGATCCTGGTATTCGTCGTGGTACTTCTCCGGCTGGAATTCCCCCGCCAGGCTTTTCACAAGATGCTGCGCGAGCTTCAGCTCCTGCTGTTTCAGCTCCACATTGTTCGTTTGGCCGTACTCGGCAACCTGGCGGATCTCATTGGGGTAAAACATGGTGTGCAGTGTCAGGCCGTTCGCGCGCGGCCGCAGGGCTACGGTGTATTCCCGCTGGTGCATGGTCAGCTTGGCCACCGCGGCGTAGCTGGATTCTCCCAGAGTCTTCACCAGGAGCTGATAGGCTTTCCGTCCAGCCTCCTCTGGCACCACGAAGTACGACGTGTCGTAATACAGCGGATCCACGTCGGCCAGCTTGACGAATTCCAGGATCTCCATGATCTGCGACGATGCCGGAGCGATCTTTTCCAGCTCCTGCTCGCTGAAGAGCACGTACTGGTCCTTTTCGTACTCGTAGCCTTTGACCACCTCCGAGCGCTCCACCATGCGATTGCAGGTCGGGCAGAACAACGGCTGGCGGAGCCGCGAATGGCATTCCTTATGCAACTGGTTGAAGCTGACGCGCTCGCTGCGCCCGGCCGAAAACAGCCGGATGGGAATGGAGATCAGCCCGAACGTCAGATACCCCTTCCAAACCGACTGCGCCATGGCGAACTCCTTGCCGGAAGCGAATGGACGAAAGGTTGATTAGCTTAGTTCAGTGGCCAAGCGGAAAGCAAGCGCGAGCCTGTCCGGCATGTTCCAAAAGAGAAAGCTTCCCCGTCTCGCCCGGGGTGCTCGCCGCGGCGAGGGTTAGGGAGAATCCCGCCTCCGCGATTACAATGGCGGTGCTGCACGCGCCACCGGTGCCGGGCTACAAGCAGCTCTATTTTTACCACGGCCGCAACCGGATGCGCGGCGGCGCCTGGGTCACGTTGACCGGCCAGGACATCCGGTACATCCGCGCGCTCGATTACGACCCGCCGGGCTGGGCCAAGGCACTTCCCTACCTGATGCCCGACCAAAATTCAGCGAAGAACTTTGCTTCAGGCGCGCAGCGCGGCGGCGATTTCTTTGGCCACCTGCCGCGCGCGCTCGAGATCCTGAGGCTCAAAAGAGATGGCCGCGACGCGCGGGTGGCCGCCGCCGCCGTAGCGCTCGGCCAGCGAGGCCAGATTCTTCTCCGTGGCCGCCGAGTTCCACGGGTTCGAGCCCACGGAAACCTTGGCGCGCACAGCGGAAGCGCTCACGCCGACCGAATAGCAGCACTCGGGATACAGAAGATAAGGGATGAACTTGTTGTAGCCTTCCAGATCGAGATCGCTCACGTCGAAAGAGACCACGCCGTCGCGCGCTTCGGCGCGCTGGCGCAGCAGCTCAACGGAACGCTTGTGCCGCTCGAGCAGCGGCCCCAGGTGGCGCGCGACCGCGGGCAGCCGCACCATCTCCTCGAGCGGCCGCGCCGCCATTTCCGGGATCAACCGGGAAACCAGGTTGGCCTCCGGCGCCGCCTCGATCACCAGAGCCAGTTGCATGGCCGGCTCCCGCAGCCCCACAGCGGATTCCGGAGTAGGAAACTGCGCGCCGTCAATGACGTCGCCCCAGTAAATCAGCTCGGTCAATGGACGCGCGTCGAAACCAAATTTTTCCGACGTGACAGTGGCGAGCAGCTTGGTGCAGGATTTGTATTCAGGGTCGTAGAACTTCTTCCCGGAACGGTCCCGGCGAAAGTGTTCGGCGTCGGCAGGACTCAGGAAGGCGCTCTGGTGATGGTCAAACCACCAGGTGACGCGCGGGGAGCTGGAATACTTGAAATCCACGATGCCGTTTTCGTCGCCATCGAACAGGCTTTCCTCGAACGGCTGCGAGGCCCGGTGGGTCATGCCGGTGAAGTGGAATTCGGCCTGCGGAGCGATGCGCTCGCGGTAGAAGCGCAGGAAGACGGCCGCGGAGGCCGCGCCGTCAAAGCACCGGTCGTGGAAGCAAAGGTGAAACCTCACCGGAGTCTCCACTCACGCACAGCACCCGGCCAGGAATTTCGGTGCGAGCAAAGCCAATAAAGATGGACGCGCGCTCCATGATTGTCAAGCGAAAAGCCCCGGCCCCTGTTGACTTCGCGAGCCGCAGGAATTACCTAAGCAGAGGAATTTTGAGTTTCTCAGGCTCGCACTGTGTGCTGAAATAGAGATAGGAGGGATCCAATGCCCAACGGAAAAGGAGTATTCCAGGGACTGCTCGACTTCTCTTTCCAGGAACTGGTCACGCCGCGGCTGGTCAAATGGCTCTACGTGATTGCGCTGCTGGCCGGCGGGGTTTCCGTGGTCGCCGCGGTCGTCAATGGCTTGCGGGAATCGCCGGCCCAGGGACTCCTGGCGCTGGTTTTTGGTGTAATCGCGTTCTTCGTGTGGGTGCTTTACATCCGCCTGGCGTTGGAGGTCGTGATCATCGTCTTCCGGATCGCCGAAAATACCGGGCAAATGGCCGGCTGGCGGAACCAGTAGCTGGCGCGGAGAGAGGCTCCCGACGAGCGCCGCGCCGGGTGCATGACTGACCGGCGCGCGGGATCATCCGGCCAGACTCTTGGCGATGGGCGCGGCAATAGGCACTTCAAACCGCACGCCCTGATACGCCTTGACCATGCACACGATCCACAGAACCAGGCTCACCAGGCCGATCAACGAGATCAGGGCAAGACCCATGCTGAAGCCGGTCCAGTCCCCCGCGCCGCCCAGGAACCAGCCCACCCCGAACATGATGCCGAGGGCGATGCGGATGAGATGCAGCCCGCCGAAGACGACAATCGATTGGGCGGCGTGGAAGCGCACAAACGGCCGCTTGTCAATCAGAAAGAAAATGATCCCGGTGAGCCAGCCCAGGACGTAGCAGAGCAGCCCCGCGACGTTTTCGGACATGCCCGTCTGCGCCGACGTGGGGTTTGCTGTCGCGCCTGCCGTGCCGGCCTGCGCCTGCCCGCAATTCGGGCAGAAGGCCGAGTTGTCGGCAACCATCACTCCGCATTTTGTGCAATGTGCCATTTTGTTGTCCCCTCTGGCGCGGGTGAAACCAATCTTCCCGCAGAATCGCGCGCCGCTCTCGAACGGCTACGTGAAGCACAGAACAGATTCCAACCTCACGCGTTCCGCGAAGCCTAGCAAAAGCGCCCGGCCGTCGCAAGCAGGTCTGGCGGGTAATAGACATCGTGGACGAGAGGGGTATGCTTTCCGCCCTCATCCGGAGGTTCACGATGACCAGCTCTTTGCGGGCAAGGGCGGCTTGCGCGTCGGCGTCGTTCGCGACCATAGCCTGCACGGCCGAACTGCGGGCGCCGCTGGCTCCACCTTGACCGCATCAACTGCACGCGGCGTCGCGGCCGCAGAACAAAGCGGCGGAAATGCGATTTGAGGGTACAATGCGGCTATGTTTCGCACGGACATAGATGGCGTGCGCAGCGCTGAGGTCTCCCGGCAGGTGCGCGCCGCAACTCTACTGGTCGGCACGCTGGGTCTGATTTGGGTTTTGACCACCTGGATTCTGAAAGGCACCGTAGATACGGTCGTGCTGGCCGGCCTCGCCATCGTGATGGTGGCCGTGGCCATGGCCATCCTGAATAACTGGCGTTCGGGCCTCTATCTGTTCCTCATCTGGCTGATCTTTGAGGACCTGCCGCGAAAGTATTTGGGCAACAATATGATCGTCTACTTCGGCAAGGATGTGCTGGCTGGAGTGACTTACATTTCTCTGTTCCTCGCCTTACGGCGCGGGCGGGCGCAGTCGTTCCGCCCGACCTTTTTGCTCCCTTTCGGTCTGTTCGCGGGACTAGGCTTGATCCAGGTGTTCAATCCGAACTCGCCAAGCATCCTGTACGGGCTGCTGGGCCTGAAGCTTTACTTCTATTACTTCCCGTTGATGTTTGTGGGTTATGCCTTGGTACGGAACGAGCAAGACCTGACAAAATTCCTGTTCGCAAATCTGTTGGTGGCAGGCGTGGTGGCCGTTCTGGGGATCATCCAGGCGATCATCGGCATAGATTTCCTGAACCCGTCGGTGATGGCACCCGAGCTGC
>Ga0099828_10002917_pt1 | contig 11902 bp, 13 predicted proteins | sample CZO8metaG_2_FD_79338 | JGI IMG/M metagenome (GOLD analysis project Ga0099828, IMG submission 79338) | Vadose zone soil microbial communities from the Eel River Critical Zone Observatory, Northern California, USA - CZOApr15con2H1.8 metaG | ecosystem: Environmental > Terrestrial > Soil > Vadose...
AGCGACTGACAACAGTCTTTATAAAATTACCAGCCAAGGTTGTCTCTCAATGATCGCAAACAGCGGAATATTGTTTCCGAATCTATCATCTCTATCCTTAAACTCCACCTGCAGCACGAATTTGTGCAGCCTTGCTGATTTTTTTGGTTCGCCCGCCCTGTACTTCACGTGTAACGGTGCTTGCCAGTCTGGAGTACCACAAGCATGCGCGAATACGCTCATCGGTGTGGTAGTCACGCCGCAGTAGCAGGGTGGTGGCATAGATAGAGACGGTCGAGATGACTTCAACAGCGGAGACTAAAATTCTCGAGACTGCTCAAGCGTGACTACAGACAGGACGCGGTCGAACAGTAACCACTAATTGCACGGAGGAGTTATGCGTCGTTTAATACTTACGTTGTTACTCATCGCCGCCGGTCTGGGTACAGCCCATGGCGCCGAAAGCGATGTGACAGTCGTTGGCGGCTTGGATTTCGGATTCAAAAAACTCCGTCTGGATACCGGCAGCGGAGCCGGCGTTTTTAACCCCTCTTTCGTAACCATAAACCCGAACATTGTGCTGGGCTACAGCTCCTTTTATGCCAGCCTATCCTACGACAAATCGGTCAGCGCGGACCCGGAGATCGGTCAGCTCGCGGGCAGTACGATAGCGACCGTGACTGATTATTCGCGCACTGATTCCACGTTCACATTAGGGTACCGCCTCAACCAGTCTTTTAACCTATTCGCCGGCTATACCGAGGGCGCCAATAAATTTAATACTACCGTGTTTGGTGGCGGTCTCATCGCCATCGATTACACGGAGAAAGGGCCATTCGCCGGAGTCGCCTACACTAAAACATTTGGCGACAAAGGCAGTCTCGGAATGTCCATCGGCTACGCTAAACTCGACGGTGATCTGAAGGTAGACATTCCTCCGAACGTCGAATTCTTTCGCGCTAAAGGCGACACCACTGGCCTCAGTTACGGCTTGACCTGGTCTGGCCCGCTGACCGGATCGCTAAGCTACCGCGTGGGGGTAAAGGCGATCCGGTATGAAATGAAGGATCCGGTCGATCTTACCGAACGTTATACCAACTTCTTCTTTGGCATCATGAATTACTTCTGAGCGGATATCGGAGAACCCGGCATCCGCAACAGACAACTAAGTGTCCGCTGCCCGCGTTGCTAGAAGGCACCAAACGTCTGCCGTTTCGGCTTCTGTTTTTCGGCAACGTCCTTTTGCAGCGCTTGCAGTTGCCGGTGGTCGGGTCTGAGTTCAAGCCCGCGGCGAATGAGCGTGTCCGCCTCCTGGTAGTTCTTCTCCTCGGCTTTGATCGTGGCAAGGTTCAGGTAGGCATCGGCAAGGCGATCGGGCAGGGCGCGCACCCGGCGGTCGTCCGGCGCAAGCCGCGCGGCCTCGCCCACTAAATCCTGCGCGCGACCGGCGTGCGTTGCGCTGAACGAAGCGGGCGCCACTAATTCCTGAAAGCGCGTTAGCAGACCCTGAAGCTTCTGCTCGCGCTCACGCGACTTTCTCGCGCGCGCATCCTCGGTGCTCGCGACCTGCTTGGGCGCTTCCACTGTCACACGCGCCGGGCGAGCGGGCTCGGCCGGCAACGATGTTGGCGCCACTTCGGCTGCGGGGACGGGAGCGGGCGCGGCCGCGATCGGCAGTGGCGCCGCGGGCTCGCGCAACGCAAGATAAGTTGCGCCCGCAATGAGCGGGACAAGCAGTGCCGCCGCCACGAGCGCGCCCCGACGACTCTTCGCCCGCCCTGTGCCGATTATGACGGTTTGCGCCGTGGTGGCGCTAGGATCGAGGACAACGGTGCGATCGAACCTAACCGGGCTGTTCATCGCCGTCGCGGACGTGGCAAGCGTGTTTGCGCCGCTTCCAAGCGCGTCGATCGCGGCCATCGCCTCCTCACCCGTCTGGAATCGATGAGCCGGATCCTTGGCGAGGAATTTATCGAGAAGCGGCTGGTACACGTGCAGCGGTGGCGGCAGTTGCGGCAGCGGATCTTTAAGATGCTTGATGCCAATCGAAATTGCGGAGTCCCCGGTGTACGGCACCTTGCCGGTGAACATCTCGAACACCATCGCGCCCAGACTGTAGATGTCCGAGCGCTGATCTATCTCGCGACCCATCGCCTGCTCGGGACTCATGTAGTATGGCGTGCCCATGATCGCGCCCGTGGCCGTCATACTGCTCGCCGTGTCGTTGGTTTTGGCTATGCCGAAATCCGTGAGCACCGCCGTGCCGCTATCGCGGAAGAGAACGTTTTCGGGTTTTACGTCCCGATGTACATACCCCTTGGAGTGCGCGAACGCCAGGGCACTGGTAATCTGGCGCAGGATGGAGAGTGCCGCTTTCGGCGACATTCCCTGGCGGATACGCGACTTGAGATCGCCGCCCGTGATGTACTCCATGGTGAAGTAGTGATACGGGCCGGCGATGCCGACGTCATATACTGCATTGACGTGCGGATGCGAGAGTTTGGCAATGATCTTGGCCTCGCGTACGAAGCGCTGGCTGAAGGAGGGATCAGACGCCCCGAGCTCCGGAAGCATGACCTTGAGCGCCACTTCGCGTTCCATGCTTTCCTGAACCGCGAGATAAACGTTCGCCATGCCGCCGCGCCCAAGCTGGCGCAGGATTCGGTGCCCCGGAACCTGGATGTCAATCTTTTCTTCGGCCACGCGGTGCCCCGGTTATTCGCAACTGAAATGGATTAAGTGCGGGGAATCGTCCTTGATTTTCTCGCCGCAGGCGATGACGCCGCTGCCGAACAAGGGTAACTCCTCGCGTCGCAGAAACAGGTCGTCGATGTCCGGCAGACGGATGTACGTGCCGTTCGCGCTGTGGTCGGCAAACACGAATTTGCCGACGCGATGCTCAATCTTGCCGTGCAGGCGCGATGCCAAGGACGAGAGTAATTGGAGGTTGCAGGTGGCGTCACGCCCAATGGTGAAGCTCGACACGCCGCGTTCGATCACCCGGGTGGTGTCGCCGTAGCGCAGCACCAGCCGCTCGGCAGCGCCGGCCCCCGGCGAGTAGCCGGTGCCGAGCAGGGTGAGGTTCTCCTGGTGCCACAACACCTCGTGCAGGATGAGTGTTTCCTGCTTGCCCTTCAAGTGCGTTTGGTCGAGCCTGCGGGTTTTGATCGCCTTGCTCGATGGCAGTGCGGATACGGTTGTCGCCGTGGTGAGCGTCTGTTGTGGTTTGGCGAGCGAGGTGACGCGCGCGGCGACGTTCACCGCGTCGCCAAAGAGATCGTTGTCTTTCAGGATGGCCGGGCCGTAATGGATGCCGATGCGCGTGGCGAGCGGCACCCCCCCATTGACATCAGTCTGGCGCTCCATGAGTTTGTGAATTTCGCACGACGCCTGCATCGCCTCGGCTGGATCGTCGAACCGACACATGAGCTCATCGCCGATGGTCTTGATGACCTTGCCATGGTGCGCCGCGACCACAGTGGCGATTTTCTCCAAATGCGCGCCTATTTGCGCCTGCGCCATGGTGTCACCGAGCTTTTCATACAGAGCCGTGCTACCGGAAATATCGGCAAACAGGATGCTATACAGCTCTTTCAGGCTGGCTTCCGCCATGGTCATTTTTCCCCGGGAATCGCCCGTTGTTATCAATCAGTATATGCGATGTGATCGGGACCGCTACTTCATTTATCCTTTCTATATCAACACAGTAACGGAAAGATAAGATTCAATAGGGAACAGATCGCGGTCATCCAAACTAAATTGCTTGACCGCGATTTTTGCGATGATCATTGAGCCACGGCACAGCGAACGCGGCGGGGGAGTGGGGATAACGGCAGTTCCGACATGGATTCAGCGCGTCGACTCTTGGGTATTGCCTATCCGACAATCACTCCAGCCAAATACGCCTATGTCGTTCGACAAAGCGGCCGAGCTTTAAGGGTCCGAAGTAGGAGGATAAACAGATAAGGCAATATTTACCGTGGCCGACGGGTATGGCGCACATAAAACACCGCGCTAAAAAAGAAGATTGTGCAAAGTAAAATCTCGAGCAGGGCGTAGGGCAACACGCTATGCAGCGCGAACGGTCCCTGACGATGGCTTACGGTTAGCACTGTTCCTTCCACAAAATAGAACAAAATCAGCATGCTGGACCAGCCATAGGTGTATGCCTTGCCATGCAACAGGCCAAACAGCGGCACCAGCAGCGGGATCGATTTGAGCGCAAGCCAAAAGCCCGGCGGGAAGTGGGCCGCCGGCGCAAGCCAGCCTTCCCACAACAGCGTTAAAATAATCAGGGCAATATAAGAAGACAGCGCGAAGTAATACAGGATGCGCATGCGGCTAAGCGCGTGTATTGCTATGCAGAACCTTAGCGACGGTGGCGAGGCGCAGACCCAGCGCGCGGCATAATTCTTTTTCCTCTTCCGTCAGCGGTTGGTCGCTTTTCGCTCCCGCCGTGTGGCTCGCGCCATAAGGCGTGCCGCCGGAAGCGGTACGCATTAACGCGCTTTCGCTGTAAGGCAGGCCTAAGACGAGCATGCCGTGATGCAAGAGCGGCAACATCATCGAGACCAAGGTGGTTTCCTGCCCGCCATGCAGCGAGGAGGTAGAGGTGAACACGGCCGCCGGCTTGCCGATTAAATCGCCGCCCAGCCACAGCGGCGTGGTGCTGTCGAGAAAATATTTCAAGGGTGCTGCCATATTGCCGAAGCGGGTCGGGCTGCCGAGGGCAAGGCCGATGCATTGTTTGAGATCCTCCAAAGTGACATAAGGGGCGCCGCGATCGGGGATGCTTTTGGCCGCGGCTTCGTGGTCAGGGGAGACTTCCGGCACGGTGCGCAGGCGCGCCTGCAGGTCTTGCACCGTTTCGATGCCGCGCGCGACCTGCTGCGCCATTTCTTTTATCGCCCCATGGCGGCTGTAATAAAGCACTAATATATCCGGCATTATAAAATCTTCAGCACATTTTCCGGCGGGCGCCCGAGCGCGGCTTTGCCGTTCGCCAGCACAATCGGCCGCTCGATCAATTTGGGATGCGCCAGCATCGCGTTGATCAATGCATCGCGCGTGAGGCCTGCGTTATTCAGCCCGGCTTCGGCGTACTCCGGTTCTTGCTTGCGCATTAACTCGCGCGGCTCCAGTCCCAGCAGCTCGAGAATTTTCTTCATTTCGGTTTTGCTCGGCGGCGTTTTCAGATACTCGATGATTTTGGGCTTGATGCCGCGCCTCTCAAGCAATTGTAAAGTTTGCCTGGATTTTGCGCACTTTGGGTTATGGTAAATAATCGCTTCCATATCTCTGCTATTATTTGATGTGGAGTCGCCATTCTACCTGGGCCTGCCTAGCAGGGTAATGAAAAACTTGTTTTTCAGCACCCTGCGGTGCGGTATAGGGATATACCGCCATTTTTCAAACACGCTAAGTGTTTGAAAAATGAAGCAAAGCAAAAACCACGTTTTTTGCTTTGCGTGTTGAAAAAGGCCACGGATGGACTTTTTCAACAACCTAACTAGACAGCCCAGGCCCGGCATCGATAAAACAAGCAAAAAAGGATTCTTTGAATACTTCAATGCACAATCTTCTTCGTTCTCCGGTCCAAGCTTGGCGGTTGGGACGCTTAGTGTTATCCCGGTTTAAGGCGGATCGCTGCAATAGGGTGGCGCAGGCGTTGTCGTATACCACCTTGCTCGCCGTTGTGCCCCTTACCACGGTGACCTTTGCCGTACTTTCGGTACTTCCGGTATTCCAGACCTGGATGACGATGATCCAGAATTTTATTTATGGTCATTTCGTCCCGGCGTCGGGCCAGGCAGTGCAAAAATACATGCTGCAATTCGCCAGTAAAACGGCGCAACTGACCGCGGTCGGATTGCTGGTTTTGTTCATTACCGCGGTGATGGTAATGGCAACGATCGAGCAGGTATTTAACGAGATCTGGCGCGCGCCGCAAAATCGCAAACTGGCCTACCGATTTTTAATTTATTGGTCAATCTTAACCCTGGGTCCGATTTTATTCGGCCTCAGTTTATCCATTACTTCCTATTTAGTTTCCTTGCCGCTTTTCGCCCATCCGCGGTGGCAGGCTTTCAGCGACTTCCGGCATTTCTTCCTGGGCAGCCTGCCGTTTCTGTTTGAGGTATTGGCGTTTATGCTCTTATATATGGTCATTCCCAACGTGCGGGTGAAATGGCAGCATGCCTTAACCGGCAGCGTTTTTGCGGCGATCCTGTTCGAAATCGCGAAACGCGGGTTTGCCGGGTTTGTGCTGCATTATTCTTCTTATCAGTTGATCTACGGCGCGATCGCGGCGTTGCCGGTGTTCCTGATCTGGATTTATTTATCCTGGATCGTGATTTTGCTCGGCGCTATCTTTGTGGCGGAGCTGCCGCTATGGGGGACCTTGGATGCGAAACTCAACCCCAGGCTGAAGAAAAAATAAAAATTACGCCGGTTTCGCCGCCTGTGTGACCAACCGCTCGAATTCGTCCGCGCTCATGAGCCCTTTCTCGACCACGATATCCGCTACCTCCCGCCCGCTTTCGGCGGACTCTTTCGCAACCATCGCGGCGGCGCTATAACCGATCGCCCGGTTTAACAGCGTCGCGAGACCAACGCTCGTATGCGCATATTCGCGGCAACGCGCGCGGTCGACGCTTAAGCCCTGCAAATTTTTCGCGGTCGCGGCGTTCATGGCGTTGGTGAGCCAGTCCATGGCGTCAAATAACGCCGAGCCAAGCGCCGGCATCATCACGTTGAGCTCTAATTGCCCGGCCTGGGTCATGGCGGCAATAGCGGCGTCTTGCCCCAGTACCTGGTAGCATACTTGATTGAGCATTTCGAACATCACCGGGTTGACCTTGCCCGGCATGATGCTGGACCCAGGCTGCACCGGCGGCAGCAGGATTTCGCCCAGGCCGGTGCGCGGGCCGGAGGCGAGCAGGCGCATGTCGTTGGCGATACGGGTCAGCTCCAGCGTAAGCAGCCGGATGGCGTTGGAGAGATGCTGGACATCGGTCATCGACTGCATCTGCGCTGTCAGGTTGGCGGCGCTGCGCAGCGGCTCGCCGGTCAAGCCGGCGAGCTCTTCCGCAACGCTCCGGGCATAGCCGGGAGCGGTGTTAAGCCCGGTGCCGACCGCCGAACCCCCGAGCCCGATCTCGCATAAGCCCGGCCGGGTTTCCGCCAGGCGCTGGCCGCAGCGGCGCAGGGTCCAGGCGTAAGCCTGAAATTCCTGGCCAATGGTAATGGGCACGGCATCTTGCAGATGCGTGCGCCCGCTTTTGATCGTGTCCTTTTCCTGTTCCCCTAGCTTCTCGTAGGCCGCCGCCATGGTTTCTACCGCGGTTAGCAGCCGCGGCAATTTGGCCAGCGCCGCCAAACGGATGGCAGTGGGAATGGTATCGTTGGTGCTTTGCCCCATGTTTACGTGGTCATTGGGGTGGATGGGCTGGTAATCGCCCTTGTTGCCGCCGAGGGCGACATTGGCGAGATTGGCGATCACCTCGTTGGTATTCATGTTATGGCTGGTGCCGGCCCCGGCCTGGAACCGGTCGACAATGAACTGTTCGTGGTATTTACCGTCTATAATCGCGTCGGCGGCCTCGATAATGGCTTGGGCAAGCCGTTTATCCAGCCAGCCGGCGGCCTGATTGGCGCTCGCCGCGGCGCGCTTAATGCGGACGTGGGCGATAATGAAGTCGGTATCGGGCCCGCGCCCGGAGATGGGGAAGTTATCCGCCGCGCGCGCCGTCTGGATCCCGTACCACGCCGCATCAGGCACGGGATAGGTTCCGAGGCTGTCTTGCTCAAGACGCGTTTTTTTATTCATACCCGGCTCCAAACCATACGCTATGAAGGGTAAATTGGCTACAATTGTATCAGTCGTGTTCGATTAGGAGATTCCCTTGATTAAATCATTTAAATGGCTGTCGCTGCTGTTATTCCTGTTCCCACTCTTCGCCTGGTCCGCCAGCCCCAGTGTAGTGCTCAAAGATCTGGGCGGAAAAGACCGCAATGTAAATGAGTTTATCGGCAAAGGAAAATGGACCGTGGTCGCTATCTGGGCCCATGATTGCGTGATTTGTAATCAAGAAATCCATCAAATGACATTTTTTCACGACGCGCACAAGGAAAAAGATGCCATTGTCCTGGGGGTTTCCATCGATGGGTACGCGAACAAAGCCGATGCGCTGAAGTTTATTGACAAGCATGGTCTGAATTTCACCAACTTGATCGGCGGGCCGGAATCGGTGGCCCAATTCCACGCGGGGAGATTCATCGGCACCCCGACCTTTTATATTTATTCCCCGGAGGGCGCATTGCTTGCCACCAAAGTCGGCGCCATGACGCAAGAAGAGGTAGAGGATTTTATTAATAAGAAAACAAATGGAAAGAAGGTCTAGCTTAAAAAATACCAGTATCACGCCGGCTCTAGGGAGGTTTTTACTCAGCGGACTGATGGGGTTGTTCCTGTCCGCTTCGCCGCGGGCCGCCGATGTGCGCGACCCTGCCTATTTTTTCGATCGCAATTCCGGCAACCTGCGACAAGAAGCGGCGACCGCGCGCTGGGAGGGCAAGCGCGGCGTATTAATAATGTTCGACCAGGCAAATTGCCCCGCCTGCACCACGCTGATGACCACCGTATTGAGTCACGCCGCCACGCAGGATTTTTACCGGAAATATTTCCGCATCCTGCGCGTTGATATTAAAAGCGCGGCGGACTACACCGATTTTGTCGGGAAACCAATCACGGCCAAGGGCTTCGCCGCCAAATACCGGATCGAAACGGCGCCGGCTTTTATGTTTTTCGATCTTAATGGCAATCAACGCTTGAAATATACCGGCGCTAGCCATGACCCCGGTGAGTTTATCTGGTTGGGGGAATTTGTCGTTCAGGGCGATTATAAAAGCAAAACTTTTACCGCCTATAAGTTTGAAAAAACCCATAAAAAATAAGTCAAACCTGTTATGGCTCATCCGCAGGCCTGTTTACGCTTCCTCGTGTCCGGTAGAGTCCAAGGCGTGGCCTATCGTGTTTCCGCCTGCAGCGTAGCGCGCCAATTGGGATTGCGCGGTTGGGTGCGCAACCTGGCCGATGGCCGCGTGGAGTTAATCGCCGCGGGACCCGCCCCGGCGTTGGAGAAATTAGAGCAATGGTTGCATCAAGGCCCGCCGCAAGCGCGCGTCGAGCAGGTTATCCGTGAGGCGGCGAAGGCGGCTGAATTCGAGGATTTTGAAATTCGCTGAGAATTTGCACTGGCAGGGACGCCGGGATCGGTGAATAATCTTAATTTTTATCGCCGAATTTACCGATGCCCGAACCCGAACCCGAAGCCGGAGCGCTCGTTAACCGTACGATTGCCCTACCGGAAACGCGCCAACTCGATGTGCTTGCCGAATTGCTCGAGCGGCGCGGCGCTATCACCGTACGTTGTCCCCTGGTCTCCATCTTAGATGCGCCCGACCCCGTTCCAATTGAAGCCTGGCTTAAGCAATTCATCGAAGACCCGTGCGATGATTTCATTATCCTCACGGGCGAAGGTCTACGCCGCCTGTTGGGTTTTGCCGAACGTGCGGGGATGAAGGACGCATTTGTGGCCGCATTAGTCAACGTGAGAAAGATTACCCGTGGTCCAAAGCCCGGGCGCGCGCTGCGCGAGATCGGGCTAAAACCGGATTTACCCGCCGAACAACCCACCACCGACGGCGTCATTGCCGCCCTAACCAGGCAAAACCTGCGTCACCGCAAGCTAGGCGTACAACTTTACGGTACTGATCCAAACCTCAAGCTAATGGAATTCCTGAAACGGGCGGGCGCGATCCCGCGCGCGGTCGCACCTTATATATACGCTTCCGCCGCCGATGATCAGCGCGTGCTCGACCTCATCGACCAAATGGCCGCCGGTAACATCGATGCCATCGCCTTTACCAGCACCCCGCAGTACCGGCGCCTGCGCGATGTAGCGAAAAGCGCGCGCAAAGAAGACGTACTCGCGGGTGGATTACAGCGCGTCAAAGTCGCGGCCATCGGCCCGGTAGTGGCGGAGGAATTAAAACAAGCCGGCGTGCGCGTGGATATGATGCCCGCCGATTCTTTCTTCATGAAACCCCTGGTTACTGAGATTGTCGCCGCCCTGGGAAATAGGGGCTAGCGCGTAGGGTGCAATAGCGCAGCGTATTGCACCGAATGTAAAATCCTAGGCCTACAATCGAGGCGCAGGGCATACCGGATTACCGCCGTTACCGTATCGTGGAGAAGTGAACGGCGGGCGCTTTTCCTTCTTTAGAAGTCGCGTTTGGAGATCCTTACCTTGATCTAACCCAAAATTTTGCGCACACTGCGTTTGTACTTGGAGATTTGGGGGGAGAAAAAAGCAATAACAGAAAGATCGCTTAACCCTAAATAACGCAGCTAATCGTACCACCTTTTAAGGAGGCCGCAGATGAAAGCAATGCGTGTTGCGCCGTTCCTGTTGTTTGCTCTCACACTATCGTTTGGACTTGCTGCCGGCACCTGCATGGCCGCCGGCGCAGCCGATGGCGCGCCGACTCAATTTCGCGTCGATCCTTACTGGCCCAAACCGTTGCTCAACAACTGGATCTTCGGCGCCGTGGGAGGCATCGCGGTGGACCGGCACGACCATATCTGGATCATTCAGCGTCCCGGCAGCCTCACAGAGGACGAAAAGGCCGCGTCGTTCAATCCCCCGAGAACCCAGTGCTGCATCCCGGCGCCTTCGGTGGTGGAATTCGACCAGAAAGGTAACGTGTTACGCTCCTGGGGCGGGCCAGGACAGGGATTCGACTTTCCCAAGCGCGAGCATGGCATTTACGTCGATCCCCAGGACAACGTCTGGATCGGCGGCAACGATGAGGTCGACCACCAAGTGCTCAAGTTCACGGCCGACGGGAAATTCCTGATGCAGATCGGCGCAGCCGGCAAGACCGGCGGCAGCAACGACACCAAGCTGCTTGGTAAGCCGGCGCAGATGGAGCTCGATACCGCGGCGAACGAGATCTACGTCGCTGACGGCTATCTTAATCGCCGCGTGATCGTGTTCGACGCGACGACCGGTGCGTATAAGCGCCACTGGGGCGCATACGGCGCGCGCCCGAGCGACGAAAAGATGCCGAAGTACGATCCCACCGCTGCGCCTTCAAAACAATTCGGCAGCCCGGTGCATTGTGTGCGCATCGCGCGCGACGGCCTGCTCTATGTATGCGACCGCCAGAACGACCGCATTCAGGTGTTCCACAAGGACGGCACATTTGTGAAGGAGTTCTTTATCGAACCGAAGACCCTGGCGAACGGCTCGGTGTGGGACATGTTCTTGTCGAACGATCCCCAACAGAAGTACATGTACGTCGCCGATGGCGCCAACAACCGCGTCCACGTTCTGCTGCGCGAGAACGGCGCCGAGGTGTCTTCGTTCGGCCGCTCCGGGCGCATGGCCGGAGAATTCCACTGGGTGCACAATATCGCGATCGATTCGAAGGACAACATCTACACCGCCGAGGTGGACAACGGCAAGCGCGTGCAGCGCTTCACGCCCTTGCCTTGATTCCAGCTAACACCTGCTCACACTACGGCGGCACGGAGCATTAAAAAGGGTTAGGTAAAAGGGCTCTGACCCTCATGGCACTGTCTTAAGCACCTTTGATCGAGGATACGGCGCCGGGGGGGCTAAGGAGCGACGAGTAGCCCGCATGAAGCGACAGCGAAATGCGGGGGAGCCCGCCGACGGCACCGTCCATCCCCGGATTCCGCTCCGCTCCATCCGGGCTACTAACTTGAGTCGCCACGGAGTTTACGCTTAAGACAGAGCCATGAGGCTCTGACCCCAATGGCACTACCTTAAGGATTTTACCGCTACCGTGGGCGCATTTTTCTACACGGTAAGCTGCCCTCACACCTTTCCCGCTC
>Ga0099828_10002918_pt1 | contig 11900 bp, 8 predicted proteins | sample CZO8metaG_2_FD_79338 | JGI IMG/M metagenome (GOLD analysis project Ga0099828, IMG submission 79338) | Vadose zone soil microbial communities from the Eel River Critical Zone Observatory, Northern California, USA - CZOApr15con2H1.8 metaG | ecosystem: Environmental > Terrestrial > Soil > Vadose...
CCACCGCCGAGCGCGCGCTGCTGCGGCGCAGGATCCTGCCGTCAGATCCGCACCAGCGGTAACTTACCGGACCGCCGGTCGCGCACCCGCCCGGCGCGGGCGGTGTACCCCGCGGTCCCCGTTAGGCATGATGAGGAGGGCAGCCTGGCGCGGGCGCGCGCCGAGGCTGCCGCCGCGCACCCGCCGTGCCTTGCTCACCCGTCGTGCCCGAGGAGGCCGCCATGCATCAGCCGCCCATTCCGCATGTCGCCAGCTCCGACCCGGAGATCGCCGAGCTGATCGAGGGCGAGGCGCGGCGGCAGTTCGAGAAGGTCCGGCTGATCCCGTCAGAGAACTACACCTCGGTCGCGGTCCTTGAGGCGGTCGGCTCCGTGCTGACCAACAAGTACTCGGAAGGGTACGCAGGCCGCCGGTACTACGAGGGCCAGCAGTTCGTCGACCCGATCGAGAGGCTTGCCGTCCAGCGGGCCGAGGCGATCTTCGGCGTCGATCATGCCAACGTCCAGCCGTACTCGGGGTCGCCGGCCAATCTCGCCGTCTACCTGGCCTTCCTGCGGCCGGGCGAGACCGTGATGGGGATGGCGCTGCCGATGGGCGGGCACCTGACCCATGGCTGGCCGGTATCGGCTACCGGCAAGTGGTTCCGGTCCGTTCAGTACGGCGTGCGGGCGGATACGGGCCGGGTGGATCTCGACGAGGTGCGGGACATGGCCCGCCGTGAGCGGCCCAGGCTGATCTTCTGCGGCGGGACGGCGATTCCCCGGACGATCGACTTCCCGGCGTTCGCGGAGATCGCCGCGGAGGCCGGTGCCGTGCTGGTGGCCGACATCGCGCATATTGCCGGGCTGGTGGCCGGGGGGGCACACCCAAGCCCGGTCGGCCACGCCGCCGTCATCACCACGACGACGCACAAGACGCTCAGGGGCCCGCGCGGCGCGATGATCATGTCCACTGCCGAGCACGCCTCCGTGCTGGACAAGGCTGTTTTTCCCGGCCTGCAGGGCGGCCCGCACAACCACACCACAGCCGGGATCGCCGTCGCGCTGCGCGAAGCCGCGCAGCCCGAGTTCCGCGACTACGCGCACCAGGTCGTGGCGAACGCGAAGGCGCTCGCCGATGCGCTGCTTGACCGCGGCTACAGCCTGGTGTCCGGCGGGACCGACAACCACCTGATCCTGATGGACCTCACCCCGCAGGGCATCGCCGGCAAGCCGGCCGCGAAGGCGCTGGACCGGGCGGGTATCGAGGTGAACTACAACACGGTGCCGTTCGATCCCCGCAAGCCGTTCGACCCGTCGGGCATCCGGATCGGCACGCCGTCGATCACCACCCGCGGCCTGACGCTGGAGCACATGCCACGCATTGCCGCCTGGATGGATGAGGCCATCACCGCCGCGATCAAGGACGACGAGCCTTCGATCGAGCGGATCGCCGGCGAGATCCGCGAACTGCTCCGCGACTTCCCGATGGCCGGCTGGGCATAGCCGGCCGGGCTGCGCCGGGCACCCGCCCGGCAGTTGCGGGGACCGCTGTGCGAATGTATGTTCGAGTAGCTGTTCGCTGCCCGGGCGTACGAGCTGCGCCGCGATGCCGGGACCGGGCGGTGGCTGCTCTCGCGGGTCGGGGACTGAGGCTGCTGGTCAGCTGTTGGAGGGCGGAGGCAGGCCCAGTGCCTTCCTGATGGCCTTGACCGGGATCTCGACGGCGGCATCGGCAGCCTTGTGCCGGCTGGTGAACGATCTCAGCTCGGCCAGCGAGGCCGACTGTGCCTCCCGCCGGGTCAGCCTGATCCGGCTCCGGTTCGCCAGGATCAGGGCGCGGGCTATCGCGGTGATGGCGGCCGGGAAGCGGATCCGGGCGAGCTGCCGGTCGAATCGCCGCTCGGTGCTGGCCTCCGAGCGCAGGGCCGCCACGGCCTTGGCGAGGTTATGGCGGCGATTGTCGCCGAAGCTCTCCACCGCCACATCCAGCCGGTGGTTGGCTGGCCGTGCAATCGCCAGGTACCTGGCCGCCTGGGCCCGGACGCCGGCCGCCGGGCCTGGCCGCGTGCTGGCCGCCGGGCTTGACCGCGTGCTGGCCGACGGGGACTGGCGGGCCGGACTCTGCTGTGGGCTGGCCGATGGGGACTGGCCGGCCGGCGCCGCGGGAGCCTGCGCCGACGCGCAGCCGGTAGCCAGCGCAGCCACGCCAAGCAGCAGGATGCGGGCGCCGCTGCGGAACGCCAGCCGCGGAAGCCGGATATCGGTGCGCGTCATCGGAATTGGGGATCCACTGCCTGTCGTCGGCCCGGGCGGCCGGACCGGGTCATTCTTTCGCGGCCCCGGTCCGGCGTCAACCGCCGATAGGAGTGGCCGCTGAGCCGCCATCAGCAGCCGGCCACGGGGAGGAATTCTGCCGCCCATTGCCGTCAGCCGGATTATTATATTGCCATAACCGAGCTGATTTATTACCTCGCGGCAGGCAATGTCCTGACGGTTCGTTTCGGGAAGCTATGGCGGCGTATAGATGTTGTTGCCAGGTCTGGCAATGAGATTTGCCGTCCAGCCCGGCGAGTCGCAATGCGCAGTCGCATCAGCAGCAACTACCCTGCTTTCGGGGAAAAGACAGCCGAATCACTCCCGTTAGTGCTTGCGTGAGATCAGGGGAAATCCGCAAGCCGCCGGGCAGGGGCCCGGAGGAGGCAAGGCGGGGGAGCGGCGGCGCACACGGGGGAATACGAGCATGCTCGCAGATCTGCTGCCGTGGATAGGGCGGTATGAGCGCACGCTCGCCATCGGCATGACCGTTGCGGCCCTGGCCGCGCAGGCCGGCGGCGGTGCCGCTGCCGTGAGCGCCCACGCAGCGGCGAGCACGCGGGCGGCGAGCACGCGGGCCGCGGGCGCACGCACGGCCAGGCCAGCCCGCCTGCCCGCCAGCGCACGCGCGCCCGGCCGGACCCGGCTGCCCGGCAGACCGGGGCCGGGCCTGAAGCAGGTGTCGTACCGGGGATACAAGTTCGCCGTTCCGCGCGCCTGGCCGGTGATCAGCCTGGCAGATCAGCCGCACGCCTGCGTGCGGTTCAACCGGCATGTCGTCTACCTGGGCGGATCAGGTGCCAACCAGGACTGCCCCAGCTGGCTGATCGGCACCACCGAGGCCATGCAGGTAGCCCCGGCCGGCCGCAGGACCGCCCGCCGGTCGGTGGAGAACCCGGTTGCGCGGCAGGTCACGGTATCCGCTGCGCGGATCCGCGTGACTGCTACGTTCGACACCAACCCGACGCTGATCTACCGGATCCTGGCCAGCGCCTCGCTGCCGGCCCCGATCATCGTTGTCCCGAACCCGAACCCGAACCCGGCACGCCGGGCGGCCGGCCACGGCGCGAACCCGCGGGCTCTTTCGGCGGCCGGAAGCCCGCGATTCCCGCGGGTTAACCCGCCGGCGCTGCCGGCCAACGTCGCGAACTTCAGGGGCCGCGGCTTTGACGCGTGCACGGCGCCGAGCAGGTCGTACATGCGCGCCTGGCGCAAGCATTCGAGATACCGCGCGATCGGCATCTATATCGGCGGCTCGGACCGGGCCTGCGGCCAGCGCAACCTGTCGGCGAGCTGGATCAGGACCGAGGCCGCGGCAGGATGGCATTTCTTTCCCATGTACGTCGGCCCGCAGGCGGCCTACAACGAGCTGAGGGCGCCGGTGCGCAAGGCGAGGCGGGCGGCGAACGACGCCGTCTCCCGGGCGGAGCGGCTTGGCCTCGGCCCGCGAACTCCGCTCTATTACGACATGGAGGCTTACCCGCCACGGCGGACTCGTCAGGTGCTCCGGTTCTTCACAGCCTGGACCAGGCGGCTGCACAAGCTGGGCTACAAAGCGGGCGTGTACAGCAGCTCCGGGTCCGGGATCGTGGCCCTGGCCAGGCACTACAAGGATCGCCATTTCCAGATGCCGGACGTGATATACGACGCCCTGTGGAACGGATCCAGGAACACCAGGGACCGCTCGCTCCGTAAGGGGCAGTGGGGCGGGCACCGGCGAATGCATCAGTACAGCGGCAATGTCACCCAGACATTCGGCGGGGACACGATCAACATCGATCAGGATTTCCTCAATGTGCTGCTGGCCACACCCGGCGGCACCCGCGAGGCGTCACGGGCCGCCGCCCAGGCGGACGGGACGGTTGACGTGTTCTACCGCGGAAGCGATCACCGCCTGTGGCACGTGGGACCGCTGTCCGGCACTGGCGCCGGCCCGGAGGAGGCGGTCCCTGCGGACCTCGGCGGCACGCCGCTGGCACAGCCGACCGTCGTCTCGCCGGTCCCCGGCGCGCTCGACGTCTTCTTCGAAGGGCCGGGCCACCTGCTGTGGGAGGTATCGCGCAAGGCAGGCGGATCCTGGTCGGCGCCAAGGAAGATCAGCCGGATGGGTGAGCTCGGCAGTCCGCCAGCGGCGGTCGCGCAGCCTAACGGCGTGATCGACGTGTTCTGGAAGGGATCCGCTGACCGGCATCTCTGGCATGGCCAGTTCAGCCCGGGAAGGGGCTGGAAGGGCCCGCAGGACCTGCACGGCAGCCTCGCATCGGGCCCTTCGCCTGCCGAGTCGTCACCCGGCACCGTGCAGGTCTTCTGGAAGGGCACCGACAGCGCCCTGTGGCATGTGATCCGCAGGCCAGGACGGACCTGGACCAGGCCGTCCAGCCTGGGCATGGGCCCGCTCGGCGGCGGTCCGCATGCCACCGCGCGCCGTGGCGGCGCGATCGGCGTCTTCTGGCGCGGATTCGGCAATGACCGGCTCTGGTCGGCAACGTTCGCGCCTGGCCGGCGCTGGGCCGGGCCACGTGAACTGGGCGGGCTGCTTGCCTCGGCCCCGTTCCCGCTGATGTCGCGAGGCGGCCGCGTGCACGTCTTCTGGAAGGGCCCAGGCCGCCAGCTATGGGAGGTCTCGCACGGGCCCGCGACGGGCTGGCGGCGCCCGTCCAGCCTGCGGATGGGGCCGGTTCGCGCCGGGCCGTTCGGCATCGTCGGCCGCGGCGGCAGAAACGAGGTGTTCTGGCGGGGGAGGGCAGGGCACCTGTGGTTCGCCGCCCAGGCAAGCGGGGGCGGCTGGAGCGGGCCGCACGATCTTGGCGGTCACGTCGGCTGAGCGGCCATCTGGGCTGAGCGGCCATCTGGGCTGAACGGCCACATGCGCTGGGCGGCCACATGCGCTGGGCGGCCAGGTAAGCTGGAAGGCAGCGACACCGCGGCCGGCAGCATCACCCGGCCGCGGCGGACCGCGGCCCCCCGAGCCAGGCGGCCGTGCCCGGCCCCTGGGGGCGGTCGCGCGCCTGGATGATCGCGTCATCCCGCCAGGCACCAGTTCCGTACGGTATACCTGTGTTACCTATCTCAACGGACGCGTCGACCTAGGACAACCATGACTCTGGCCCGGCCCAAGATCGTGAACACCGCATGGCGCATGCTCCCGGAGCCGCTGCGGACCAAGCTCCGTGGCAACACCGGCAAGCGGTTCGTCCGGTTCGTGCCCGTGTCCATCGCCGCCGTGGTGGCCAGCCAGATCACGCTGGCCGTCCTGGTCGGCATCACTCAGCTGAGCGCCGGAGCGTCGGCGGTCATCGCGTCGATGGCCGGCGCCGGGGTGAGCTACGTGCTGAGCCGCTGGGCGTGGGAGCGCAAGGGCAGGCCGCACATGCTCAAGGAGACCCTGCCGTTCTGGCTGGTCTCCATCGGCGCATGGATTGTCCTCGGCCTGGCCAGTCACTACGCCAGCGTCTGGGCAGTGTCGATGGACTTCGGCCACTGGCAGCGGGTGGCCGTCGTCAACGGGGCGTACTTCCTGGCCAACTGCGTGACGTTCGTCAGCAGGTTCCTGATCTTCCACTACGTGCTGTTCGCGAATCGCGGACCTGAGCCTGCGGCCAGCACACCGGCCGCGGGCCTGGGACTGGCCGGCGGTCCCGGGCTGGCCGGCGTGCCGGAGCTAGCCGACCCGCCGCGCCGTGCCGATCACGACGAGCCGGTCTCCTTCGCGCTTGCTGCCGACAGACCGGCCCCCCGCGCGCGCTGACGCTCCCGCCACCAGGTTCCGCCGATCACGCCGGCGAAACGCAGGCCGTAGAAGACGTTGTTGCCCTTCTTGCTCTTGCCGACCTGCCGCTTGTGAATGGTGGCCGGCCGCTCGGCGACCCGGTAGCCGTGCGTGATGACGCCGATCAGCAACTCGGCGGCCTGGTACTGCGGCTGCTCAAGCAGCACGGTCCCGGTGACCTCGGCGCGCATTGCCCTGAGCCCGAACGTCGTGTCGCTGATCCGCTGGCCGGTCAGCGCGCTGATGGTGAGCGCGAAGACCCGGACACCCAGCCGCCGCACCGGATCCCTGGTCTCCTCGCTGCCGAGCCTGCGCGACCCGGTGACGAAGTCGGCCTCCCCGGCCAGGATCGGCTCAAGCAGCCGCTCGATCTCCGCCGGGTTGTACTGCCCGTCGGCGTCCGTCGTCACGATGTACTTGGCGCCGCCCCCGCGGGCCAGCCGGTAGCCGAGGCGGAGCGCGGCGCCCTGGCCGCGGTTGACCGGGACGTCGCAGACAAGCGCGCCAGCTGCTTCCGCTTCCTTGACCGTGCCGTCGACAGCGCCGTCCGACACGACGATCTTCGCGACCGCGTGCCCGCAGACCGACGCGGGCAGCGCCTCGATGACCGGGCCGATCGCGCCCTCCTCGTTGTAGGCGGCTATCACGATGGCCAGCGGCGGCAGCCCGGTTGCCGTGGACCCGTACTGATCGGTGAAGGCGCGGACGGCCTCGCCGTCGATGACGGCGTCGTCCGCGGGCGTGGTCGTCATATCGCTGCCTCCGAGAACTCCGGCCAGACGGTGGCCATGCCGGACTTAAGGTCGTGCTCCGGCTTGTACCCCAGCGCCCGGGCGGCGGAGATGTCAATGATGACCGCAGGCATCTCGCCGGGCTTGCCGGGGACGTTCTCGATGGGTATGTCCGCGCCCGTCACGCTGCGCGCGGCGGCGACGATCTCGTTCACCGTGACCGACTCGCCGGCGCCGAGGATCAGCGGCCCGGTGAAACCCGCCCGCAGCGCGGCGAAGGTGCCGGACACGATGTCATCGACATGCACGAGGTCGCGAACCTGGCTGCCGTCACCGTAGACCTGCACGCCCCTGCCGTCCCTGGCGGCACGCATCAGGCGCGGCACGAAGCTGTCCTTCTCCGCCATTCCCGGACCGTACACGTTGGAGAACCTGAGCGCGCAGCCGGTCATGCCGTAGCACGCCGCGTAGGAGCCGAGCAGCATCTCGCCGGCCGCCTTGGTGGCCCCGTACGGGGTGAGCGGCCGGAGCGGCATCTGCTCGGTGATGACGGTGCGTCCCACGTCGCCGGTGACCGCATTGGTCGACGCGAGCACGAAGGCGCTGACGTCCTTCAGCCGAGCCTGCTCCAGCAGTCCCGCCGTCGCATCGACGTTGAGCGCGTGCGTGCCGGCCGGGTCGTCGATCGACAGCAGCACCCGCGTCACCGCGGCCAGGTGGATGATCACTTCCGTCCCCGGGCTGACCGCGGCCTTGACCACCGCCGGATCGCACAGGTCCCCCACGACGGACCGGACGGCGTCGTCGGGGAATGCCCGCAGATCCGCCACCGTCACGTCGGCGCCGGTCGCCAGCAGCGCGCGGACAAGCCGCCGCCCGATGAATCCGGATCCGCCGGTCACGAGTACGCGGGAACGATTCTCATCCCCCATCGAGGCTCCACTCACGTCAGTTGTCCTATATCCAGCGGTGTGCCGGGTTTTGCCGCATTCAGTCATTCAGTCGCGCTGCGGCTGTGGTTACCGATCGCTCAGCTTTTCCTCCAGGCCGGCGCCTGCGTGCCCGCACCCGCCGCGGACCGGCAAGGACAGCCAGGCCAGCCGAGGGCGCGGAGCCTGGCTGGGCTGCGTCGTGCGCCACCAGCAGGGGACGGGTGGTCCTTATCCCGGTTGCGCGTGGTCAGTGTATCGGCGGACTGGCATGCGCCAGCCCGGAAGCCGGCGGTTGTGCAATGCTGTAAGGCCGATGGCATCTGCGGAGGAACCCGGTGGGAATCCGGGGCTGTCGCGCAACTGTGACCGGGGAGTGACCCTCAGCGGCCACCGCTGCGAATCTGACCACGCCAGGCGCGTGGCCCGATCGCGGCGGGAAGGCGAGGCGAGCGTCGATCCGGGAGCCAGGAGACTCCGGCCGTCGGCTGAACCAACTGCGGGCGCGGAAACCCGGGAAGGACGAGGTCGGATCATGGCCGGGCAGCACATCGGGGCCGGGGGCGCGGGAGAGCGGGCGCGCTCGGCGGGCGACCATCGGACGGCAGGCCCGCTCGCCGCCGCTGATCACCTGGACGGTTCCGGCGCCCCCTCGCGCGCCGCCCGGCAGGCCGCGCAGGCGGCCTACCCGTTCGCCGCCATCGTCGGCATGGCTGACCTGAAGCTCGCGCTGCTGGTCAACGCCGTGTCACCGGCGATCGGCGGCGTCCTCGTCCGGGGCGAGAAGGGCACGGCGAAGTCGACCGTGGTCAGGGGGCTCGCGGCGCTGCTGCCGCCCGCGGACGTCGTCGCGGACTGCAGGTTCGCCTGCGACCCGGCCGGGCCCGATCCTGGCTGCCCGGACGGCCCGCATCCGGACCAGCCAGCGGGACTGCGGCGGCCGGCCCGGCTGGCTGAGCTGCCGGTCGGCGCCACCGAGGACCGGCTGGCCGGCTCCCTGGACATCGAGCGCGCGCTGACCGAGGGCGTCGCCGCCTTCGAGCCCGGGCTGCTCGCCGCCGCGCACCGCGGCCTGCTCTACGTGGACGAGGTGAACCTGCTTCATGATCACCTCGTCGACCTGCTGCTCGATGCCGCCGCCCTGGGCGTGAACTACGTCGAGCGTGAGGGCATCTCGGTCCGGCATGCGGCCAGGTTCCTGCTGGTGGGCACCATGAACCCGGAGGAGGGTGAGCTCAGGCCGCAACTGCTTGACCGGTTCGGGCTGACCGTCGAGGTGGCAGGCACCAGGGACCCGGCGCAGCGGGCCGAGGTGGTCCGCCGCCGGCTGGCGTACGAAGCGGACCCGGTGTGTTTCGCAGCGAACTGGGATCTAGATTCTGAACGGATAGCCAGCCGCGTGGTCTCGGCGCGCGAGCGGCTGCCGATGGTCCGGCTGCCCGATAGCGTCCTGCGGCAGATCTGCTCGGTCTGCGGGACGTTCGAGGTGGACGGGCTGCGTGCCGATCTGGTCACGGCGCGGACGGCCATCGCGCTGGCCGCCTGGCATGGCCGGGACGAGGTCGGCGAGGAAGACGTGCGCCAGGCCGCCAGGCTGGCGCTGCCGCACCGCCGCCGCCGGGATCCCTTCGACGTGCCTGGGCTCGATGATCGCGCGCTCGACGAGGCGCTGCAGGACGCGCTCGGGACCGGCCAGCCGCCGGACCGGCCGGACCGCGAGGCGCCGGATTACGCTGGCCCGCGGCCGCCAGGCGACGGCGAACCCGACAATGGCGGCCCAGACGGTGATCGCCCGGACGGGCCGGACGGCAACGACCCGGACGACGACGGGCCTGGCGGCCCGCCGGGACCAGCCGGCCTGGCGCCGCCGCAGGACCGGGCCGAACAGGCCCCGGGGACGTCGCAGGAGCCCGGCGAGCGGCGGCCCGCCGCGCCGTCCGCAGGACAGCCAGCGGGCGCCCGCAGCGAGAGCGCCAAGGGCGCGACGGCGCCGTTCCGCCCCCGGCTGCTGACCGTTACCGGAATCGGCCAGGGCGCGCCTGGCCGGCGCTCGGCAGCCAGGACCCCATACGGCCGGGTCACCGGCGCTCGGCTGCCAACGGGCCGGGTGCGTTCGGTCCACCTGCCCGCCACGCTGCGCGCCGCCGCGCCAAGGTCCGGCCGCGCCGCCGCCCGGCAAGAGGCGCCGCCGTACGGTCGGCCTGCTGGCCCACCCGGGCCGCGGCCGGCAATGCCGCGGCCGGCAATGCCGCGGCCGGCGCGGTCGGCAGTCCAGCAGTCGGCGGAGCCTGGGCCGCCTGCCGGTCAGCGCCCAGGCATGGTAGCCGTCCGGCAAGAGGCGCCGCGAGTGCGGATCCGGCCGTCCGACCTGCGCGAGACCGTGCGGGTCGGCCGGGAGGGCAATCTGGTGCTGTTCGCCGTCGACACCAGCGGCTCGATGGCCGCCGGGCAGCGCATCCGCGCGGTCAAGGGCGCCGTGCTCTCCCTGCTGCTCGACGCCTACCAGCGCAGGGACAAGGTCGGCCTGGTCATGTTCCGCGGCGCGGGTGCCGAGGTCGCGCTGCCGCCGACGTCCTCGGTGGAGGCGGGCGCCCGGCGGCTGGCCGCGCTGGCGACCGGCGGCCGGACGCCGCTGGCGGCCGGCCTCGCCCAGGCCGCCAGGGTGCTGCGGGCCGAACGCCTCAGGGACCCCGACCGCCGCCCGCTGCTGGTAGTCGTCACCGACGGCCGGGCGACCAGCGGCACCGGCGCCGATCTCGCCCGGGCCGTCGGCGGGCTGGCGGGCGTCGCGGCCGTCGTGATCGACTGCGAGTCCGGCCCCGTCCGGCTGGGCCTCGCGGTGCGGCTGGCGGCGCAGCTAGGCGGCAGCGCCGTCCGGCTGGAGGAACTCGCGGCAGGCAGCATCACCGGCGTGGTTCGTGCTTACTCGGGGATCCGGGCTCACTCGGGCAGCCGTGCTTACTCGGGGATCCGTGCTTACTCGGGCGGCCGGACTCACCCGGGAATTGGGGCTGACGCGCCGGCCGGGCGGGCGACCGGGCACCGCCGGGGGGCCGCCTGATGCCCCGCGGCAGGCCGGCCGCCGTGCCGGACGACGGCCTGACCACCCGGCAGCGGCGCAGCCGCCCGCTGGTCATCGTGCATACCGGGCCGGGCAAGGGCAAGTCGACCGCCGCCTTCGGCCTGGCGCTGCGGGCCTGGAGCCAGGGCTGGCAGGTTGCCGTATTCCAGTTCGTCAAGTCGGCCAAGTGGCGGGTCGGCGAGGAGCGCGCGCTGACGACGCTCGGCGGCAGCGGCGCGGGCGGTACGGTGACCTGGCACAAGATGGGCGATGGCTGGTCCTGGATCCAGCGTGACGCCGATGATCACGCCGAACGTGCCGCCGAGGGCTGGGCGCAGATCAGCCGGGACCTCGCCGCGCAGGCCTACCGGCTGTACGTGCTCGACGAGTTCACCTACCCGATCAAATGGGGCTGGGTCGACGTCGATGAGGTCATCTCCGTGCTGGCCGCCCGCCCCGGCAGCCAGCACGTGGTGATCACCGGCCGGGACGCCGACCCGAAGCTGATCGCTTTCGCCGACCTGGTCACCGAGATGACCAAGGTCAAGCACCCGATGGACGCCGGGCAGAAGGGCCAGAAGGGCATCGAATGGTAGCCATTCCACGGCTCGTCATCGCCGCCCCGGCGTCCGGCAGCGGCAAGACGACCGTTGCCACCGGGCTGATGGCGGCGCTGGCCAGCCGGGGACTGCGGGTATCAGGGCACAAGGCCGGGCCGGACTATATCGACCCCGGCTATCACGCGCTGGCCACCGGCAGGCCGGGCCGCAACCTGGACCCGGTGCTGTGCGGCGAGGAGCTGATGGCCCCGCTGTTCCTGCACGGCGCGGCCGGCGCTGACGTCGCGGTGATCGAGGGCGTGATGGGGCTCTTCGACGGCGTGCTGCCGGACGCGCCCCGTCAAACCAGCACCGTCCAGGCCAGCACCATCCAGGCCAGCGTCAGTGGCGGCGGGATCGGCCAGGCCAGCACCGGCCAGGCCAGCACCATCCAGGCCAGCGTCAGCTGCGGCGGGATCGGCCAGGCCAGCACCGGCCAGGCCAGCAGCGTCCAGGCCAGCACCGGCCAGGCCAGCACCGGCCAGGCCAGCGCAGCGCCAGCCGGCGCAGCCGGTCA
>Ga0099828_10002920_pt1 | contig 11896 bp, 12 predicted proteins | sample CZO8metaG_2_FD_79338 | JGI IMG/M metagenome (GOLD analysis project Ga0099828, IMG submission 79338) | Vadose zone soil microbial communities from the Eel River Critical Zone Observatory, Northern California, USA - CZOApr15con2H1.8 metaG | ecosystem: Environmental > Terrestrial > Soil > Vadose...
CACTGGGTTCGTGATCCCGGATCGCTTCGTGATCGGGTACGGGCTCGACTACGCCGGCCTCTACCGCGAGCTGCCCGGGATCTACAGCCTGGGCTAAACCTCCCTCCCCCGTTGGGGAGGGTAGGGAGGGGACGAAGTTAGACGGCGACCCCCTCCAGGGTCAGGAGCCGCCGCTTCTCCACCGGGCCGCCCATTCCGTAGTTGCCGATGACCCCGTCCGAGCGGACGACGCGATGGCAGGGAATGAAGAGCGGCACCGGGTTGATGGCCAGCGCCGACCCCACCGCCCGGATCGCGCGCGGATGCCCGATCTCCCTGGCCACCCAGGCATAGGTCCGCACCTCCCCGCGCGGGATTTCCCTCGTCTTCTGGAGAACCAGCCGCTGGAAGGGGGTGAGGCGCGAGAGGTCGAAGCGCGAGAGGTCGGGTCGCTCGGCGACCCAGCGCAGCGGCCGCCGGTACGAAGCCGCGAACCAGCGCTCGAATTCCGGCCGCGACGTAGCCCACCGCACGGCCGATACCCCGCGCCGGTTCCAGACCACGAAGGTGAGCCCGGCGTCGGTCTCGATCTCGGCCGCCTTCTCGAACAGGCCCTCGGCCAGCGAGGCCGGCGCCTTGGCCCGGCCCAGCCGCCGCAGCTCATCCCTCATCGGAAAGACCTCCTCGCAACTGTTGCAGTCCGCGGTGAACATTCGACTTCACCGTCCCCACCGGCTGCCCCAGCACCGCCGCCACCTCGGCCAGCGGCAGGTCCTGGACGTAGCGCAGCACGAGCGGCTCCCGGTAGCGAGCGGGCAGGGCAGCCAGCCGGCGGACCACCTCCTGGGTGCCGACCACGGTCTCCTCCGGGCCGCGCTCGCGGGAGGGCTCGGAGCCGTTCAGCGACCCCAGCGGCGGCCGCCCGCCGCGCACCCGGTTGCGGAACACGTTGAGCGCGATCTGGTAGAGCCAGGGCCGCACCTTGAGCTCCCGCAGGCGCTGCTCGGGGTAGCTCAGCAGCGCCCGGTAGGCACGCAGGAACGCTTCCTGCGCGATCTCCTCGGCGTCGGCCCGGCTGCCCGACAGTCCGAGGCCGAAGGCGAAGAGCCGGTCCTGGTGATCGAGCACCATCCTCTCGAAGTCCAGCATCGCCACTAGAACACCCGCCCGGGCAGCAAGGTTGCGATGCGCTCTCGGATCGCGGGCGTCGTGAGCCCGCGGATGTCGAGGGTGGTCCTCCGCCGGGTGATGTCCTCCGCGGTCAGCGCCCACTCTTGCTCGACCGCGTAGCGGACCTGGCCCCAGACGTCAGGCCCCTTGGGGTGAATCCGTTCGGCCGCTCCCGGGTAGGCCAGGACGCGGTCGGCCTCGCTGCCGTAGAGGTGGGTGAGGTGCGCCCAGACGTCTGGCTCCACCGCCTCCGGCTGGAATGGCAGCCGGCCCGCGCCGGGCAGCGAGTCGTGGCGCAGGTCGGGGGGCTTGCCGGGCAGGCGCCGGAGAACGTCGCGCGCGATCTGGCGGTGCGTCGTCAGCTTGCCGCCCGCCACCGAGACCATCCCCTTCGGCCCCAGGTGCACCACGTGGCCGCGCCGGGCCAGGGCGGTGTCGCCCTCGCCCTCCGGCAGCACCCTCAGGCCGGCGAAGGAGAAACGGATCAGCTCGCGGCGCAGGAGCTCGGCCGGCAGCCCCCGGGCGGCCTCGCGCAGAACCGTGTCCACGTCCTCGTCGGTGACGGAGACGGCGCCCGGATCGCCCTCGTACTCGGTATCGGTGGTTCCCAGCAGCAGCATGCCCAGCCAGGGCACGGCGAAGGCGACGCGGTCGCGCGGCAGCGGCACCGCCAGCGCCGCCCGCCAGCCGTCCACGCCCGGCAGCAGCAGGTGGACGCCCTTGCTGAGCCGGGTCAGCTCCGCGCAGGAGGGATCTTCGAGCCGCCGCACCCGGTCGACCCAGGGCCCGGCGGCGTTGACCGCGTGCTCGAATCGCACCTCCAGCTCGTGGCCGCCGGCCCGCACCTGGGCCGCGCCCCGCTCGAGCCCCGTCACCTCCGCGTAGTTGAGGACCACGGCGCCCGCCCGCCCGGCACCGGCGACGGTCGCCAGCACCAGGCGGCTGTCGTGGGTCTGAGCGTCCTCGTAGACCGCCGCCGAGCGCATCCCGCGCAGCTGCACCGCCGGAATCAGGGCGCGCGCGCGCGAGGGCCGCACCACCTGCATCTCGGCCTCCCGGAACCCGGACAGCGCGGCGTAGACGAAGAGGCCCGCCGCGATCAGGGCTGTCCGGTGGGGGCCACCGCCGTAGACCGGCAGCAGGAAGCGAAGCCGGCGGACCAGGTGCGGGGCCACATGGGTCATCAGGGCCAGGCGTTCGAGGTGGGCCTCGCGGATCAGCGCCAGGTCGCCCATGGGCAGGTAGCGGAGGCCGCCGTGGATCAGCTTCGAAGAGGCGCTGGAAGTTGCGTGCCCGAAGTCGCCGGCGTCGACCAGCGCCACCCGGTGGCCGGAGCGGGCAGCGTCGTAGGCGACCCGGCTGCCGACGATGCCGGCGCCGATCACGAGCAGGTCGAAGCCACCCTTGTGGAGCTCTTCCAGCGCCTGGCCTCGATCCACGGCGGGAACCATGATGCCGCTCCGGTGTAATTCACGGTGGAAGTGGAGGGCCGACCACTTGCCGACGAGGAGCTGATGGCCCGCGCGCAGCGGGGAGACCAGCACGCCTATGAGGAGATCGTGGACCGTTATTCGCAGCTAGCCTTCCGCACCGCCTACCTGGTGACCGGCTCGGCGGCCGACGCCGAGGATGCCGCCCAGGAGGGGTTCGTCAAGGCCTGGGCGGCGCTGCCCGGCTTCCGGACCGGGTCGCCACCTCGGCCCTGGCTCATGCGCATCGTGGCCAACGAGGCCCGGAACCGGAGGCGCTCGGCCGGCCGCCGCGAGCACCTGCAGCTGCGCCTGGCCGAGGGCTTCCGCACCGCGGATGCGGCCCCATCCCCGGAGGCGGAGGCCGTGGCGGCGGAGGAGCGGCAGTCGCTCCTCCGCGCTCTCAACGGGCTGCGCGAGGACGACCGGCTGGTGATCGGCTGCCGCTACTTCATGGAGCTCTCCGGGGAGGAGACGGCGGCCGTGCTGGGCTGCCCCGAGGGGACGGTCAAGTCGCGCCTGTCGCGGGCGCTGGACCGCCTGAAGGAGCGGCTGGAGGTCGCCCGTGCCTGAGTTGGAAGCGGTGCTGAGCGGGCTGGGTGCAGAACTTTACTTCCCACCCACTCCGGACCTCAGGCAGGCCGTCCGCCGTCGCCTGGCGCCGGCCCCGAGGCCCTGGTGGCAGAGCCGCTGGGCTCTGGCCGCGGCTGCGGCGCTGCTGCTGGCGGCCGCCGCCGTGCTGGCCATCCCGCAGGCCCGCGACACCGTGGCCGGCTGGCTGGGGCTGCGCGGGGTGACCATCCAGCGCCAGCCGGGACCGCTGCCGACGCCGACTCCCCGACCGCCGGGCCCGCTGGGTGAGCGGCTCCAGCTGGGCGACCGGGTCACCCTGGCCGAAGCGCGCGCGACCGTCCGCTGGCGCCTGCGCCTGCCCTTCCAGCTGGACGAGCCGGACGAGGTCTACTACTCGAACCGTCCCGCCGGCGGCGGCGTCTACCTCGTCTACGGCAGCCGGCCGGGCATCCCGGTGGCGTCGGAGACCGGCGTGGCGGTGCTGGTGGGCGAGTTCCAGGGCCGGGCCGACCAGAACCTGTTTCTGAAGGGCGTGGGCCCGGGAACCACTGTGGAGCAGGTGACCGTCAACGGCCTGCCCGGCATCTGGGTGTCGGGTGCCCCACACCAGTTCTTCTACACGGATCCGGACGGCCGAGTGCAGATGGAGACCCTCCGCCTCGCCACCAACACGCTGCTCTGGACGTCGCAGGACGGAGTCCTCTACCGCATCGAGGCCAGTGTCACCAAGCAGCAGGCGCTGGCGATCGCCGAGTCCATGCGGTAACCGCTCGGCCCCTCCCCACCCCTCCCCGCGGGGCGGGGAGGGTCAAGGCTAGCCCTTGCGGCTCCCGGTCATGGAGACGTTGCCGTTGAGCATGGCGCCGTCCTCGATGGTCAGCCGGCCGGTGCGGACGTTGCCGTTGATGGAGCCCTTGCCGGCCAGAAGCAGCCGCCTGGCGGTCACGTCGCCGGTCACCGTGCCCCGGACGGCGATGTCCTTTCCCTGCACGATCGCGTTGACGGTCGCCGTGTCCTCGATGCTGACGTCGCCGGCAGCCTGCAGCTCCCCCTCGGCCGTGCCGGCGACCTTCAGAGCGCCCTGCACGTTCAGCTTCCCGACCAGGCTGTCGCGGGGGCCCAGAAAGACCAGGTTCGACTCCGGTGCGCCGTCCTCGGCCGGCATCGCCGCCGCCTCCGTTTCCATCTCCATTTCCCCCAAGCCGAGTCACGAGCTGGTGATGCACCTTCGATTATCCCGCGCCGGGAACCGGCACGGCCGCCTCGGTGTAAGAGGCGCGGAGGTGTCCAGATGAAAGCGGTCCTGGTTGCCCTCGGAGCGCTCCTGCTGGCCGTGTCCTGCGGCTCTCCGATCCCGCGGGCCCAGGGGCCGCTGCCCAAGCTGGGCTCTGGACTCGACCTCTTCGTGGCCGGCGACCTGCAGCGGGAACGCGGTGTCGCCATCCTCGACGCTGGCAGCGGCCTGCTGGAGCGCCGGCTGCCGATGGGCGTCCTCAGCGCCGATGGCAAGCGGCTCTTCGCACCGCAGGGAGAAAGCCTGCAGATCCTGGATTCGGGCTCAGGCACCCAGGTCGGAGACGTCAAGCTACCCAGGCGTTATGAGCTGCCGCCGGCGACGCTGGGCGGGCTGCCCGGCGGCCTGTCGCCGAACGGCCGCTGGCTGGTTCTGCAAGCCGTCGAGCCCCTTCGAACGCAGGCGCCGCCCAGGAAGAGCCTGTTCGCGGTGGTCGACACCACGCTCAAGGAGAAGCCGAAGACATTCGAGGCGGACGGCTTCTACGAGTTCGACGCCGTCAACAACGCGGGCAGCAACCTCTACCTGATCCACCACCAGCCGGGCAGCCAGAACTACAAGGTCGAGGTCTACGACCTGGTCCGCAACCGGCTGACCGGCTACTCCGTCACCGACAAGACCGAGCCCAACGAGCCGATGTACGGCACCCGGCTGTCGGGCGTGTTCTCGCCTGACGGGGCCTGGCTCTACAGCGTCTACATGAACACTCAGAAGGGCCCTTTCATCCACGCCCTCAACCTGAACGACCAGTACGCCTGGTGCATCGACCTGCCCACCCAGGGCAAGGGCTCGGTAGGCCAGTTCATGTGGTCGCTGGCGCTGAATCCGGGCGGCAGCAAGCTCTACGCGGCGAACGCCGCCCTGGGGCTGGTCTCCGAGATCCCGCTCGGAACCAATGGCAAGCCCAAGGTCACCCGGACGGCCTCGGTCGGCGCCGCGCCGCAGGCCCGAAGCCTCTTCTGGAAGGACGCCGAGGCGAAGCGCCTGGTCTCTTCCGCCGCCGCCGTCTCACCCGATGGCAGGACGCTCTACTTGGGCGACACCGACCTGGTCGCCCTCGACACCGCCAGCCTCCAGGTGCGGAGCCGCTCGCTCAGCAGCTGGCGCCTGCAGAGCCTGGCCGCCAGCCCGGACGGCACCTGGCTCTTCGTCGTGGGCGAGGACGGCCGGGTGGGCCGCGTGGAAATGGCGACCGGCCGGCTGGCGCAGGAGTTCGGCACCGGCATGTTTCCGATGGGGTTCGTCAGGGTCAGCGCCAGGCCCTGATACCCTCGGCCCGGTGGCCGAGGTCCGGATCGAGAGGCTGAGCTGGCCCGAGGTGGAGGCGGCGCTGGCCGCGGGGAAGCGCACCGCGATCGTGTGCGCCGCCGCCTCCGAGCAGCACGGTCCGCATCTCCCCGAGGCCACCGACGCGCTGCTCGGGGAGGTGATCGCGGTCCGCCTCGCGGAGGAGCTGGGCGACGCGCTGGTGGCGCCGGTCATCCGGCCCGCCTGCTCGGACCACCACATGGCCTTCCCGGGCACCATCACGATCAGCGCGGACCTCCTGACGGCGCTGCTCGACGCCTACCTGGAGAGCCTCGGGAGGCATGGCTTCCGCCGCTTCGTGGTCTTCTCCAGCCACGGCGGCAACTTCCCCGTGCTCGCCGACTGGGCGCACCGCCGGCCCCGGCCCGACGTGATCGTGCTGAGCGACATCGAAGGCTTCCTGGAGGCCATGCGCGAGGGCATGCGCAAGCACGGCCGGGATGACGACTACGGGGTGCACGCCGACCTGATGGAGACCTCCGAAATGCTGGCCGTGCACCCAGAGCTGGTGCACATGGAGCGGGCCGCCCCCGGCTACACCAAGCCGATGGTGTTGCAGGACGTGCTGGACCGCGGCATGCGCGCCATCTCGGCCAGCGGAGTTCTCGGCAACCCGGTCGGCGCCACCGCCGAGATGGGCGAGTCGGTTCTGGAGCGCCTGGTCGGGCACCTGGCCGCCCGAGTTCGCCAAGCGGGGATCTCCGAGGCCCGACGCTATACTCGGCTCACATTCGGAGAGGGGGTAGCAAGCGCATGAGCAAGCGCGGTTTTGCCCTGTTGTTCGCTCTTGGACTGTTCGCGGCCGCCTGCGGCGGCGGCCCCACCGGCACCGCTGGACCGAAGCACGGGGGCACCCTGCGGATCGCCATCGGGATCGATCCCGACACCCTCGACCCGGCGGCCCAGACCACCACCACGGCCTCGCAGATCGTCGACATGATGGCCGAGACACTGGTCGGCCTGGACTCCAGCGGCAAGGTGGTGCCACTGCTGGCGGAGTCCTGGACCAACTCCAGCGACGGCCTGACCTACACCTTCACCCTGCACTCGGGCGTCAAGTTCCACGACGGCACCGCCTTCAACGCCGCCGCGGTCAAGTTCAGCGTCGACCGCCTGCTCAGCCCCAAGACGTTCAAGCCCCAGCCGGGCGTCCTGCGCGTGATCAAGGACATCACCGCGGTGGATGACACTCATGTCAGGTTCACGCTCAATAGCACCTTCCCGGCCTTCGTCGCCGCCATGACGCAGACCGACGCGGCCATCATCTCGCCGGCCTCGGTGACGGCCCCCGGCAACACGCCGGAGAAGATCACGGTGCCGGTCGGCACCGGCCCCTACAAGTTCATGGAACGGATGGCCAGCGACCACATCACGCTGGCCAGGTTCGACGGCTACTGGGGCCAGAAGCCGAACTACGAGCAGCAGACGATCAAGATCGTGCCCGAGGACCCCAGCCGCGAGGCGCTGGTCCGCGCTGGCCAGGTGGACGTGATCGTCTCCCCGCCGCTCTCCGATCTCCCTGCGCTGGACAAGGATCCCGCGGTCAAGGTCCTGAGGGCGCCCAGCGACCGCACGATCCAGATCATCATCAACACGGTCGACGCGAACGTGCCTCTGCTGCAGAAGCCGGAGGTCCGCCAGGCGCTCAACTACGCGGTCGACAAGGACACCATCATCAAGAGCGTGATGTTCGGGAACGCGGTCGGTCTGGACGCGCCGATGTCGAAGACTCTGTTCGGCTACTGCAGCGTCGGCAGCTATCCCTACGACGTGAGCAAGGCCAAGCAGATGCTGCAGGCCGCGGGCGCGTCGGGGATGAAGGTCAAGCTGGGCGCGCCGACCGGTCGGTACCCACAGGACATCAAGGTCGCCGCCGCGGTGGCCGGCTACCTGCGCGACGCCGGCATCCAGGTCGAGGGCCCGGTGACCAGCGACTGGCCCAGCTACCTGGCGCAGGTCAACGTGCCGCCCGCACAGGCGAAGTTCGACATGCACCTGCTGGGCTGGGCGCCGCCCTACCTGGACGCCTCGCAGCAGATGGAACAGTTCCGGGCCGACCGCATCCCGCCCAAGGGGCTGGAGACGTCCTACTACCACAACCAGAAGGTCGAGGACCTGATCAACAAGGCCAACACCGAGACCGACGCCAACCAGCGGGCGCAGGACTACTGCGCGGCATCCAAGCTGATCTGGAGCGACGCGCCCTGGATCTTCATGTACAACCAGCGCTTCCCGATCGTGTACTCGTCCAAGGTGACCGGCGTCAGCTCGACCCCCAACGAGAAGTTCGTCACCATCCACGCCTCGCCGGCGTAGAAGTCCACGCGTGAGCGGAGGGAGCTCGTCCCCTCCCTCCTCTCCCCGCCAGCGGGGAGGGAGTAGGGCGTGCTGACCTACGTCGCCCGCCGGGTCCTGGTCTCGGTGCCCACCGTTCTGGGGGTGGCGACCGTCATCTTCATCATGGTTCGGCTGCTGCCGGGCGATCCGGCCCGGGTCATGGCCGGGTTGCTGGCCACCGAGGAGGACGTGGCGCGCATCCGCCACCAGCTCGGTCTCGACCAGCCGCTCCTGCTCCAGTACCTGGGCTTCATGGGCCGGCTGCTGCGCGGCGACCTCGGCACCTCCACCCGCACCGGAGACCCCGTGCTGCACGAGATCCTGGTCCGACTCCCGTACACGGCCGAGCTGGCCCTCGTCGCCACGACCATTGCGGTGGTGGTGGGTGTGGCGGCGGGCATCCTGGCCGCCACCCGGCGCAATACATGGATCGACTTGTTCGTCTCCGGCGGCGCCGTGTTCGGCCTCTCGATGCCGGTCTACTGGCTAGGCCTGATGCTGATCATCCTCTTCGCGATCCAGCTCCACGCTCTCCCCGCCGCCGGATCGGACGATCCGCTGGGATTCGTGCTGCCTTCCATCACCCTGGCGCTCTTCTCGATCGCGCTGGTGGCGCGGCAGTCGCGCTCCGCCATGCTGGAGGTGCTGGGCCAGGACTACGTGCGCACCGCGCGGGCGAAGGGCGCGGCCCCACGCACGGTCCTGCTCAAGCACGCGCTGCGCAACGCGCTGCTGCCCGTGATCACCGCCATCGGGCTCCAGTTCGGTGCCCTGCTGGGCGGCGCCGTGCTCACCGAGACGGTGTTCAGCTGGCCGGGAATCGGCCGGCTGCTGGTGGACTCCATCTTCAGCCGGGACTACCCCGTGGTGCAGGGCATCGTCTTCCTGCTGGCGGTCGCCTTCATCCTGGTCAACCTGGTGGTCGACCTGCTCTACGCCTATGTCGATCCGCGCATTAGATACAGCTGACACCGGCGCCGTCGCGACGCCGGAGGTCATGATCGGCGGCGCCCGGCCGGGGATCCTGCGCCGCCTGGTCGGCCACCCGAGCGCCGTCTTCGGGCTGACCGTGCTAGGCCTCTAAGCCCTGGCCGCGGTCTTCCTGCCCTTACTGGTTCCCTTCAACCCGGCGCACAACAACCTGATCCAGAACTTCCAGCCGCCCTCCACGGCTCACCTCCTGGGCACCGACGACCTCGGCCGGGACGAGCTCCTGATGCTGGTCTACGGCGCGCGCTACACCCTCTATCTGGGCTTCCTGGCCGTCGGCATCGGCTTCGGCTTCGGCGTCCCCATGGGCGCGCTCTCCGGCTACCTGGGAGGCTGGGTCGACCTGGTCGTGCAGCGCTTCACGGACGTGCTGCTGTCATTTCCCGGCATCCTGCTGGCGCTGGCCCTGGTGGCCGGCCTGGGGGTGGGCCTGCGCAACGTGATCATCGCCGTCGGCGTCTCTTCCATCCCTGCCTTCGTCCGGCTCTCGCGGGCTTCGGCGCTCAGCATCCGCGAGCTGCCGTACGTGGAGGCGGCCCGGGCGCTGGGCGTGCCGCCGGCGGTGATCCTGGCCCGCCACGTGGTGCCCAACTCGCTGGCGCCGGTCATCGTCCAGGCCACGCTTCAGCTGGGGGCGGCCATCCTGGTCGCGGCCGGGCTCGGGTTCCTGGGCCTGGGCGTGCAGAAGCCGACTCCCGAATGGGGATCCATGCTGGGCGACGCCCGCACCTACATCTTCACGGACGCCAACCTGGCGACCTTCCCCGGGCTGGCCATCTTCGGCGCCGTGCTGGCCTTCAACCTGGTCGGGGACGGGCTGCGGGACGCCCTCGACCCCCGCCTGCGCTAGTCAGCCTGTTCGGAACCCCGGCCAAGCAGCTCCCTGATCTTTCGCGACAGCTCGCCGGGCACGGTCTGCGACTTGAGCAGGTAGAGGGTCGCGCCCAGGCGGAGACCCTGGCGAACCATGTCGGGGTCGCCGTAGTTGGAGAGGACGACGACGTAGACTTCCGCCAGATTGGGGTCGCCCTTCAGGGCGGTCAGCACCTCGAGGCCGTCGATCCCGGGCAGCCGCAGGTCGAGTAGGATCAGGTCCGGCCGCCGCTTCCGGGCCGCCGCCAGGCCGGCCCCGCCCTCGAGGGCCGTGACCACCTCCAGGCCGTCCGCCGCCAGCTGCATCCGGTACATCTCCAGGATCGCCGGATCGTCCTCGATGAAGAGAACCAGCGGCCGGCGGGGGGCCGCCGGGCCGGCGCCCGGCGGCGGCCAGTCGCGGGGCTGGATCCAGAAGCTGAGGCTCATGCTTCGCCCTCCCTGACCGGAACCAGCAGCGTAAAGGTGCTCCCGTGGCCCGGCTGCGAGCGGGCGGTGACGTCACCGCCGTGAAGCCTGGCCAGCTCGCGGGAGAGGTAGAGGCCGAGACCGGTGCCCTGGATGGACCTCGTCTCCGGCTGGTCGATGCGCCCGAAGCGGGTGAAGAGGCGGGTCATGTCGGCGGCCGGGATCCCGACCCCCTTGTCGATCACCTCGACCTTGCCCAGCCTGCGCTCCCGGCCCACCCGGCAGACCACCTCGCCCCCGTGCGGAGAGTACTTGATCGCGTTGCTGATCAGGTTGGTGATCACGGTCCCGATCCGGTCCCTGTCCACCTCGACGGGGACCGGCTGCTCAGAGCCCTCCACCACCAGCTGGTGCCTCTCGTCGGCCAGCGGCCGCATGTTGGCCACCGCCTCCCGCACCAGGTCGCGCAGGTCGGCGTGGACCGGCTTCAGCTCGATCTTGCCCTCCTCCAGGCGGGCGGCGTCGATCATCTGCTCGACCAGTGACTTCATCTCCTCTGTCTTGGCCGCCAGCACAGGGAGCACCGCCTGCAGCTTGTCCGGGACCGGTCCCAGGGCTCCGGCGGCGGCCATCGAGAGGTAGCCGCGCAGCACCGTGATCGGACCGCGCAGCTCGTGCGAGGCGAGGTTCAGGAACTCGCTCTTGGTCTTCTCCAGCGCGGCGATCCGCTCGGTCAGGACGACGCGGTCGAGCCCGGCGGTGACCGCGGCCGCGTAGAGCCGCAGGCGGCCCACCTCGTCGGAGCCGAAGATGGGCGTGAAGCGGCCGGAGCTCACGATCAAGGAGCCTGAGCCGTCGGTGAGCTGGAGGCCGTGCACGATTGCCGCCGGCCCGCCCGGCGGCCCGAAGGCCACCAGCTCCTCGGCGCGAAGCGGCAGCTCCTGTGCCAGCCGCCCAGCCTCCTTCCCGCTCAGCCCCGCGGTCGCGAGCACGTCCCCATCGGCGCCGACGATCAGGCCGGAGTCGCCGCCGGTGAGCCTCAGCGCCCATTCCAGCGCCCGCCGGGCCAGCGTCTCCCGGTCGGGGCTGAACAGCAGCAGGTCCTGGATCGCCTCGCGGAGCGCCTCCTCCTCGGGCTCGCGCCAGAGCCGCCGAAGCCAGGCCGGCGGAGAGAACCCGAACCAGAGCAGGGGGACCGTGACCAGCGCGACCAGCTGGATGGCAATGCGGCTGGGCACGCTGGAGGCCGCTGCGCCTCCGAAGCCGGCGAAGAGCAGCACGGCGACCAGGCCCGCGTAGCCCAGGCTGAGCGCGCGGAGGCGCGCCTTCTGGACCACCGGCCGCCCGATGGATGCGATCCAGAAGCGCAGGGTCGGCTCCGCCACGCAGCCCGACCAGGCCAGGACGAGCGCCAGGATGGCGAAGGTCTGGAGAGCGTCAGGGTGCGTGCCAGGCGGGTTCGGCAGCGTCACCGCCAGCTCGAAAACGGTGACTG
>Ga0099828_10002923_pt1 | contig 11894 bp, 13 predicted proteins | sample CZO8metaG_2_FD_79338 | JGI IMG/M metagenome (GOLD analysis project Ga0099828, IMG submission 79338) | Vadose zone soil microbial communities from the Eel River Critical Zone Observatory, Northern California, USA - CZOApr15con2H1.8 metaG | ecosystem: Environmental > Terrestrial > Soil > Vadose...
CATGTCGTACAGCTGGTTGAAGCCTTTGGCCTGCAGCTGCAGCTGGTCCGGCGGCAGTTGGACGCCGCCCTGGATGGCGCCGTTGAGCAACGCTGCCGTCCGCGCTGTGGCCGAGCCGACCGCAATGACGGTCACGTCTTTGTCCGGCGTCAGTCCGATCTGCTTGAGCAGCACCCGCGTGGCCACGTCGGAGGCCGAGCCGATGCTGCTGACGCCCACCTTCTTCCCCTTCAGCCCGGCGGCGTCCTTGATGTCCGGCGCGGTCAGGAATACGTACGGATAGACAGGGCTGCTCTCCAGGACGTCAACCACGTCCACGCCGGCCGCCGCGCCGTCCACCACCTGGCCGCCGGCGATATCGGAGATCTGGATCTCGCCCGCTATCATGGCCGGCAGGCCCTGGCTGCTCTCCAGCAGCCGCAGGTTCACGTCCAGGCCATTCTTGGAGAAGATGCCGCCCTCCAGCGCGGACCACACCGGCAGCTCCAGTGACACGATGTTGCTGTACGAGACGTTGATTTTGGTGAGGCCGCTCGCGGCCGCGGAGGCAGCGGGCTTGGCTGAGGCCGCCGCCGAAGGCGCGGCGCTGGCCGATGCCGGCGCGCTCGCCGCCGGCGCGGGTTTCGAGGCTGCTGGCACACTGGATGCTGAAGGCGCCGCCGTCCCGCCGCAGGCGGACAGCAGCATGAGGAACGCAAGAGCTGACGCTGAAAGCTTGGTCATAACGGCCTGTATTGTCGCATCGTTGCTGCTACTGACTTGCCTCAGGAAAGCAGATTTCTGTCTTGACACCAAGCCGGGAAAAGTGCATTCTGCGAGGGGCTAGCTAACAGCCACTGATACCAAGCAAGTCGCGGAGGAGGACTTATGGATTCTTACGTCTTGTACCTTGGCAGCCTACGCTGGCTGCACATCGCGGCGGGCGTTACCTGGATTGGACTGCTTTACTACTTCAATTTCGTTCAGGCCTGGTCGTTTCCCAAGATGGAGGCGGCGGCCCGTACCAACGCCACGCAGATCCTGCTCCCGCGGGCGCTGCTGTGGTTCCGCTGGGCGGCGCTGGTGACCTTCCTGGCGGGCGTCGCGCTGCTGCTGTCGTACGGCGCGGGCCGGCCCGGCTACTACACCAGTACCAGCTTTCACCTAATCCTGGTGGGCGGCCTGATGGGCACGATCATGCTCATCAACGTATGGGGCATCATCTGGCCTAACCAGAAGCGGATCATCGACGCCACCAACGCCACGGTCACGAGTGGCGCGGCAGCTCCGCCGGATCAGCCCAAGTGGGCGCGGCGCGCTTTCCTGGCTTCGCGGACGAACACCATGCTGTCCCTTCCAATGTTGTTCTTCATGGTGGCAGCGCCATTCCTGGGCCCGCTGGCCCGCTAGTCTGACGGAACTGGAGAAGCAAAGATGAAACTTCCTCTCGAAACCATCTCTGGGACGATTTGGGCCGGCGTCATCATTACGGCCCTCCTGGCGCTGCTCACCAACGTCATCCCCAGCGGCTACAACATTGCGATGCTAGTCGTGCTCCTCATCTGGGCGGGCATGTTCGGCCTGCTCGTCAAGCCCACGCCACCGAAGACGTGAGAGCAAAGGGCGGGCTCTAAAAGCCCGCCCTTTGCCGTTACGCCGCCAGCGCCGCCGGCCGCTCGGCGGCCGCGGCTTTGAAGCGCCGCTGCACGGCCTCCCAGTCGACGTTCGAGATGAACGCATCCATGTATTTGCCGCGGTCTGCCGGCTTGTAGTCCAGCAGGAAGGCGTGCTCCCAGACGTCCATGACCAGCAGCGGCTTGAAACCGGCCGGGTTGCCGTCCTGGTGCAGCGAGATCCAGTGGTTGCTGAGCTTGCCCGTGGCTGGATCCTGGAACAGGATGGCCCAGCCCACGCCGCGCATGGCGCCCACTGCCTTGAACTCGGTGAAGAACACATCGATGCTGCCGAAGCTCCGCTCCAACGCTTGCTTCAGCTCGCCTGACGGCTGCGCGCTGGCTTGGGCCTTGAGGTTGCCGAAGTAGTACTCGTGCAGGATCATGCCGTTGTACTCGAAGCCGAGCCAGCGGGTGATCTCGGCAAAGGCCGGGTTGGTGCCGGATGCCTTGCCGCTGCGAGTGATCTCTTCGAGCTGCCCGCTGAGCTTATTCGTCTGATCGACGTAGCCTTCGTACAGCTTGAAATGCATCTCCAGCGTCTTGTCCGAGATGCCGTTCAACCCCGATAGGTTGAAGCTTTTGGCCTTATAAGGCGTCATTTGAACCTCCGTGCATCGGTCATCCACCACCGAGGTTCGCACAACCCGTTCCCTCTAGGCGGTCTGAACTGCCTCCGCCGCCGGAACGAGTGCTGGCGCCCGCACCGAAGACCGCCGGGAGGCCTGGTCGTAGTACAGTTTCAGCAGCGCCTCCGACAGCTTCGACGGCTCGTGCCGGATGGGGTTCGTCTCGTCCACCACGTTCATCTCTAGCAGCCGCAAGTCGCCCACATCCTGGCCACCGCGGCAGCGCACCAGCTCCGTCGGCCACTCCGAAGGCACCTCAGCCGAGAAGTTGTCGTTAGCCACCACGTAGTCAAATAGGCCGCTGCCGACGTGGGCCTGCACCACGCGCACGTGCTGCAGAACGTCCAGGCCCTCGGTGTCGCCCACCTGTGTGGCGATGTTGCACACGAACGCCTTGACCGCGCGGCTGGAGCGGATCGCCTCGCGAATACCCGGCACCAGCAGGTTGGGCAGCACTGAGGTGTAGATGCTGCCTGGGCCGATCACGATCATGTCGGCCGACATGATGGCCTTGATCGCCTCAGGATGCGCCACGCTGCCGGACGGCTCCAAGCGGACCTTCTTGGCGATGCGCGGCGGCAGCCCGGCCACGCTGGCTTGCTCCAGCTCCACACCCAGGTCGGGACAGATGCGTACGTCGTCGACGGTGCTCGGCAGGATTTGGCCGCGCACGGCCAGCACCCGGCCGACCTCGCGCAGCGCCTTCTCGAAGCTGCCGGTGATGTGCGCCAGGGCGGCGATGAACAGGTTCCCGAAGCTGTGCCCTTCCAACCCCGAGCCCTCGCCGAAGCGGTACTGGAACAGTCGCGCCATCAACGGCTCCTCGTCCGAGAGGGCCACGATGCAGTTGCGGAAGTCGCCCGGCGGCAGGATGCCCAGCTGCTGGCGAAAGGGGTTTTGCCGCGTCCAATCGTCCGCGACGGTCACGATCGCGGTCAGGTTGGAGGTGTACTCCTTGAGCCCGCGCAGCAGGTTCGAAAGCCCGGTGCCGCCGCCGACGGCCACGATTCGCGGCCCGCGCGGCAGCTTGCGCGTACGGTAGATCACGTCCGCCAGTCCACGTGGGTTGGGCAGGAACACGGACAGCAGCGAGTGGCTCAGCTTGAATAGGCTGCCGGCCACGATCAGCAGCCCCAGCCCGATCAGGATGATGGCGCGGTCGACGCGCGGGATGAACTGCAGCGTGATGCCGTACACGATGTCGCTGGTAACGCCGGTAAAGCGCACGGCCCGGTAGATGTAGGCCATCACCAGGCCCAGCCCCAGCGCGCCCAGCACCACCCCCATGAGCAGCAGCACCAGCCAGCGCTTGACGTTCATGCCGGGCACCAGCCACTTCAGCAAGCTCACGACTGCTTGCCTGTCATCACGTAACTTGCGCCTGTGGATTGCCCAATATTCCGCAATTGCCGTACCGCCGACAGGGTACGCAAGTGACCGGGCAAAGTCAAACGATCCGGCTCGCGGATGGCGAAATGGTAGGCAAAAACACCTACCTAGTGCTAGTGCCCGTTGGCTGCTGCCCCCAGGACAGTCCTACGCGTGAGCTCCCGCGGCTTGCGCGGCGTGGTGATGCTGAAGATGCCCCAACCGATCAGGATCAGCATGATCAGCGGGATCATCGCCACGGCCATCAGCACCCCGCTGGCGATCAGGAAGCCAATCAGCGCCATGTGCCCGAAATGGGCCGCGCCGCTAGTTCGCAAGGTTCGTCACCGCCTTCTTCAGTCGCTCGTGCACGGTGTTCAGCCGCGTCTTGGCTCGATTGCGGGCCCGCTGCGCGTCCTCGGCGCGCTCCGGCTCGGCCCCCGCCACCGCATCGCAGTAATCATCGCAGGCATTCAGCAGATCGACCACGGCCAGGTCCTCCTCCGCCACAAGCTCCTCGATGACCCGCCGATCCACCTCTGCAATTCTAAATTCTCGTTCCTGGCGGACACTGCGGGCAGATGATGCCCGATGCGCCGCGGACGACTCGCCCCCTGATGGAGCTGATCTTGAGATCCGTTACTGCCGCCTGCCACTCGATTTCCCCCACCCACCGGAATCCGCTCTGGCTGTACAGGTTGTCGCGCCAGGTTACTTCGTTCCCGTTTAGCGCTGGCGGTTCCGACAACTTGTAGACGTACTCGCTCAGCGTGGCCTGCAGCCATTGCCGCACCTGACCTCCGCCCTGGTACTGCAGCTCGTTGGGCGCCCGCATCACCACCTCCGGCGCTACCACCGACATCGCGCCATCGATGTCGCCCGCCTCGCGCGACGACAGGAACACCTCCACCACCGTCTTCGCATCCGCCCGCGGCCCGCACGCGCACAGCGCCAGCATCACGATCAGCAGCCCGCTCCTGAGGAGGGTTTCCATGGCGTTCGCCTGGATAGTAGCCCGCTACTATCTCCCAATGAGCAGTCCCCCCGGCAAGCAGCTGTTCGCCGAGCTCATGAGCCAGCCCGATGGCGATATCGACCTCGGCCTGGCTGCGCTGCTCATCGCCGAAGAGGAATACCCCGAGCTCGACCGCGACCGCTATCTGACCCAGCTGGACGAGCTCGGCGCCGCCCTCCGATCTCGCCTGAGCGCGGACGCGGCGCCAGGCGAGTCCGTCGAAGCGCTAAGCCAGCTGCTGGCCTGGGACCACGGCTTCCATGGCAACCAGGACGATTATTACGACCCGCGCAACAGCTTCCTCAACGACGTGCTGGACCGCCGCACTGGCATCCCCATCAGCCTCGCCGTGGTGTACATCCAGGTTGGCCGCCGGGCCGGCCTGGAGCTCAGCGGTGTGGGCTTCCCAGGCCACTTCCTGGCACGGCTCGACGACGTTATCTTCGACCCCTTCAACGACGGTCGCATCCTGTCGGAGGACGACTGCCGGAGTGTGCTGGCCAGAGTGGCCGGCGAGTCTACAAAATTCCATAAACGCTACCTGGAGCCCTTGCCAACCAAACACATCCTGGCTCGTATGCTGAACAACCTCAAGCACATCTACCTGAACGCCCGCTACTACCGCAAGGCCATCGGCATCATGGACCGCCTGCTCGTGATCGATCCCAGCAACTATTCCGAGCTGCGCGACCGGGGCGCCGTCCATGCCGAGCTCAAGCAGTACGCCCAGGCCAAGACTGATCTGGAGGCATACCTCAAGCGGTGCAACCAGCGCGAGGAGGTGTTTGCCGTCCGGCAGGCGCTGCAGAACATCGAAGACGTGATGACGTTGATGGACGACTAGACAAGAAGTCCTATCCCTTCAGTAGACAAACAGGCTAGGGCCGAGTGGCCTAGTCGATTTTCAAGCAAGCACCGTGCTAGACTGCCTGCCAAATTCCAGGCGTTCTCGCCCGGATTTCTCATCATCGGAGGTCGTTCTGGCTACCATCGCCTCGCCCTGGCTACAGACCGAGGACCGCGCAGTTGGCCTGTGGGTGCGGCTGCGCTCAGCGGTCCGCACACTGCTGCCCGAGGGACGGTCCCTACCGGAGGACGTGTGGCGGGCGCGCCATCGGGGCATAGTCATTCTCCTTTGGCTGCATGTCGCCGGGCTCGTAATTTATGGCCTGATCGCCGTTGGGCAGCCTCTCCACGTCCTGGCCGAGGTGGCCGTGATCCTGTTGGCAGCCGTCCTCGCCGGTTGGCCGAGGCTCGGCCGGCAGATTCAGACCCTGGTGGCGAGCGGCGGTTTGATCACCTGTTCGGGACTCCTGGTGCACTACTCCGGTGGGCTCATCGAGATGCACTTCCACTTCTTCGTCATGGTGGCCGTGGTGACGCTCTACCAGAGCTGGACCCCTTATCTGCTGGCGATCGCCTTTGTGGCGATGCACCATGGCGTGGTCGGCGTCCTCGATCCGCTGTCCGTGTACAACCATCGCGATGCCTGGCTGCATCCTTGGAAATGGGCGGGCATCCACGCGGCGTTCGTCTTGTGCGCCAGCTTCGCCGGCATCACCACCTGGCGCTTAAACGAGGCGTTGCGGGGTCGTGTCGAGGCCCTGAATTCCGAGCTCGAGCATCGTGTGATCGAGCGAACGGCTCAACTCGAAGCAGCCAACAAGGAGCTCGACCGGACCAACAAAGAGCTCGAGGCTTTCAGCTACACGGTGTCACACGATCTTCGTGCCCCGCTGCGCGCCATCAACAGCTTCAGCCAGATCCTGCTTGATGAGCACGCCGGCGCGCTGGACACCCCAGGCCAGAATTACCTGCGCCGCGTTCGCCGCGCTACAGATCGCATGGACGAGCTGATTGACGATCTGCTGGATCTGTCACACGTGAACCGCTCCGCTCTGCAGCGGGAGCCGGTAGACCTCAGCCTTTTGGCACTGATTGTCTCCGCCGAGCTGCACACCAGTCAGCCGGAGCGCGAGGTCCAGTTTGTCATCCCCGAGGGCATCATGGCCCACGGCGATAAGCGGCTGCTCCAAGTTCTGCTCCAGAACCTCATGGGCAACGCCTGGAAATTCACCAGCAAGCATGCCAGCGCACGCATCGAGCTCGGCCAGACGGATGTCGATGGCAAGCGCGCCTATTTCGTTCGAGACGACGGCGCTGGCTTCGATCCCGCGTACAAGAACATGCTGTTTCGGCCGTTTCAACGCCTGCATACGGAAGCGGAGTTCGAGGGCACTGGTATCGGGCTCGCCACGGTGGAGCGCATCGTCGCCCGTCATGGCGGCGAGATCTGGGCTGAAGGGTCGCTCGAGTACGGCGCCACGTTCTTCTTCACCCTGCCCGAAGCCGCGCCGCAGCCGGCGGCCGCTGACGTACCGCCTTCTTAGAGGAACAGCGTCTCCGGCTCCAGCCCCAGCAGGTACTGTCCCACGCGCTCGAAGTGATCGAGCCGCCCCTGCAGCTGCTGGCGCACCGTATTCATGTCCCTGAACCGCCGCTCGAACGGCGCGCTCTGGAAGATGGCACTGGACCCGGCCAGGTAGTAGGCCGTGTCCACCACCTCTTTGGTTTCCTTCAGCGCGTGCGAGGCCGCCATTCGCAGCAGCACCCGCTGCTCCATCGTCAGCTCGCCGTCGAGATCGCGCCACACCTCCTCCAGCGATCGCATGAGGAACGTCTCGGCGGCTCGCAGTCGCGCTTCGGTCTGCCCCACCTGCGACTGCACCACCGGGTTGTCGCGCAGCGTCTTTTGCAGGGCCCGGGGAGTCTTGCCTGCCGCCAACTGCACGAAGGCGTCGAGGCTGCCTCGGGCAATCCCGATCGCCACGCCCGCGAAGCCCACCGCGAACATGGTGTAAGTGGAGAAGCGGTACAGCGGGTTGGACTCTCGCCGTTCGCCGGGCTCGTCGCGCAGCACCACCAGCTCATTGGGCACAAACGCGTCTGAGATGGCATACGAATCGCTCCCGGTGCCCTTCAGTCCGATCACCTGCCATACGTCCGACCACGTCACCTCGCTGGCCGGCACCAGCAGCGTCCGGACCTCGGGTGATCCATCGGCCTGCCGCCGCTGGACGCCGTCCGGGCCATAGCTGGGGCAAGCGGCCCCCAGCCAGGTGGCGTGCCGCCCTCCGCTGGCAAAGGTGAACGCGCCGCTCAGGCGATAGCCGCCCGCCACGGCCGTTGCCTCCACGCGCGTCGGCGGCCCCCAGCACAGGATCGCCCGCGGATCCCCAAACACCTCGCGCGCAAGGTCCGGCGCCAGGTAGGCCGCCGCCATCGAGCACACCACCGTCTGGCATAGGCACCAGGCCGTGCTGGCATCCGCCTTTGCGATCTCCCTCATCACCCGCACGAACGTCGGCGGATCGGCCTCGCCTCCGTCCAGGGATTGCGGCAGCAGCAGCCGGAACAGCCCTGCCTCGTGCAGCGCCTCCAGCACCGGCTCACACAGCCGCCGTTCCTGCTCGTTGCGATCGGCCCAGGCCTCGATCGTGGGCGCCAGCCGGCGTGCCCGCTCGAGGTAATCGACAGCTGGCGTTGCGTCAGGTTTGTGTCGGTTCGTGATCAGAGTGCCGCCAATGATTCCACAGCTGGGAGTGGCGAGCCCCGCCAGGTTGTTACGATTCGGTGATGGCGACGCGCACGCAACCCAAGGCTCGCGTCATGACCGCCGACGAGGTCCGCGCCGATCTGGCCAAGTTCGAAGCCAAATTCGGCATGACCTCGACAGAGTTCCTGGAGCGCTACGAGGCAGGCAAGTTCGATGAGCCCGGCGCCATTGGCTGGGAGTTTGCCTGTGATCTCGCTCGTCAGATGGGCATTCCGCTCAAATAGTGGCGGGTGCCAGAGCGTACCTTGAAGGCGTACAGCGCCTCCTGGATCAGCTCGGCACAGGTCCAGCCCAAATCGATGTCAATGAAGCGGACGATCAGGGCCATCTCACGGCATCGCTGCTGCTGGCCGGTGGTTACAGGCTAGAAGCCGACGCCCGGCTTACCTTCGCCGATAGACCTGAGGTCTACCGATATTCGTTCCAGCTACTCGACTCGAACAGCAACCAGGTGCTGAGGTTCGATAATGAGCCGCATCATCCTCGGCTGACAGGCTTTCCGCATCACCTTCACCAAAGGGGCCAACCTGTTGGAGGCGTGAGTCCCGCTCCTAGCATCCGCGTGATCTTGGCGGCGATTCAGGACGAGATCGAATTCGCTCAGGCTGCAGACGACACGGGTTAGTTTTAATTCCTTTCAGTCTGTGGGCCCGCCTCGGATGAGGTCATCCTCAAGCTTTGAAATGGGGAGGGTTGCCTCTTCGGCTTTCTCCCCAAACCGTATTTTTAGAATGCTTTGAATCTTCGAGATATCGGTATCTGAAGGTTCCAGCTTCCAGAGCCCCATGTAGTTGGCCAACTTGAATCGTGGGCCTCGTTCGGCTTCAGGCAAGAGCGCTTCGATCCAGTCGACTATGGACTTTGCTTGAGCGATGAGTTCTTCAGCCTCGGCGAGCGTGACAGGATTCGAATTGATCGCCGCCTGACCTTGATGAACGAACGTATTGCGGGCCTTGCGTAAGTCCTGGAATGATCCCCACAGATCGTTATCTTCGATCAGCGAATGCTTCGCGATGACTCGCAGAAGCGAGGTGAGCTGCTCCTCCACAGATGGTTCCCGCCGACGGCTGTTCATCCACTCCCACAGCTCCCGATTGACATCCGCGGTCTCGGCCAGACGCCCCAGAGCAGACGCGATTCGGGTTTCCACTGCAACGTAGGCGAGCACCAGAGCTGGGCCGATTTCAGGGGGCAGCGCTTGAGCGTCGAGCAGCAATGTGTCGCTCCGGGAGGGCACATAGTTGGCCGGCAGGCTGCTTGTCGCTTCCCAAGCAGATTGGTCGAGAAGAATATATTTCCAGCGTTCTGCCCTGCAGGTAATGATCCTCTGGAGACCTGGTTTCTCTGATAGGTTGGAGCCATCGTCGTTCAGGTAGTGGATGGTGAAGTTCGTTGCAGCCACGTCGAGCCGCATGAATAAGCCCGCCCAGTTTGCCGCCCGTAGCCGTTCGAGAAAGCCGGTCGCTACTGAGAAAATCTCCTCGCGCGAAGGCTCGAATGCCTCCGGGGCTCTGTTGAAGTCCTCGGCAGCAAAGTCAATCTGAAGCAGGTCTGTCTGGACACTCGGCTGATCATTTATCCGGACAGCCGGCGTTGCCTGCTGTGGTTCGGAGGGACTGAGAAGTTCGACAAGCGTTCTCGGATGAAGCTGGAAGTCAGGCCTCGCTAAGTCGATTCCATTGGTGACAACTTCCCGAACCGATTGAAGCGGCGGGTAGACCCGAATCTGGTAACGCTGGTGTTCGTACTTGTACGGTTCGAGCACTTGACCGGCTACGACGGGGATGAGAAAAGGCAGCAGGATGCGGGCACGCGCAATCATAGACAGGCACTTTCACGCCCGCTGTTCGTCCTAGCTGACGGCACGTCGCTTGTTGCTGACGTAATCAAGCAGCACATAGGCGCCGATCTGGCGCGGGGAGGCGAAGAAGGCGCGCCCGCGGTTCACCTTGGCCATGAGGCGCACGAAATGGGTCAGCGTCGGCTCCTGGGCCATCATGAAGGTGTTGATGACGATGCCCTCGCGGGTGCAGCGGGCCACTTCGCGCAGGGTCTCGGCCATTGCTCCGCGGCCTCCGCCGCCGCCCGACCAGTAGCTGTAGGTGTTGGGCTCGCCATCGGTGATCATGATGATCTGCCGCGTGCCACCCTTCTGCCGCTCCAGCAGCACCCGCGCCTGGCGCAGCGCCTCCTGAAAGTTCGTGCCGCCGCCGTATTCCACCCAGTAGCTGTCGAGCAGCATCTGCGGCTCCAGCGTCAGCACGAAATACGAGAAGGCCACCACCCGCAGCCAGTCGCGAGGGAACTTGGTGCGGATGAGCGTGTCCAGGGCCAGCGCGACCCGGCGGCCGGCCTGGAAGCGGCCGCCCATCATCATCGAGTAGCTCATATCCAGCATGATCACCGTCGAGCAGCGCGTCACGGCCGTGGTGCGGTGAACCTCGAAGTCGTCGGTGGTGAGATGAATCCGGCCCCGATCGGCCGAAGCCGGCGAGGCTGCCTCGCGGAACAGCGCGTTCATGAGCGTGCGGTTGGCATCCAGCGCGAACGGGTCGCCAAAGGTGTAGCGCTTGGTCTCGTCCAATCGCTCCGGGCCGTAGCCCCGGCGCAGCAGGTCGTGGTTGCCCAGCAGACTGCTGTCGATCTTGCCGAAAATGTCCTCCAGGGCGCGCTCGCCGATCTTCCGCAGCGCGCGTGGCGTCAGCTCCCAATCTTTGCCCTTGCGCTGGATGAGTCCCGCCTCCTCCAGCATCTTGGTGAGCTCTTTAAGCTGATCGGCTAAGGCCTGCGCTTCGGCGCCCACCAGCCGGCCGATTTCGTCCGTATCCAGATCGCTGACGTCGTTGGTCCTGAGCGCTTGAAGCAGCTCCTGCTCGATCTCCTCCAGGCCGTGCATGTCGCCCATCAGGCGCATGGCCTCTTGCAGCGTCACCGGCTCGTCGCCCGCGAATGGGAACTCCTCGCCACCCTCGCCCGGGAACATCCGCTGCATGTTGGCGCCGAGCCGGCCCAGCTCCGCCTGCAGCTCGGCGTCCTGGAAGATGCTGTCCATCAGCTGCTCCAGCTCCCGCCGCTGCTCGGGACTCATAGAGTTGAGGAGCGACTCCATAGCTGCCATCTGCTGCTGGAGGTAGCGCGCCAGGTCCTCGGCGCTTTCGATGCCCGGCGGGAAGTGCTGGCCCCACTTGCGCTTGAACTCGTCGAAGTCACCCCGGCCTTCCAGCACCTGATTCAGGTCGCGAACCATGTCGCGGATGTCCTTTAGCGCCTCGGGCGTGAGCGATTGCAAGCCCTGCTGAAAACCCTTGAAATACTGCTGCAGGATTTGCTGCTGCAGGTCCTTTAAGAGATCTTCGAACTGCTGCCGCGCATCGGGACTGAGGAAGTCGTACTCGCGCAGCTGCTGGATCTGCCCGCCCGGATCCGGCGGCAACTGATCGAGCTGCTGGAGCCGCTTGTTGGCCAGGTTCTCCAGCATCTTCTGGAGCTCGGGGCTGGGGGCCTCGCTCTGATCCGAGCTTAGTCGATCGTCAATCGCCGATCGCTCGGTGTCGACGATCTTCTCGAGCCGGTCCTTGATATCGCTCAGCGCGGAGCCCAGGTTGTACTGCTGC
>Ga0099828_10002924_pt1 | contig 11893 bp, 5 predicted proteins | sample CZO8metaG_2_FD_79338 | JGI IMG/M metagenome (GOLD analysis project Ga0099828, IMG submission 79338) | Vadose zone soil microbial communities from the Eel River Critical Zone Observatory, Northern California, USA - CZOApr15con2H1.8 metaG | ecosystem: Environmental > Terrestrial > Soil > Vadose...
CCCTCGAGGCGAAGGGCGTGATTGATGAGATTTTGTATTCTCGGGTGGCTCGGCACCAGTCCCCGTAACCGGGGCTCCATCTTGAGGGCATCGCTCAGCGGATAATCAAAACCCTGCTTGGGCGCGGGAATCAACTTGGCAATGGCATCGGTCTCGGCAAAAGAAAAGCCCAGGGCTCGCCCGACATCCTTGATCGCCGCTTTGGCTTTTAAAGTTCCAAACGTCGTGATTTGGGCCACTTTGTCCGACCCGTACTTTTCCTTGACATACTGAATCACCCGATCCCTGCCTCGGATGCAGAAATCCACGTCGATATCGGGCATGGATCGCCGCTCGGGATTCAGAAAGCGCTCAAAGAGCAGCCCGTGGCGGATCGGGTCAAGGTCGGTAATCCTGAGCGCGTACGCCACCAAACTCCCCGCAGCCGATCCCCGGCCCGGTCCCACGGGAACGCCATTGTTCTTGGCGTAGTTGATAAAATCCGCGACGATGAGGAAGTAACCTGAAAACTGCATCCCTTTAATGACATTGAGCTCGAAGTTCAGCCGCTCTTCGTACAGCTTGAGCTTCTTTTCGTACTCTTCGGGATCGGCTTGTTTTTGACCCTCCAGCCTCTCAACCAGCCCCTTTCGCGCAAGTTCATCGAGATAATCGTCCAGGCCCATCTCCTTCGGAGGATCAAAACGGGGAAAATGGTATTTGCCGAACTCCAACTCCAAATTGCATCGATCGGCGATCTCCAGAGTCCGCTCCACAGCCTCGGGGCAGTAGTCAAACCCCTCGGTCATCTGCTCGGCTGACTTGACAAAAAGTTCGTCCGTGCCGAATCTCAAGCGGTTCTCGTCGGTGATCGTCTTGCCGGTCTGAACACAAAGCAGCACGTCGTGCGCCGGCGAATCCTCTCGCTCCCGGTAATGGCAGTCGTTGGTCGCGACCAACGGGAGGGAAAGATCTTTCGCCAGATCAACCAGCATGCGGTTGATCTTTTCCTGTTCCGAGATCTTGTTGTCCTGGATCTCCAGGTAATACCTGCCATCGAAGATCCTAGCGTAGCTTTCAGCCGCACCTTTGGCCTTTTCAACTTGCCCCCCCGAAAGCGCCTGCGCCACCTCGCCCTGCAAACAAGCGCTCAGCGCGATCAGCCCCTTGTTGTATTCCTTCAATAATTCCTTATCGACGCGCGGCCGGTAATAAAAACCCTCCATGTAGCCGAGCGTCACCAGCTTGCAGAGGTTGCGGTAGCCTTCCATATTCATGGCCAGCAGAATCAAGTGATTGTTGTACTCCTTGGGCCCTTTATCCACTCCCTTGCGTTCGAAGCGGCTCATGGGCGCCACATAGATCTCGCAACCGATGATCGGCTTGATGCCGTGGCGCATCGCCTCGGTGTAAAACTCGATCGCCCCGAACATATTGCCATGGTCGGTCATGGCCACCGCCGGCTGTTTGAGCTGCTTGACCCGCTCGAAGAGCGGCTCGACCTTATTGGCACCGTCGAGGAGGCTGTATTGAGTATGACAGTGAAGATGAACGAAACGGGAATGCTCCATTGGTTAGCCAAGAAACACTAACACAAAAAGAAATGCGAGACAAATTTTTTCCCGCTTTTATTCATTTCGGACGTGGCTCGTGGAGCATCGCGTCGGGCTGCTTGAGCTGGCCGCGGCGTAGAAGCCGAACTGCGTTCGCCAAGCTCTGCGCTGCGTTGCGCACCTCATCGTGAAAGTCCGTGTCGCGGTCAAGATCGTCGTGGCTGGTCGCATAGGGCTCGTAGTACCCGATATAGCTGGCCACTAGCGCGGTATAGCCGGCCGGCACAAGCCCGATGTCCATCAACCAATCGGTGAGGATGCGCCGCAGAGTCTCCACACCGGCGGCGTCGCCGTGCACGATCACCGAGAAGACGCGCCCCGCGAGATGGCGCGGGTAGTCCCAACCTTTGAGTTCCACTTCCTTCGCACGCTGAGGGTTCTTGCCGCCGGTCAGCGTGGGATCGGGATTTCCTCCGTCCGCACAGACCAGCCGGTCGATCATGAGCTTGAGGGAGCTCGGCGCTTGGTACCAGTTGACCGGACAAACAATCATCACCCCGTGCGCCGCCACCCAACGGGGATAGATCTCCGCCATCCAATCGTTGACCTGCCCCAAGGCGTGGTTCGGGTAGCAGGAACAGGGCCAGTTGCAGAGCGGCATGGCGGTTGAGACACAGGCCTTGCACGGGTATATGACGCGGCCGTATTCAGAAGTCAGACGACTCAGATCCAAAAGATCCACCTCAAATCCCTTTTGTTTCTTGATAACCTCTTCCGCCATCTTCACAAGCCGAGAGGTTTTTGACATTTCCCCCGGACAAGTCTGGTCGCTGCGAGAAGAGCCGTTGACCAGCAGGATGCGAGAGGGTGATTTGCGGTTCTTCTGGCGCTTCTCGGCCTCTTGAATCGCCTTTCGCGTCTCCAGCCATTCAACGGGCAGTTGGAAACCAGGATCGGCAAAACCCGGGCCGGCACGGCGCGTCCGCGGGCTTTTTCGGTACTGATCATACCCCTCCCACGCGACCTCTATAATTCTTTCAATTTCGGCATCGGCCACCTCAAAGGCGGGATCATAGAAGCGCTGGCGGACACGCCTCGCCACCTCGTCCCACGTCAACTGAACACTGGGCATCCCCTTCCTCACCTTTGGCTTAGCCATTTATGCCTCATTAGACCAAAGCTTCTTCCGGCGTCTCCCCTTCTTCCACATGAACTCCGAACAAGTCCCAATGATTAGGAAAAGGAATGTCCGGCTGGTCATCCCGAAGATATATAAGGAGCCGATTGTTCCGGTCAAATAGAAGAGCCATGGCGATCTGCTTCATACGAGCGTAGAAAGGACCCCCCTTCGATATATGTTCCGTTGAAGAGTTTACCGAATTACCGTTTGCTACGCGAAGTCCAGAAGGAATTGAGATGATGCAGAATCGTTGGTTTGCTGCTCTGCGGCAGCCCCACTGACCAGAAACCGGGGAGAGGACGGATCTACACAATAGTGAAGGGGCTCAAAGGCTCGCCCTCATAGAACTCGATTTTTCTACGGAGAGTTTTGGAATCCCGGAAGGTATCGTAACCGTAAAAGTGGAGCCCCGACCCGGCTGACTTTCCACTTCGACCTTTCCGCCGATCAAATCCGCAAACTTTTTGACGATGTAAAGCCCCAACCCCACACCATCGTTGGTCAGGCCATCCTGCCCCTCGACCTGCCGAAACATGCCGAATATGTTCGGGAGAGAGTCCTTGGGGATGCCGATCCCGGTGTCGGCCACCCGAAATTCCACGCTTGCCGACTCGTTCAAGGTGCGGACTGACACGGTCACATGACCTGCCTCTGTGAACTTGATGGCGTTGTTGATAAGGTTCTGGAGAATATGTTTGACTTTTCCGCGGTCTGTCTTGATAACCGGAAAGTCAGAGGGATAATCCCAGTTCAGGGCAATTCCCTTGTTTAGGGGAATACAATAGAGTGACCTGATCTCGGCAAGGAATTCAGAGAGATCGACCTTTTCGCGCTCGGCCACAATGGCCCCGGCTTCCAACTTGGTTACTTCCATGATCTCGCTCATCATCTCTAATATGTCACTGGACTGCTTGTTGATCTTTTGCAGCGCCTTCTCCTGCTCCGGGCTAATGTCGCCGAACATGCCCTGCTCCATCATTCCCCCGTAACCCAGTATGACGTTCAGGGGAGTTCTAAGCTCGTGCGAGACCACACCCAGAAACTCATCCTTCACTTTGTTCGACTTTCCGAGTCGGTCTGCTCGTCTCATAGCCTCGTCGTAGAGCTGAGCGTTATGAATCGCTACCGCCGCTTGGCCTGACAGAGTGGATAGATAGTCGATCTCTTCGCTGGTGAACTGGTGTTCCCGATCAAAGAACAATCCCAGAACTCCCAGCACCGTTCCCTTGGCTATCAAAGGGACGCCGAGATAAGACGCTAGGCCGTGGGCGCGAAACAGCGCCGCATGACGTGTTTGCGGATCGATCTGAGCGCCGTTCACCAACATGGGAGTTCGGTTTTCGGACACCACTTTAGCCAGATCCCGATCCGACTCCCATTCCTCGCTTTTCCATGTTTTGCCGGCCATGTGACGACACGTGACGGTCTTCAATAACCGTTGCTTTCTGTCAAACAACTTGATGTTGGAAGCCGTCACAAAAGGAAGAAGGAAATCTATTTTTTCCAGCAAGACATCCAAAACGGTGTGAAGATCCAAGGTCGAAGTAATCGCCAGGTTAATTTCGTACAGGGCGGCCTGACACTCACGTTGGTGTTGAATCTGTTCTGCGGCGCGCCTGCGTTCCGCTTCATGTTCTACCTTCTCCTTCAGAGTTTTCTCCGACCGTTCCACCTGAGCGAAGTAGCCGTAAAACAGGGCGATGACAAACGGAAATGGCAGACGGAGAAAGCTGGCCGGATCGTTCAGCTGGCTTGACTGGACAAGGTACAAGCCGTAAAGCACAGGCGCCAAGATCGTGATCAACACCAACCCCCGAAAGTCATGGCAGATGCAACAGAGAACGATCGTGGTGAAACAGGCGACATAAAAATGGGCACTCATATAACCGCTGAGAGCGATCGACACGGTGAGGAAAAACGTGTCCAGAAAAAGCAACGGACCGTAGAAATAGCGCGAATTAAACAGTTTGTCTTCAACAAAATAGAGAGTGGCGTTGGTCATGAGGTAGAAGAGAAGCAGAGCATGGACCTCTACGGGCGCAATCCATCCCCCGTTGGAGTAAATCAGCAGGTAGGAACACATGATGACAAACGGCCACCGGATGCGGATGACCGTCTCTTTGTTCAACTCACCTGTGATTTCCATGTCCCAAGACCAAGAACGAGATAAGGGGGCACCCAGCGCATTCTCTGTTGCCATACCCATGTTGTCTTCCGCCGCTCTCTTTTGCCTTCTAAACATTTCCTTTCTCTGGGAATGAGAGCTGAGCATACGGCATGCCAAAGCGCAAAAAATGCGGGCAATGACTAAACTGCCTGTTTTTGTTAGGGATTTTATTTAATATAAAAAGGAAGGAAGAAAGGTACTTGATCCTGTCTGGACAAATGTCGCCAAGTGCGACGAGTTTTGACCCAGAACTGACTCAGTCTCAATCGCCGTCAATGCATCGGAAAAGGATCAGACATTCGTATTGACTTTATGAAGCTTTGTCATTCCCACTCAATCGTCGCCGGCGGCTTGGACGAGATGTCATAGACGACGCGGTTGACGCCGCGCACCTCGTTGATGATGCGGTTGGAGATCTTGGCCAGAAGTTCCGGAGGCAATGGCACCCAATTGGCAGTCATGCCGTCCTCGCTCTCGACGACTCGAAGCGCCACGACATTTTCATAGCTCCGCTCGTCTCCCATTACGCCCACCGTCCGGATCGGCAGCAGGATCGCGAAAGATTGCCAGACCTTCTCGTAGAGACCGGCCTTCCGGATCTCTTCCAAGACGATAACGTCAGCGGCGCGGAGAATTTCAAGCCGTTCCTCCGTAACCTCGCCCAAGACCCTGATCGCAAGGCCAGGGCCGGGGAAGGGTTGGCGTTGGATCAACTCGCGGGGCAGGCCGAGCTCTTGCCCCAAACGCCGGACTTCGTCCTTGAAAAGCTCGCGCAGAGGCTCGATGAGACGAAACTCCATGTCCGGCGGCAGCCCGCCCACGTTGTGGTGGCTCTTGATCGTCACCGACGGGCCGACGAAGGAGACCGATTCGATGACGTCGGGGTAAAGCGTCCCCTGGGCTAGAAACTTGACGTCGCCGAGCTTTTTGGCTTCCTCTTCGAACACTTCGATAAAGAGATGGCCGATGATCTTACGCTTCTGCTCCGGATCTTCGATCCCTTTTAAAGCCGAGAGAAACCGACCGCTCGCATTCACGTAGCGGAAGCCCGGCCCAAACCGTTCCTCAAAGAGGCTCGAGACATGCTCGCCCTCGCCCCGGCGCAGAAGACCATTGTTGACAAAGATGCAGGCCAAGCGTTCGCCAATGGCCCGATGGATCAGCGTCGCCACCACCGTGGAATCCACCCCGCCACTCAGGGCACAGACGACGCGGCCGCTTCCCACCTGTTGGCGGATTTTCTCAATGGAAGTTTCGATAAAATGGCCCATGGTCCAGGTCGGCTCGCAATCACAGATACGAAAAAGGAAATTCCTCAAGATTTCCTTGCCGCGCGGTGTGTGAACCACCTCGGGATGGAACTGGACGCCGAACAGCCTTCGTTCGGGATTGGCGAATGCCGCGATGGGCGAGTTCTGACTGTGGGCGAGGATGCGCCAGTCTTTTGGCACACTGTTCATTTTGTCCCCATGACTCATCCAGACCCGTACCGCTTCATTGCGGGGCAGGCCGTGAAAAAGATCACCATCATCGTCAATAACCAAGTCCGCCGGGCCGTATTCGCGTCGCTCTGCCCGCGCGACCTCACCGCCCGCTGCTTGGTTGATCATATTCATCCCATAGCAGATGCCTAAAAAGGGGATCTTAAAATCAAAGAGCCGCGCTTCGACTTTCGGCGCGTCGTGTTGGTAGACGCTGGCCGGGCCGCCGGAGAGGATGATCCCCTTGGGGTCAAAGCTGCGAATGTTTTCTACGGATAGCTCGAAGGGATGAATTTCGCAGTAGACGTTGGCCTCGCGGACGCGGCGCGCGATGAGCTGGGTGTATTGGGAACCGAAGTCGAGGATGAGAATCATTCCGCTCTATAGTTCGGAGCCTCTTTGGTAATAAAAACATCGTGAACGTGTCCCTCTCTAAGCCCCGCGGCGGTGATCTGGATGAAGCGGGCTTTGGTCCGCAACGCTCCGAGGGTGCCAGAGCCGAGATAACCCATGCCGGCCCGGAGGCCGCCCACCAACTGATGGATATTGAAAGCGAGAGAGCCTTTGTAGGGAACTTGGCCTTCTATCCCTTCGGGCACGAGCTTCCGCTGATCCTCAACATCCGCCTGGCCATAACGATCTTTGCTCCCTTCGCCCATAGCGCCGAGAGATCCCATGCCTCGATAGATCTTATAAGTTCTCCCCTGATAGAGAATGGTCTCCCCCGGACTCTCCTCGGTGCCGGCGAAAAGACTGCCGATCATCACCGAATGGGCTCCGGCAGCCAGCGCCTTGGTAATGTCACCCGAGTATTTGATTCCCCCGTCGGAAACAACCGGAATATTGTGCCCCTGCGCGATCTTGGCGCAGCTCGAGATCGCCGTCAGTTGGGGCACTCCGACTCCTGACACCACGCGCGTGGTGCAGATGGAACCGGGTCCCACGCCGACCTTCACTGCGCTTGCGCCCGCTTCGATCAAAGCGGCAGTGCCTTCCTCAGTCGCGACGTTGCCCGCGAGTAGATCCAGGTCGGGATAGCAGCGCCGAATACGCTTGACCGTATCCATGACATTTTTGGAATGACCGTGGGCGGTATCCACTGCAATCACATCCGCTCCAGCTTTGACGAGGGCCTCCACTCTTTCCTCGCAGTCCGCTCCCACGCCTACCGCCGCGCCCACTCGCAAACGACCTTGCTCATCTTTACAGGCGAATGGATACTGACTCTTCTTCTCGATATCCTTGACGGTAATGAGACCTCTCAGACGGAAGTCATCATCCACCAGCAAGAGCTTCTCGATCCTATGGCGCTGGAGAATTTCTTTCGCCTCTTCAGGATCTATGCCCGGTTTCGCCGTGACCAATCGGTCTTTGGTCATCACCTCGGAGACCGGCCGGTTTAATCTCTTTTCAAACCGGAGATCCCGATGGGTCAAAATCCCCACCAAACGTCCATTCTGGGTCACCGGCAATCCCGAGATTCGGTATTTCTGCATGATCTCCTGGGCTTCGGAAATCAGCTGATTGGGCCATACGGTAATCGGATCCGTGATCATTCCGGTTTCAAATTTTTTCACATTCTCGACTTCCCCAGCCTGGGAGGCAATCGGCAGATTGCGATGGATGAATCCCAAACCGCCCTCCTGGGCCATAGCGATGGCCGTGCGCGACTCGGTCACCGTATCCATAGCCGCGCTCAGCAGAGGGATATTGAGAGAAATCCGTTGCGTGAGCTGAGTAGAGACGTCCGTTTCCCGAGGGAGGATCGAGGACTCCGCCGGAACCAACAAGACATCATCGAAGGTTAGGCCAAGGGGTAAAAGTTCCTGCTGTAACATGGCTCACCTCCAAGGAAAGATAAAAAAAAACCCAGACCTGGGCCTGGGTTTTTTTCGGCGTTTGACGCCATCAGCGCAAACATAAAATCTTATACCAGGAAAAGTTTCTTATAGCAAGGTCGGTATCCAAGAGAGCTAACGTCTCCCTATCTATGAAGGAAGTGTTGAGTGCTTTGTTTATGCTTATGCCATTGCAATCGCGGAGGGATTTACCTACAGGTCTGAAGGAAAGTTCGCTCTTTCGATGACATTTTTGAACGGAGAGCCGCTAAGGCTTCCCAGTCTAGGCTATTGAAGAGAACGATAAATTCTGCATAGTGCCCCAGTTAGTTGCATGGCCCATAAATTGCTTCTGTTCTCGTGCATTGTTTTTATGGGTGTTCCTCGGATTCTTTTTGCGGCCTGTTTTTATTTGGCTGCCCAGGCCCTTTCCCGCCTTCATTGCGAAGAACGGTCTCCGCGAAAAACGCCGATAAGCAGAAAGAGTCCGCTACGATGTCGGCCAAACTCAAGGACAGCGTGACGACTGATGAGAACTTCCGAATTGGCTCAAAGACACCATGCTGACGGCTATCACTTTTCGTCACACAACCTGCAAAGCGTTAGTTCGTTGGCGGACCTGAATTTTCAGCGGCCGCGGGTACATGGAAAATTTCTTTACGTCGGCAACAAAAAGTTTTTTATCAAGGGGACTACCTACGGGGCTTTTCCACCGAATAGGGAGGGTTATCAGTTTCCAGAGCGGCCCGAGGTCGCAAAAGACTTCGCTCTAATGAGGGAGGCGGGTATCAACACTATTTTGACCTACACAATACCGCCTCTTTCCCTTTTGGATGAGGCTCAAAAGCAGGGGATTAGAGTGATCGTCAATATCCCATGGATGGAATACGCATGTTTCCTAGAATCCTCACAGACCCGAAGGGAAATCAGACAAGAAGTTAGAGACGGTGTTGCGTCGTGCGGTCGTCATCCTGCAGCGATGATCTTCTGTGTAGCGAAAGAAATACCTCCTGCAATCGTGCGATGGTACGGCCCAAAAAAGGTTGAAGCCTTTTTGAAGGAGCTCTGTCAAGTTGCTAAGGAGGCTGATCCTGAAAGTCTTGTTACTTACACCAATTTTCCGACCACTGAGTATTTAGAACTGCCATTTGTTGACGTTTATACATTCAACGTTTACCTTCACCAAAGACCGAGCTTCTGCGCGTACCTCTCCAGGCTCCAACACCTTGCCGGGGAGCTTCCCTTAGTCCTGTCGGAGTTCGGCATGTGTAGTTTTCGCCACGGGAACGGCGGGCAAACTGATTTCCTGGACTGGCAGATCGAAGAAATTTTTGACCACGGCCTTTCTGGGGCTGTTATCTTTAGTTGGACCGACCCTTTTTATCAGGACAATTGTCTTGTCACCGAATGGGGCTTTGGGCTCGTTGATGGTGAGCGGAATCCGAAGCCTTCCTACGAGGTGGCCCGTCGTCGTTTTGCGACGAGTGTTCCGTTTCCGGCGCAAAGAAATTGGCCGAAAATTTCCGTTGTTGTTGCTACGTATAACGCTGCGCGAACTCTCGACGACTGCTTAAGTTCGCTGTTGGATCTCCGGTACCCTGACTACGAAGTGATCGTGGTTAACGACGGGTCCACAGACGGTAGCGACTCCATCATTCGGCGATACCCTTTCAAGGCGATCACCACACAGAATCAGGGAGTCAGCGCTGCTCGAAACGAGGGGCTTCGCGCAGCTACAGGAGAGATTATCGCCTATATAGACTCGGATGCCCGGGCCGACCCAGATTGGCTTTCCTATCTAGCGAGTACTTATCTCGAATCGGACGTGGTCGGGGTAGGGGGTCCCAACTTAGTCCCGGACGAAGATGATTGGGTAGCTAAGTGCGTCTATCGATCTCCCGGGGGACCTACACAGGTCATGTTGGATGATCGATCGGCGGAGCATATACCTGGCTGCAACATGTCCTTTCGCAAGTGGGTACTGGAGGAAATTGGTGGCTTTGACCCAATTTTCACGAAAGCAGCCGATGACGTGGACATCTGCTGGCGCCTATTGGAAAGAGGCTACCGGATCGGGTTCAGTCCTTCGGCCATCGTCTGGCACCATAGACGGCCATCGATCAAGGCCTACTGGCGACAGCAGGCAGGTTATGGGGAGTCGGAGGTTCTTCTGGAGCGGAAGCATCCTAACAAGTTTAACCCCTGGGGCCATACGTGCTGGGCTGGACGGATTTATGCGCCTTACCCGTTCTTCCGGCTCTTTGGTACTCCCCTAATCTACCATGGACTCTGGGGGTCTGCCGGTTTTCAATCGATGTACGATCCAGGCAGTGGGGGGTATTTGACTTTTCTTCCCCGGGCCATGGAATGGCACTTAGGCCTGATTGCACTTGCATTCTTGGGGATGTTTATTCCCTGGCTACTGCCCGCAGCGGGTATCGGACTCGCGTATACTGCGGCTTACTCTATGGTCTGCGCTGCCAATGCAAAGTTAGACGTGTTCATCTCTAGGCACGGTGCGGCGACGTGGGCGCGTAGGCTCCGTTGGCGTGCCACGCTAGCATTGCTCAACCTACTTGAACCCTTGGCTCGAGACTGGGGCCGGATTAAGGGCGGGTTGACTCCTTGGCGAAGTGTCTTGCGACATCGGGTCCAAACCTCTTATGTCAGTCGCTGGTGGCAACACCTGCAGCCATTTCGGCGGAGGTTAAAATGGTTTTATCGCGGGAATATGAATCTGGAGAAGCATGCGTTTTTGGAACGCTTAACAAAGAAAATGGTTTCCAACGGATGCGCGGTAGGATGGAACGAAACTTGGCAGAATTGGGATCTAAAGATTAGACGAGGAATGCTCGCCGAAGCGGAACTTCAAATGGTTGTTGAGCATCATGGTGGTCCTCGGCGCCTAGCCCGTCTGTCGGCCCTGATAAAGCAAGCAAAGATCCTCTCTTGGCTTCAAGGCGGGACGGCAGTTTTTGCCGCGGGCATGTGGGCAGCCGGTTTTTACATGACGCCCATTCTTTTCATTTTATTATTTGCTGTTCTTTATATGGCCCCATTAAAAGAAGGGTTGCGTCTCGAGGCGGCACTTAGATCTGTTACAGACGAGATCGTCTCAGAGTTGAGCAGAGCAGTCGGGAAGGAGGAAGCGTAACCATTTAGTACAATGGCCGACCAAACTACCAGAAAATATAATGATTTTACGCTTTTTCGCCGGCTATTGTGCGAAGCGAAGCTCTACTGGCCCCACGTTTCGGGCATCTTTCTACTCAGTTTGCTCTCGGTTCCTCTCGCTTTACTCACCCCAGTGCCGCTCAAAATCGCCGTCGACAGTGTTATTAGTTCACAACCGATTCCAAAATACTTGACCGTGCTGATGCCAGAGACCACCATAGGTTCCTACAATGTGCTGGCGCTGGCGATAGGCCTCCTGCTCGCCATTGCGTTACTTCAACAGCTTCAGAGGCTTGCGAGTTCCTTGCTCGACGCCTACACGTCCGAACAAATAGTACTAGCTTTCAGATCTCAGCTTTTTCGCCACGTCCAGCGTCTTTCGCTTTCTTACCATGACTTCAAGGGATCGACTTATTCCACCTATCGTATCCAATATGACGCTCCTTCCATCCGATGGGTTTTAATAGATAGCCTCGTCCCACTTATGACCGCTGCTTTGACACTTGCCGGTATGATTTACG
>Ga0099828_10002926_pt1 | contig 11892 bp, 9 predicted proteins | sample CZO8metaG_2_FD_79338 | JGI IMG/M metagenome (GOLD analysis project Ga0099828, IMG submission 79338) | Vadose zone soil microbial communities from the Eel River Critical Zone Observatory, Northern California, USA - CZOApr15con2H1.8 metaG | ecosystem: Environmental > Terrestrial > Soil > Vadose...
AGCTTCTTCGGAACGTAGAGCAGAGCCTGGGCAGCGTAATCGAAAGGGCTGTCCCAGCACGCGGTGCGTGCGTTGTCCAGGCCCATCTCGCTGCGGTAGTGGCTGAAGTCGCCCGCCACCGCGAGCGTCGCGGAGGCAAAAATCCAGGCGCTCGGGCGACCGTCGAGCTGCCTGCGGAATATCTCTGCGATGGAAAGCGGCGTGGCGTTCAGCCGAAGCGAGTGACTGAACACCTCGATCCAGCGGACCAGATCGGCGCGGCTGTCGTCGCACCAGCGTTCGAGCAAGGTCTGCGCCCCTCGCGCGCGTTCGGAGCAGCGCGCAAGGCCCTCGCTGCGTTCCGAGAGCACGTCGAGGGCCGCGCACACCGAGCGTAGCGCGGAATCGAGCGCCGCGAGCGCATCGGAAAATCCGCGCTTTCGCCTGGCCGACACTGCAGTGAAGCGCGCGCCTTCGTTGGGCAGCGCGAGGCGCAGATCCCGGGCCGCCTTGTCCAGCGCGGCAGTGAGCCGCGGCGGGTCGGGCATGTCCTTCGCGTGAGAGAGCGCTTCCGCACGAACATCCCGCGCGAGCTCGATGACTTGCCCCGTGGACAGAGATTCGCCGAAAAAGAGCGTCGCCGTTTCCGGGAGCTGGTGCGCCTCGTCGAAGATCACTGTATTGCAGGCGGGCAACAGCTCCGCCATCCCCTCGTCCTTGAGCATCACATCGGCGAAGAACAGATGATGGTTGACCACGACGAGATCCGCGGCGAGCGCCTCGCGCCGGGCGGCCATCACGAAACAGTCGCGAAATCGCGGACATGACTGCCCCAAGCAGTTTTCCCGGGTCGAGGTGGCAAGGCTCCAGGCAGGAGCCTCCTCCGGCACCTCGGCAAACTCGCTCTTGTCTCCGGTGCGGGTAACGCGCGCGAAGCTCACGATGCGCTGCAAGTCCCTGACGACCTCGCGGCTGGATAGCCCGCCCTCTGCCAAATTGCGCTCCAGGTGATAGTGGCACACGTAGTTGGCCCGGCCTTTCAGCAGCGCCGTGGTCACCGGTACATTGAGGGCCGCGCGCACCGTCGGAAGGTCGCGATGGTAGAGCTGATCCTGGAGCGTCTTGGTTCCCGTCGATAGGATGACCTTGCCGGAGGAGAGCAACGCAGGGACGAGATAGGCAAAGGTCTTGCCCGTGCCGGTGCCCGCCTCGCAGACCAGCACGGCATTTTCCCGGATCGCCTCGGATACGCGATTCGCCATTTCCAACTGCTGCGATCGCACGCGGTATTCCGGGATTTTTGCTGCGAGCGGTCCTCGCCGGTCGAAGACCGCATCGAGCTGCTCCGTGATCCCGCCACCGGGGCTAATTGACTTCTTCAACCTTGACCCCGCGATGTCATGACTCAAAGCACTATAACGTTGAAGCGTTGATCCGGGCTTGGCTTCGGGCAAGCCTCAAAGCTCGCCCTTCTTTACAGCGAAGTGTCTATGGTCTAAGGTACTTTGATTATGCGTTGCAACTACCTGTTTTTGGCCGTTTTGATTCTCTCGGGCTGCGCCGCGCCTCTCCAGTCGCAGCGCCCTGCCCGCAGTCAGGAGATGGTCTTTCAGGCGCTCGCCAGCGCGGGAGTGGCGTATCGAAGGGGTGGAGATTCGCCCGAAAACGGCTTCGACTGCAGCGGCCTGGTCGCGCATGTCTACAGGGAAGCTTTCGGCATCGAGCTGCCGCACAATGCCCTGGCGCAGAGCCGGATGGGCAGGCACGTGACCCTGTCCCAACTCGAAGCGGGCGACCTGGTGTTCTACAACACCGAGCGGCGACCCTACTCCCACGTGGGGATTTTCCTCGGGGACAATCGCTTCATCCACGCACCTAGACCAGGCACGGCAGTGCGCGTCGAAAACATGCGCGGAACCTACTGGGTGAGACGCTTCGACGGGGCTCGGCGTATTTCACTTCCAAAGCAACCGGCCGCCCTTGGCGGCTAGCGCCTGACGCACGGCGCGAGCACGCCGCGCTCTCCATTTGACATCTATAATGAGAATCAATATCATTCGCGTTCCACTCAAGGAAGCAGCGCATGTCCAAGCCTCTGTGTTGGTCGAGCCTCGCGTGGATCTTGGGACTGGCGGTTTGGGTGCCCAGTCATGCCCAAGATCTCTCCTTCGCGCTCACCATCAAGGACCACCGCTTCGAGCCGTCGGAGCTTCAGGTTCCGGCGGGAAAGCGGTTCACGCTGGTCGTGAAAAACCTCGATCCGACCGCTGAAGAATTCGAGAGTCACGACCTCAAGCTGGAAAAGGTCATCCCCGGCAGAAGGGAAGCGAGCTTGACTGTCAGGCCGCTCAAGCCGGGGACCTACGAATTCGTCGGTGAGTTCCACCAAAAAACGGCCAAAGGCCGTATCGTCGCCAAATAGCCTGGATCGCCATGCTTGCAACTGCCGTCATCGTTCTGCGCGAGGTGCTCGAGGCCGCTCTGGTCGTGAGTATTGTTCTGGCGGCCACTCGCGGCGTGGTTGGCAGGGGCGCGTGGGTCAGTTACGGAATCGTTGCAGGCACGCTCGGTGCGTTGGTGGTCGCTGCATTTGCCGATGTGCTTTCCGCCGCCGCTTCGGGCCTCGGCCAAGAGATTTTCAATGCCACGGTCCTGTTCATCGCTGTGGCCATGCTCGGCTGGCACAACGTATGGATGACGCGACACGGCCGCGAGATGGCGGCGAATCTCAAATCGGTCGGCACGGCGGTGCGCGTGGGCGACAAGCCCCTTTACGCGTTGTCCATCGTCGTCACGATGGCAATACTGCGCGAGGGATCGGAACTCGTGTTATTCCTCTACGGCATCGCTTCGGCTGGGCCCGGCCAGACAACGGAGCTGGCAGGAGGGTTTGCGCTGGGAATGGCCGCTGGATTGATGCTTGCAGTCGGCATGTATTTCGGTCTGCTGCGCGTACCTGCCAAGCACTTGTTTACCGTGACCGGATGGTTGATCCTGCTGCTCGCCGCCGGCATGGCTGGCCAAGGTGCTGCCTACCTCGTGCAGGCCGACATTCTGCCGCCACTGGGCGAAACCATCTGGGATAGCTCCTACCTTCTACCCGACGACAGCGTCATCGGGAAACTCATGCATACTCTCGTAGGCTACACGGCACGGCCGTATGGAATTCAACTCGGCTTCTACGCCGTTACATTGGCCGTAGTTCTCGTTTTGACGAAGATCACACACGGGTCTACCCGTCGTCCCGCTGCGTAACGCGGCCGCGTTTCAGCCGTCTGCAGATCGAAGATTACCGGAATACGCACGCTGAATTCTCGGCCTCGCAGCGCCGACGGGACCTGGGTTATTACATTTACGCAGATTTCCGATAAAAGGCTTGATACCACTCGGCGAATCGCCTGACCCCGACTTCGATCGGAGTCTGTGGTTTATAGCCGACCGATTTGTGCAGCTCGCCCACATCGGCAAACGTCGCCGGCACATCTCCAGCCTGCATCGGAAGAAGGTCAAGCTGCGCCTTTCGGCCGAGACACCGCTCAAGCACCTCGATATAGCGCATGAGCTTGACCGGCTGACTGTTGCCGATATTGAAGATTCGCCAAGGCGCGTAGCTTGTCGCGGGGTCCGGCCGGTCGCCGCTCCAGCCGGGCGCCGGAGCAGCCGGGCGGCCGATGACGCGCACGATGCCTTCGACGATGTCGTCGACGTAAGTGAAATCGCGCGTCATCTCGCCGCGGTTGAAAACCGGAATCGGTCGTCCCGCGAGGATGCCCTCGGTGAACTTGAACAGCGCCATGTCGGGCCGACCCCAGGGGCCGTACACGGTGAAGAACCGCAATCCCGTGCACGGCAGCCCGTACAAGCTCGCGTAGCTGTGCGCCATCAGTTCGTTCGCCTTTTTGGTCGCGGCGTACAGCGAAACCGGATGATCGACATTGTCGTGCTCGGAAAACGGCAAGCGTGTGTTGGCGCCGTACACCGAGCTGCTCGAAGCGAAGACGAGGTGCCCGACCTGAGCGTGGCGGCAGCCCTCGAGCACGTGCAGGAAACCGACGATGTTGGCGTCGATATAGGCGGAAGGATTCTCGATCGAGTAGCGCACCCCGGCCTGCGCCGCCAGATGCATGACTGCACCGAATTTACCGGCGGCGAAAAGCTCGCTCATCGGCTTGCGCTCGACGATGTCGAGCTTGTGGAACAGGAACCCCTTGCGCGCAAGCAGCCTGTCGAGCCGCGCATGCTTGAGCCGGACGTCGTAGTAGGCGTTGAGATTGTCGATTCCAACGACTTCGTCGCCGCGATCAAGCAGCGCGTGCGACAGCGTGGAGCCGATGAATCCGGCTGCGCCGGTGACGAGAACCTTCATTTCCGGTCTTCCTCCCGGTAGCCGTGCGGGTTCAGGCTTTGCCAGCGCCACATATCCCGGCACATGTCTTCGAGAGTGTACGTCGCCTTCCAGCCGAGTATTTTTTCGGCGAGCGACGGGTCCGCGTAGCATTCGGCCACATCGCCCGCTCGCCGGGCGACGCGTTCGAACGGGACCGCCCGGCCACTCGCCCGCTCGAACGCGCGGACCGCCTCCAGCACCGAGACTCCCCGTCCTGTACCGAGGTTGACGGTCATTCCGCGTCGTTCGCGTTGTATGGTCTCCAGCGCTGCGAGGTGGCCCCTCGCGAGGTCCACAACGTGGATGTAGTCTCGTACCCCGGTACCGTCGCGCGTCGGGTAGTCGCTGCCGAACACGGGAATTTTTTCGCGAACGCCAACGGCAACTTGAGCGATATTCGGCATGAGGTTGTTGGGGATGCCCTGCGGGTCCTCGCCGATCAATCCGCTTGGGTGCGCGCCCGCGGGGTTGAAGTATCGCAGCAAAGCGATGCGCCATGCGGCCGGGTCGGAAGTCACGAGGTCCCCCAGGATCCGCTCGACCATCAATTTCGAATGGCCGTAGGGGTTGGTGGGTCCGAGTGGCGCGTCTTCACGAATCGGCACGGAAGAGGCGCTGCCGTACACCGTAGCCGAGGAGGAGAACACGAGCACCCCGACTCCCGCCTCCGTCATCGCGCGGCAAAGCGCCAGTGTGCCCTGAACGTTGTTGTCGTAGTACTCGATGGGCTTTTCCACCGATTCGCCGACCGCCTTGAGGCCGGCGAAGTGGATGATGGCATCGAAGCGGTGGCGGGTGAACACCTTCCGCAATGCTCCCAAGTCGCGAACGTCGGCATTGGTGAATTCGGGCGTTCTGCCGGCGATCCGGGCAATGCGCCCGATCGCCGCAGCATAACTGTTGCAGAGGTTGTCGAGAATGACGACGTCGTGCCCCGCCTGCATCAGTTCGACGCAGGTGTGAGATCCGATATAGCCGGCGCCGCCGGTGACCAGGACTTTCATATCGATTCGATCGTATCTACGCTGCCAGCGTGTGGCGTGGGTGTCAAGTTGACTGAGCCGGACCCTGCGCTATTATCTTCCTTTGCGGCGACTGTCAGCGCGACGGAAACGGAGATGGTGGACATGAACAAAGGAAATGACAAACTCGTAGAAAGGTTACGGTCTAACACCGAAAGAGGTTCTATCCTGTGGCGGCTGGTCAGGCCCGTGGTGCGACCGGTTTGGAGCTTAATCCACAACAGAGATTACGTTTCCGACTACGATAGGGACTATTATCTGTACCACGGTTGCGTGCTTCCCCCCCGGGAGCTGCGAGGCAGACTGGGAGCTTCGTTCCTGGCGGATGGATTCTACCTGGAGTCCGGAATAGCGGAGGCGAGGAGGTTGGCCGCGAGACTCGCTTATTCGAAATCGAGTCTTGTCGTCGATATCGGCTGTGGTCTTGGTCGACTGGCGACGGGCATGCTCTGGGAGTTTGGGGACGTCCAGTACTTTGGAATCGACAGCAATCCCACGTTCGCAGAGTGGTGTCAGGAGCACATAGAGCGGAACCACCCCAGTTTTCGCTTTATGCATCTCGATGTTGTCAATGAGCTGTACAACCCTACAGGCAAAATCGATGGGGACAGGATCCGACTTCCGCTTGCCGATGCTACAGCTGACATCGTTTACCTGTGGGGCTTGTTCACGAATATGGGACCGGAACATGTGCGTATCTACGTGTCCGAAATGAGCCGTATTGCGCGGGAGGGGGGCAGGATCTTCCTGACGGCGTTTGTAGAAGAAGACGTTCCTGAAGTTTCCTTCATCCCGAAGGGCTATGTTCCGTATGAGTGCGTTAAGCCTTTGCAATGTGTTCGCTATAGCAAGGATTTCTTGTTTTCAATATTCAGCCGCTATGGACTGGTAGTCGAGGAGTTCCGACATCACGGAGGAGCATTCCCCAGTCAGAGCGAGGTTTATTTGAGAAAGGAATTGAAGGTGGCGGCATGATAAGAGTCGGGTTACCCACCACGGCGACGCGCTCCGTTTGTTGGTTTTCTTACTTAATTGTGGCGTTAAGTCGACAGACTCTACTCACACAGAAAAGTAGAACAGTCCCTCTTGCAGCATGAACTCCCGTCGAGGGGCACCGTGAAAGGGTCGAGCGGGTGAACACAGTACGCCGTGTTGGGCTGATCGGCCTTGTCTTTGCCGTTGCTGCAGGTGGGACGGGTGCGCTCGCGATCAAAGTCTCCGACGGTTTCGCCTGGCGGGCGCGTGTCGTACTGGCAAAGCTGTCGGGGGATCTGCCCGAGATTCCGCTGAGCAGCCTGGTCGAGTGGTTGCGTCCTAAGAGCCCGGTCTATATTGGGGGTCTTGCCGACCACCCGAATCCCCGCTCAGCCATACTGAATCCTTTCGTCGACAAGGAGTCCGTTGAGAATGGCGCTCGGCTGTTCGGGAGATTCTGTGCTTCCTGCCATGGGGACAACGGGCGCGGCAAGGTCGGGCCAGACCTGGTTTCCTCAATTGAGAACAAAGCGGACTGGGTCTTCTTCTCGGTTGTGAAGTGGGGCCGTCCGGGAACCGAGATGGGCGCCCAGCCTCTCGATGACCGCCAGATTTGGGAAACTCACGCGTACATGAAGCAGCTGGCGTTCCGCGGTTCAGGTGTAGACGCAGGATCCGAGTTGTCCAGGCAGGTTCGGGTCGAGGCGGCGAGCATCCTCGCGTCGACCAGCCGGTCGGCGGAATGGCTGACTTTCGCCGGAAATTACGCCGGCCACCGCCACAGTCTGCTCTCGAGCATCTCGAAACAGAACGTTAGAAATTTGCGAGTGGCATGGGTCAGCCAGCTTCGATCCGCCGGCGAGTACCTCGAGGCTTCTCCAATCGTCGCTTCGAATCTTATCTTCGTCACCGAGTCACCCGATGGTGTTGTCGCACTCGACGCGGCCACGGGAAAGAAGGCATGGGGATTCACGCGACCCGTGCCCAGCGGACTTCATTTGTGCTGTGGATCGGTCAATCGCGGCGTTGCGATCTTAAACGACTCGGTGTTCGTGGCGACGCTGGATGCTCATCTGGTCGCCTTGAGTGCGTCGACGGGACGAACGAAATGGGAGATCAAAGTTGCTGATTTTCGCGACGGTTATTCAATGACGGGAGCACCGCTCGCGCTGGGAGACCGCGTCGTTGTCGGGGTCGCGGGCGGAGAGTTCGGCATCCGCGGCTTCGTCGCGGCGTTCGACGCGCGCGACGGTCGGCTGCTGTGGAAGTTCAACACCGTTCCCGGTCCGGGAGAGGCGGGACACGATACATGGGCTGGTGACTCGTGGAAGACCGGTGGGGCACCCACCTGGACCGCGGGAGCATACGACCCGGCGCTGAATCTCCTCTTCTGGGGCGTGGGCAACCCGGCACCGACTTATCAGAGCAGTGCGCGAGCGGGCGACAACCTCTATTCCGGGAGTGTCGTGGCCCTGGAGGCGGTTACCGGCAAGCTCCGCTGGTACTTCCAGTTCACACCGGGAGATGATCATGACTGGGATGCAGTACAGCAGCCGGTGTTGGCGGAAATCCCCTGGCAGGGACAGCCTCGGTCAGTGCTCCTCTGGGCGAATCGAAACGGGTTCTTCTACGCACTCGACCGGCAGTCAGGCCGGTTTCTTTTCGCGAAGCCTTTTGCCAGACAGACGTGGGCCGAGGGGTTTACCCCTGAGGGCCGCCCGATCGTTCGGCGCGAATCGCGACCCAGCATAAAGGGGACTCTCGTGTCGCCGCCGGCGGGGGGCGCCACCAATTGGTGGCCGCCCTCCTACGATGCAGGTCGCCGCATGGTGTATGTACCTGCGGTTGACGCGGCGACGCTCTACTACACGACCGAGGCCCGCGTTGAAAGGGGTGAGCGGCAGTTCTTGGGCAGCACCTTCACCGTGCCTGGAAGCCAGTCGGCCGTAGCCGCCGTAAAAGCCGTTGATGCGAGGACCGGGGACATCCGCTGGGAGACGCCGTTGGCAAGCGGACCGGACATAGATCGCGTCGTCGGAGGCGTCCTCTCGACCGCGGGAGGCTTGGTCTTCGCGAGTTACCACGACGAGTTTTTCGCGTTCGACTCCGACACCGGCCGTATCCGGTGGCGCCTACGCCTCGGGGCTCGGATCAACGCTCCGCCCGTGTCCTACGCAATCGGCCAGACCCAATTCATCGCTCTGATGGCCGGAAACTCCCTGTTCGCATTTTCCTTGCCGCAGAGTCGGTGAGTTTCGGTGGTTTGGCTTGCGTCGAGCCTGCTGCCAGGCCGTACTCAGAACTGCCAATATAGGAACTCGCTCGGCCCTCCCAAGAAGAGAATCCCGGTCGCGGCAATGACCGACATTCCGAATGCCCACGGGAGCGAGGGTCTCCACTCGATGACCCGGCCGAACTTGATCGTGCCAAGGGCGTCCGCCTTGACACCGAGTGCAGGTTCATATCGAGCCAGGATTTGCAGCGTGTTTGGGAAAACCAGAACGATGAACACCAGAATGGGGATCCACATCGCCAGCACCAGAAAATCTTCGCCACCCCATAGCTGGTGACCGATGCCCGCCCCGTGCAGCCAATCGGCAAGGGGTCCCAGGCGCCGAAAGACCGCAGGCGGAAGGGTTACACCATTCAGCCCGACCATTCCTTTGACGAGATCGATAGCCGAGCCTGTCGTCGAAGACCGAAAGAAAACCATCGCCACGGCAACCGACACGAATGTCAGAATGAAACCGACGGGTTTCATGGTCCGTAAATAAGCTCCTCTATCCGGCCATAACTTGATTCCCCACAAGCGCCACCCATGGTTGATCGTGAGGTAAAAACCGTGGAGCAAACCAAACACCAGGAACGTATATCCCGCTCCATGCCAAACCCCTGAGATGAACATCGTCAATACCAAGGGAAACATCAGCAGCACAACAAATGTCCAAAGTGTCGTGTTAGGCCCTTTGAGAACAGATTTTTTTAGCGCCAACCGGCGACGGATCAACGCAAGCGAGAGGGGATTGAAGACATACGCCGTCAGGAAACGCGTCAGTGTCATGTGCCAATGCAGCCAGAAATCGATGATGCTTGAAGCACGAAGGGGCGAGTAGAAATTCGCCGGTAGCCGAATGCCAAACAACCGAGCCAGCCCAAGCGCCATGTCCGAATAGCCGGAAAAATCAAAATAAACCTGCAGAGTGAAACCTACTGCTGCCATCCAAGCCAGAACAAAAGAGGTTCCGCCCCCCGCACCTGCATGTTCATAAATCAAAGAAACGTGGGGCGCGATGCTGTCGGCCAGAACGGCCTTCTTGAACAGGCCAAACAGGAATAACGTAAGGCCCACGGCGACGTTCTCTTTGTCAAATCGGCAGGGTATGCTCTGGAATTGCGGCATCATCTCGCGATAGTGAACAATGGGCCCCGCGATCAGTTGGGGGAAGAACAGGACAAACAGGCAATAGTCCTGAAGCGTGAATGACGTCACCCGCTTTGCGTACAGGTCGATCAGGAAGGCGATCTTCTGAAACGTAATGAAGGATATTCCCAAGGGCAAAATGATGTGCGTCAAAACGAGGTTCGTGCCAAACGCGTCGTTGATCGCGGTGCGTGCAAAGTCGATATATTTGAAATAGCCGAGAAATGCGATGTTGAACAAGATGCCCAGCACGAGAATTGCCGTAGCCGCATGGCGTTGTCTTTGGCTATCGCCCAGGCGCTGCAGGGCGCGTGCCAACAAAAAGTTGATCGCTATGGACGGCGCGATGATCAACACATTCAAAGGTCTCCACCACGCGTAGAAGAGCAAAGATGCAAAGATCAGCCAGCGCAATGCCCACGCCCGAGAACCAGCGCCAAGTACGAGGAATCCAGCAAGAGTCACTGGAACAAAACCGAAGATGAATTCGTAGGAATTGAACAGCACGGCGTGTGTTCCGCTAAGGAATTGGGATGATCAAAGAACTGCGGACCATAACGATTGCACCTGGCGGATCACTGGCAACAAAACATCGAGCGGTTCGGCGGTTGTAGCCGGCGCCACGGTCGCCGTCTGGTCTGTCATCAGGCGTGGCAACCGACTGACTACAACGCGAGTACGGGTATTGGCGCGATTCATGTTGGCACACAGGATTTCACCCGCCATCTTGGCCATGGTGTATTCAATTATGGACAACGGATTGTTGTCGATGGCCACCGTGGATGGATAGTACGCAATCAGCGCCTGCGAGCTGTTCTTGCTGAGAACGCGACAGCAGTCGTAAAAGCCCTTAACGTATATCTCGATAAATTCATCAAGCAAGCTCGAAACAAAAAACCCGTCCTTCTGCCTGAAGATCGAAGTCGTGGCGAAGTAGTACAGGTGGCTGACTTCCGTTTCGAGAACTTTGAGCTGACTGTCTGCATCCTGACGGACATCATACTGGATGACGCGACACGCATCGTGGGCGGTATGGCCGCAGATCTCCTCGGCGAGCTTTTCAGCGTCTTTGCGGCCGGTAGCGTAGGTCACGATGACCTTACCGCCTCCCGCAGCGACTACTTTTGCAGTCAGCGCACCGAGCCCACGCGACCCGCCAACGATGAGCGCCGTACTGCCGGCGAATTCGCCTGGTGCCACGACTTTCGATACCTCGTCGAACGAGGCTTGGCCAATCGGCGGCCAGCGCAGAAACGCCTGTACGGATCCACGCATTCCGGCACCGGAAACGTTCATTCGGATCATCCGGAACCGTTCATCCGTTTCGCTGACGCTGAAGCCGACCGCGTCTTTGTGGTTCGAATCTTCCACCAAATCTATCGCAAACGCGGCGAATAGCGAGTACATGCCCGGGCAGACCATGCCCGTCAGCGTTGACAGGATCGCAATCGCGGCGACGCGCCGGGCGCCAATCGCCGAGTCTGCATGAGGAAATTGCCCTTCAATTCGTGTGAGGGCACGATTGACATCCATCCAGCCAGACTGTGCTGCTGCTTCCTTAAGGTCAATGAGAATTGCCGGCTCGCGTTCTACTACTCTTTCCAACACGCCCGGGAAGGCGATCTCGCAGGTCTGCTTCGATGTTCCAAAGCTAAGAGTCAGAATAGTTGTCGTAAGGCCGCCTACAACAAGTTCCACCTTGATCGACTTTTCATCCCGATGGCGAAGGTTCAACATTACCGTACTGGCGACGTAAATGAATTTGATGAACTGGACCTTTACACCCCTTACTTCTCCCGTCACCACGCCGTTTTCAGCAAGTTTGTCCAACGCCCAGAGAACGGCGTGGATTCCATGCACCACCGGGGCTCCTGCCTGCGTCCTGCGCGCGGCGAGTGGATCCATATGTATTGGATTGAAATCGCCGGACAGACGGGCGAAGAAAATCTGGTCGTCTTGATTGAACGCTCTGGACGCCAGCGTTACGCCGGACATGCGGGTTACCGCAGCATCACGCTTGTCTTGGCGACAATCGCGCCTACGTCTTCGAACGATTCTATGTCTGCCACCCCGAATTTCACACCGAGTTCAATTTCCACCGCAGCAAT
>Ga0099828_10002929_pt1 | contig 11876 bp, 8 predicted proteins | sample CZO8metaG_2_FD_79338 | JGI IMG/M metagenome (GOLD analysis project Ga0099828, IMG submission 79338) | Vadose zone soil microbial communities from the Eel River Critical Zone Observatory, Northern California, USA - CZOApr15con2H1.8 metaG | ecosystem: Environmental > Terrestrial > Soil > Vadose...
CAGCAATACCCCGATGTTGTCTCCCGCCTGACCCTCGTCCAGGAGCTTCTTGAACATCTCCACCCCCGTCACCACCTTCTTCTGCGTGGCGGCCAGGCCCACGATCTCGATCTCCTACCCGACCTTCACCTTCCCCCGCTCCACCCGCCCCGTGGCCACCGTCCCTCGCCCCGAGATCGTGAAGATGTCCTCGATCGGCATCAGGAACGGCTTGTCCACCTCCCGCGCCGGCAGCGGAATGTACTTGTCCACCGCCTCCATCAGCTCCAGGATCGGCTTGGCCGAGTCGTCCTTCCCCGTCCCCTCCAAAGCCTTCGTCGCCGATCCCCGGATCACCGGCACGTCGTCCCCCGGAAACTTGTACGTCTTCAATAGCTCCCGCACCTCCAGCTCCACCAGGTCCAGAAGCTCCGGGTCGTCCACCATGTCCACCTTGTTCAGGAAGACCACGATCGACGGAACCCCCACCTGCCGCGCCAGAAGGATGTGCTCCCGCGTCTGCGGCATCGGCCCGTCCGCCGCCGACACCACCAGGATCGACCCGTCCATCTGCGCCGCCCCCGTGATCATGTTCTTGATGTAGTCCGCGTGACCCGGGCAGTCCACGTGCGCGTAGTGACGGTTCGCCGTCTCGTACTCCACGTGCGACGCGTTGATCGTCACCCCACGCTCCCGCTCCTCCGGCGCGTTGTCGATCTGGTCGTACGCCTTGAACTGAACCTTCGGGTTCGTCGCGGCCAGAACCTTCGTGATCGCCGCCGTCAGCGACGTCTTCCCGTGGTCCACGTGCCCGATCGTCCCGATGTTCACGTGCGGCTTGTTGCGGTCGAACTTCTCCTTGGCCATGTTGTCTTAGCTCCTGTACGGTCTGCCGATTACCTCTCTACCTTGCCCATTACCTTGGCGACGACCTCTTCGCTGACGTTGCGGGGCGCCTCCGCGTACTTCTCGAAGTGCATCGTGTAGGTGGCGCGCCCCTGCGTGCGCGAGCGGAGGTCGGTCGAGTACCCGAACATGTTCGACAGCGGCACCATCGCCGTGATGATCTGCGTCCCCCCCCGCGAGATCTGGCCCTCGAGGTGCCCGCGCCGGCTGGAAAGGTCGCCCGTCACCGCCCCCGTGTAATCGTCGGGGGTGACGACCTCGACCTTCATGATCGGCTCCAGCAGCACCGGGCTCGCCTTCTTGGCCGCGTCCTGGAACGCCTGCGAGCCCGCGAGCTTGAACGCCATCTCCGAGGAGTCGACCTCGTGGTAGCTGCCGTCGTAGAGCTTCACCCTCACGTCCACCACCGGGTAGCCGGCGAGGATGCCGCGCTCGAGCGCTTCCTTGATGCCCTCCTGGACGGGCTTGATGTACTCCTTGGGGATCGATCCGCCCGTGATCTCGTTCTCGAAGACGAAGCCTTCGCCGGGCGCGGGCTCCAGCTCGATTTTGGCGTGGCCGTATTGGCCGCGCCCGCCCGTCTGCTTGATCCACCGTCCCTCGCCCTTGGACGGCTTGCGGATCGTCTCCTTGTAGGCCACCTGCGGCTTGCCCACGTTGGCCTCGACGCCGAACTCCCGCTTGAGGCGGTCGACGATGATCTCCAGGTGCAGCTCGCCCATGCCGGAGATCTTCGTCTGGCCGGTGTCCTTGTCCGTCTCCACCCGGAACGTGGGGTCTTCGGACATGAGCTTGGCCAGGCCGGTGCCGAGCTTCTCCTGGTCGGCCTTGGTCTTGGGCTCCACCGCCAGGGCGATGACCGGGGCCGGGAAGTTGATCGACTCCAGCACCACCGGCTTGCCGGGATCGCTGATGGTGTCGCCGGTCGTGACGTTGCGCAGGCCCACCGCGGCCGCGATGTCGCCGGCGTAGACCTCCTTGATCTCCTCGCGCTTGTTGGCGTGCATCTTCAGGAGCCGGCCGATGCGCTCCTTAGTCCCCCGGCTGGAGTTGAGGACCGTATCGCCGCTCTTGAGGTTTCCGGAGTAGACCCGGAAGAACGCGAGCTGCCCCACGAAGGGGTCGGTCATGATCTTGAAGACGAGGGCGGCGAAGGGCGCGTCGTCCCGGGGCTCCCGGGTCACGAGCTCGCCCGTCGCGGGGTCGTTGGCCACGGTAGGAGGCACGTCCAGCGGAGAAGGCAGGTAGTCGACCACGGCGTCGAGCAGCGGCTGCACACCCTTGTTCTTGAAGGCGGAGCCGCAGAGCACCGGGAAGAGCTTCATGGCGATGGTGCCCTTGCGGATCGCCGCCTTGATCTCGGGCACGGTCGGCGCCTCGCCGCCCACGAACTTGTGGTACAGCGTGTCGTCACCCGCCGCTTCGGCCGCCTCGGCCACCTTCTCGATCATCAGCTCCCGGTAGTGCTGGGCCTCGTCCCTCAGGTCCGCCGGGATCTCCTCCACCTCGTACTTCGCGCCCAGCGTCTCGTCCAGGTAGCGGTAGGCCTTCATCTCCACCAGGTCGATGACGCCCTGGTGCTGGTCTTCGGTCCCCAACGGGAGCTGGATGGCCACCGCGTTCTTGGCGGAGAGCCGGTCGTGCATCGTCTGGATCGAATGGAGGAAGTCCGCGCCGACGCGGTCCATCTTGTTGATGAAGGCGATGCGCGGGACCTTGTACTTGTCGGCCTGCCGCCAGACGGTCTCCGACTGCGGCTGCACGCCCGCCACCGCGTCGAACAGGGCCACCGCCCCGTCGAGGACGCGCAGCGAGCGCTCCACCTCGGCGGTGAAGTCCACGTGGCCGGGGGTGTCGATGATGTTGATGCGGTGCTCGCGCCAGAAGCAGGTGGTGGCCGCGGACGTGATCGTGATCCCCCGCTCCTGCTCCTGCTCCATCCAGTCCATGACGGCCGTGCCCTCGTGGACCTCGCCGATCTTGTAGCTCACGCCGGTGTAATAGAGGATGCGCTCGGTGGCGGTGGTCTTGCCGGCGTCGATGTGAGCGGCGATCCCGATGTTGCGGGTCCGCTCGATTGGGGTCTGCCTGGGCACGTTCGTTACCTTTTAACGCGGAGGACGCGGAGGAGGCCGGAATAGTTCGAGGACGCGGAGGACATCATGGGATGCCACCTCACGCCTAGCCGATCCTGACCCACCCTCTTCACCTCTGCGTCCTCTCCGTTCGTTCTCCGCGTCCTCTGCGTTGAAAAGCCTTTCGTCTACCAGCGGTAATGGGCGAAGGCCTTGTTGGCCTCCGCCATCTTGTGGGTGTCTTCCTTCTTCTTGACGGCCCCCCCGCGCATGTTGGCGGCGTCGAGCAGCTCCATGGCCAGCTTCTGGGTCATCGTGCGCTCCGGACGCCGGCGGGCGAAGCCGATGATCCAGCGCAGGGCGAGCGACGTGCGGCGCGCGGGGTTGACCTCGACCGGCACCTGATAGTTCGACCCGCCGACGCGCCGGCTCTTCACCTCGAGCGACGGCTTCACGTTGTCCACCGCGCGCTTGAAGACCTTGAGCGGGTCCTCCTGCGTCTTGGCCTGGACCACGTTGAACGCCTCGTACATGATCTGCTGGGAGACGGCCCGCTTCCCCCCGTAGGTCATCGAGTTGATGAACTTGGTCACCAGCGCGCTGTTGTAGAGGGGATCCGGCAGGACCTCTCTCTTCGGCACCGTGCCACGACGTGGCATCCTGACTCCTTCTTCTTAGCGTCTTCTCATCAATGCTGGGGGGTGCTGCGTCGCACCCCCCAGACCCCCCGCGCGCTGCGCGGGAATGAATCCCGCTTCGCGCGCTGCTCGTGCCCTGCTCCCTCGTAAAAACAAACAGACGGCGCGGGGATCGCCCGGCCTTACGCGGCCGGATCCCGATCGCGTCGTCTGAGGCTCAACGACCGCCCCGCCTCGAGGATCCGGGCCCCCCGGCTCACGTCTCCTTCGGTGGGCCTGATCTCCCCGACCGTGTCTTGTCGGCCTGACTCCCGGCCGACGTTCTAGTGAGAAGACCTCCTACGATCGACGATGCGACCTACGCCTTGGGGCGCTTCGCCCCATACTTGCTACGGCTCCGCTTCCGGCCCTGCACGCCCACCGCGTCCAGCGTCCCGCGCACGATGTGATAGCGCACGCCGGGCAGGTCCTTCACCCGTCCCCCGCGGATGAGCACGATCGAGTGCTCCTGCAGGTTGTGTCCGACCCCCGGGATGTAGGCCGTCACCTCGACGCCGTTCGTCAGCCGCACGCGGGCCACCTTGCGGAGGGCCGAGTTCGGCTTCTTGGGCGTCGACGTGAACACCCGCACGCACACGCCCCGCTTCTGGGGCGATCCTTGAAGAGCCGGGCTGTCGGTCTTCGACTTGAGCTTTTCCCGACCGACCCGGACGAGCTGGCTGACCGTGGGCGTTTGAACCTCCGACGCTCGCAGGCGATCCTTCCGGGTGACCCGCAAGCAGGGCAACCTTACGAGTTTACTCGGGTTTCCGTCCCTGTCAAGGGGTGCCGGATGCAGCAGGTTGCGCTCAGCTGGCTCGTCCATCGCCTCACCCGCTCGCCGTTCCTCCTCGGCCTGGTCGGCTTCGCCGGCCAGCTCCCCAGCTTGCTCCTGGCGCCGCTGGCCGGCGTATGGGCGGACCGCGCCGCCGCGGGATTGACCGCAGCGGGAGTAGACTCGCGCCCATGGCCCCCCCGCTGCCGGACGAGATGACCGTCGTCGAGATCCCCCGCCCGGGGCTACCCGACGTGCTGCGGCCGGCGCGGCGGCCCGTGCCCCGGCCGCGGGCGGGCGAAGCGCTGATTCGGGTGGCCGCGGCCGGCGTCAACTACCCGGACCTGCTGCAGCGGCAGGGGCGACACCCGCCGCCGCCCGGCGCGTCCGACATTCCGGGCCTGGAGGTCGCGGGTGAGGTGGTCGCCGTCGGGGAACACACTCCCGCGGCCTGCGTCGCCGAGCGCGTCTGCGCGCTCGTCGCGGGCGGCGGCTACGCGGAATACTGCCTCGCCCCGGCCCCGCAATGCCTTCCGGTGCCGAAGGGCCTCGACGACGTCGCGGCGGCCGCGATACCCGAGGCGTTCTTCACCGTGTGGGCCAACGTGTTCGACCGCGGGCGGCTGAGGTCGGGCGAGACGCTCCTCGTGCACGGAGGCTCGGGCGGGATCGGGACGACCGCGATCCAGCTCGGACGCGCCTTCGGCGCACGCGTGTTCGCGACCGCGGGCTCTTCCGAGAAGTGCGCGGTGTGCGAGAGCCTCGGGGCGGAGAAGGCCATCGACCACCGTCGAGAGGATTTCGTCGCCGTCGTCCGCGAGCTGACCGGCGGCCGCGGCGTGGACGTCATCCTCGACATCCTCGGCGGGGAGGAGCTTCCCCGCAACGTCGAGTGCCTCGCCGTCGAGGGCCGCCTCATCCAGATCGCCTTCTTGAAGGGCGCGAAGGCGGAGGTCGACCTGACCCCGATCCTGCAGCGCCGGCTGACGATCACCGGCTCGATGCTGCGGCCGCGCTCGGTCGAGGAGAAGGCCGCCATCGCCTGGGCGCTCAAGGGCTCCGTATGGCCGATGCTCGAGCACGGCACCGTGCGGCCGCTCGTCCACAAGACCTTCCCCCTCGCGCAGGCGGCCGAGGCCCACCGGCTCATGGAGTCGCGCGGGCACGTGGGCAAGATCGTGCTCACGGTTTGACGCCCTCGGCTGCAGGTGCGCGCCGGCCGCCCTTTCAGTGGATCGTGCTGGGCCTCGGGGCGGGCCTCGCCCTTCTCTTCGCCGCCGCGTTCGTGCTCGTCGCCCGCCACGGCGGCCGGGAAGGCCGCCTCGGGTGGCGCCCAGCCCCTGCCCCGGACGGCGGCGTGCTCGTCGCTGCGGTCGACCTCGAGGGACGGGCGGCGGGCGCGCTCGCCCCCGGCGACCGGGTGGTGGCCGTCGATGGCGACCCCCGCGTGAGCTGGGCCTCCTTCGGCTGGCTGATCGAACCGCTGACGCCCGGGCGCGATCTCGCGCTGGGCGTGGCCCGCGACGGCCGCGAGCTCGAGGTGCGCCTGCCCGTCATCGCGTGGACGCGGCCCGGCTGGGAATGGACGGCTATCGTCCGCGCGGTGGTGGCCCTCCTCTTGTGCACGACCGGCCTGATCGTCGGCCTTCTGCGCCCCGAGCAGCGCGCGGCCCGGCTCTATTCGCTGGCGGTGCTCCTGTCGGCGCCGATCTTCTTCGCCAATCCGCTGCTGCTCGACATGCTCCGGAGCGGCCTGCTCGGCCGCGGCGAAGCGCTCGTCGTGTGGCTGTGCCGCGTCCACTCCCCTCTCCATGGAGCGGTCGGCTTCCACTTCGCGCAGGAGTTCCCGCGGGGCGGCAATCGCGGCCGAGGGTGGAGGAGCGCGAGGGTCCTCTTCTACCTCTGGGCGGCGGTCGTGTGCGTGCTCTACAACGTCGAGTACTACTTCATGATCTTCCGGCCCGACCGCGCGGTCGCCTTCACCTGGCAGCATCCTCTTCCATGGCGCGGCCTCGTCGCCCTCGACGCGCTCTTCGGACCCGTGATCTTCGCCGCCATCCCCGCCGCCATCGTGCTCAATGCCCGCGAGCGGACGAGCCCCGGCGAGCTTCGCCGGATGCGCTGGGCGTTCTTCGGCGCCCTCGTCGCCTTCGTCCCGGTGACGGCGCTCTTCACGCTCCGCTTCGTCCAGGAGGTGCCGTTGTCGGGGACGCGGCTGATTTCCCCGGAGACGGAGAGCGTCCTCGACAACCTCGCGTTCCTGTTCCTGGCCGTGGCCCCCATCACGCTGGCCTACGCGGTCGTCAAGCACCGCATCTTCGGCATCCGCATCGTGATCCGCCGCGGCGTGCGCTATCTGCTCGCGCGCAACGTCCTGCGGGCGGTGCTCCTGCTGCCCCTGGCGCTGCTGGCCGCCAGCGTGCTCCTGAACCCCGAGCGCACCGTGGCCCAGATCCTCTTCCAGCACCCGTTCCATCTCGTCCTGATCGCCGCCGCCGCCTTCAGCCTTCGCTTCCGTGGCTCGCTCGCCCGCGGGATCGACCGCCGCTTCTTCCGCGAGGCCTACGACGAGGAGCAGGTCCTGCTCTCCCTCGTCGACGACATCCGGGCCCGCGACAGCCTCACCGATCTCTCGCGGCTGGTGAGCGACCGCCTCGGGGCGACCCTCCACCCCGAAAGGCTCTACCTCGTCTACCGCAGCCTCGAGGGACGCGACTTCTCCCTCGAGTACTCGAGCGGCGGCGGCTCATCCGGCCTGCGGATCCCGGAGGATGCCGCCCTCGTCCGCGTGATGGAGGCGCGCGCGGCGGCCCTGGAGCCGGGCGCCGAGGACGCGGCCCTTCCCGCCGACGAGCGCGAATGGCTCTCCCGCCTCGCCGTCCGCCTCGTGGTGCCCATGCTCACCGCCGAGGGGCGGCTCATGGGAATGATCTTGCTCGGGGAAAAGAAGTCCGAGGTCCCCTATGGACTGGAGGACCGCCGCCTGCTGCAGGCGGTGGCGGCCCAGATCGCGATCCTCTACGAGAACACCGCGCTGAGGCGGCGCGTGGCGCGCGAGGAGCAATCGCGGCGCGAGGTGCTGTCGCGTCTGGCGCGCGACGAGGTCAACGTCGTCAAGGAATGCCCGCAGTGCGGGACCTGCTGCGACGCGGTGGTGGAGACGTGCCCGGCCGACGGCTCGCCGCTGGTGCTGACGATCCCGGTGGACCGAACGGTCGACGACAAGTACCGGCTCGAGCGGGTGCTCGGCACGGGGGGGATGGGCGCCGTCTACGAGGCCACCGACCTGCGCCTCGGCCGCTGCGTGGCCCTGAAGATCCTGCTCGCCCGCAACTTCGGCAACCCCGGCGCCCTGCGACGCTTCGAGCGCGAAGCGCAGGCCGCGGCTCGGCTGCGCCACCCCCACATCGTCACCGTCCACGACTACGGCGCCCTGGGCACGGAGGGCGCCTACCTGGTCATGGAGTTGCTGAAGGGGACCACGCTGCGCTCCGAGCTCGACCGCGTGGGGAGCCTGCACCCGCCGATGGCCGCGGAGTGGTTCGACCAGATCCTCGACGGGGTGGGGGCGGCGCACGCGGCCGGCGTCATCCACCGCGACCTCAAGCCGGACAACGTCATCGTCACCCGCGACCCGCAGGGCCACGACGTGCTCAAGATCCTCGATTTCGGCCTCGCCAAGCTGAGCTTCGGCGAGCCGCCGGACCCCCAGAGCCTCACGGTGCCGGGCACGGTCCTCGGCACCCTCCGCTACATGTCCCCCGAGCAGCTCTCGGGCGAGCCCACCGACGAGCGCAGCGACGTCTTCTCGATCGGGGTGCTGGTGGCCGAAGCCCTCCTCGGCCGGCATCCCTTCCAGGCCCGCACGACGGCGGCGATGGTCACCGGCATCCTCCAGGATCCGTTCCACGTCGAGGGGGATGCCGCGGAGCGGAGGGAGCTGGACCGCGTCCTCCAGCTCTGCCTGGCCAAGGACCGTGAGGACCGTTATCCGAGCGTGGTCGACGTCCGCCGCGAGCTGATCCCCGCCATCCGGGCCTGCCCGCCGTTCCCGAGCACGCCGCGCACGTCCTGGGACCACGACACGATCGAGGACGACGCCTCCACCCGGCGCACGGAGGGCTGAGCGCTAGCCCTCGCGGCGGTCCAGCTCGCTCTGGCTGAGGCTCGCGAGGGCGCTGTAGATCTGCCGCGACACCTCGGCCACCGCCGCGCTGCTTCCGACGCCGGCGGCGGATTGGGTGAGGATCACCGCCGCGTACGGCCGCCGCTTGCCGATGTAGACGATGCCCGCGTCGTGGTGGACGGTGGAGATGTTGCCCGTCTTGTGGGCCACCTGGGCGCCGCCCGGCAACCCGGCGGGGATCCCGCTCTTGTGCCGCTGGTCGAGGAGGATCTCGAGCAGCTCCGCGGTGGTCTCCGGGGAATAGACCCGGCCGTCGGAGATGAGCCGCAGCAGCTTCAGCAGGCCGTCGGCCGTGACCATGTTGTTCTTGCCCGCGGCGAAGGCCTTCTCGTCGTCGACGCCCCTCAGCACCTCGATCCCCGGCACCTGAAGCTCGTCGAGAGCCTCCTGGATCACGCCGATCGTCACCACGTCGATGAGGAGGTTGGTGGCCAGGTTGCTGGAGGTGGTGATCATCTGGTAGGCGAGGTCCTTGACGCTCATCGTCTTCCCCAGCTGGGCCGCGACGTCGGGCGAGGCGGGGCGGTCGAGGTCGAGGGAGAACGTTTCGTCTTCGATCAGGCTCGTGAAACGGTTGCGCACGTGGACGGGGGCGGCGAGCTCCAGCTCCTTCCGGAAGACCTGGCGGAAGACGCCCACCAATACCGCCAGCTTCATGGTGGATGCGGCGTGGAAGAACGCCTCGCCGTTGTAGGACCACTGCATGCGGGTCTCGGAGTCGTAGAGGGCGATGCCTAGCCGCTCGAGCGTGTGCTTCCGCTTGACGGCCTGGATGCTGAGGTAGAGGGAGTTCTCCGAGCGCGCGAGCGAGGCCTCGGGCGAGGCCGCGCTCGAGGCCGGCCGCGCGCGGCGGGCGGCCCGGGAGCGGGCGGCGCGCGCGCGCAAGCCTAGCGCCTCCCGCCGGGCCCGCGCAGGACGCGGCCCGGCCGCTCGCTCGTGAGGTGGCCGCCGTCCACGACCAGGCGCCCGTTCACCGCCACGTACGGGATCCCCTCGCTGTAGTGGAAGGGATCGGCGAACGTGGAGCGGTCCTTCACCGTCGCGGGATCGAAGACCACGAGGTCGGCCATCATCCCCGGGCGCACGATCCCGCGGTCCGCAAGCCCCATGCGCGAGGCGGGCAGCGACGTCATCTTGCGCACGGCCTCCTCGAGCGGAAGCAGCCTCTCCTCGCGCACGTACTTGCCGAGGATGCGGGAGGCCGAGCCCCACGCCCGCGGGTGGGATTTCTCCTGCGCGTAGATGCCGTCCGTGGCGCGCGCCCCGGAGTCGGTGCCGAGGCTCACCAGCGGGTGCTTCAGCGCGGTGCGGACGTCGTCCTCGCTCATGCTGAAGGTGATCTTGCCGGTGTTGGCCTTGTCGGCGATGACGAGGTCCACCATGACGTCGAGCGGGTCCTTGCCTTCGGCGCGGCCGATCTCCTCCAGCGTCTGGCCTTCGTACCTCTTGAGCGCCGGGTCCAGCACGCTGACGATCATGATGCGGGAGGCGCCGCCGTCGGGCCAGTCCGGGTTCTCCTCCCGGAAGCTCTTCTTCGCCTTCTCGCGCGTGGCGGGGTCCCGCAGCCGCGCCAGCATCCGCTCGTGGCCCCCTTCGCGCACCCACACCGGCAGGCTGGCGTCGAGCGAGTTGGAGCTGGCCGGGTACGGATACATGTCGGCCGAGACGTCCAGTCCCGCCTCTCGCGCCTGCTCGATCCGCTGCAGCACGCGCGGCATGCGGCCCCAGTTCTTCCGGCCCGCCGTCTTCAGGTGATAGATCTGCGCCGGCAGCTTCGCCTCCCGCGCGATGCGGAACACCTCGTCCAGGCTGGAGTCGATCTCGTCTTCCTCCGAGCGCTGGTGCGTGATGTAGCTGCCGCCGTAGCGGGCGGCCACCCTCGCGAGCGCGATGATCTCCTCGGTGGACGCGAAGCGGTCGGGCACGTAGATCAGCGAGGAGGACAGCCCGAAGGCGCCCTGCTCCATCGCCTGGGCCACGGCCGCCTCCATCGCCTTCAGCTCCTCGGCGCTCGCCGGCCGGTCGTCCTTGCCGATGACGAGGTCGCGGACCCCGCCCGCGCCCACGAACGTGCCGAGGTTGATCGCCGGCCGCGCGCGCTCGAAGGCGCGGAAGTAGCCGTCGAGGGTGGTCCAGTCCGGCGTCACGCCGTAATGGGTCCAGACGTCGAGGTCGGCGGCGATCATCCGCGCGTTGACGGGGGCGATGGAGCTGCCTTCGCCGGTCAGCTCGGTGGTGATGCCCTGGGTGATCTTGCTCGCGGCGCGGGGATCGACGAGGACGTTGTATTCCGACTGGCCCAGCATGTCGATGAAGCCGGGCGCGACGACCAGTCCCTCGGCCTCGACGCGCCGGAGCGCGGGGACGCCCGCGAGGTCGCCCACCGCGCCAATGCGGTCCCCCACCACGCACACGTCGGCGCGGAGCCAGGGAGCGCCGGTGCCGTCCACCACGCGGCCTCCGGCGAACAGCAGGTCACAGGAGGCCGGAAGCGCGGAAGCGGCGAGAAGGGCCAGAAAACTCATCATCATGTGAAACGAATCTCCGGGGACGAGGAAATTATAGTCTGCAGGCGTATCCTGCCAGCGCATGCATCCAGGAAGGACGGCGGGATGGACCCGGATCGCGCTGGTCGCGGCCGTCGCCCTCGCTTATTTCGCGGCCGCCCGATTCGGCCTGGGGTTCGCCGTCGTGGCGGAGCAGGTTACGGTCGTATGGCCTTCGTCCGGCATCGCGCTGGCCGCCCTCCTCGTCCTCGGCTTCCAGGCCTGGCCGGGCGTGTGGCTCGGCGCCCTGGCCGCGAACGCCCTCGCCCATGAGGGCCTCGGCACGGCCCTCGCGATCGCCGTCGGCAACACGATGGAAGCGGTGGCGGGGGCCTGGCTCCTCCGGCGGGTGCGCTTCCACGAGGGCCTCGGCTGCCCGAGCGCGTCCAGGAAGGCCTCGGCATCGGTCTCACGCTCGTGCGGCGCTTGGCGGAACTCCACGGCGGAACTGTCCACGCCGATAGCGCGGGTCCCGACCAGGGCAGCGAGTTCGTGGTACGGCTCCCGCTGCGAGAGGGCGATGGGGCGACGGGGCGACGGGGGGAATCCGAATGTCGGGTCGCCCCGTCGCCCCATCGCCCTCTCGCCCCGTCCTCGGCCCGGCGGGTGCTGGTAGTAGACGATAATCCGGATGCGGCGGCAACACTGGCCGAGCTGCTGGTTCTCTGGGGACACGAGGTGCACGTGGTCCACGACGGCCGCCTGGCGCTCGAAGAAGCGCGCCAGTTTCAC
>Ga0099828_10002930_pt1 | contig 11875 bp, 13 predicted proteins | sample CZO8metaG_2_FD_79338 | JGI IMG/M metagenome (GOLD analysis project Ga0099828, IMG submission 79338) | Vadose zone soil microbial communities from the Eel River Critical Zone Observatory, Northern California, USA - CZOApr15con2H1.8 metaG | ecosystem: Environmental > Terrestrial > Soil > Vadose...
ACACGGATGACTGCGGGCCGCACGGTCGCGTATTCGCGTGCCAGTTTCACAATGTGAGCCGCCGCGATTCCGGTCCACTTCTCGACTCGTTGCGGCGGGTACTCCTGTACTTTTTCGCGGAGTTGCTCGAACCCAACCGTGCCGCGCGCTACGTAATCGGCGTCGTAGAGCCGTTCGTTAATGATGACGTGCATCATCCCCAGCGCAAGTGCCGCGTCGGTGCCCGGATTGATCGGCAAATACCAGTCTGCGCAGGCTGCTGTACGTGTGCGGTAAGGATCAATTACGACCAGCTTGGCGCCCTGGCGGCGAGCCTCTTCGATGAAAGGCCACAAATGGACATTATTGCCATGGATGTTCGCAGCCCAGGCGATGATGTAGCGCGAATGGCGGAACTGCTCCGGCTCGGTCCCCAGCTTCACTCCAATCACGGACTTCAAACCCGTTTCTCCCGCGACCGAGCAGATGTTACGAGCCAGTTGCGAAGCCCCGAGCCGGTGAAAGAAGCGGCGATCCATGGAGGCGCCGTTCAGCGCGCCCAGCGTGCCGCCATAGGAATACGGGAGAATCGCTTCGGAGCCGAAGTCCGTGATGATTTTGTTGAAACGATCGCTGATCTCGTCGAGGGCTTGGTCCCAAGTGATGCGCTGCCATGCTTGTGTGGGGACGGGGCTCTGCCCCGTCCGGGCGGAGCGAAGCTCCGCTGGTTCACAGGAAGGTCCCTTTGGCTTCACCCGCCTCATCGGATATAGCACTCTGTCGGGCGAATACACCCGGTCGAGATATTTGGCGACTTTCGCGCACAGAAACCCGCGCGTCACCGGATGCGCCGGATCGCCCTGAATCCTGACCGCGCGCCCGTCTTCCACTGTGATCAGAACGCCGCACGCGTCGGGACAATCATGCGGACAAGCGGCATGGACGACCTTCTTCATGACTCTGCAATTATACGGTCACTTCGCTCTGGAGAGATCAAAACACGGGGAACAACACGACTTCGTGCTGAGAAGGAATTCCACAGGGAAGGGTTTTGTTAATTTGGGTGCCACTCGACCAGCCACCCCAAGAGCCCCAGCATGACAAACCCCAGCCCGTTGAGCAGGCCGTGTGTGCTGGCCATGCACGGAATCAGTAGCCAGTCTTTCCCCTGAAATATCCCCAAACGGACTGCCCGAGAAACAGACTGAGCAGCAAACAAAAAGCCGTGCACGCGGCACGGCTTTCCCTGACGACTGACGACCGAAGTGAGCCCTTGACTTCGCTCGGAGCCTGCCCTGAGCGCGGTCATTTAATCTCCAGCACTTCTTTCTCTTTGGCCTTGCTCATGTCTTCCATTTTCTTGATTTCGTCGTCGGTGAGCTTCTGGATTTCTTCCATGGCCCGCTTCTCGTCGTCTTCGGTGATTTTCTTGTCCTTCATCGCCTTCTTGATGGCGTCGTTGCCGTCGCGGCGGATGTTGCGTACCGCGGTCCGGTGTTCCTCGAGCACGCGATGCAGGTGCTTGACCATATCCTTGCGGCGCTCTTCGGTGAGCGGCGGCACGGGCACACGGATGATCTTGCCGTCGTTCATGGGGTTCAGGCCGAGGTCTGCGGTGCGGATGGCCTTCTCGATCGCCGTCAGCGACGTGGGATCAAACGGCTGCACCGTAATGAGCTGCGCTTCCGGGGCGTGCACCTGGGCGATCTGGTTGAGCGGCATCTGCGCGTCGTAGTACTCAACATTAACGTTGTCCAGCATGTGCACCGACGCGCGCCCGGTGCGGGTGGCGGCCATGGCCTTGCGGAAATCTTCCACAGCCTTGTCCATCCGCGTCTTCAATTGAATGTAGATGTCTTTAAGGCCAGGCATTGCGGCCATCGTAGCTTGAGCCATGGTCAGCTCCGAGAAAAATAGTGATCAAAACGCTGAATTATAAACCCTTGAACGCAAAAGCAAGCCACGGATCGGGAGTGAGTAGTGTGCTAATTTCATGAACCACAAAGGACACGAAGTTACACGAAGGACGAATCCCTAGTAGTTTCCTTCGTGCTCCTTGGTGCCCTTCGTGGTTAATTTGGGACAACCGGGTAGTGATGCAGTTTGAGTCTTCAACATTCAAACTCCAAAGTCTCCACATTAAGCCGTAACGAGGCCCGATGATTTTAGAAACGGACTTCGAAGCAATTATGCGGAGATCCGTGAGAATCCGTGGCCAAGTCTCTACGCGCTCACCAGCGAGCCAATCTTCTCCCCGGTGACCACTTTGCGGATATTTCCGCGCTGGTTCAGATTGAAAATGATGATGGGAAGGTTATTGTCTTTGCATAGGGAAATGGCGGTCGAGTCCATTACCTTGAGACCCTTCTTAAGCACGTCCATGTAGCTGATCTCGGTGAACTTTTTGGCGTCTTTGACCAGCATGGGATCCGCGTCGTAGATGCCGTCCACCTTTGTGGCTTTCAGGATGGCATCAGCTTTGATCTCCATGGCGCGCAGGGATGCGGCCGTATCGGTCGAGAAGTACGGGTTCCCCGTACCTCCGGCGAAGATCACAATGCGGTCTTTTTCTAGATGGCGAATGGCGCGGCGGCGGATGAAAGGCTCAGCCACCTGATTCATCTCGATCGCCGACTGCACGCGCGTGTAGACACCCTGTTTTTCCAGCGCGTCCTGCAGGGCGAGCGCGTTGATCACAGTTGCCAGCATGCCCATGTGATCGGCGGAAACGCGGTCCATCTCGCGCTCGGCCACGCCCCGGAAAAAGTTCCCCCCGCCCACCACGATGGCGATCTGCACACCCAGGGTTCTGACGTCGGCCAGCTCCGCAGCGATTTCGTGAATGCGTAAGGGATCCACGCCGAAACCCTGGGCCGCGGCCAGAGCTTCGCCGGACAGCTTGAGCAGGATGCGCTTGAATACGGGAGTGGTCATGAATTAGTCGTCACTGTTTCGTAGCGCCGGCGTCCCGCCGGCTGTCGCGAGGGCATCTTGCCCTCGCAAGCATTAAAAAGGGCGCCACAGGCGCCCCTTAATTTACTCCAATTTCTGCTCAGGTTTCGTGATCGCGATCGTTTCTCCCGCCTCGCCCACTTTGAACCTAGCGAAGCGGCGCACCGCGATGTTCTCACCCAGCTTGCCGATCTTGGAGGCGATGAGTTGCGAGACGGAGATGGTCTGGTCCTTGATGAAAGGCTGTTCGTACAGGCACACCTCCTCGTAGAACTTGCTCATCTTGCCTTCCACGATCTTTTCCACCACCTGCGGAGGCTTGCCGGTCGCAGCCGCCTGTGCACGATAGATGTCCTTCTCGCGCTCGTAGGCCTCAGGCGTAACGTCCTCCTTGCGGACGAACTTCGGGTCGCTGGCCGCGATGTGCATGGCGATGTCGTGCACCAACTCCTTGAAGTCTTCAGTGCGGGCCACAAAATCGCTCTCGCAGTTCACTTCCAGGAGCACGCCGATCTTCCCGCCGGCATGAATGTAGCTGGCCACCGATCCTTCGCTGGTCACCCGTGCCGCCTTCTTGGCCGCCACCGAAACGCCCCGCTTGCGCAGCAGGATCACTGCCTGATCCAGGTCCCCCTTGGCTTCGGTGAGGGCCTGTTTGCACTCCATCATGGGCGCCCCGGTCTTCTCCCGAAGCTCTTTCACTTGCGCAGCAGAAATATTCACGGTAGATGTGCTCATAAAACTAAATCGTTAGTCGTTGGCCCCAACAAGAACCAGCCGAGGATCGCCTGTTTAAGGCACTGTGCGTCGTTCGTATGCGGCAGTCGTCGCGTTTCGCTAACGACCAAGCGCCGACGACCAACCACTGGTCTTACAAACTTTGACCCGCGCCGGACGACGCGCGCGGGTCACATTCCCTCAGGGGCTAAGGCCCGGATCTTGCAAGCTATTTACAGCACCCTTCGACTTCGACCAACGGCTGCTTCAGTACGTCTGTGTTTCGACCTCCGGAACGTCTTCGCCCGCGGTTTCTTTCGCCGCGTCCGGCTGCTTACGCGTTCCGCGGCCGAGCACGTCTTCCATGCTGATGTCCTCGGATCCAGCTTCGGCCGTGCCATCGGAGGCGGAGATCACGGCGGCAGCAGCTTCTCCCGCGGGAGCGCTCTCGGCTGGCGCGCTATACACAGCAGCGGCCAAGTCGGCAGCCTGCTTGTCACTCATCAACTGCGCGCCTTCGACCACTGAATCAGCCACCTTCGAGGCGAACAGGCGGATCGCCCGCAGCGCATCGTCGTTGCCCGGAATCACGTAATCCACTTCGCTGGGGTCGCAGTTCGTATCCACCACCGCGACCACGGGGATGCCTAATTTTCGCGCCTCGCGCACCGCGATCTGTTCTTTATTCGAATCGATGACAAAAATCGCGTCGGGCAGACGGTTCATGTTCTTGATGCCCGCCAGGTTGGCCTGCAGATGCTTGCGCTCGCGCTCCAGTTTGATGACTTCTTTCTTGGGCAGCAGCTCATAGCGGCCATCGGTGGCCATCTCGTCGAGTTCCTTGAGCCGCTTCACGGATTTCTGGACCGTCACCCAGTTGGTGAGCAATCCGCCCAGCCAGCGTTGATTCACGTAGAAGCCCCCGCAACGCTGCGCTTCTTCCGCGATCGCGTCCTGTGCCTGGCGCTTGGTGCCCACGAAGAGCACGATCTTGCCCTGGGCCGCCAGCTCCTGCACGAACTTCGACGCCTCTTTGAACATCTTCAGCGTCTTCTGCAAATCGATGATGTAAATCCCGTTGCGCTCTCCGAAGATGAATTCCTTCATCTTGGGATTCCAGCGCTTGGTCTGATGCCCGAAGTGGACGCCCGCTTCGAGCAGCTCCTTCATGGTGATGGTAGCCAATCAACCTCCTCATTTGATCTGCATCCCTTGCGTGCCTTGCGGCCGCTCCGGATTGCTATTCCCGTCCCCGCACCGCGAGGCACGAGAAGAATTGAACACCTAAAATCAGTCGTCGGTCGTCAGTCTTCAGTCAATCGCTTGTCATTCCGAGCCGCTTGGAGCCGCGCCCAGCGCGGCGAAGGCGAGCGAGGAATCTGCATTTCGAAAACTAGCGCTTGCTGTACTGGAACCGCTTCCGCGCGCCCTTCTGCCCGTACTTTTTGCGTTCCTTGGAGCGAGAGTCGCGGCTGACCATGCCGGCGGCTTTGAGCTGCTTGCGGAACTCCGCATTGAACAGCATGAGCGCGCGAGCGATGCCCAGCTTGACGGCGTCCGCCTGCCCGTTCACGCCGCCGCCGGAAACATTGGCGACCACATTGAACGCGGCCGCCGTCTCGGTCGAGAGCAACGGCTGCCGCGCGCTTGAGCGCTGCGACTCGGTCACAAAATACTGCTCAAAAGGACGCCCGTTCACTTTGAAATCGCCGCTGCCCGGACGCAAATAGACGCGCGCCACCGCCGACTTGCGGCGTCCCGTACCGTAATACTGAATCAGCTCAGCCATTCTTAGCTCTTAAGCACTTAGCAGTTGGCTCAGCCAAACCGCGTGCATGCAAACCTTTCGAAGAATTTACTAAATTTGCCGACGTCATCCCGAACCGGCTTTCGTCGCTGAGGGGGATCGCGTGCAACAAAAAAATCCCAACCTTACGCCCGCACTTCCAGCGCCCGCGCTTCCGGCTTTTGTGCCTGGTGCGGGTGCTTGTCACCGCGATAAATCTTGAGCTTGCTGGCCATGTGCCGGCCCAGCTTGGTTTTTGGCAGCATGCGCACGATGGCGTCTTCCACCACCAGTTCCGGTTTCCGCGCAAAACGCTTGCGGAATTCTTCCGAGCGCAGCCCGCCCGGATACCCCGTGTAATGCTGATACAGCTTTTGATCCGCCTTCATCCCCGTCACCTTCAACTTATCGGCGTTGATGACGATCACATGATCGCCGGTGTCGAGAAACGGCGTGTACTTGGGGTTTTCCTTGCCCATCAGGATACGGGCCACCTGCGACGCCAGCCGGCCCAGGGTCTGCCCCGAGGCATCCACGACGTACCATTTGCGCGCAATTTCCCCCTCTTTGGGGAAATAGGTTGACATTCCAGATCTCCCAGAAAATAAAAACCTAAGAAGACCGCTGAGTACCCACGTTAGCACCGAAGGCGCGGGGCGATCAGGCGGGCAACTGCAGGACTTCCAAAGGTTTAAAGATAACGTAGGCCAGAGCTTATTGTCAACGAAAGCTCGCAGTGGGTAGCACTCAGCACTGCGCGTTTAGCCCTTCCGGGACCGTGCTCAGATCCCAGCAAACTGCCACCAACCCGGCTTGGCCAAATGCTAAGGTGCCAAGTGCTAGATGCGTGGTACTACTCATACGCCAATGCGTCAATCGGATCCTTCTGCGCCGCTTTGTAGGCCGGGTACAGGGCTCCCAAGATGGCGCCGACGATGGCAATCACAGTCGCCCTCAGGATCCAGCCGCCGCTGACCACCACCGGTAACGTCGGCAGTCGCTGCCGCAGGCCCATGCGTGCCACCAGGCTGACTAGAACACCCACGATGATGCCGGCGAATGCCAGCAGTATTGTTTCTCGCAGGATCACGTTCACGATATAAAACCTCGACGCGCCCATCGATTTCAGGATGCCAATCTCACGGGTACGCTCCATTACCGCCGTGTACATGGCCTGGAAGATCACAATGAAACCGATGGTGACTGAGATCCCAATCACCACGTTAATGAACGTCCTCAACCCGGGATAGGTGCTGGGCGTCATCATCGAGAGGTATTCGCGCATGGAACGCACTACGTAGGTCCCCATCCCCGGCACACTCTTGATTTCGTCTACAACTGCGTCGGCATTGCTGGGGTCATCCAGCTTCAAGTAGAACGCGGACGCTTTGCCCTGTGCCCCAACCAGGTCTTGCAGAGTTGTGATAGGAAGGAATTTGCGAGCGCCCTTGCCGTGGGCCACGATGCCCGCTACCTGGAAAGTCTGATTCAGAATTTCGATGCTGTCCCCCACTTTCACATGCTTGGCCTGGGCAAAATAGTCGTCGACCAGCGCATCATACGGCCCCTGAAAACGCCCCCCGTGGATATAGGTAAAGGGACCGCCGAGGGACTCGTAACTCTTCAGGTCAATGCCGTAGATAGCTTCCAGGGTTCCTGATGTTGACACCTGCATGAGCACAGGCGCAACCGAAACAACGTGCGGGAGTTTAGCGACGATGCCGGCCACTTTGATGGGTGCGGGCGCTCCGGTGATGGAAACAATGGCCGAAGAACCCGGTGGCAAGACGATGACATCTGCCCCGATGCCCGCCTGCCGTTGCCGGGAGTCGCTGAGCATTCCCAGGGACAGCCCCACGATGAGAAGTATCAGCGTGACCTCGAGCGCGATGGCAACGATGCTGATCAGGGACCGGATCGGCCGGTGCGCCAGGTTGGCGACAATCATTTTGTTCATCATGGCTTCTGAGTTTTAGCTCCTGCCTACTAGGGTGGCGTCCCGCAGTTTCGCGACATAACTCCCAAGCCAATAATGAGGTGCCGCGCCTTCACCTCAGCGGCTAAAGCCGGGGTTTGGATGGAGGTTCGACGGCACGGCTGAAGCCGTGCCCTTTCACAACCGTCCCGACTTATGCAATAAACTTGCGGGCACAACGCTAGCATTCAGCAGTCAGGGCCCAGCCAAAGAAAAAGCACCAGTTTCCTGGCCGAATGCTAAGTGCTAATTGCTGATCCTACCGGCTGTCCCCACCCTGCGACCCGCGCGTCTGGCTGGCTTGCGGCTGCCCCAGATGCACCACCTCAGCGCCCGGCGGCTGCTGCAGGACGAACTTGTCATCCGTCAGCGGCTCGTTCAACTGCAGCTTAACGATGGTCAAGGTAATGTCGTACTCTTCTTGCGGCCGCCAGATCTCGATCTGCGAAGGGAAGTTCGCCCCGCGGTAGTCTTTGTAGTCCTCGTAACGCGAATCCGTGGCCAGGTTGCCATTCTGGTCGTAGACGAGCTGGCGGTGGGGTTGCAAATCGGTACGGCTGAACACGATTTTGCGGGAAAGAAACCAGCCATGCTCGCCCTTGCGGATGACCTCAATCTCGTAGTCGGGCTGCTCCACCCTGTGCTTTTTGGCATCGGTCACGATTTCGGAGCTGTTTTCCATGACCGCGATTTCATTCTCGGGATCGACCTCCCGCAATAATAAAGCGTCATAGATATGTTGCGGACGCAGGTTCTCCAGCGGCTGCGCGGCGTTGTGGGTCTCAATGTCGTTGCGTCCCACCACGAAACGGTTCTTGGGCGGAACCCAGAGTTTAAATTCCTGGCCATCGCTCACCATGTCGAAGGCGCGGTTGCGTACGATGGGCATCAGCCCAATCATGCGCAGCATGGCCGGCTTGCGTGCCAGCACGTAACCCCGGATCTCCTGGTAATCGGTGACCTTGCCCTTCTTAATCCCGCCCACCGAGGCATCAATATCCACGGTCGCCTGCATGGACTGAACCTTGGCCGCCTGGCTATTGATGTAATCGATGAGTTCCGCCTGGGTGGCGGATTTCAGTGGCGCCGTGCTCATCTGCCGCTCCACTTTGCGCGAGCGGAACAGGCACCCTGTCAGGGGCAGGATAATGGCGGCCACAACCAAGGCCCGATAACCTGGGAGAACTCTCATGCGAATGGCTACTAAAGTATACAGTGTCGATTGGATGCGAGTTGGAGGCGTTAGTTGCGGGGAAACCGGTCTATACCTGCGGAACTCTCGATCCTGGGTTCTTCTTCGAAGTCCGGCAAGTTCGCAGCCTCGCTACGGGAGAAGCACGGTGCCCCCGGTATTCATCTGCGACAGGGCGCGGTCGAAAGTGACCAAGCCCAGTCCGGCCACTCGGGCGAACGCAGCCGGGTATGCGTCCGGCCACTGTTTGGAAGATGGACGACGGTCGGAAGTTAGTCTGCGCAGAACAGATTCCAGTAGGCCATGGTCCGGCTCTGCATGGAAGGAAACGCGTTCGTCGCTTAGAAACAGATCGTACGCCTGCCACGCCTCCGCTTGGTTGCGCACATCTTCGCGCATTACGCTGGGATGGGTGATTAACCGCAGAAATCCGAGCTGGGTGAAGCGGCAGAAGTAGACCCTTCCCCCATGCAGCCTCGCAAACCAAGCGGTTGCGGATGCATGATGCTGATGTCCCTCGTACGCCAGCGCGATCCATACGTTGACATCAGGGAAGAAGGATCTCATTGATGGTCTTGTTGCTAAGCTTCAGCCAACCCGGCCGCTTCGACGGCACCAGCGGTAACGTGATTCTTCCCCCCGCTTTTTTCTCTCCGCCGTTCAGTTCAGCCTCTACTCCGTGCAAGATCAGTTCCTTAACCGAGCAACCCCGGAGGGCCGCCCTGGACTTGAGCTGGCGGTATATGGGGTCCGGGATGTCAATTGTAGTTCTCATAGCATGATAGTAGCATATTTATGGCTATTATGCCATGTTTATGGCACATGCGAAAGAAGTTCTTCTACTTTCCCCTCATCGCTCGCCGGTAGGCTGCCACATTGCGGTTGTGCTCTTCCAGGCTGTGGGCGAAGCGATGATGGCCGTTACCGTTACTCACGAAATAGTAATAGTCCGTCGCCGCTGGGTGCAGCGCCGCCCCCAGCGAGGATTTCCCCGGGTTGCCGATCGGGCCGGGCGGAAGTCCGGGGCGCCGGTACGTGTTATAAGCAGAATTGACCTGCATGTCGGCGTGGTGCAGCGCTCCTCCGTAGGTTCCCTGCAGCAGCTCGCCGTAGATCACGCTGGGATCGGCCTGCAGCGCAATGTTCCTCGCCAGCCGGTTGTAATAAACGCTGGCCACAACCGGACGCTCCTCGGGCACGGCGGTCTCCTTCTCGATAATAGAAGCCATCGTAACCGTCTGCTGCACATCGCTGTTCAACCCAATCTCGTGGGCCACCTGCCGGAACTGTTTCACCATGGCTGCTACCATGTCCTGCATGCTCTCGGTGCGCGTGAACTCATAGGTTGCCGGAAACAGATAGCCCTCCAGCGTTTTGGCTTCGGGCGCCAGGTCAGAAATCAGTGCAGTCTCGGACTTCGCCACATTCAGGAACTCCTGGCTCGAGCCCAGGCCTGCAGCTTCGATCGCCTGCGCGATATCGAACATGGTGTAGCCCTCGGGAATCACCACCGTGTGGACGTAAATGTCGCCCCGCACCAGGCGATCGTGGACCCCGAGGGCATTCGCGCTTTTATCGAAAAGGTATTCGCCCGCCTTGAGCGAATGCTTGTGGTGGAAGTAGTGCCAGAGAACGAAAGCGCCGGCGTTGCGGATCACACCGGCAGATTTCAACTCGGCTGCGATGCGCCGGCTCGAATACCCCGGCCGCAGCAACACAAACTTCTGCCCCTCCGGCATGAGGGGCGTCCACAGCGCCCATGCCAGCCAACCACCGGCTGCGAGGACGCCAAGCGGCAAGAGTGTGAAGAGCTTGCGCACTGTACCCGTAGTTTAGATGAAGACCGGTTATTGCTCATTAGCCGATGGTCGGTAGCCGTTGGTCATCATCCCTTGGCTATGGGCCGTCAGGCTAGAGCTCTTCCGGCTGAAGAGGTCGGAAATAGAGCAGCCCCGATAATCAGTCGGGGCTGTGAGGATATTGGTACTGGACGCTGTCTGCGAAACAATCCAAGGATAGCTCCGCTGGCGGCGTTGTCAAGTACATTTACTTTCATCGAGTGACTACGGAGGGCGAGGGACTCGAACCCTAATGGCTGATTAAGCCACCCGACCGTTTCGCAGACGGCGTCCAGTACCCACTGGAAACACCCTCCAAACGCTGTCTGCCGTGAAGATTGTATTGCTTCGACAAAGGCGGGATAGGCATTGGGCAGATTAAATTGGGATGGCGTTCCGATCTGGGACAGTACGGAGTAGCTGACTAACGACTGCCCCTCGCCTCCATCCAACTCTGCAAAATCAGCACCGCCGCCATCCGATCTACCACCTCTCGCCGCCGTCCGATTGACATCTCTGTTTCCCGCAACAATCGGTTGGCCTGCGCTGAGCTCAGGCGCTCGTCCCACAAATGGACCGGCAACCGAAAGCGCTGGCGCAATTCTTCGGCGAAGCGCTGCATCTTCTCGGCCTGCGTCCCTTCGGCGCCGCTCATGCGCAAGGGATAGCCGACCACGATCTCGGCTACCTCGTACTCGCGAACCACCTGCCCCAGTTGCTGAAAGTCGAGACGCTTGTTCTGCCGGCGGATGGTTTTGAGGCCCTGGGCCGTGATGCCCAGCGGGTCGGAAACCGCCAGCCCGATGGTTTTCGATCCCACGTCCAGGCCAAGAATTCGCGGGCGACTTTCTCTTTCGGATGAATCAGTGGAATGGGAAGGCACGTCGTCGATTATATGACCGGCGCAGAATCCACGAGTTAGACTACGATATTCGCATGGCTGTTGACGAAGCCCCGCTCCCTGCCGCGCACCACCCGGAGGTGGACGTACCACCCAAGGCGCAAAAGTCTCACTGGGCGTTTACCGCCATTGGGATCGCCGTGATCCTCGGTCTGTGCTATTGGGGCGAATTGGTGCTTTCGGTGATGCTGGCCTCCGTACTGCTGGCGTTCATTCTGGCGCCGGTGATGGATTTCCTGATACGTCTGCGCCTGCCCCACAGCGTGGCGGCTGCCATCGCCGTACTCCTGCTGCTCGCCGTCGTTAACGGCGTCATTTACTATTCTTATAATCAGGCGTCCGCCTTCTTGCAGGATCTGCCCAAATACACCAATAAGATTCGTGAAAAAGTCGCGCGTTTCCGCAAGCAAGCGGAAAGCTTCCAAGTTCTGAATTCCGCGCCGGAGAAGAACGTTGTCAACGTCTACCCCACGACCACCTGGACCGAGATGCTGACTCGGGGCTTTGGCTCCGCCACCCAGGCTTTGCTGATAGC
>Ga0099828_10002933_pt1 | contig 11871 bp, 8 predicted proteins | sample CZO8metaG_2_FD_79338 | JGI IMG/M metagenome (GOLD analysis project Ga0099828, IMG submission 79338) | Vadose zone soil microbial communities from the Eel River Critical Zone Observatory, Northern California, USA - CZOApr15con2H1.8 metaG | ecosystem: Environmental > Terrestrial > Soil > Vadose...
GGGCTGCGATCGCGGTCGCGGGCCCGCTCCGCGCGAGCCAGCGGACCGGACCTCGGCGCAGGACGCTCCACGACAGACCTTCCTCCTCGAGCACGGCCAAGGTCGCAAGGAAGGCGAAGCCCCCGAAGCCGAGCAGCCCCCAGACGCCGACCGACATGGGCGACCACGCCTTGAACATCGGAAGTCCCGTGTGGGACTGGAGCAGCATATGCCAGAAACGCTCCGGCCGGGGCAGGTCCAGCGTGAGCACCAGGCCGCTCGCGCCCGCACCCCCGAGCGCGGCGTAATAGCCCAGGCGCGCCACCGGGCGGTCCTCCGGGCGACCGAACACCTGGAGCAGGGCCGCCAGGAGAAAGCATCCGCCCGCGATACCGCCGATGAAGAAGTACAGGATGATGTACCACTCCCAGTGGGGCGAGGCGGTGAAGAAGGTGTCAGACACCGCCGCCGCCTTCCTCACGCGCCCGCTCCTCCATCCGCCGCTGCCGCAGCCCGACGAACCCGGCCAGGGCGACGATCGCGGCACCGAGGACCGAGAAGAGCGAGGTCTTGAACAGATTCCGGGACGGCAGCTTGGGCGCGCGCGGGAGCCCGTAGACCTCCGGCTCGTCCACCAACAGATAGAACGAGTTGAGGCCGCCGAGCATCTCCTCGTCGGCGCCGTAGAGCTGAGCGCGGTATTCGCCCAGCCGATGGAGCTGCTCCACCCTCGCGGCCGCGCGGACCTTGAGGTCCTTGATCGCCCCGAACTGGATCGACTGCGTGGGACACGCCTGGGCGCAGGCCGGCACCATCCCCGCCTGCAGGCGATCGTAGCAGAGGGTGCACTTCTCCGCCGTGTGGGAGACCGGGTTGATGTCGATCACCCCGAAGGGGCACGCGGCGATGCAGAGCCGGCACCCGTTGCACGTGTCCGACTGGATCACCACCGTGTCGAACTCGGTGCGGATGATGGCGCCGGTGGGACACACCTCGAGACATCCGGCGCGCACGCAGTGCTTGCAGACGTCGCTGAGCATGAGCCAGCGCCCGTTGTCCCGGCTCGTGTCGAATTGCTCGACGAACTTCACGTGGCGCCAGTGAATGCCGTCGAGGCGCTGGGTGTTGTCGTAGCTGTCGCCCGAGAGCGTGCGCTGGCCGCCCTCTGCCGCCGGAAGCTGATTCCACTCCTTGCAGGCGACCTCGCACGCCTTGCAGCCGATGCAGACGGTCGTGTCGGTGTAGAAGCCCATGGGCTCGGGCATCAGGCTTTCTCCACGTTGCACACGAAGGCCTTGCCCTCGTGGATGCTGACGTTCGGATCCGCGACGAACGCGGTGAGCTGGTTCACCACGTCGCCGGTGACCAACCCTTCCCAACCCCAATGCCACGGCATGCCGACCTGGTGCACCGTCCGGCCGCCGATCCGGAACGGGCGGACCCGCCGGGTGACGAGCGCCTTTCCGCGTGCGGCGCCCCGCGGCGTCGTGACGGTCACCCAGTCGGTGTTGCCGATCCCCTTCTCCGCCGCGAGCTCGGGGCTCAGCTCCACGAACTGCTCCGGCTGGAGCTCGGTGAGCCATGGGCTCCAACGGCTCATGGCGCCGGCCAGGTAGTGCTCGGTGAGCCGGTAGGTCGTCATCACGTAGGGGTAGCGGGGGTCACCCACGACGGCCAGCAGGTTGTCCCCGCGCTTCCAGTACTTGAGGACGGGACTGGACTGTCGGCCGTAGAGCGGATTCCTGACCGGGGATTCGGCCGGCTCATAGTGGGTCGGCAGGGGACCGTCCAGGAGGCCGGTCGGCGTGAAGAGCCAGCCCATGCCGTCCGGCTTCATAATGAAAGGCTGCCGCCCCGACAGCGCGTCGAGCCCGATGCCGTTGGGATCGGCGGGGGCGTCGGGAGCTTTGGTCAGCGCGAAGTCCGGCACGTCGTAGCCGACCCATTTCTTCTGGGTCACGTCCCACCACACCCACTTCTTCGCCTCGCTCCACGGCCGGCCGTCGAGGTCGGCGGACGCCCGGTTGTACAGCACTCGCCGGTTGGCCGGCCAGGCCCAGCCCCAGTTGAGCTCGGCCCCGGAAGCTCCGGGCGGGTCCGCCTCCCGCCGCGCCGCGAGATTCTGGTTGGGCGCCGGATAGACGCCGCAGTAGATCCAGGATGCGCACGTCGTCGACCCGTCGTCCTTGAGCTCGGCGAATCCGGAGAGGTGCTGGTCCGCATGACCGGTGTGGTACCCGTTCAGCTCCCGCAGCACCTTGAGGGGGTCAGGCTCGCCGGCCACGGCGCCGGGGGTGTCGGGGGCGAAGTCCCAGGTCAGCCGCTGGAAGCCTGCGTCTCGCGGGAGGGTGCTCTCGCCATAGAGCTTCTTGAGCCGGACGCCCAGCTGGTAGGTGAACCAGACGTCCGAGCGGCACTGGCCCGGCGGTTCCGCGGCCTTGAAGTGCCACTGAAGCATGCGCTGGGTATTGGTGAAGCTCCCCTCGGTCTCCGCCACCTGAGTAGAAGGAAAGAAGAACACCTCGGTGTCGATGTCCTCCGACCGAATCTCGCCCCGGGCCACCTCGGGGGCGCGGCTCCAGAACGTGGCGGTTTCGGTGAGCCAGTTGTCCTTCACGACCAGCCACTCGAGCTGGCGCAGACCCGTCCGCTCCGCCCCGGCGTTGATGGACGTCGCCGGGTTCTGTCCCACGCAGAGCATCCCCTTCACCTTCCCCTCGCCCATGGCGACGAGCATCGGCATGTGGGAGTGGTCGCCGGTGATCTTGGGATGCCAGTCGTAGCCGTAGTCGTTCGCCGCCGTCGCCGCGTCGCCGTACATGGACTTGAGGTATGAGACGACGAACGCCGGCGTGTTGGCGTAGTAGCCGGTGGCCGGCGTCTCACTGGCGAGGTACGCCCGCAGGGTGGTGTGGCCCTTGAGGGCGGAGGGAGCCTCGAGATACCCGTGGATGCTGTGGTAGAGCGTGGGGACGTCGGTCGAGCCCTGGATCGACGCATGGCCCCGCAACGCGAGAATGCCGCCGCCCGGCCGCCCGATGTTGCCCAGGAGGAGCTGGAGCAGGGCACAGCAGCCGATCATCTGCGGCCCGTAGGTGTGCTGGGTCCAGCCGACCGCATAGGCCCACGCGGTGGTGCGATCGCGCCCGGAGTTCGCCAGGACCGTCCGCGCCACCTCGAGGAAGGTCGGGGCGGGACAGCCGGTGACTTCCGCGACCATTTCAGGTGTATAGCGGGAGAAGTGGCGCTTGAGCACCTGGAACACGCAACGCGGATGGCCCAGGGTCTCATCCCGCTCGGCGGCAGGCTGTCGGAGTGACCGGACCAGCGCGGCGAACGGGGTCCCGGGCTGCGTGGCCGCCGCGCCACCCTTGCCGCGCCGGGCGTAGTCCCAGGTGCCCGCATCGTATTCGCCGAGGAAACCGTCGAACGGCCAATCGGCGTTGTTGCCGGTGTACTCGATCAGCCCTGAAAAGGCGCCGTCGAGTTCCTCGGTGTCCTTGAAGTCGTCGCGGAGAATCGTCGCGGCGTTGGTATAGTGGACCAGGTAATCGCGGAAGAAGTCGTCCCGGTTCCAGCGCTCGTCGGCCAGCACGTGGTTGATCAGACCGCCGAGGAAGGCTATGTCGCTGCCGGCGCGGATCGGGGCGTAGATGTCCGCCACCGCACTGGTGCGGGTGAACCGGGGATCCACATGGATGATCTTCGCGCCGTGCTCGACCTTGGCCTTCATCGGCCAGCGGAAGGCCACCGGGTGGCACTCCGCCATGTTGGAGCCCTCGATGACGATGCAGTCCGAGTGCTCCAGGTTGCGGGGATAGGTGGTCGCGGCGCCGCGCCCGAGTCGGGTCCCCAGACCGGGGACGCTGGAGCTGTGTCATATTCGGGCCTGGTTTTCGACGGCGACGATGCCCAGCCCGCGCAGCAGCTTCTGCTGGAGATGATTCCACTCGTTCTCGAGGGTCGCGCCGCCCAGGCCAAAGACGCCCAGCGTATGGTTGACCAGGCGCCCGTCCGCCAGACGCTCCACGAAGGTCTCGTCCCGCGTCTTCCTCACCAGCGCCGCCACGCGGTCCATCGCCCAGTCGAGGTCAACCTCCTCCCAGACCCGGGATTTCGGCTTGCGGTGGAGCACTTTGGTGGCGCGGTTGGGATTCTTGTGGAGCTGGTAGATGGCGGCGCCCTTGGGACAGAGGGCACCCTCATTGTGCGGACTGCGCGGATCGCCCTCGATGTTGACGATCTCGCCGTCCACGGTGTGGACGATCGTGGCACACCCCACCGAGCAGTAGGGGCAGGTGCTTGGCGTGGCTTTGGCGTCCCGGATCCGGAGTGCCTGGGCCCGGGCGGTCGCCGGCGCCAGGCTGGCGCCCAGGGCGGCGAGCGATCCGAGCGCCGTCCCCGCACCGCCGATGCGCGCGCCGGCGCGGAGGAACTCCCGGCGTGAAAGGCTCATCAGAAACTGTTATATCCGGAACGGCCTGGCTTGTCTTGAACGTCCTTGCCCTGGCGCGGCGCATCACCGAGTGGCGCCTGTCTCGTCCGGACAGGCCACATTCGGCGTGCCTCCGCCCGCGAGCCCCGCCGTTTCCCGGCTCTAGTACCAGCCGATCGGCTTCTCGTCGAGATTGACGTATACCTGCTTGGTCTCGAGGTACTCCTCGACGCCCCAGTGGCCGAGCTCGCGGCCGAAGCCCGAGGCCTTGTACCCGCCCCACGGGGCCTCGACGAATGTCGGCTGTATGTGGTTGACCCAGACGACGCCCGCTTCGAGCGCCTTCACGACCCGGAATGCCTTGAAGATGTCCCGGGTCCAGACGGCGGCGGCGAGGCCGTACGGCGTGGCGTTGGCGATCCGGATCGCCTCGGCCTCGTCCTTGAAGGGGATCACGCTCATCACCGGGCCGAAGATCTCCTCCTGCGCGATCCGGGCGGCGTTGTCGACGTCGTAGAAGATCGTCGGCTCGACGTACCAGCCGCGCTCGTGCTGCTTGGGGACCCCCCCGCCGACGGCCACCCTGGCTTCCTGCCGCCCGATCTTCTGGTACCGCACCACCCGGTCCCGCTGCTCCGCGCTCACCAGCGGACCCATCTTGTTGTTCCGATCGAGACCGCTGCCCACCTTGATCGTCCTGGCCTTGGCAGCCGCGGCGTCCACGAATTTCTTGTAGATGTCGCGCTGCACCAGCACCCGGCTGCCAGCCGAGCAGACCTCGCCCTGGTTCACGAACACCCCGAACAGCGCGCCATCCACGGCGTTCTCGAAGTCGGCGTCGGCGAAGAAGATGTTGGGCGACTTGCCGCCGAGCTCGAGCGACACCCGCTTGAGCTGGTCAGCGGCGCTCCGCATGATGAGCTTCCCGACCTCGGCGCTTCCGGTGAACGCGATCTTGCGCACCTCCGGATGCGCGACGAGGGGCGCACCCGCGCCCGGTCCGTCGCCGGTGACGATGTTCACCACCCCGGGCGGCAACCCCACGGCCTCGAAGTCTTCCGCCAGCTTGAGAATGGAAAGCGGCGTCTGCTCGGCCGGCTTGAGCACAACGGTGCACCCCGCCGCCAGCGCGGGAGCGATCTTCCACGCCGCCATCATGAGCGGGTAGTTCCAGGGGATGATCTGCCCGGCCACTCCCATCGGCTCGCGCAGCGCGAAGGCGATGGCGTCCGCCGGCACCGGGAGCACTTCCCCATTGATCTTGGTGGCGAGACCGCCGTAATACTCGAAGCAGGTTGCGGTGTCGTCCATGTCGAACTCGGACTCGGCGATGGGCTTGCCGGAGTTCCTGGTCTCCAGCTCCGCCAGCTCTTCCCGCCTGGCCCGGATCCGCTCGGCGAGTCGCAGCAGGATCCGCCCTCGCTCCTGCGCCGTCGTCGTCTTCCAGCCGCCGTAAAATGCCCGGTGGGCGGCCTTGGCCGCCCGGTCGATGTCCTCGGGGCCGCCCGCCGGGCCGGTGGCGATGACCTCCTCGGACGCGGGGTCGAACACGTCGAACGTCCGGCCGCTCCTGGCATCCACGAACTTGCCGTCGATGTACATGCGGTAGGCCGCGGCCTTTCCGCTCTTGCCGGACCGCTGGCGGGGCCTGGCTGACGTCGTCATCGATGTCCTCGCATGTGATGGACCGCCGATCAGGCGGCGACCTCGGCCAGCCGGCCCGCCTCCCGCTCCGGCAGCTCAGCGCGGTCGGACCAGATGTGCCATGGCACCGGCGCGTTGCTCATCGCTCACGAGATCCAGACGGGCATGGGCCGGACCGGCAAGATGTGGGGCCTGGACCACTCCAACGTCGTGCCCGACATCACGTGCCTCGGCAAGGCCGTCGGCGGTGGCGTCATGCCACTCTCCGCGTTCATCTCGACCGCAGAGATCTGGGAAGTGATGATCCCCAACCCCATCATTCACTCCACGACGTTCGGCGGCAACCCGCTGGCGTGCGCCGCGGGCCTCGCGGCGATCCAAGTCACGCTGGAAGAAGACCTCCCCGGCCAGGCCGCGAGGAAGGGCGAGCACGTCCTCCGGGAGCTGCGCCGCCTCCAGGCGAAGTACCCCGACGTGCTCACCGAGGTGCGGGGCAAGGGACTCCTGATCGGCATGGAGTTTCCGCGGCAGGAGATCGGCTGGCAGGTGGCCTCGGGACTCTTCAAGCGCGGGGTGCTGGTGGCCGGCACTTACTCGAAGGCGCAGGTGATCCGGATCGAGCCGGCGCTGAACATCCCGACGGCGCTGCTGGACGAGATGCTCAACCGGCTGGAGGACACGTTCAAGGAGGTGGCGGCCAAGCTCCGGGGAGACGCGGGGCGAAAGCCGGAGCCGGCCACCGTCCCGTAACGGTCCGGTGCGGCGGAGAGTGCGGAGCGGGGAGTCCCGTCACAGGCCGGGCCCCGCGTCGCTGCGGGGGTGGTTGCCTGACGCGGGGCTTCGCATTCACCTGACGGCGGGACCCGAGCGCCGCCGCGACCTTGCCGGGTGCGGCACACCCCGAGCGAAGGGAGCTGAGCCATGGTGGTGACCAGTGTGGCGACGTTCGAGCGGTTCTTCCGCGAGACCGCCGGTCTCGACATCGACAAGGACGACCTCAAGCGGCACCGGGAATTCGTGGTCCGCAAGCTCAATGATCTGCTTATCCGGGGGCAGGCCGTAGCCAAGGCGAACCTGCGGGACATCGTCGAGCCGTTCGATCTGCCGATCACGAAGGGGCTGCAGGAGCGGATGCGGGAGTTCCGGAAGACGGGGGAGGCGACGGTACTCGAGCCGGAATCCCCAGACGGAACACTGGGAGCGCTCGTTTCGGCTGTTCGATCTGCTGCTCTAGCGCCAAGGTTAGCCCAGAACGACCCGCGGCGGCCTTTCGGGCCGCCGCGGGTATGTTGTTCGGAGCGTTCGACGGGGCCCGGCCCTACTGCACCGTGTTCATCATATCGAAGATCGGCAGGTACATCGCCACCACCATGCCGCCGACCACCACACCAAGCACCACGATCATGATCGGCTCCATCAGCGAGAGGAGCGCGCCTACCGCCACGTCCACCTCTTCGTCGTAGAAGTCCGCGATCTTCGTCAACATTTCATCCAGACCACCCGTCTGCTCGCCCACCGCGATCATCGAGATCACCATCGGCGGGAACACCTTCGACTTTTCCAGCGGCGCCGCGATCGTCTCGCCGCCGGCGATCGACTGGCGGGACGCCATGACCGCATCGTGGATGACCATGTTGCCCGCGGTCTTGGCCGTGATCTCGAGCCCCTCGAGGATCGAAACGCCGGAGGAGATCAACGTGCCCAGGGTCCGGGTGAAGCGGGAGACGGCCGACTTCCGCAGCAGGTCACCCAGGACCGGGGCCTTGAGCAGGAGCGCGTCGATGACCTTCCGGCCGCCCGCGGTGCCGTAGTATTTCCGGATCGCGAAGAAAATGGCGCCCAGCGCGCCGAGCACGGCCCACCAGTAGCCGATGAGGAGATCCGAGAGCCCGACCACGATGCGCGTCGGGAGCGGGAGCTCCAGGTTCACCGATGCGAACATGCTCTGGAAGACCGGGATCACGAAGATGAGCAGGATGCAGATGGCGATCGCGGCGACCGACATGATGACGCCGGGGTAGACCATCGCGCCCTTCACCTTGCGCATCAGGGCGTCGTTCTTTTCCAGGAAGGTGGCGAGCCGGAGCAGAATCGTGTCCAGGATACCGCCGGCCTCACCCGCGGCCACCATGTTCACGTACAGGTCGCTGAACGCCCGCGGGTGCTTGCTGAACGCGTCGGCCAGCGTGTTGCCCGACTCGACGTCGTAGACCACCGCGCGGGTGACCTCGGCCAGCGCCTTGTTCTCCGTCTGCTGCGCCAGAATCGTGAGCGACTGGACTAGCGGAAGGCCGGCGTTGATCATCGTCGCGAACTGGCGAGTGAAGATCACGATGTCGCGGGTCTTGATCCGCTGCCCGCCCGGCATCGAGAATTTGATCTGCTTCGGCGCCTCGCGGACGCTCACCAGAATTAGCCGGTTCTTCCGGAGGTAGTTGTTGACCTCGGCCGGGCTCGGGACGTCGAGCTGGCCCTTCTGGATCTGCCCGTTGGCGGCGTTGCGCGCGGTGTATTCGAACATCGGCATCGGTCGGTCTCCTTGGTCCTAGCGCCGGGTGGCGCCGGCAGCGCGGAACGGCTTCTCGCCGACCGTGGGAATCTCCTGCTCCTCCATCGGCCGCTGGCCGATCATCCGGAGGAACTCGTTCGGGTCGCCCGAGACCCGAAGACAGTCGTCCTCGGTCACCTCCCGCGCCATGTAGAGCTGGTACAGCGAGTCGTTCATCGTCTGCATGCCGAACTTCTTGCCGGACTGCATCGCCGAATAGATCTGGTGGATCTTCTCGTCGCGGATGAGCGCGCGGATGGCCGGCGTCGCCACCATGATCTCCGCCGCCATCACCCGGCCCCGCCCCTTGGCCTTGGGCAGCAGGGTCTGGGTCATTACGCCCTCGAGCACGAAGGCCAGCTGCGCCCGCACCTGCGACTGCTGGTTGTGCGGGAACACGTCGATGATGCGGTTGATCGACTCAGCGGCCGAATTGGTATGGAGCGTCGCAAGCGCCAGGTGGCCCGTCTCCGCGATCGTGAGCGCCGAGGAGATCGTCTCCAGGTCGCGCATCTCGCCGACCAGGATCACGTCCGGGTCCTCACGCAACGCGTACTTGAGCGCGGTGGAGAAGTTCTTCGTGTCGGTCCCGACCTCGCGCTGGTTGACGATGCAGCCCTGGTGCCGGTGGATGAACTCGATCGGGTCCTCCACCGTGATGATGTGCCCCTTCCGCTCCTTGTTGATCTTGTCGATCATCGCCGCCAGAGTGGTGGACTTGCCCGACCCCGTCGGCCCCGTCACCAGAATCAGGCCCCGCGGCCGCTCCGCCAGCTTGGCCACGATCGGGGGAAGCCCTAAGTCCTGGAAGGTTCGCACATTGAAGGGAATCATGCGGATTACCATGGCCACACAACCCCGCTGCTTGAACACGTTGCCGCGGAACCGGGCCAGGTTCTGGATCCCGAAGCTAAAGTCAAGCTCGTCTTCAGTTTCGAACCGCTTCTTCTGATTCTCGGTGAGGACCGAATAGGCCAGCTGGAGCGTGTCTTTGGCCGTGAGGACCTCGGGCGCGGAGCTGTCGGTCATCTCCCCGTCAACCCGGAGCTTGGGCCGCTCCCCGGCGGTGACGTGGAGGTCTGACGCCTCCTTCTCGATCATCTCCTCGAGCAGGGCGCGCAAATTGAGGGTCATCCGGCACTCTCCTTGACGATTTCTTCGAGGGTGGTGACGCCCCGCTCCAGCTTCTTCATCCCGTCCATGCGCAGGGTAAGCATCCCCTCGGCCACCGCCTGGTCGCGCAGCTCTGCAACCGACGCGCCGCGCAAGATCATGCGCCGCAGCTCCGGCGACAGTGCCATGACCTCGTACAGGCCCTGGCGACCCTTGTAGCCGGTGCCGCTGCAGGTCTCGCAGCCCCGGCCTTTCATGAATTTGATCTTGCGCAGGGAGTCAAGATCCGTGCCCAGGGAGCGCAATTCTTCGTCGCGGTAGGTGTGCGGACCTTTGCACTCCTTGCAGATGCGCCGCACGAGCCGCTGGGCCACCACCAGATTGACGGCGCTCGCGACGTTGAACGCCTCGATGCCCATGTCGATCATGCGGGTGATGGTGCTGGGCGCGTCGTTGGTGTGCAGCGTCGAGAGCACGAGGTGGCCGGTGAGCGCCGCCTTGATGGCGATGCCGCCCGTCTCCAGATCGCGGATCTCGCCGATCATGATGATGTTCGGGTCCTGGCGCAGGAACGCCTTGAGGGCCGCCGCGAACGAGAGCCCGATCTCGGTCCGCACCAGGACCTGGTTGATCCCCATGAGGTTGTACTCGACGGGGTCTTCCGCCGTCATGATGTTCGTGTCGATCGTGTTGATCCGCTGGAGGCAGGAGTACAGCGTCGTCGTCTTGCCCGAGCCGGTGGGCCCGGTGACGAGCACCATGCCGTACGGATTCAGGATGGCCCGCATAAGGTCCTGCTCCGCCTTGACCTCGAAGCCGAACTTGGTCAGGTCGAGGGTCAGGTTCCCCTTGTCGAGAATTCGGAGCACGATCTTCTCGCCGAAGAGCACGGGCAGGGTGGAGACGCGGAAGTCGATCACCCGCGTACCCATCTTGAGCTTGAGCCGGCCGTCCTGCGGCACCCGCCGCTCCGCGATGTTGAGCTGAGAGAGAATCTTCACCCGGGACGTGAGCGCCGCCTTCATCTTGAGCGGCGGCTTCATCACCTCGAGCAGCGCGCCGTCGATGCGGTACCGCACCCGGATCTCGTGCTCGAACGGTTCGATGTGGATGTCGCTCGCGCCGCGCTTGACCGCGTCGGTGAGGAGCCCGTTGATCAGCTTCACCACCGGCGCGTCGTCGACGTTCGCGGCGCCGCTGTCGTCCTCCTCCTCCTCGACCACCTCGACGTCGTCGTCGAGCCCCTCCATGTCCTTGAGGATGCTCTGGAGCTGCTGGTCGGACGACTCGTAGTGTTTCTCGATCAGCGCGCGCAAGGTGTACTCGCCCGCGATGACCGGGAACAGGTCGTACCGGGTGATGAACTTGAGGTCTTCCAGCAGCCCGTGGTCGGTCGGGTCGGCCATGGCGATCGTGAGCGTGCGGCCCTCGCGCTTGAGCGGGAGGACGACGTGCTTCGTCGCCAGATCGGCGGGGATCAGCTTGACGAGCTTGGGATCAACCTCGAACCGGGAGAGATCGACGGCCGGCATCCGGTACTGGCGGGCGAGGAGCTTGGTGATCTCCAGCTCCTGCACCAGGCCCAGCTTCACCAGCACGTACCCCAAACGATGCTTGCTGGCCTTCTGCTCCGCGAGCGCCTGTGCCAGCTGCTCCCGTGAGATCAGGCCTTCCTTGATCAGGATGTCGCCCAGCCGGTCGGAGCCGGCGGCCGCGGTCGCCATCGTTCGAGGTCGAGCTCACCGTTGGGGTAGGGAACGCCGTTGCCACCCGGGAGCGCCTGAAGGTGTCAACTTCTAGGGCACCTGCAACCGTTGGCGCACGCGGTCGATCAAGGCAGGTTTGATGCCGGGAATGCGAAGAAGTGCATCAACCGACTCGAACGGGCCGTTGCGCTCGCGGTCCCGAACGATCGCCTCCGCCCGCCGGGCCCCGATGCCCGGGAGGGCCTCGAGTTCGGCGGCGTTGGCCCGGTTGAGCGAAACCAGGCCCGGTGCATGGGCCTGCAGCGACTGGATTTGCCCTGCAACCGTCGCCGCCCCGCTGAAGCTCACGTGGTCCCGGATGGCCGCCAACAGTGAGACCCCCACTCCAGGCACCCGGTCCAACCCCTCGAGGCTGCCGAACGGGCCACTGGCATCCCGGTCTGCAA
>Ga0099828_10002934_pt1 | contig 11868 bp, 14 predicted proteins | sample CZO8metaG_2_FD_79338 | JGI IMG/M metagenome (GOLD analysis project Ga0099828, IMG submission 79338) | Vadose zone soil microbial communities from the Eel River Critical Zone Observatory, Northern California, USA - CZOApr15con2H1.8 metaG | ecosystem: Environmental > Terrestrial > Soil > Vadose...
CGCCTTCCGGCAATATCGCGTTTGCGCAGCCGTTTGGCGCGGGCGACCATATGAAAGACGATGGCCGCCGTGAGTACAAAGCCCAGCACAATATGCCAGTTCAACAGATTGAACCCGGCGAAGTACCACTCGCCACCTCCGACCCACCAGATGCCCGATCCAAGCGCCAACGTGACAAGCAGCAGCGCCAGCAGCCCGAAGACGGTGCGGCGATCCCAGCGCCGGGAATGGATCAGCCGGGGCCAGACGCGCCTCAGCTTGCCCCACAAGAGCAGCAGAAGCCAGAAGCCCGCTATGCCATGCAGTACGAAGATGAACCAATCTTCCAGGTGGCCACTAATCAGGCTGACAACGCCGGTCGTGAAGGCGAGAACAGCGGCGAACGCAATGCTCCAATCGGTGAGGCGCGGAGGCATAAAAGACCATCCTTTTTCGGAGGAGAAAACACACCAACTTCTACTGAGAGCATACCTTATTTGAGCGGGAAACACAATCCTATACAGCATATCGGGTGAGGTTCATATTTTTGCAGACGAGCAGGGTACCCTGGCCTGGGAGCGCAAATGCTCATACAAAAAAATGAAACGCACCCCCATATATCAATCCAGCTCAACCCCGATTGCGACCCATTGAGACCAGCACCACGCCGGACAAAATCACCAGGATAGCTACTATTTCTATTGGAGTGAGTCGCTCACCGGCCAGCAAAACGCCAAGCCCTACGGCCACCATGGGGTTGACGTAGGCGTAACTGGTCGCCAGGGCGGGGCGCACATGGCGCAGCAAGTAGCCGTAGGCACTGAAGGCGATCAGAGAGCCGAAAACTATCAGGAAGCCTATGGCCCAGAGCGACTGGCCTATCGCGAGGTTGGGTGTCCTCTCTCTGAGCAATAAGCTCATGAGAACGAGCGCCACTCCACCAACTAACATCTGCGCTGCACTGGACATTAGCCCAGGAGGCAGCGAAATATGCTGGCTCCATGCCGAGCCTAAGGCCCAGCATATGGGGGCGAGCAGCAAGGCTATTGCTCCAAGAGGATTTGCCCAGACTCCATTACCCAGGTTCAAGAGCATCACACCGGCGAAGCCCAGCACCAGGCCAGACCACTCTATACGGCTGGGCCAGCGTCCCCACAGGCCGACGAAGAGCGCTGTCCACAGAGGTATAGCGGCGAGGCCTACCGCGGCCAGTCCGGTAGCAACCCATTGCTCAGCAAAGGCTACTCCAGCGTTACCACCTGCTAGCAGCAGCGTGCCTATAATAGCCGCTCCTATCCACTGCGCTCGACTGGGGGCGGGCGTACCTCGCAAGCGCAAAATGGGGTAAAGGATACATCCGGCTATTAAGAAGCGGACACCTGCCATTAAAAATGGTGGGAAGCCAAGCAAAGCAATACGCATACCCAGGTACGTTGCTCCCCAGATGAAGTAGAGAGCCAGCAGAGAAAGCAGGATAAGAAAACGATTGCCGCCAGGTGCTAGAGGTCTACTCTTAACAATTGCCTGGTCGCCGTTATTATTGTCACTTACAATGTCTGTCTGCAAAGGAGTTAGTTCCGTTTGATACCTATTATTCATGAAGTTTCCATTCGTAGGGATCCGATAAATCGGCGATGGGCGCGATAAATCGGGCCCCTACGATGTTAGTGGAAGCCGTACCATAGCTGTCTACGTATCCATTCGAGACTGTTAATACCGTCTCTACTATCGGCTCCCCAGAGTATAGCCGTTGTATCCAGCACAACGGTCATGATGAGCAGAATGATGAGAAATGTCATCATACCCTCCTTCCATCCTATGACGGATGCATGTGCTTTATTTGTTTCGATATACATTTCAATATACATAAGGACATATCACTATATAAAATATAGTAACATATTAAATGTTTCATTACTACAGCCAAGTTGGCCATTTACGCATCAAATTGACTCTTCAACGGCGTTTTTGTCAATCAATTGTGCCAATGCGAGAATGAGGAGCCTGGCAACTGATGGTTGCCAGGCTCCTCATTCTCGCATTGGCACAATTGATTGACACTCTCTCATCTACAATTTATCTGAGCGAAGACGTTATTGCAAGACGTTATTGCAACAAGACGGAGCTATCTATCCTCTATTTATTGTTGTTAAGGAGGTCATTCTGAGCATGGCTCCCAGGCTGTCGAAACTGATTGTCTATGAAGCTCCCAACACGACCCAGGGCTACAACGATGAATTTGCGCGTATCGTCAGCGACCGCACGCCGGTGATCAGCGTCAGTTGGGGCGATTGCGAGAAAAACATGGGCCAGCAGGAAGTACAGAGGCACGCGGGCCCCCACCAGGACACCCCGCCCCTACACGAGGAGGCTGCTGCCCAGGGCCAGAGCATTCTTGTCGCTGCAGGTGATAGCGGCAGTTCAAGCTGCTTCCAGTTGGGCGGTTCGAGCTTTGATATCTCGCTGAACGCGGACGATCCCGCGGCGCAGCCATTCGTCACCGGGGTAGGCGGCACAAACCTCACATTGTGTGCTGGCAACAGCTATCAATCTGAGACCGTCTGGAATGGCGGGCTATTCGGCGGAGCAGGTGGCGGCGGTATCAGCCAGTACTGGAAACAACCAGCCTGGCAGAAGGCAATGACTACTACTAACCTACTTGTGTTTATAGCTCATTCACGCTATAGTAAGGCAAGGTGCCCGCATAAAGGGGTACCAGATTTTGGTTCTTGAAAAAGAACAGTCTGCATAATAAATGTCGCAAATACAAGCGACTTCGGAGAGCATGATTCATGTTGGATGTCATCCTTCAACTACACTATTTCAACCTGTTCCTGATACTCACGGCAAGCTTCGTTGCCGGAATCTGGGGACTTATCCTCTTCTTTATGAAGAGAACCGCGACCATCTACAGGCCCTGGCGTATCCTGTTAATCATCACAACTGCGCTGAGCCTGCTGCAAGGGTTATTCGGCGTCACGCTGGTACTGCTGGGCCAAAGGCCTGGTCCATCCACAGACCAACTCTATTACCTGCACTATGTCTATGGTGGCATTGTGGCCCTGGCCATTCCCGTCGCCCTGACGTATGCCACCGGCGGCAAAAAGCCGCGCCGGGACGTGCTGGTCTATAGCCTTGCCGCCCTGGTGCTGTTCGCCGCGGGCTTTCGCGCCTGGATGACCGGCCCCGTGCAGTGGCCTTAACTGAGAATATCTACAACTCGGAGAGATATATGCGAGCTTCTTTTATTCATATAGCGGATACCCACCTGGGCTATGAACAATATGGCGTGCGCGAGCGTTTTAATGATTTTAGCCGCGCATTCTGGGATATCATGGCCGAAGCGACAAATCGACATGTTGATTTTGTGGTCATCGCGGGCGATCTGTTTAATAAACGCGCCATCGATGCCCAGACGCTTATTCATGCCATTGAAGGTTTGAAGAAGCTCAAAGAGATGCACATCCCTGTCATCGCTATCGAGGGCAACCATGATCGCAGCTACTATCGAGACGGTATTTCCTGGCTGCAATTTTTGTGTCACCAGCAATACCTCGTCCTGCTGGCCCCAATTATGCGGGATGGCGCGCCCGTGCTGAGTGCCTGGCAAGCGGACACCATGCGCGGCTCCCACGTCGATCTGCTTGGCGGGCGTTTGCGCGTCTACGGCCTTCCCTGGCAGGGTGCGGCAACCAATCGCAGCATGGAGGGGCTGGCCGAGGCATTGGAGACAGCGCGTGAGGAGGAAGTGGCTGCGGGGATCGAGTATCGCGTGTTGATGATGCACACGGGCGTAGAGGGCATTGTTCCGCATGTCCAGGGGCTACCCGCTATGGCACAGTTCCAGCCACTGCATTCATGCGTAGACTACCTGGCCCTGGGTCATGTACATAAACCCTACGAGTTTGATGGTTGGATGTATAACCCTGGCTCAACGGAGACCTGCGGCGCGGAAGAGTCGGCATGGGAGGACCGCGGCTATTATTTTGTCGAAATTGATACCGACGAGCCTGAGCGGGTCATCGACCCCAACAAAACGGCGCGTTGCCACCGTGCGACCCACCTGGTGAGCAAACGTCGTCCATACGTGCGCCACGAGCTGCGGGTGGATGGTTTGACCGAGCCAGACTTGCTCTACGCTCGCCTGGAGGACTACTGCCAGCGCGAGGGCTATAAACATCACGATGAATACTTGCGTCCTCTTGTGCAGGTACACCTGGTTGGCACACTGAACTTTGATGCCGGTTCTCTTGATATGCCACGTATGGAGGAGATGATACGCAGCTATTTCCAACCCCTGTACGTGCGTGTTGACAATAATACCAACGACCAGGATTACATTCCCGAAGGGGGCGATATCGATGGACGAGATCGCTCGGCCTGGCACGAATTGGAACGCCGCATCTTTGAGGAACTGGTCAGCCGGGATAATCGCTACCTGCCTACCAAAGAGCAGTGGAGCGTGGTACTGGCCGACCTGAAAAGGATGGCCTTAGATAAGGATGATCCAGCCGCGATTGCCCAGTTTCTGCGCGATAAACGCACGGAGCTATTGGGGACGTAATGCAGATGCAGCAAATACCCTGGTGGAACGACCTCGATCCCGTCGCCCACGCTGAACTTGAACTGCCAGATATCCGGTCACTGACCGCCCAGACTATTGACGTTGTAGTGGTTGGTGGAGGTGTGGCCGGTCTCAGTGCCGCGTTGAGTGCATGTAAAGCAGGCGCACAGGTGCTGCTTCTCGAAGGTGCGGATACGTTGGGACAAGGCGCTACGGGACGCAACGCGGGTATATTGAGTGTCGGCATCAACATGCACCTGACCGACCTGGCCCCTGATGGACCCGAGGCCGCGTTCTGGCCCGAAACAACCCGTCTCCTGCTCTCTCTCGTCGATGAGGCCGCTCAACCAGGCGCTATACTCTCCGCTCATTTGAGCGGAGCGATTAGCCTCGCGGAAAGTGTAGCGGCAACCCGCAAACTGGCACGTGAGGCACGCGCTCGCCAGGCTGCCGGTCTCCGTGCGGAAATGTGGACTGCGGCCCAGGTGTCGGAAGCGACGAAAAGGCGTCTTCATACACAATCGGTCGAGGCGGCCCTCTGGCTCCCCGATGAAGGACGCATACAGCCCCTCACGTTACTGGCGCACCTGGCTCGGCAGGCGCGAGCGGAGGGGGTGGTAATCGCGGGTTGCGCACATGTGAATACCTGCCAGGAGATACAGGGCAACATGGACAGCCATCACTGGCAGCTTACCCTGGCAAATGGAACGGTGATCACCGCTCGTGGACTCATTCGTGCTGTAGGCCCGACCGCTCAGCCCAACCAGCGCATCTATGCCCTGGCCTTCGCCGCCAATCTCCCTGACGATTTCCCCCTCTTCTGGGACGCCTCACCCTACACCTACGCCGACTACCGGCCAGGCAATGGCCGCCTCACCGTCAGCGGTGGACGTTATGGCAAAGCAGGTGTAACACGCCGTGACGCGACATACCACAAACGGCTTGCCGATGCTGCCCGTCACTGGCTGCCAGAGCTGGAGGGTAAAGAACCAATCTACACCTGGGGTGTAGACTTAGAGGTGTCTGCTGACATGATACCGGCTTTGCGCAAAATAGGAGAAATGGCCCCCGCCTGGGCTATTGAAGGACTTGGTTCCCTGGGCGTCCTGCCCGGCATTGTACTCGGCCAGCGAGCGGGAAAACGCATAGCAAAAACTCTTTCCTGATCCATTTGCCTTGACTTTTATCCCTTCCTGATTCTACAATAGTGAAAGCTAGTTAAGTTTGTTGATAGATTTAGTCCACTTTAAAGACCGATCTATCGATAGGCAGTGATCAGTCAATCTTCATGTGAGGGTGAATATGTAGTGGCGACCCTCCTGCTCCTCTTGCCCGCAGGCAATGCGGTCGCCAGGGGCGGGGGCGGCCCCGGTCGGAAGGAGATATAAAAATGGAAGGCATAACCTCCACATCAAGCACTATTCCGCGTGTTGATACGCACCTGGCCAAGTTCACGCAAGCCAGTGTCGTTGCGCTCACAGGCCTGGCCTTTCTCTTGAACCAGCCCATCATTGTGCTGATTGCTGCGATATTGATGACATTGAGCGCACTGATTCCTGCCGCAAGTCCCTTCCGACTGCTCTATCGAGGTGTAGTGATACCGCTGCACCTGCTGAAGCCGCGCATTGTCGAGGATGATCCCGCGCCTCATCGCTTCGCACAGGGCATTGGTGCAGCCTTTCTGATTGCCGCAACGATAGTGCTCCTGCTGACCAAAGCTACGGCTGTAGGTTGGGTACTTGATCTCATTGTCTTTGTGCTGGCTGGCATCAACCTGACGGTTGGCTTCTGCGCAGGCTGCTTTGTCTACTACCACCTGGGACGCCTGGGCATCTTGCCACGTGTGCGTTACGAAGGTGGCTTCCACTGGCGAAGCGTGTAACAGTGATGACAGAAATCATTTTGCGCTCAGGCGTACTGATCCTGGTCTGCCTGGCTACCTGGCTTATGGTCTGGACAGGACGACGGTACGTAGAGAACCAACGCCGCCATGCCCTGGCTGCTAATGTCACGCTGCCCGGCTCTTTGATCGGTGCCGGTACACCAAAGGAAACATCTTCTCACCCATCACCGGTACGTATTCTGGCCTTCAGTAGTGACGACTGTCGCCAGTGCCATCAACTCCAGGCCCCCGCGCTTCAACGAGTAGTAGAGACTCATCAAAATAAGGTGACGGTTATGGAAGTTGACGCTCCAAGTGAGCCTGAACTTACCGCACGTTACCACGTTCTGACGTTACCAACCACCGTAGTACTGAATAGTACGGGTCGTACACACGCGGTGAATTACGGCTTCGTTAATACGAAGAAACTGCTTGAGCAAGTAGACGAAGTCCTGTCACAGACAATTTCTTGAGATTTTATGTCCATTGTGTAGGTTTTGTGTTGCTGCAAAGCTCTGCTGCCGAAGGCAGCAGAGCTTTGCAGCAACACAAAACCTACACAACACAAACCCTTACCTGCCGTAGGCAGTGAGGAGTCAAGTTCTTTTGAGAAAGGGGATATCTATGTCAACGGTTCAGGAATTTCTTAAAGCAAACGAGGACTATGCAGCAACGTTTCAGAAGGGGCATCTGCCAATGCCACCTGCTCGACATGTGGCTGTTTTGACATGCATGGACGCGCGCTTGCATCCCGCGCGCTTCCTCGGATTGGAATTGGGCGACGCCCATGTCATCCGTAACGCGGGTGGGCGGGCAAGCGACGATGCCATTCGCTCATTGGTAATTTCCCAACAATTGCTTGGCACCAATACCGTAGTAGTCATTCACCACACTGACTGTGGCATGCTGACGTTTAGCAATGCAGATTTACGCGGGAAATTGAAGCAAGAACTGAATGCTGATGCTGAGCATATTGACTTCTTACCATTCAAGGACCTTGAAAAGTCCGTTCGCGATGATGTAGCTACTATCAAGAACTCGCCCTTAATTCCAAAGAGTGTAGAAGTCAGCGGCTTCATTTACGATGTAAAAAGTGGCCGACTGCTGCCGGTCACATAAGTTTGAATCTCTGAAATAGTATTATCAAAGAGAACAGCAGCAAAATCGATGGCTTCCAGCCATCGATTTTGCTGCTGTTCTCTTTGATAATACTGACCTATTTCAAAAACTCTATTGCTGCCCGTGTCAGTACTTCGACGCCGATAGGCATTGCATCCTCATCGACGTTGAAGCGGGGATGGTGATGGGGGTACTTCGCCCCTTTCTCAGGATTGTTCGCGCCCACAACGAAGTAGCAGCCGGGGACAGAATTGAGGAAGTAAGCCATGTCGTCGCTGTAGGTCTTTATCACCTCTTCACCATTATCGACTTTCTCCGTTCCCACCGACTTGACCGCAGCCTTCTGCACCATTTCTGTCATAGATTCATCGTTGATGCAGGGTGGGCAGCCATGAAAAGCCTTGACCTCGCAGGTAGCCCCCATAGCACCGGCAACGCCCCTGGCTAATTCACTAATGCGACGCAACAACTTCTCACGGTGTTCTTTGCTGAAGGAGCGCATCGTACCGTGCAGTTCCGCCGTTTCGGGAATGATATTGAAAGCCGTCCCTGCTTTCACGACGCCGATGGTGATAACCGCCGGACTGAATGGCGAGCTCTCGCGGCTGATTAGCGTCTGTAACGCCGTGATAATGTATGCTGCAATCACAATAGGATCGACCGATGCTTCCGGCATGGCCGCGTGTCCTCCCTTGCCTCTCACCGTCACCACAAATTTATCAGCACTGGCAAAGAAGGCACCAGAGCGCACGCCGACTCGTCCTATTGGGTAATCGCTAATCAGGTGCAGGCCGATGATACCATCGACACCCTGCATGGCTCCCTCTTTCACCATTGGCTCGGCACCACCGATAGTCTCCTCGGCTGGCTGAAAGATAAATTTCACATTACCAGTCAGCTCTGCCTTGCGTTTACTCAAAATATTGGCGACGGCGAGGGCGATGGAGGTGTGTCCATCGTGCCCACAGGCATGCATCTTGCCATCAACGGTGGAACGGTATTCCACCTCGTTCAGTTCGTGAATGGGGAGGGCGTCCATGTCGGCACGGATGGCGATAGTTTTAGCTCCCACGTGGCTAGCTCCCCCGCGCAACAGGCCGACAACCCCCGTCTTAGCGACCCCCGTCTGCACTTCCAACCCAAGTGAACGAAGACGCTGTGCTACAATACCAGAGGTACGCACCTCTTCAAACGCAAGTTCAGGATGCTCATGCAGGTCGCGACGCAGTGCCACCATATCGGGCACAAGCTCATCAATATCAGACTTCAAATGATCAAATTCGGACATAGCTCCTCCTGGGAAACGGGTAAACGCGATGCGTGCGCCAGAGTTCAAGCGCACGCATCAGATAAATTCATCATCTTAATATCCTATCATAGATTTCAGAGTGTAGTGAAAACAAGTTGCAGGCAGTGTACACTGCCTGCAACTTGTTTTCACTACACTCTGAAATCTATTGCAGATGGCTATGCCATTTTTGCAATAACTCTTGCTCCTGTTCGGGTTTCAGGCCCGAACGCATCTCATCTTTAATGGAACTGGTCGCTTTCCAGGCGAGCGTATCGCGTGCTGTATCGGCCAATGGACGGAAAGTCAGGCCAGCGGCAAAAGCTTTGTTGCAGTTAGCCGCTCGCATTCCGGCATACTCATCAGGCACCCAGGGCTGAAAATTCACCTCTTCCAGAATATCCGCTAGAAACGCTTCATCAACCCAGACGAAACGAGTGTCACTACCACTTGCAGACCTACACTCTTCGAGGAATTGCCGCATTGAGAGCGCGTAATCCGGCCCCGTGGCATTGTAGACACCCGTCTTGCCTTCCTCCACCATACGCACAATCCACCAGGCAAGGTCGCGCACATCAATGAATTGAGTCTGCTGCTCTGGTGTCCCTGGTACCAGCATTTCTCCTCCTTGCGCCACGCGATATGGCCAGTAGGTGAAGCGATCAGTGGGATCATCGGGGCCAACGATCAGACCAGGTCGCACGACGAGTACGCGACCGGGCATGGCCGCCTCCGCCGTCTGCTCGCAGAGGGCTTTCAAGGCACCATATGTTTCATTCGTCACCTCTTCTACACTCTCATCCTCCAGCCTGGCTATCGGTGAGTTTTCATCTATGCCCTCGACGCTAAAATCGCCATAGACAGAGATACTTGAGATAAAGGTGTAGTGCTTGACTGAGTTTGCCAGGGCCTCGGCTGATGCGCGTACAGCGCGAGGCACAAAGCCACTGGTATCAATTGCCGCATCCCAATTCCGACCTGCAAGTGCTGCCAGGTCCCCATTGCGGTCGCCACGTAGTTTCTCGACGCCAGGAAACAAATCAGGGTTATGTTGCCCTCGATTGAAGAGCGTGACTTCATGTCCCCGTGCCAGGGCCGCCTCCACTGTATGGCGACCCAAAAATACAGTGCCGCCAAGCATTAAAAGTTTCATACTGTCCCTTTCATCCAAACAGTGTTATGATCGTTATATATAGATGATACTTGCTATTGGCATTATATGAAAGAGAAAAATGATGCTGTTAGCATAGGCCATCAAGGCACCTATGCTAACAGCATCTATTCAGCACAATTCGCAAAAGAGGATCTATTTTTTCTTGCGTTTCTTCATAGCTTCTTGCGCAGTCTCTTGTTGATCGAACCCAGTTTGCCCTTTCAGGGAAGCATCGGGCATAGAGCGCAGAGGGCTGTCAGTAATTGGTGTGCCAGTTTCCTGGTTGTAGCCAACCTCCACTACCTGATCTGTCCGGCCCGGCATAGGCCTTTGCCCCGGAGGTGGCTGGGTAGCACGAGGGCCTGGTTTAGATGTCGGCCAATTAAAATGTGGGAGAGATCCCGTTACTTGCAATATTTGTACTTGCTCTTTTTCCTGTTCCATAGGTAAAAATGTCCTCCTCTTTTTATTCTATCTTATCATAAAAAATATGTAGTTCGTCCTATTCCTTTTTATGTGTGAATGGGCGGTTTGTGGCGTAGCCACAAACCGCCCATTCACACATAAAAAATCCAAGCTCGCCTGGCTTCGGTGACAACGCAAGTGATCTACAAGAGGTGGGATCAGTACTTCGGGGCCGTTAACCTCAAAGAATTGCTTATCTGGCGTTATTGTTAATTGGATACCTGCATACTACTTTGGAAATTTGGAGCATTGTTTTCTCATGAAAATCCTGATTACCGGTGCCACCGGCCTGCTTGGGGGGCACCTGACCAAAGCGTTACAGCAGCGCGATGAACAGATTCGCGCCCTGGTATTGCCAGCAGAAAATGCGGATACCCTGTTGAAGCAGGGTATCGAGGTTGTGCGGGGAGATATTATCGACGCCAGCACGCTGGGTGATGCCGTCAAAGATGTTGAGCTTGTCTTTCACCTGGCAGGGATGATGGGTGTCTGGCGTCCATTGGCCGACTATCGCATGGTCAACGTCAGCGGGTCTGAGAATCTCTATAAAGCCGCTCAGCAGGCCGGTGTGCGCCGCTTTGTGCATACAAGCTCTCACACCGTCTATGGCCTTGGGCATGGCCGCTTTCTGACTGAGAATGACCCGCTGCGTCCCGATGCCGATCCCTATAGCCTCAGCAAGGCAGAGGGCGATCGGCTCATGCGCCGCTTTATGCTCACCAGTGAGGTTGAGACGGTGATCTTGCGCCCAGGAACCTTCTTTGGCCCGGGTGATCGCCTGCACTTTGGGCGCATGGCTCAGAAAATGAAAAATGGCAAAGGTGTGATAATTGGACGGGGAGACAACGCGCTGCCCTTCTGCTACGTAACCGATGTTGTGCAGGGTTTCCTGCTGGCAGCCTATCATGAGAAGGCTCCTGGCAATGTCTACAACATCACCAATGATCGTCCACTTACCCAGCTAGAAATCTTCAATGCCATTGCGGATGCCGTAGGTGGAGTGCGCCCGACGCGGCACCTGCCCTATTTGCCTGTATTCTACGGTGCAATCGTCGCGGAAAAGGGTGTTGCTCGCCTGACCCGTACCAAACCGTTTGTGACACAGTTGGGCGCAATGATGTTTGGCAGCGATAACCGGCACAGCGCGGAGAAGGCCCGCCGCGAACTAGGGTTTGAGCCAAAAGTGGAACTGCACAAAGGGATTGAGCTTGCCGCAGAGTGGTTCAATAACATTGTATAACAATGGCAGAATATAGACGAAGCACCCCCACAGGGCGAGGACAAGGCACATCGCCCCTACTATGGCTACGCAGCCGCCAGCCAGGCCACTTCGTCCATAGTAGGGGCGATGGCTTGTCCTCGCCCTGTCACCTTATTCTGCCATTGTACTAACTTTTTTCCCAGCACCCTTGAAGCCG
>Ga0099828_10002936_pt1 | contig 11866 bp, 10 predicted proteins | sample CZO8metaG_2_FD_79338 | JGI IMG/M metagenome (GOLD analysis project Ga0099828, IMG submission 79338) | Vadose zone soil microbial communities from the Eel River Critical Zone Observatory, Northern California, USA - CZOApr15con2H1.8 metaG | ecosystem: Environmental > Terrestrial > Soil > Vadose...
GCCCGGCCGGAGATCAAAACCGCCGAGGACCTTAAGGGAAAGAGAATCGCCATTACCCGCTTCGGCTCGGCCTCCGATTTCGCCGTCAGGGAGGCCTTGAAGACCCTTCGTCTCGATGCGAAAGACGTTGCGATCATGCAGGTGGGAGGACAGAGCGCCCGCTACACCGCCGCGATCGAGCAGATCATGGGGAAAAAGGAGGGAGTTACTCCTGAGAGTCTTAAGGTGACGGATCGATCAGTCTTGGGTGAAATCATCAAGAGCGGCTTCGTCAACGCGCTTTACAAATGACGGGCGACCCCAAAGAAGTACGACGGCAGAGCATTTAAGCCCTGGAGTTGCTGAGACGCTCACCGAGAAAGCGCACGCGGCCCGGTCTCTGATTTCTCAATGAGGCTTGGGTTTGCGTTCGGTGAGTCGGGTCTTGACAGCCTGTTGAAAAACTCTGTTCTCAGGCCGGTCAAAAAGGTCCCAGATGCGAGGCGCGCTCAGCTAAAGGATGAAAGCTGAAACATGAAAGATGAAATTAACGCGTCGATCTGAGGTTTCCGTTTTCCGCTTTCATAATTCATCCTTTGCAGGCCTTGGGCCTTTTTCAACGGCCTGTTGAATCTTGAAGTCTTCTCTACTGCATAGATAATCAAGGTTGTTGATTTCCTGCGACACTCACCGGAGGTTTATTTTATCCAAGAACCCGTCAGTCTCTAAACCCTTCAAAAGGCTATTATCGTAAAGAGTTTTCGGATCGACTTTAGGAAGAGGCGGACCCTGAGTCTGCATCGCCTCCAATGTGGCGCGCACCGAGGCCTCCTCCACATAAGGAATTCGGGGTAGGCTACGAATCAGCTCTTCATAATATTTCCCAAGCACCTCCTCATCCCGTTGACGCGTGTATTTTCCCATGACCTTCATCGTTACATCCCTATGGGTCTGCACGTAAGCCATTCCTTCCAAGTAGCCGCGCAAGAAGGCTTCGGCCGCTTCCCGTTTGTCGCGCACAAATTTCCTGGTTGTGCCGGTGACCGTGATGAGCTGGCGAATCCCTAGATCCCGAATAATCGAAAACCTTCTCAGTCCTTGTTTCTCCGCCGCATAGGTATTCGGAGGACTCAGGATCGTCGCCGCCGCCTGTTTCTTCAGCACCGCCATGGTTCGTTCCGCCTGGCCGGCCGTACCGAATTGGACAAAGGCAACGTCCTCCTTCCGCAGCCCCACCTGTTCCAATACCTTAAGCATATAGCCGTATGTAGGGCTGGTCGGGTCGAGGGCAATTTTTTGGCCGCGCAAATCCTCCAGCCGTGTAATGCTGGGGTCCGTCATGAGCACATAGTGGCCGACAAAGTTATACTGGGTCGCAATGAGAAGGCCATCGCCGCCGCCGGATACGAGCCGGATCAAACCTTCCGCGGCTCCCTGGTAGAGGTGGATCTCGCCGGCCGTCAGCGCCGCCAGCAGAACCCTGTTGCCTTGGATGTAGGTCATTCTGACATCAAGCCCCTGTCTGGCAAATAGGCCTTGATCTACACCCACCCAAAGAGGAGAGAAGGTGCCGCTGGTTGCAGAGTAGGCGACTGTTATAGTGGCCGGCTTTTTGTCTTGCGCGGACGGTGTCGATAAAAGACAAAGATTTAATAGGAGCGCTGCTACGCTTCTCGAAGTCTTCATGATTCAAGACGCTACTTCAAGCCTTTGATTTGGTCAAGATCGTGGTATCCGACCCCGATGCCAAGGTGAGCTAAGAGTATTGGCCAACAAAAAAGACTTTCCTTACCAGTCGCTCATCAAGTCTACCTGGCGGAAAAAATCGCCGAGGAGCGAAAGGCCGGCTAAACGGGCGGAGGACTGATACGAAAAAGTAAACTGACGTCTTAGATCGGCGCGCATGATCCATAGAACGCCAAAATCGAAGATTCGATCCTCCGGACTCTCCCTTGGTTCTCATAAACCACTCCTAGGGATAAAGTTCTTTCAAGAGACCGCCCTTATCCAGATTGTCGAGAAAGCGATGATCAATAAACCGTTCAGGCTTCGCGTTTTTGGCGGCGGGAACAGTCTTTGCCAGATCGTCCAGCGCGTTCTGTATTCCGACCATATTGATATAGGGTGCCTTCTCCAACACCTTTCCTATGTAGAGATCATAGGCCTTCTGAAGAACCGTCGTGTCCTGGATTTTCGTGTACTTGGCCATTGACTTGAACGTAAACTCTTTGTCGGTTCTCGCTCGATGAATGCCCCGGGCATACGCGCGCATGAACCGGTTGATAACCTCTGGTCTGTTCCTTAGAATCGCTCCCACCGCTACCAACGAGGGGTTGGGAAAGGCAAAATCCATGTCGGTGATATTTATAAGCTCTTTAAAGCCCATCTTCTCCACTGCGAAGAGCGTCGGCGGAGACACAACGCCCCCATCGACGGAGCCACCTTGCAGCCCTCCCGCAACGGTCGCCATAAAGCCCAATTGAATGAGGGTCATATCCTTATCCGGATTGAGATTATACTTCTTCAGCGCATAACGGATCGAGATATCGGGGGCCGACCCATAGCGGGTTATACCGATTTTTCTCCCCTTAAGACCCTCTACGGTTTTGATCTCAGGTCTGACATAAAGAGAAAAAATCATTTTGTTGCCGGCATTGCCGATGATTTTGAGATCGGTCCCTTGCATCGCGGCGGCCATGGCTGAGCTGCCGTTCAACGATCCGATGTCTATCTCTCCGGCGACGGTCACCTGTGCGAGCTGGGTGCCGCTCGGGATGAGGATCAATTGGTTCTCGAGCCCTTCCTTGGCAAAGTAACCGCCATCTTGAGCGACCCAGATGCCGATATAGGCGCCGCTTAAGGAGCTGTAGCCGATCCGAATCCGCTCGGCGGCTCCGAGATAATTCGCCCAGAGAAGAATAACAATGCTGAATAGAACGCGCTTCATGATCCGTCCTTTCGATTCGATCACCCAACCTCCGACCAATTGCTTGTCCTAATATCCAGGAATCCAAGATTCTTCAAGCCTCCATTGCGCATCAATTGAGGATTTTTCTACTACCTGTTGCGTCGTGCCTGTTGTCTACCGCCTAAAACTGATCGAGAACTTGACCCAACGTGATCTTAGCTTGAGAAAAGCAGGACCCCCGATTGAAAAGGGCATCATGAAAATTGGTATTATGTCCTCGGAACAGCCAGTTGGTTCAGAAGGCGAGAAGAACCTGTTGGCGTAACAAGATGATTAAATCAATAACTCAAGCCTGCCCCTCTGGTTCTACTTGAGCCGACGGTTCAGCTGCCAGCAGCGGCATCACCCGCGTCGCGAACAGCTCGATCGAGCGGGTCACCTGGGCATGGCTCAGGCCGCCGAAGCTGAACATGCCGACCAAGCTATCCGGTCGCGCAGTTTCGATCATCGCGCGCGCCTTCCTGGCGACCGTTTCCGGGCTGCCGATGAGCGAAACCCCCCATTCGTCGGTCCGCTTCAGGGTAAGCCCTCCCGGAAAATAGGCGAAGCGCTCGGTGAACCGGGGGAGATCGTCCGTCGTGATGGGCTCGCGGCGCCAGAGGTTGTCGGTGGCCAGTTGCCAGAACCGCGTGATCTCCGGGCCGGCCTCCGCCCACGCCTGCTCGTCGCTATCGGCTACATAGATATCCCGCACCATGATCGCGTCTCCGCCACCGCGCGGGTCGCCGAGCGCGGCCCGTCCCGCCCGATAGGCTTTGATGGCGCGAGCGCAGTTGGCGAGAGGTTGGCGCGACAGGGCCAGGTTCCACCCCCGGCGCGCCACCATCGCCGGGCTCTCGGGTGAAGTGGCGCCGTAGTAGATGGGCGGGTGGGGCCGCTGGAGCGGCCGCGGGCGGCACGAGATGTCGACATAGTTCCAGGCGGTGCCGGAGTAGGTGAAGGTGTCCTCCGTCCAGGCGCGTTGAATGATCTCCGCGCCCTCCTCGAAGCGGGCCTGAGCCGTATCACGATCGAGCCCATGCTTGAGATCATCGCGCGGCACGCCGCGACCCAGCCCCACGTTCAGCCGTCCGCCGGTGAGGATGTCCAGCATCGCGCACTCCTCCGCGAGGCGCATCGGGTCGTGGAGCGGCAGGGCATTGACCAAGTTCCCGAGGCGCAGCCGCCGGGTGCGGTGGGCGAGAGCGGCGATGATGAGGTTGGGAGAGGCGAGCATGCCGTAGTCCGAGTGGTGATGCTCGGCGAACCAGGCCTCGTCGAAGCCCAGCCGCTCGGTGAGCTGGATCTGCTCGAACAGCTCCTCGAAGGCCTGGCGCTCCGGCACCCAGGGCCGTGCCTGGTTGTAACTGAAAGTCCCAAACCGCATGCGCTGTTCCTCCCCCTAAGATTTTCGCCGTCACCTCACTGCTTATAGACTTTGTCGATAAAGCCGCTTGTTTCCAACTCCCGCACGATGCTTTCATCCACCAGGTCTTCGAAGCGAAGATGCGCGCCGGGCTTGCGGCTGATCGCTTCTTTAATTTGAGTCTCGACACCGGCTCTGGTCACCAGCGGCACCCGGTCATAGAGTTTCGCGCTCGCAGTGTAGGCGTCCTCCAGATAGGCCTCGTTGGTTATTCTGCTGTATTTGGAAATGATTTTTTTGCTCTCTTCTTTGCGGGTCTTGAAAAATTGGGTTGCCTCGACGTGCGCCATCAAAACTTTTTTCACCGTCTCCCTCTGGCGTGAGAGATAGCTCCTCGTTGTGGTGGCGCAAATGTAAGGAAAATCAAACCGTTTCTGAAAGTCAGCCGTGCTGATGAGGATCCTGAAGGGCATGCCTTTAGCCAAGTGAACCATCCCCGGAGGCGAGGGGAATCCGACGATCCTGCCGGCGCGAAATGCCGCCGCTCTTTCCGCCGGGCCGCCGACCTGCAGGATGAGAATCTGCTTATCGGGCTCCATTCCCAATCCTCTGATCAACGCGCGCGCCGCCACGTCAGACGCGCTGCCGAGCCGGCTTATGCCGATGCTTTTCCCTTTCAGATCCTCCGCCGATTTGACCGACTCGTGCACGACCAGCTCGTAGGGAAGCGAATTGACATAACAGGAGACCATGACGAGATCCGCGCCGGCAACCACCGCGCTCGCCACGCCGCCGCCCGACGCGTTGGCCACCTGCACGTCCCCGGCGACGAGGCTGGAGACGCTGGTCGTGGTGCTGGGAATGAAGAGCAAGTCTACGTCTAATCCGTTCTTTTTATAAAAACCGCGATCTTGAGCCAGGTACCAGACGGCGTTGCTGCTCTCCAGAGCGCTGTGAGAGAGTCTGATCTTTTCCTGACTCCAGGCGTCCCGAAAAAAAAGAGAATAAAAAAGCAACAGCAGTCCGCCAAAAAACCAAAATCCCCGTGGAAGTTTCATAATACCTCCCAGAAGATCCGACGATGAGAAGCCTCACTTTCGACGCAAGCTCTACCGCGATCCCGCGAGAATGTCTATACGTAACGGGGGAGTGTCTTGCATTACGACAATGTGTGATTGCCAGATTTGGCCCTACTGCTCCGCTACTACCTGATCACGTAGAGTTGAACTAACAGCCGCTTCTCGGATATTGTCCCGGACCATAAAGGATAAAGGATGAGGGATGAAGGATGAAGTCTAAGGGATAAGACCGGTAACGTTTTTCTATCTATTTTCATCCTTTCTCCCTTCGCCTTCATCCTTTTTAATGGAGGAGACCGATGCCCTTGGCAAATATACGCGGTGTCAACATCAACTATAAAGTCATTGGCAATCACGGCCCTTGGGTGGCGCTTTCACCCGGTGGCCGGCGCGCCCTTGAAGGCGTGGAGCCGCTGGCCGGACGACTGGCCGATGCCGGCCATCGCGTCCTGCTCCACGACCGGCGCAATTGCGGCGTTTCCGATATCGTCATCGATGGAGATGACTCGGAGTACGAGATCTGGGCGGATGATCTTTACGAGCTGCTCTCTCAACTCCATGCCCTTCCCGCCTTTGTCGGCGGCAGCTCTTCCGGTTGCCGTCTCTCGCTCCTTTTTGCCCTGCGGCACCCCGGGGCTGTCCGGGGTCTGCTGCTGTGGCGCGTCACGGGCGGCCGCTTGGCGGCAGAGCGCCTGGCCGAGCAGTACTACGGCCAGAACATCACGGCTGCGAAGCAAGGAGGCATAGGTGCGATCTGTGAGACGGAGCACTTCAGGGAACGGATCGAGGTGCGGCCAGAGAACCGCGACACGCTGATGAAAATGGATCCCGCGCGCTTCATAGCCGTCATGTCACACTGGCGCGAGTACTTCATCCGGGGCGCCGACCTGCCGGTGATCGGCGCGACCGAGGCGGAGCTGAAGTCAATTACCGTCCCGGCCTGCATTGTTCCGGGTAACGACAACACCCATCCGCGTCGTGTCGGCGAGAACCTGAGCCGCCTCCTGCCCAACGGTGAGCTGCATCACCTGATGACCAAGCATCACGACTTGGACCTCGGCCCGAGAGAGGAATGGGACGAGAAGGAAGGCGAGATGGCCGCGCTCTTCGGCGATTTCCTGAAGCGGGTGGCGGCGCCCCTCACCGCATAGCGGGTTTCCCAAGCTGAACGGCCGAAAAAGGATTTCGTTAGTTCACATCCGTGTCATAAGAAGAAAACAACAATGAAAATCCTTTCTCTTTCACTTCTGATTCTAGTTTCTTTCTTCGCCTCGTGCCCTGCGGAGCTTTACACTGCTGAAGCTCAAGTCAGGTTTCCGCTCGTGTATGGGGCCATGAGCGGGAACACGGTTCCGCTGTGGATCGCCAAGGAACAGGGATTCTTCCGAAAGCATGGCCTCGATCCGCAACTGATTTTCATTATTGCCGGTCGTGCCGCTCAAGCCATGCTTTCCGGGGAGATCAACATCGGCGTCATTGGAGGAACCCATGTCACCAATGCGGTCACGGCCGGAGGAGACATGACGATGCTTCTGGGGTTGGAGACCAAGCTGGATTATTTTCTGGTCGCTCGCCCTTCAATCAAGAGCGCCGAAGATCTGAAAGGAAAGAAGGTCGCCATCGGAACCCCCTCCGGCACAGCCTCCCTTGCGGCTTACGTCGGGCTCGACTACTTGGGTTTGATCCCCCGGCGCGACAACATCACCCTTCTAGGGGTTGGCGCGCCGGCCGATCGTCTGGCGGCGCTCCTGGCGGGAGGCGTCGATGCGATATCGGTTTCACCGGACGTCGCACTGGCAGCCATGAACCAAGGATACACAGTGCTTCTCGACCTGGCAAAGGAGAATGTTCCGTTTCAATCGTCCGGGCTGGTCACCTCGCGCAAGTTCATGAGGTCGAATCCTCAACTCGTGGAAAACGTCGCACGGGCTATCGCGGAAGGCGTCGCCTTTACGCGCAATCCCGCGAATAAAAAAACCGTGTTGCAGAGCCTTGCGAAAAATCTGCGACTCGACAAAGCGGACCTTTTGGAGAAGACCTACCAGAAAGTAGACGACCTTCCCCGCAAGCCGTGCCCCAGCCTTCCGGGAGTGGCGTCTGTGCTGAAATTAATGGCTCAACACGGATTGAATCCCAAGGCTGCGCAGCTGAAACCCGAGGATATTGTGGACATGAGCCTGTGTAAAAAGCTCGACGAGAGCGGCTTCATGGACCGCCTTTACCAGGGGCGGTAGGATAAAAACTTTCAGGTAGAACGCGCATGATTTGAGCGCTTTGAACTTTTTGAACTGTTTAAACCGTTCAAGCCGTTCAAGTCGATCAAGCAGAGCAGTACGATGTCCTGCTTTAATTGCCGGCTAGCTCTTGGCTCATTTGCTGTCGAAATCGTAGACCAGCTGCGATTTGATGGCGCCATTGATATTATCGGCCATGGGGTTGCGGATCTCTTCACCGATGTGAGCGATCGCCCCCAGCGTCCGCCCGATCAGCGCAAATGCCTTGGTTAACTGCCAGGGGAGCCCCATATCGAGCGCGATCGCGCCGATCGCCCCGGTGACGTTGACAGGCAACCGCCTCCCATGGCGCTCTTCCGCCGCCTTGCAGATCTGCTGGATCAAATCGCAATAGCGCCCATACACCCGCGTCTCCCGGGCGACCTCGAACAGACGCTCCGCGCGCGGGTCCCCTTGCGGGTGAGTTCGGTGGCCGATACCCGGAAGCTTTTTCTTTTTCTTTGCAAACTGCTCCACGACCGATGAAGCCACCGCGCCCAGGTCGCCCGATGAACCGTCGACCGAAAGAGCCTTCACGAGCATTTTGGCCGACCACTCCGAGGAGCCGAGGTGGACGCTCCCGGCCCCCAGCAGCGACGCCGCCACAGCGGCCTGCAACGCCTCCGGCGCCATGGCGTAAGTCAGCCGCGCCGAAACCACGCTGCTGACCATCCCGTGCTCGACAAGGATTGTGAGCAGAGCGTCGGTCATCCGCCTTTCGCCGTCGCTGGGGAAACGGCCCACCAACATTAAATAGGTCATGTGGCTAAAGGTAATTTTGCCGACGAGATCCTTCGTCAGATCATGCCCTCGAATCAGGACACGATGTAACTCCGGCTTTCCCAATCCTGTAACGATCTTCTTTTCATTGCTCATACTTCTCCCCAGTTCGATGCCTTTGTGCGAGCCGATGTCAGAGGTATCACGAACACGAGGTGGTCTGTCAAGCAAGGGTTCCTCCGCCCGGATCATACGACCGGCGAAGCGCTCAATGTCTCCGGTGGCCGCTTAATGAATTGACACATGCCCGCGTAATGTTTTGGGGGTTTCCTGGCGTCGTTCTGCCAACGAGATTGTCTAGAAAGAAAATCGTGGCCCTCACGGTAATAGTGTCGTACTTGCGCAATCGCGCAAACACGCAAGCCTATCTCCTTTGTATAAACCTGGAAGGTTGCGTGTAGGGGTCTAAGTCAATGCGCGTGCCGGACCCCAAATCCGCGAGCGCGCGTCGCGCCTCTCGCCTTGCGCCTCTTGCCTAATTCAGGGCGAAGAGCGCCTTCGGGTTGTGGTAGGTGATCTTCTCGTATTGCAGCGAGGTAATACTCCCCTTATTTTTTAAGTTGCGAAGCGCTTCCACCTCGGTGGATTGATCGTTGTGACCGTAGTCGGTGCCGATGACGATGTTGTCCTCGCCCGAGTACCTGAGGATGTAGTCCACGTCGTCATCGGTCTGGCACGATACGTATTGCCGGTACTCCTTCAGTGGATTGTCCGGCAGTTTCTTTCCCTGGGCCGCCCAGCGCCGCTGCAAGTCCTTGACGACATAGGGTATCCATTGCGCGGCCGCCTCGGCCCAGTGAAACCGGAGCTGGGGGAATAAATCCGGCAATCCGCCCATGATCACCGACTGAAATGCGCCGATGACCGGCAGGCGGAACTTCCAGAAGCTGCCTCCGCCGTTGTACTGGGACACCAGGTCGATGACGTACGGGTTGCCGTTGCCGACATGCACGCCCACGGCCAGGTTGAGTCGGCTCATCTCCTCGTAAAGCGGATAGAAATAGGGATCGGTGATCAGCCGGTTTCCTTCGATGCCGCGCATGAACACACCGCAGGCCCCGTGCTGCTGGCAAAATCGCAGCTCCTCCAACGACGCGCTCATATCAAGCAGCGGCAAAACGCAGATCCACCTGAGTCGCCCTCGGCCTTGCCTGTAGATGTCGGCCAGCCAGCGGTTATAGCCTTTGCAGATGGCGATTTCCCACTCAGGCTTGTCGGTCACTTGCTCGATAAAAATCGTGGGATAGAGCACCTGGACGTCTATGCCCAGCTTGTCCATGTGACTGAGCCGGGCCGGCACGTTTTCCATCTCGCGGGTTTCTTTCGGTGTCCTCATGTCACGGCCCGTACGCTCCGAGACTTCGGCGAGCTGCCGGGCGGTCATAACGATCCGGACCAAGCCGCGTATTTTTCCGTCGACGAACCAGTATTCTCCGCCGTCTTCACCACGAGGCCGCACGATGAGGGGTCGATACTTTTGGTCGGCTCGATCCATGAAATCCCAGGTATGTTCTGACTCAACAACATGGGCGTCGGAATCGATGGTCGGCATATCCGATGACCTCCTTTAACCGGAGAAAGGTGGTGGCTCTTGACCTCGGGTCCCTAAAGATAGTCTCTTCTGGCTTTCCACTTCAACGGGTTCAATTTTCGAGAAGCGACTCCATCTGGGAACGTATTCGCCATCAAACCAGCTATTGTCCTTCCTGGACACTCAAAGCCAAATCGAGGCGGTGCTAATTTGAATTTATTTTTTCCTCGGGACAACTGCCCAGGCTTCTATCTCGATAAGCATGTCTGGCAGGTCTATTCCCACTCCTCTGATTAATGTGGCCGGTCTGGGATGTGCCCGTAAATCGGGCTCCTTCTCCTCAAAGAACTTGTACATCTCGTCGCGCATGTCAAAGACATCCTCTCTTCTCTTGAGAAAATAACGGAACATGACGATGTGTTTGAGCGTGGCGCCCATCAATTCGAGACTATTCTTAATGTCCTCCAGTGTCTGACGTGTCTGCTCCTTTATGCCGCCCACCACTTTACCTCTGCCGGCCCGCTCTTCATCGGGCGTTCTGCAGGGCGCATCTTCAAACGGATCCCTTCCTGTCGAGCCGGAAAGGAAAAGAATATCCACGTCTCCCTTTGTTCTAAAGCCTGTCGCCCAGTTCATTCTTTCCTTATGGTAATGCGGCCAGAGCGTGCCCCAGTCATATTCGACTTTTTGTTCATTCTGCAGTTCAAGCGCTTTTCGGTTCGTGGCCACGTTTAAGCACCTCCTATGTCTTTCAGTGATTGATCGGCGTCTTCATCCGCCTGGTTCTTTCACCCATACCGCGTAAGTCCGGCCCGCGCAATCCGAGAAAGCGTTGAGTTTCCGAATCTGGTTAACGGCTCAGCGGTCCGCCGCAGGACGGCTCAAAGAAGTCGCTTGCTCATTAGCACATTCCACGACAGAATCAAAAACAAATAGATTGAGAGAAAGCCATCGGTTAAGGGAGGAGCGTGATTACCGCAATGGACCTCTTGTCAGGGGAGTTGGAGATTTCGTAAGATGCGCCTAGCTGAGAGTGAATTGCAAAGGAGGAGAAACAATGGCACGCATCCGACATCTGGCAATTCTTACGGAAGACGTGGAGAAACTGGTCAACTTTTATACCACAGCGTTCGGACTGAAAATGGTTCCCGGAATCGGCACCGCAACTTATCTGTCTGATGGGCACATCAACCTGGCGATCATACCCATCGGGCCTGAGCGGAAGGTAGAAGGGACACAGTTGAAGCCCGGATTATACCATTTCGGTTTCGAGGTCGAGGATGTCGTCGGCCTTCGCGACGTATGCAAAGAGCTCAACGCCGCGACTGGTATCGACAAGAGACCGTCAAACCGCGAGGCCGAATACCGGGTTCATGATCCCGACGGCAATCCAATCGATCTCTCGCAACACGGTTGGCCGATTTAACGCCATCAGCGAAAAGCCGAATCGTAAACCCGGCACTATAAAAGTTTGGATGCGTCGCCGCTTGCAGTGCAGGAAAGATGGTTAAGATTGTCGGGGCTGTTGCCGCGCAAGACCCGACCCCCGCCCTGCGTCCGCAATGAGAAAAGTAGCCTCTCCCCTTTTATTCCCCTGCAAGACGGGTGAGAAGAAAGGATTGCCCTATCAGTCGCTTGTCAATGAGATCTTGGCGGAGGAGATGAGGAAGGCGAGCAAGAGTTAGTCGAGTCGTGCCATAAGTCAATACGAATGCCCGACCCGGCAACCGCTAGTCAAGAAGAAATGGGTATCATGTCCCCGGAATCCAGAGGAAAGAAAGCGAGCCGCCGAGTGAACCACCAGAGGACCATCGCTTATTTTTCGATGGAGATCGCGGTTGAAACAGAGATACCCACCTATGCGGGCGGTCTAGGCGTGGTGGCAGGAGACGCGGTTCGTGCCGCGGCCGA
>Ga0099828_10002937_pt1 | contig 11864 bp, 9 predicted proteins | sample CZO8metaG_2_FD_79338 | JGI IMG/M metagenome (GOLD analysis project Ga0099828, IMG submission 79338) | Vadose zone soil microbial communities from the Eel River Critical Zone Observatory, Northern California, USA - CZOApr15con2H1.8 metaG | ecosystem: Environmental > Terrestrial > Soil > Vadose...
ACTTCGACGAGCATGGGTTCTGTTTCTGGGCGGTCGAGCTTTGCGGCGACTCGCGATTCGCCGGCGCGCTGGGGCTGTCGATCCCCCGGTTCGTGGCCCATTTCACCCCGTGCGTGGAGATTGGCTGGCGGCTTGCGCGAGAGCATTGGGGTCGGGGCTATGCAACGGAGGGCGCTAAAGCTGCCCTTCGCGATGGCTTTGCCAGGCTTGGCCTCGAGGAAATCGTGGCCTTCACCGTACCGCCAAATCTCCGTTCCCGGAGGGTGATGGAAAAGCTGGCGATGCGGAGATCGGTTGAGGATGACTTCGATCATCCTCTGCTAGCGCCGGAACATCCCTTGCGGCGGCATCTGCTATATCGCCTGTCCCGCGCCGACTGGGAGCTCAATTCCCCGGGCAGCTCCCCGCGATGAGCTGAATCTTTTCCACCGGGGTGGTCCTTCCCTCGGGCAGGTGCTCGAACCTCATGTACTGCAGCGCAAACCGGCGCAGGGCCTGCGAGCGGGGCTCCATGCCGTTCCAGAACCGACAGACGTAATCCGCGAAGCCGCGGAGCTGAACAGCGGTCGGGGCTCCAACCAGTTGCAAGAAGTAGAGAAGCCAGCGCTGGTCTGTGAATTGGGATGAGATCAGAGCTGGTTTTTCCCATCGGATGCCTCGGGCCGTCGCGCGATCTGCGGAATTCGGACCGACCCCGGCGCCGACCAGATCGGGAAGCAGGTCGACCCGAGCCCCATCGACGAGCGTTCCCTCGACGACGAACCACCCGTCCTCGGTCTGGGGATTCGGCGAAAACATCGACCATCTCTGGTCCAGGCGGAGAGCCATTGCAAACCGCGCCAGCATCGTCTCTTCAAAAGAGATCTCGCTGCCGGCCAACCCGAACATCGCTCCGGCCTGCGATAGGTTCCAGAGTGTTATCGAGGCGATCGATAGGGCTGCCACAACGCCCATCGCCAGCTTCACGATTTGGCCCGGCCGAAATGGCGCTTCGGGCTCCTCCGCAGGCAACGGCGCGTGTTGAACCGGGTAAGTCTTCAGAGCCGCCGGATCGAGCTTGTCCCAGAACCAGCCCGGCAAGACGGCGAAGGTGGCAAAGCTGGTGATCCACGGGAAGGTGCCGAGCTTGAAGCAGAGACCGAATCCGAGCTGGGTTGCAATGACGCCCAGCACCGCGAACAGGCGCAGCGGTCCGATCAGGATTGGAGAAACCAGCAACACCACCGTCAGCGCTTGCTGAACCAAAATGGCATGAGTGAAGAGCGGCAGAAGGGTTGGAAAGCCTAAGAGGGCGCTTCCGAAAGAGGTCCTGTACTGCTCAACGCTGAGCGCGTCGTAGACCGCGGTGCCGTTCCGCCAGGAGGTCCCCATCATCTTGTGGTCGAACAGAAACAGATAAAGGCAGACCAGCTGCCAAAACAATCCGAGGGTGCCGACTGAAATGATTTGATTGCCGCGCCCGGAGGGTGGGGCCGGATCCCGGCCCGCGTCCAGGCTAAAGCGAGCCCCGAGCGGGAGAAACATACCCCAGAAGAGAGCCAATCGGAGCAGGTCGTCGCCGGAGTGGTAAACGAAGGGATTGCGATTCTGAAGCGAGACAAGCAGAACCCACGAGGCGATGCACGCCACCCGGGTGTGAAATCCCACGGTCAGCGCCAGCGCGGCCAAAAGCGAGACGCAGGCCAGCGCGATCACCGGCCCGACTCCACCAAACAGGCGATAGAGACCGATTCCCGGATTCGCCAGGCCAAGCATCAAGGCCCGTGGAAGGACGCCCTCGTCGGTATAGTGGGCCTTCAGCGCGATCGAGCGCTGCAGCAAGTCAGCGGCGAGCACTCCGCCCAGGCCAATGCGCATCACCGCGAGCGACCGCAGATCGAATCCGAACGTCTGTTTTGCCCGCGCTGAAATGACCGGCAGAAGTCGAAGCGAGAGCGCGCGGCAGGATAGCGGGCGGAAGGTCAATCTCAAGCGGAAGTGTGCCGCTCCCTCATGGGGATAACAACTCCCGAAGTAGTCACTTGTGGTCACAAGCGGCGCCGCAATGGTTGACCTCTGGGAAGGAAAATGGACGAAATCCGCCTGGGAGCCAGGAGGAATCGACATGTCGGGAATGCCGCAACCGAATGAGCACCACCAGAAGCTGCGGAAACTGGTGGGAAATTGGGTCGGGCAAGAGAAGCTCGCCGCGTCTCCGGCTGGGACGGCCGGACTGGCCACCGGATGCATCAACAGCCGTCTCGATCTGGAAGGATTCTTTGTGCTCGAGGACTACTCCCAGGAACGCGACGGCCACACCGTGTTTCGCGGACACGGCATCTTCGGCTGGGATGACCACGAGAAGGAATACATCTGGTATTGGGTGGACAGCATGGGATCCGTGCCGGCCTCACCGGCGCGCGGCAAATGGGAAGGAGACACCCTGCTCTTCGAAGCAGGCACGCACGGGCGCTACACCTACAAATTCATGGGCGACAACAGCATGAATTTCAAGATTGAAAACTCATCGGACGGCGGGAACACCTGGGCCCCCTTCATGGAGGCCAATTACCGGCGAGCCTGACGATCCTGGCGTTAGTGGCTGGTATGCCGGACGACGACGCATTGGCCGCCGCGATTCAGTCGATATTTGGCCTGAGCGTCTTTATTTGGATTCTTCCCAAGTCGCTAGAGGGCATCGATGAAGCTGTACTTCAGTCCTGGAGCAACAGCGATGGAGGCGGAGCGGGCCTAGGCACGCTCGCCTCCGAATGTCCACGCCCGGTCAGTCGATCGATACAGCCGCAGCTCGGGAGCGAACGCGCTACCCCGCGCTTTCCATTCTCGACCGGGCGCTGATCCTCGGCGTCGCCGTGATCCAGTTCCTGATCGGTCATGGTCGCGTCTGGGCAAGACCGTTCGACTGGGATCGCTCGATTCTCTGGAGCTACCTCACCATCGCCGTCCTGGTGATGATCGCGCTTGCTCTGCGCCGCCGGCTCAATCCACTCGCCTGGTTGCTCCACACGGTCGAGCTGGTGGGGATCAAGTTTTTCCTCACCGCGAGTTTTCTGATCGGCTTTCTAGTCACCACGCATCCCCCGGCTCCGGCGCCCGCGGCGGAGGTATTGCCAGCGGTTGACGCGGCTTTACGAGTCAAACCAAAACCGAAACCGACGAGCTTGCCTCAGGCCTCCCTGGCGGAGATCCAGGGACGGGTCGCCGGGGCTAAGGGGAAGGCGATTCCGGGCGCCCTGATATTCATTTCCAATGGCATGAACGAGCTCGTCTTCGATCCACCCACTCAGCCGGTGGTCCTCCAAAACGACGGCAAGCGGTTTTCCCCTGCGGTCGGTGTGCTTCAGACAGGCCAGCCGCTGGTGATCCTCTCGGCGAACCACGAGCTGCACACATTGCAGATGATGAAACAGGATCACAGCTGGGTATTGAACGTTCCGATCCTCGGTTCGGGAGACGGCCGCAGGCTCGAGTTCGACGATGCGAAAGGGCTGGTGACCGTCGAGTGTAAGGTGCACCAGGCGCGAGAGGGCCAAGCCTACCTGGCGATCTTGAGCCATCCCTTCCACGCGTTCAGCGATGCGGAAGGCCACTTCGTTCTGCACAATGTGCCCGCCGGCAAGTTGACGGTCTCTGCGTTCGAGCCGACTGAAGGGCAGACCGCCGCCGCCGTTTCACTCGACGGTGGGGCAAGAGTTGAGTTGGCGCTCCAGCTCGGTCGCCGATGAAGGGTTCGCGATTCCCAAGCCGTCGGCACCCGGCTGGCTACCAGGCTTGCTCGTCGGTACCGCATTGAAGAGTACACAGAATTGCCCGCCAATGCTGTCCGCCGCATTTTCGCATGGTACGCACCTTTCGTTACGGAGGCGAACATGGGCATGAAATCCGAGCGGGCGCATCAGAGCGAGATACGTGGAGTTCTCTCGCGACTGTCGGCGGCATGGCGCGAAGAGCGATTCGACGAGCTCGAAGACATCCTGCATCAGAGCGTCGTTTTTGTGCGGCCAGGCTTCGACGGCCGGGTGGAAGGCCGGACCGCCTGCGTGAACACTTATCGGGAATTCATGTCCTCGGCGAAGGTCGTGGACTACAGCGAGAGCGACGCCGCAGTCGACGTTTGGGGTGGAACCGCCGTCGCGACCTACCGCTTCGAAATGGCCTGGGAGATGAATGGCAAGCCCCATCGCGAGGCCGGTCGCGACCTCTTCGTCTTCGTCCGTGAAGACAGCCGTTGGCAAGTCGTCTGGCGCACGATGATCGGCGGCCACTGAACGCTCATCGCGGCCACTGCATGCTGAACCTGGCCTTTGATCGCGGCCGGCGCGGCGAATTGTCGCCACCTTGGACCCTGAAGCGCGAGCCGGTTAGCCCTTTCGAGCGGCTGCGCGGCGAGAGGGCGAACTCCCGCAACTCAGCTTCTGCTCGCTTCGCTTTGTCTTGAACGCGCGCCATCGCGAGCCGTCTTTTCAGCTCCGCACCGAGTTTTCAAGGGCGATGAAGTCCGCCTTGCTTGGTGAAGAGTCGTTTTGATACGACGCTGCGCACATGGTTCAGCTCGTCGGCATTGTCAATCTCACCGAGGACTCCTTCTCGGATGGCGGACGCTTCCTCGATCTCCGGCAAGCGATCGCCCACGGGGAGCGATTGATCGAGGACGGCGCTGACTGGTTGGACCTCGGAGCAGAATCGTCGAACCCGCAGGGGAAGAAGGTGGAGGATCAGGTTGAAATCGAGCGTCTCGCTCCGGTGCTCCGCCACTTCAAGGGCTCGGGGATAAAAATCTCGGTCGATACCTGCAAGCCGTCGGTGGTGAAGGCGGTCCTCGACCTCGGCGCGGACATGATCAACGACGTCTCGGGTCTTCAACAGAAAGCCAGCGTCGAAGCGCTGCTCGCCCATCCGCAGGCGATGGCGGTACTGATGCATTCGCGAAACGCCGGGCCCCGCGCGGAGACCATCGACCGCCCCCACCGCGATCTGATCCCCGAAATCATCGGCTTCTTTCGCCGCCGCATCACAGATCTCGAAACGCTGGGCCTTCAACGCGAGAGGATCATCCTCGATCCGGGGATGGGCTATTTCCTCGGCGGAAACCCTGAGCCGAGCCTTCATGTCCTGCGGCACCTGGAAGATCTATTGGTCCTCGGCCGACCCGTTTACGTCTCAACCTCGCGGAAATCCTTTATCGGCACGGTGCTCGGCAAAGAGCCATCCCAGCGCGGAGCGGGAACCCTGGCCACCGAGCTCTGGGCGATTGAGCACGGGGCAACCTTCATTCGAACTCACGATGTGGCACCGCTCGCGCAGGCATATCGCTTGTGGCGTGCGATTTCAGATATCGTTTGAAGCAGCCGCGGTTTTGGCTTCAGCAAAGGGCCGAGTCGGCGGAGGATGATGCAAGTGGCGAGAGAAGACAAGTTCGACCATCGGGCCGCGGAAGGCTTCATTCGGTCGCTGGGGATGCAGCCAGTCGAGTACCGACGCCTGCACCCGGTCGGGGGCGCTTCGAGATGACCGTCGCCCGCAGCGACGCCACTGGGCAGGGAGCGCTCGATCCCGCGGTGCTGCGCTTCACCACGTCACTGCCGATTGATCAAGGTCTGTTCGCGGCCGATATCGCGGGCAGCCTGGCGCACGTGCGAATGCTGGAGGAGGCCGGGCTCATTCCCGAGCCGGATGGGGCAAAGATCCGCCAGGGCCTGCTCTCGCTGTTCGAAGAAGCATCGGCGGGACGGCTTGATTGGCCCGAAGAAGAAGACATCCACATGGCGATCGAGGTCGAGCTTGGGCGGCGGATCGGGGACAGCGCGAAACGCTTGCACACCGCACGGTCGCGCAACGACCAGATCGCCCTGGACGCCAGGCTTCATCTTCGGGAGCAATCGCTCGAGATCCTCGAGAGAATTGCGCGGCTGTTGAGTGTCTTGATTGAGAAAGCGGAGGGCCCCGAAGGCGCATATCTGATGCCCGCGTACACCCATCGCCAGCGGGCCCAACCGGTAACCGTCGCCTTCATCCTGTCCGCCTACGGCCAGATGCTGGCGCGAGACGCGGCTCAGTTCTCACAGGTGCTGAACTCGCTCGACGAGTCGCCGTTGGGAGCGGGCGCGGTGAGCGGCACCTCGCTTCCCATCCGGCGGCAAAGGACTGCGGAGCTTCTCGGCTTTGGGCGAATCACTCAGAACGCGGTGGACACCGTAGGCGACAGGGACTTTGCCCTGGATTTCGTCTTTGCCGCAGCGAAGTGCATGGTTCACCTGTCCCGGATCAGCGAGGATGTGATCGACTTCGCCTCCCAGGAGTTCGGGTTCATCGAGTTGGACGACCGGCTAAGCTTCGGCTCCTCGATGATGCCGCACAAGCGCAATCCGGATCTCTTCGAGTTGATCCGTGGAAAATCCGGGCGGGTGATCGGGGCGATGGTCGCGCTGCTGACGACGCTCAAGGGTCTGCCGGTGGGGTACATGCGAGACCTCCAGGAGGACAAGGCGAGCTATCTGGAGGCCGCGGCTTTGGTCCGCGACTGCCTGGAGGCAATGATTGCCGGCATTTCTGGAATACGATTTCGGGAGGATCGCCTCGCAGCGGGACTTCAAGGCGGCGACACGCAGGCGACCGACGTCGCGGAGCGCCTGGTTTCTCGCGGCGTTCCCTTCCGGGAAGCGTACCGGGCGGTGGGGAAGCTGGTCCAGGCTGCACGCGCGAGCGGAAGAAGCCTCCGGGATCTGGGCGGCGCGGAGGTGGCGGCAGCCGAGGGTCTGGTGACCGCGGAAGATCTGGAAGCGCTCTCTCCCCGGCGAGCGCAGCAGGCCAAGGAAGTTCTCGGGGGCACCGGGCCGCTGGCGACGCGAGACCAGTTGGACGGATTGCGCGAGGCCATCTCCGGCGCGCGCGCGCGAATACAAGCTGCGCCGCGGCTGACATCGCTTGTCCTGCAATTGGCGCGCTGAGCGTTGACTCCGCACGGCAACTTCGCGGCCCATTCGTCAAGGCGCCGGCGAGCTGCGATTTGGGTCCGGTGACCGCAGACCGGACGCGCAGGGATCGCAAATACACATCCCTTCGAGACACCGCTGCCCCGGGATGCAGGCGGGGCCGGAGCCGCAGGCGCAGCTGCCGGTGCTCAGACAACGGTCGCTGAGGAGCGGTTCACAAATAGCGCAACTCTGGCCTTCCACTCCGCACGCACTCATCGAGCTCAAACGACAGGTCGAGCCCTCGCAGCAGCCGAGCGGACACGACGATGCGTTGCACACGCAGGCGCCGTTGCTGCACCGTTGACCGACCGCGCACTGGGGTCCCGTTCCGCATTGACAACCGCCGCTTGCGGCGCAGTGGTCGGCGCGAGCCGGGTCACAGGTCAGGCAGGTCTGCTCGTCCAATCTGCACAAGGGGAAGGAAGTCGCCTGGCAAACCAGACCGGTGCAGCAACCCGAGCAGGATATCGAGTCACAGACGCAGGCTCCGCCAATGCAGCGCTGCCCGATTTCGCAGCGGGCCGCCGCTCCGCATTTGCAGGTCCCCAGGTCGCACCGGTCCGCCCGTGCGCCACAGGGAGCACAGGATGACCCACAAGTTTCTGAGTCGTTGGATGCGCCGGAAAGAACGCACCCACCCCACGCGCCCGCATCGCAAACGCGGTTGCCGCGCAAACACATCTCACCCACTGGACCGCTGCAGGCGCTGCTCTCCCCCGCGTCGCAGGCGCCGGACTCGTCCGGCCGCCCTCCCCCTCCGTCGGACAATTCACCCGCGAAGCAGAGTCCTTCGATGCACAGGCCCGCCGACCCACACTGCAAATCCGTTCGGCAAGCGATTCCCATCCGCCAATCGCAAGCCGTCGCCAGCGCGAGCGCGGCAATGGTCCCCGCCGCCACGTTCCGACAGTACTTGAACGACAACCTCGAGATCCGCGACCTGCTCTTCAAGATGGGTACGCTCCGCGACACCGCCATGCTCGCATCCCGAAATTTCGGAGCGCAATGCGGGGAAGCCCTACTTCCAGCTGGCGTGAATGGACAACGCTCCCGGAAGGACGCTCACCGAAACCCGCGGCTGTGGATCGGGCATCGGGGATCGGTTGAGAATCAGAAAAGCACCCGTCGATACTGCGGCAACTCCGAGGGCGTAACCGGCGAAGGCCGAGCGGCGTTGGGAATCAGCCCGGCGGCGAATCGATTGCAGGTTGGAAGAATCAGCAACGGCCGGCAGCGTTCCCCCCGCGTAGTATCGATTCAACTCGGCCCGACCCTGGTTGGACAGAACCTGAAAAAAAATGCCCGTGCCGACGGCGACGGTCCCCAAACCAACGAGACCTGCACCGACAACGCCGGTCCAGTTCCTCGAGGACTTCGGGGGTGTGCCCTGGCGCAGCGGGGCGGTGGCCACCGGCTCGAGCTTCGGTTCAATGACCGCCGGCTCGGGGAGCGATAGCGCTGGAACGAGACTCGATGCGACGATGTTGCGACCTGCCTCGCCGGTGCTGATCAGCTCCGCCAACTCGCCGAGGAGGCTCGAGGCGGTATCGGACGAATCCAGCTTGACTCCTCCCTCCCGGATCTTCAGGCCGGTGGCTACCTGAACAACCGCCGCCGAAAGCCAGAGGTATCCGGCAGACCGTAGCTCGGTGCGGACAATCGCCACCTGCTCGATGCTCAGCCGCTGGCCGAGCTTCATCGCATTCATCAGCCGCGAGGGTTCATCGCCTGCGTCTCGGAAACAGGGAACCGCTTGCGATTGAAAGGAGCCCTCGAACTCGAGGTCGAAATGAACGGAGGACGATTCAGCCACCTCGATGGCTCTGGAGAAGGAGAATCCCCCGTCCCTCGACAGGCTGATCGAATATCCACCTGGAATCACCTCGAGCGAGACCGGGGTGGTTCTTTTGATCGCCCGACCATCCAGGTAGACGTCGGCTCCGGCTGGATTGGAGGTGACAACCAGCGTCGCCTTCGGTTGCGAGGCGACCTGACCACGCAGTCGATCGAATCGCGACCGCGCCGAAGGGGAAAAGTAGTCAGAATCCAGCCGGTGATCGATGTCGAGTCGGAGCACTCGACGGAACTGCTCGTCCGCCTCGGCGGAACGGTTTGTCGCGCGCAAAACGAGCGCGCGCAAAAGGACGCTGCGAGCGAAGAGCTGCCAACGCTTCAAACCCGGGGCGAGGCGCTCAATCTCGCGAAGCGCGTCGAGCAACCGCCGCTCGGCTCCGCGATAGTCTGCCTCGAAATACTGAAGCTCGGCGCCTTCGATCCTCCGCTCGAGCTCTCCGGGCTGGCGCGAGGCTGGGACCCCGAGATGTTCAATCAACTCTGCTCGATCGATCAGCTGCGCGCCGATGCGTACGCGCAGTACCCGCGTCAGCTCTTTGGACTGCTCGATCAAGTCAGGATCGTCGCAGCGACCCGCTGCCACCAGCGCGGTGCGAGAAGATCCATGGGCCGCCAGGGCGGCGAAACAGGCTGTGATGCTGAGCCACTTTTTCACGAGGTTCTCCCGCGCATGCCGGCGATCACCGCCGAACAGGCGAAAGCGCCAAGCAAGGGGCGTACCACTACCTCAACGAGCAAGAAGAGCTCGTGACCCTGCGGGATTCCCTAAGTTGGAGCCGGGGCCGCGACCCGGCGCAGGTCGACCTCGACGGTGGTCCCGACCCCAACCGCGGACTGCAATTGGATCCGACCTCCCATCCGGTCAACCAGCTCCTTGCAGATCGCCAGCCCAAGCCCCGTCCCGACCCCGGCCGCCTTGGTGGTGAACAGGGGCTCGAAAACTTTTTGCTGGAGCTCCGGTGGAATTCCGCATCCGTTGTCTTTGACGGTCACCCGCACGCGGTCGCCCTTCGGCTCCCAGCTGACGCGGATTAAGCCCTGTCGGCCGGTACCTTCCAGCGACTGGGCTGCATTGACGATCAGATTGAGCAGGATCTGGCAAAGCTGGACCGGTCCCCCGATCACCTTCATCGGCGGACCCTCGACGACGAGCTTCGAACGTTGCTTCACCTCGGAACGAGACAGCTTGGCGGCGAAGCCTGCAACGTCGGCGAGATCGGCTTCGGCCGATACCTCGTCGCTGCGCGCGTGTCCGCGGATGCCCAGCGCGACTTGACGGATGTGCTTGGAGCCGGTCTCGATGTCGTTCAGTATTTGCGGGAGCTCTTCGAGGGTCTGCTCGACCACAGGGTCGCGGTTCTTCTGCAAATGCCCGCCGAGGTAGTTGAAGAGAACCTTGAGCTCCGCGCGAAGCGCGTCGACGTTCTGACTCATATAGGCGACCGGGTTCATCAGCTCGTGTGCAATCCCGGCGCTCACCTGACCAATCGCCGCCAGGCGCTCTGAGCGGAGCATTCGCGCCTCGATCTCGCGAAGACGCGACTGCAGTTGGTAGATGCGCATCGCATCTTCCAGGGCGGCGAGAAGGTCTTCCTTGATCCAGGGCTTGACGAAGTACCGGGTGACGCCACCGCGGTTGACCGCGTCGATCACCGCCTGAACGTCTGAATACGCGGTGACCACCATTCGCAGCACGTCGGGTGCGATGACGCTCGCGCGCTCGAGAAACTCCACCCCGGTCAGCTCGGGCATCCGTTGATCCGAGATGAGGATGCCGATCTCAGTGGTCCGGTTGCCGAGGATGGTCAACGCCTCGGTTGGATTCTGGCAGGTGATGATCTTGAAGTGATCCCGGAAGTTTGCTTCGAAGACGCGCAGGTTGATCGGTTCGTCGTCGACGTAAAGAACGGCTGGGGAGTCATCCGCCGGCATCGCGCGTCTCCACCACTTCGATCCCACTACAATTCTGGGGAATTTGCTCCAATTTTGGCACCCTGCGGTGGATTCGAGGAGTCTAGGCCACTGTAAATTTCCGGGCAAAGTTCGCCGCTTCCAGAAGAAGCCGCGCGGCTCGCACCCTCCTCGGGGCTTCTCACTCCAGCTTACCCAAGCCTACGTATCGTCTGTGCTTAGAAGAGCAACCGCATCGGATGCTCCAGCAGCGCTTTGAGCTCGCGGAGGTACTGTGCGCCGAGAGCCCCGTCGATGATCCGGTGGTCCCCGGAAAGCGTTGCGGACATCATCAGACGGACGGCGACCTGCCCATTTCGCACCACCGGGTGCTCGGAGACTGCCCCGACGGCGACGATCGCTGCCTGCGGAGGGTTGATCACCGCCACGAACCAATCGATCCCGAACATCCCGAGATTCGAGACGGTGATCGACCCTCCCGTGTACTCCTCGGGCCTGAGAGAACGCTTGCGAGCGCGCTCAGCGAGATCGCGGGCCTCGGCAGAGATGGTGGCCAGACCCTTCATGTCCGCGTCGCGGATCACCGGGGTGATCAAGCCATCGTCGATCGCGACTGCGATTCCGACGTCGGCGGTGGAATACTGCACGAACCGATCACCTTGAAGGGAGACGTTGACCTTCGGTACCCGCCTGAGCGCGATCGCCGCCGCCTTGACCACGATGTCGTTCACCGAAACCTTGGTCTCGAGGGACTGGGCCTCCTGCCTGATCTTCATCGCCTCGTCCATCTCGATTTCCACCGACAGGTAGAAGTGAGGCACTCCCGGCTTCACCTCACTCAGACGCTGAGCGATCACCCGGCGCATCGAGCTCAAGGGCAGAGTCTCGGGTGGACGGCGCTCCAGCTGCAGCTGGGGCGTGCGAATCGGCGCGGGCTTGCGCGCCGTGCTTCCCGGGCCTCCCTGACTGATCGCCGCCTCGATGTCGCGCTTGATGATCCGGCCTTGAGGCCCCGACCCCTGAAGCGCCAAAAGATCGAGCCCTTGATCCTGCGCCATCCGCTTGGCCAGCGGCGATGCCCGCAACCTTACCTCGCCTTCAGATACTTCCCGGCGCAGGGGAACC
>Ga0099828_10002939_pt1 | contig 11864 bp, 6 predicted proteins | sample CZO8metaG_2_FD_79338 | JGI IMG/M metagenome (GOLD analysis project Ga0099828, IMG submission 79338) | Vadose zone soil microbial communities from the Eel River Critical Zone Observatory, Northern California, USA - CZOApr15con2H1.8 metaG | ecosystem: Environmental > Terrestrial > Soil > Vadose...
CCATGAACCGTTCTGAGATTGAGAAGATATCGAAAGCCCTGGCCGACGAGACCCGCCTCAGGATCTTTGAGGCTATCTCGGCAAGGAAACACATGAACTGTGGCGAGATCGTCTCGATGCGCGGCGTGACCCCGGCAACCGTCTCTCACCATCTCAAGATTCTGAGCGAAGCCGGGCTGATCGCCTGCCGCCGCGAAGGGCAGTTCGTCTATAGCCAGGCCGTCCCCGAAACCATCGTAGCCTACGCGCGGGCGCTCGCCAAAATCGCGCGCGGCAAGAAGGCCGCACGCTAGGCCAATCGGCGGTTTGCGCATTACACGGCCAAGTGAGAGACAATGCTATCGATTTCTTGAAACCAATTGTGACACCCTATCCACGGATTCACTTCGCCGGAGGTTCTTCTCGCCCCACCTTCAAGAAGTACTGCGCTGCCGTTTCTGGGTCCCAGTATGCTCCAGCTTTGAGCGGCGGATAGGCTGGTACTCTCCCTGCCAGAACTGCGTCAATCACCCGCTCGGTCAGGTCTTCCGGATTTAGGACGGCGGCGACTATGCTCTTCTGGTCCACCACAACGGTATAGGGGATTCCGAAAGCCGTGTAAGCCTTGTACACGGATAGATCCGTGTCGAGAGCGATCCATGCATCAATCGGGTGCTTTTTCAGAAACCATGCGACTTTCCTCGGATTCTCATGACCCACCGCGATAAACTGCACGGGTTTTTCCCTATAATGCGAGGCCAGCTCGTTAAGGTGTGGGATCCCTGCCACGCACGGAGCGCACCATGTACCCCAGAAGTCGAGAATCACGACTTTGCCGTGGAGGGCCTGCCAATTCACGTCAGAGGGTCGGGGCCCCTGGACCACGAATTCAAACCCGAGGGGTGGTGCTTGATCCCCACTTTTCAGCGCATTCGTCGGTACTTGCTTCAGTTGCTGGGCCCACAGTTCCAGGGCAACCATAAGAATCAGCACCAAGGTCAGAACGCGTTGGTTCTTGGACATAGAGCCTCCTCACTTCCTCAGACGCTTGAGACGCCAGATGGTTATGATTGTCGCGGCCTTGCCACACAGATTTTCATAACCCGGTTCGCCAATGGTCCCGAGCATGTCGAAAGAGTTAGAGCCACTTGGCCGTATAGTCGCTAGCCTTGATCGGAAATGCCTCGGAGCAGAAGACTCGGGGCGAAGTGGGGAGCCCTGATCCGAGGCATTTTCGATAAGGAGACTAGAAGGAAGCCGCTCGCGTTTGCGGCGGATGCGGTGCTATGGGGATGGAATCGACTTTCGCCTGCAACCAAAAGAATACACGACAGTTGCAAGAACGGCCCGCATTGACGGAGTACCAAGTCTCTGCCCTCCCGTAGGTCGCAGCAGCCACAAACGGGCCCAACGTCTTGCATGGCCTTGAAGCTAGTTGCTACGGCCCCAACCAACTTGACTAATGCTACCCGGCGCTAGCCCCAACCTAGAAGCTCACCCTCAATCCGAACTGGAACGCGCGGGGCAGGCCCGAGCCTGTGGAGATCGCCGGCCGGGTGGCGCTGAAGCTAGCAAAACCGCTGCTGCGATCTACGCCTGCGAGCGCCCGGTTGCCGGCAGCATTGCGCAGACTGCCATCAGCGCCGAGCGTGAAGCCCGAAGGCGACCCTGTAGAAGTCGAGGCGACGGTGGTGAGTGTTCCGTTGAAGGCGCTCGAGGGCAGGCCGGCGGGACCCACGACATTAGAAACGTTGAACAGGTTGAACACCTGCGCGGTCGCTTCAATTTTGAACCGCTCCGTCACACGGAAGATTTTGCTGGCCTGGAGGTCTTGGGAGATAAACGAGTCACCGAATCGGATGCTATCCGGCACTTCCAGGACAAATGGAGCCCGTCCGCCGCGCGGCAGCGGCTTTCCTCCAGCGGTTTGGTTGTAGTTCTGGATCAAGGCGTTGAGGTGTGCGGCGCTTGTTACATCGCGGCCGAGCGAGCCGCGCCGGGTGCCCGGCAGCATGTCGCCGTTGATGCCGTCGCCGTTCAGGTCGGCCGAGCCTACGGTTATCGTGGAAGGCAGCCCGCCCATCCACGACGAAATCATGGACGCCCGGAAGCCCAGAGGCAGCTCCACGATGGCGTTGACCGTGAGCCGGTGCGTGCGGTCCAGGGCGCCCGGGCCGAAATTGGCTCGCACCTTTCGGTTCACTAGGGTGCCACCGCCCAGGCCCAATCCATCGGGAAGAGTCGTTTCAAACCGCGAAAGGGCGTAGGAGGCGGTGAACTGGTAGCGCTTGGAGAGGCGCTTGTCGAACCGCGCGGTCAGGGCGCGGTAGCGCGAAAAGCCCTCAGAGACGTCCAGGGTGATGGCCCCGGCGGGCTGGCCATCGGCTAGAAGGATGCGCGTGCCGTTGCCGGGGAAGATGTTGGCGGCGTCAATGTCGCGCATGACTTCATGGACGGTGCGGCTGTACAGAAAATTCACGTCCAGCATGCTGTTCCCGGGCAGTTCGCGCTGCACGCCGATATTCGCCTGCTGAGAATAGGGCGTCGAGAAGTTGTTGCTGATGGGTCGTGGGCTGTCGATCCTGGCCGACAGACTCTGACGTGTTCGGTGTTAGTTGGCGTGGCTTGCTGGCCCTGGTTGCTCTCCGCGGTTTTTCTGGTACGTTACAGTAATTGTTGGTTGGGATTGTCTGCTGCGGTCGCGCACCGTATCTTGTCATAGGGTGTGGAGGCGCGCGCAGCTCCCAGGCCCAGAAGAGTCTGGAAAGCAGCCATTGGGTTGCTTTCGGCGATTGTGCCGAAAGAGGAACTCGTCAAGGTAGACTTGGAGTTGGGCGCGGCTTACCCCGTGGTGAGTGCCGATGAGCCATTGTTGCAGGTTACCGAGGGGCATCCCGGATTTCGCGCCCTGGCGCATGCCGCGTTCGTGCTGCACACCTGGGACGCAACCCCGGGCGCAACCCCTGACTTTCTAAAACGCATACTTCAGCGCGAATTGAATCTGTCGTTGGGCACCCGTCTGGGACTGGAACGCCGCGCGAGTGATCGTCCCGAAAGAGGTTCCGAGGGCGTTAGCGTTAGGAGAGAAAAAATTGGGGTGATTGGCCAGATTGAAAACCTCCACACGGAACTGGACATCTTGCCGCTCGGTAATCTTGAAGGAGCGATGGAGGCCGAGGTCGAAGTTTTTCAGTCCGTCGCCGCGCCCGATGTTGCGGCCCGCAGTGCCGAATGTGTTAGCGGCGGGGATGCCCCAAGCAGGGCTGTCCCCCGAGGCACAGTTCGCCAAGCTCCCGTTGGCCAGCCGCGTGCACGTGTTGAACCAGCGGCTCGGTCCGGGGTTAGCGATGTGCCAGTCGCCGATGAGATTCGGTCGGTCACTCCCCCCGCCGGTGTTGCTGATATCCTTACCCGTGTCCACCGTGAAGGGGCGGCCAGTCTGCAGGGTCAGGATGCTGGTCAACTGCCAGCCAGCAACGATGGCGTTGGTGAAGCGGTTGGAAGTCGAGAAGCGCTGACCGCTCCCGAAGGGCAGGTCGTAGACGTAGCTGAGCACCCAGCGATGAGTCACGTCGTAATCCGACACGGCCCGCTCCGCGCGAAGGTTGCGCGCATCCTGTGCGAAGAAGTCGCTGGAATCGCTGCCGGTGGAAATGCCGGCATTGTCGTCCAAGGCCTTGGACCAGGTGTAGGAGGAGACGAAGCTCAGACCCCTGGTCATACGCCGTTCGATGCGGACCTGGAGGGCGTGGTAGTTCGAGTTCCCGATCGAAGAGATGAATCCGCCGGTGATGTTCCCATAGGCTGGGAACGGCCGACGGCTGCTGATCGAACCAGGCCCCGGCAACGCCTGGTTGATGTTCCATGGGATGGGGAGCTTATGGCCTTCGGATCCCAGATAAGAGACGTCAACTACGATGTCTTTGGCGACCTCGCGCTGTACCCCCAGACTCCACTCATTGATGTAGGCGGTCACGAAGTTGGGATCAATGCCCGGGGCCACGACGGACGGTGTTCCTTTAAACGCGTTGGCTAGGCTGAGGCTAGGGGATGCCGTGGACGCCAGAGGACCTGCTGTCTGTCTCTGTCGGAAGGGTGAATTTCGGGAGAGCGGCGTAATTCCGTTGCCCACGATCTGATAATTGTAAAAAGCTCCAAACCCGGCACGCACGACGGTTTCGGTTCCCTTAAAGGGTTGCCAGGCCAAACCGATCCGCGGAGCAAAATTGTTCCTATCAGTCTTCCACAGCCGCCGGCCCACGTCCGGACGGGGCCGAAGCTTCAGGTAGGAGCCCGGGGTCGAAGTGTCGGTGATGGGTAGAGCCTCCAACCCACCTGCGACCTTGATCGTCTGAGTGTTTGGATCGAAGGAAGCCATCTTATTGACCTTCTCCACCGGCGGCAGGTTGAGCTCGTAGCGAAGACCTAGATTCAAGGTTAGTTTGGGGGTGACCTTCCAGTCGTCTTGGAAATAGTAACCGGAGCTGAAAGTCATCGCGTTGTGAAAAGGTACGCCCAGATTGCGATCCGCCTGGCGGGGAAGCCCGAGCAACAGGTCCCCTACGGAATTGCCGGTCGCCGTATTGCCCGCCGCGATCAGCTCCGGCTGGCCTGTGAACTGTCCGGTGAAGTTGAAGCTGCCCCGGCCGAAGGAGGTGAAGAAGGAGTTGAAGAGGAAGCGGCGGATGTCAAATCCCCATTTCAAGGTGTGGCTGCCGCGAATGAAAGTCATGTTCTCCACGTAGTGGTAGGTGTTGTCGTGGCGGCCCTGGGGCAGGTTGGTCGGGCCGCCAATGGTGTCAAAACCGCTTAGAATGAGTTGAGGGGCTCCGTTGTTGAAAGGCGTCACGCCCGCGTCGGTGAGGCCTCCGATGCCGAGCCGGTTAATCACGTCCACGTCCCGGTCCTGCTGCAGGCGGAAGAAACCGAAGCGGGTGTAGCCGACCCGGGCTTCGTTCACCCAGCGCGGGCCGAACAAGTGCGTCCAGACCACTGCCGTGTGCTGGGTACGCTGGAGTTCGTTACAACCCCATGCAGGGACGTTGCGCGCCGAGCAAAGAGGGTTAGCCAAAGCGAAAAACTCGTTCGAATCGGAAAACTCGTAAGCGCCAAAGATGCTGTCACTGTTGCTGACCTTGTGGTCGATACGCACAGAGAACTGATCGAGGCGCAGCGGGCTGGCGGCAGCGGAAACAAAATCATTTGCTCCCGTGAGATTAGGATCGGGGTAAAGAGCCAACAGCCCGGCACCCTGCTTGCTCCACCGGGAAGGATCAATGCGGTTACCTGGGAAGGGGTCCATCACCGGCCTGCCGTGCACAGTGCTCCGAGTAGCCGGATCAAAGATTTGCCCGCTAAAGATCGGGCGCCCCAATGCGTCGGTGCCAATCTGCGGGCCGAGTAGCGCGGAGAAGTCACCCTTCTGTTTCATGGCCAGCGTGGGCACGTTTGCCAGGCTGGCTTCCTGCTGACCGCGTCGCTGCCCCTCGTACCCGGCAAAGATGAAAGTGCGGTCACGCCGGATCGGTCCGCCGAGGACACCGCCGAACTGGTTGCGGCGGAAGCTGGGTTTGCTGGGCGCGAAGAAATTGCTGGCGTCGAAGACCGAGTTGCGGTGGAACTCATACGCAGAACCGTGGAAATCGTTGGTGCCAGACTTGGTGGTGACAATGATCTGACCGCCGGCCTGCCGCCCATACTCTGCTGCATAGGTGCCCGTGACGACTTTAAACTCGCGCACGGCGTCGAGAATCGGGCGGTGTAGAGGCTGATTGGTCGTTTCGTCGTTATTGTCGATGCCGTCCTTGATGTAGTTGTTGGCGACTTCGCTGTTGCCGGCCACATTGAATCCGCCGCGGAACCCCAGCGTAGAGCCCTGAGCCGGCGCGAAGACATTCGGCTGCAACTGCGCTAGTTGGAGGTAGTCACGCCCATTTAGAGGAAGTTCTGCGATCTTCTTCTGATCTACCACGTTTCCGAGTGCCGCGCTCTCGGTCTGGACTAGTGGGACATCTTCCCGCACCTCTACAACGTCAGTGAGCTGGCCTAGGGAAAGCTTGATCTCCAGGCCTGCCTGCTGTCCTACTTGCAAGATAATCCCGGAGCGTACTTCTTTCCTGAAGCCCGGGGCCTCCACCGTGAGGCTGTACTCGCCGGGGGGCAACAGCGTGAAGACAAAGTTGCCGTCCGTTCCGGTCGTCTCCGTTTGCTCTCGGTTTGTGGCCGCGTTCCGGATGGTGACATTCGCTCGGGGAACCGCGCCCCCCGATTGGTCCACCACACGCCCGTTCAGCGTCGCGGTGAAGGTTTGGGCCTCCAGGCCAGCGGCCAGCAAACTACATGCAACCAGCAGCAGTAGCCCAGCTTCGCGAATTCTCAGTTGCCTTGGCATTTTGGTCTCCGCGCTAAGGACGTGATGGGCAGGCCAGCTAGGGGGCAAAAAAGAGAGCGATGGAACCGATAGGGCACGCCGAAAACCCTAGCGGCTAGCCTATTCCAGCTTCCATGCCACACGCGCGGGATTTTGTCAAGCGGGCCTTGCTGCCTTTGCTGCCTGCCTCAAAGGAGACGCTCGCAAACTTCAATGCAAGAGGGCGAACTCCGAGGCAATGCCCCGAAACAATTTGCCCTCGGTCGGATTTCGACCCGCCTATCGTCGCCCCAGCGCGCTGCTGTAAATAGCGTTGAAGAGCACCTTGAAGGTGGCGGGCTGGCCCCGGAACTCGGAGCCGGCCCTTCACTGGGGAAAATAATAGAGCGCGTTGAAGAGCGTTTTGAAGGTTCCGTAGGATTGACCGCGGTATTGCGGGCGGAAGCCGAACATCACCACGCGGCCACGGCCCAGAGGAGCATCCATCAGCGCGCTGCGGTTTTGCAGCAAGGCGTCACCCAATAGCCAGCCGGACATGAGGGGATTTCCGTTAGGATAAGTGGCCACTGTGACGGCACCGGGCGCCGCCGCGCTCTCAAAGGCCGGTGCAAAGGCCGGGCTATGCTCAAACCAAGCGGCGGCCTCAGCATCCATACCGTAGCCGAGTGGGTGATTGGGGTTGATCGTGATACGCAGAATCGAACCCGGTCCGTAGAAATCACGGCTGGGGACGTCACGCAGGACGTTTCGAGCCCCCACGCCCAGCCGCTCGATCGGAAAGTTGGAGGCGCTGTTCAACGTCACCAACGTGCCGCCCCCCATCACAAACGCGCGCAGATTGGCCACACCCGCCGTGCCGATGCCCCCGGTGAACTCGTCAGGGACGGGACCTTGGAGAAAGCTGCGCTCCCGGTCAGCAGGCCGGGCCTCCCGGCCGATCCCTGCGGGCTCTCCCGGCTCGCGCCGACGATGCCCCTCCACAAGCGCCGCTACGCTCTGGTCGGGAATCACGATCACGTCAAAGCGGGCTTCGAGCTTTCCTTGTCGGATGTCGTTATCATAGATACTGGTGTAGGGAAATTCGAACTGCTCAAGCAGCCAGCGCGTCCAGCCTTCGTCCATGCTGGGCAGATAGCTCTTGTAGATCCCCACGCGCGGGGCTCGCAGCGGGCTGACGTCGGGCAGGGGATTATTGGTCGCTGAGAAGTCACAACCCAGAGGTGCGAGTTCGCGTACGGAACCCGAGCGGATCACGAATGTGCCCGGAGGGAATTCGCGCCCGGCATCCCGGATGGCCGTTTTCAACCGGGCGACCTGGGCGCCACTCTTGAGCAGGCGGTTGACAGCTAAGTAGGCGTTGTTCGAATCGGCGCGCAGCAAGTATTGCTTCCGACTCGGCTCGACCTTGCCCGCCGGTAGCTCAATCTTGTCTACCTTCTCAAGGTCCGCCTGGAAGGCACTCTGCACCTCAACGCATTTAACTTCCATCAGCAGCGGCAAGGTTTGCGCGGTCACGTCGTAGGGTCGCTTGGGGGGGCCGCTCGGGTATTCGCGCAGGTCGGGATACTTCTGGCGCTCGAGTAGGGTCTTGGCGTAGTTCCCGTAAGGCTGCGCCAGTAGGACGACGTAGCTGCCAGCCGGATACTCGATGCCCTCGGCAGTGAACTTCTGTTGAGCGCGCTGGACCTCCACCATACCAAAGCGCAGCGTGTTCAGCAGCTTTACGGCCGCGGCCAAATCCTTCTGTTGCGGCGGCACGATGTACGCAAATGGCGCGGCGCTACGCTCGACCGCTTTGCGGCCGACTTGATAGAAGTTGCGCAGGAACATCTCGCGGTTCTGCGCGGCCGTGGCCAGGCAGGCCTCGAACGCAATCAACTGGTAGTCCACGATATCGCGCAGGTGCCATTCGCCTCCCTTCCAGGGATCCGGGTAATTCCAGCTGCTCTGCTGGGCGTTGTAACCGAGCGACGACACGTCGAGCTCCTCAGGGCGCACGCGGATAGGAGAAGCCAGACGCGCGGAGGCTGATTCGGTCAGAATGCGCACCCCGCCGTGATAGGCCTGGTAGTGGCGCGCCGGCGTCCAGAAGTCATACATGGCGTTGACCACTACTCCCTTCTTCCCAGCAGTGGCAAGCGCGGCGGCCATGGAAGTGCCCAGCATGTTGGTCTCCTGCACGATCAGCGGGTCCACATTAGGATCAACTGGGTCCAGAAATGGCGGAGTGAAGATGCGGGCGCTGTAGCCGCCCATCTGATGCGCGTCGTAAACCACCTGCGGATGCCACACATTTTGGACCTTGGCCACCGTCAATTGCGATTCTACCTGCGTGAACATGTACCAGTCGCGGTTGTTATCGTGCCCGACGTAGGGATGATAGAGTTCCACCGGTGCCGAGCCCTCGAATGGCGTTCCGACATACTTGCGATACCATTTCACCACCATCTCCTGCCCGTCAGGATTAAGCGATGGGATCAATAGAAAAATGGTGTTGTCCAGGATGGTGTGGTGGCGCGGGGTGTCTTCGGTGAGCAGTTTGTAGACGAACTCCATGGCTGTCTGGGTGGAGGCGACCTCGGTGGAGTGGACGGTGCAGGTGATCAGGACCACGGTCTTGCCCTGGGCGATAAGCTTCTCCGCTTCGACGTCAGAAAGTCCTCGCGGGTCAGCCAAGCGCTGTTGGATCTGGAGGTAGCGATCAAGTTGCTGCAAGTTGTCCGCGGAGGAGATGGTCAGCCCCACAAACGGTTTGCCCAGGGTTGATTTCCCGAGCTCCGCGAACTGCACGCGGTCAGGAGCAGCCGCGGCTACCTTCTGAAAATAGCCCACTACCTGGTCCCAATCGGCCAGCTTGCGGTCTTCGCCTACTTTGAAACCCAGGAAGGAGTCCGGCGAGGGAACTTGTCCTGCGGCCGGCACTGCTGCCACGGAGGCACACCAGAGAAGAAGCAGGCCTCCCAGCAACACGCGTCTTCTCAGAATTGCAATTTTCATTGGATTCACCTCTCGATGGTGATTATGCCTCGCCCGTCCTGGACTTCGATCTTGGTTCCGAAGGGCTGGCTGAGCTTTTGCAAGCGACCAAGAATTCTGGCCGAAGTTTCCGGCTCGGCGGACTCGGGGCGCCCGCGTTGCCAGCGGCTGCGTCCAAACCCCAGAGTGATGGGCGTCAGGCGCACCTCGGCGGGATGTCCGCCGCGAAACGTCACGCGCGCCACCACCGACTCCCAGTAAAGTGGATCGGCGGCGAAGCCCCGGCGGTTGTGATCGCTCCGCGCGTAAAGATCCGCCGGGGATGCCTCGGGCCCCAGGTCATACTGCTGATAGAGGTCCGCCGGCAGGCGCGTCACAGCTTCATTTTGGAAGACGAAGTTCGCCAGGCTGTAGAAAATGACCTTGCCCTTGTAAATCTCGATGCCGCGCAGCACATGGGGCCCGTGTCCTACGAAGACGTCGGCGCCGGCCTCCACCGTGGCATGAGCGAAGTCAACCAGGAACTGCGCGGGGACTTCGCGCGAGCCCGGGGCCCCCTCGTGCGAATGGATCGAAACCACCACGTAGTCGGCCATGCGGCGCGCGTCCCGGATGGCTTCGGTGAGGCCCTTCAGGTCGCTGGGGTCGGGCTCAGTCACCACGGCGGGAGTGTCACCAAGTTCAAAGGTTTGATTCAGGAAGCTCACGCGCTCGGTGAGTCCGGCTCCACCCGCACCAGCTCCGCTGCTGCGCCCAGTTTCAGATCCTCTTTTATCTTGCGTAGCGCAGCGAGCGCCGCCGCATCCACACGGTAACGAGTGCGGAAGCGCAGCGGGTCGAGGCCCGGCCGGCCGCGTAGGTCGGGGCGCTGTACACCTGCCGGCGAGCTCGGTGAAAATGTCGAAGCGCAGGAGACCAGCGCCATACGCCCCCGCGCCGTCTCCAGGTAGGCCGGAGCACGCGCCTCGCCCAAGTTTTCCCCGATCCCAGCAAAGGTGACTCCGGCCTCCTGCAGGACGCGGCTATGAATTCGTAAGCCTTCGATGCCATAGTCGAGAGAATGATTGTTGGCCGCGCCAAACAAGTTGAAACCGATCCACTGCAGCTCTTTGAGCAGAGAGGAGTCGCCGCGGAGCCAAGTGCCGCCCGATTGCGCTGCCGGAGGCGCCTCATAGTTGTGAAACAGAATCTCCAAGTTCGTAAATACTGCGTCGCCTTCGCGCACCGCATTCAGCACGGCCATGAACCTCGGGTCGGGCTGATGAACAGAAAGCCGCCGCGTGATGATGGAATCTCCGGTCAGCGTGATCGTGAAATCCTGTGGCGTAGTCTTCTGCTGCCCGAAGAGCAATGCACAAACGAACAGCGTGGAAGCTAGAAGTCGCGTGGAAAGGCGCATGAAGGCTTCATATATGGAATTGCGGGCTCGTAAGTCAAGCCAAGATGCAATCAAAAATGGGGCTGCTGAGCACGCCATTGCACGGCTAACGGAGCCCGGTGGGTTTTGGTTAACACATTGGCTGTAGCAAAACACATCATTTGGCACGGCCCAATGTAGCCAGCAATCGATCTGAAGATTCAGCCAGATGGAGATCCTGCTGCTCTCACCCTTTGGTGCAGCGTAGCTGCTGATCTCGTTTTTCACCTGGCAGGAATCCCCACACTTTGCACTGAACGGCGTACTGACGGGAGATTCCGAGAAACCGAGATAAGTAGGCGGGTAGCATCTGAAAAAAAGCGCAAAACGCGCAATGACGTTGCGAGACAACTGGTAAGTAGCCAGCGTCTAATGGAAAGGGTGGAAAGCGCCGGTATCGCGGAAGCGTCGATGGTCAGCACTCCGTATTACTTGTCCCCGGGGTTTGCACGCCTCACGCGCCTGGGACGGCAGGCACCTAACGGGTGCGCGCTTCGCGCGTCTAAACCTGAAGCGCGTGGCGTGGTCCACACGGCAATGAACCTGCTTACCCGCATTCCGCTCTGCTGCTGGCTGCTGGCGCTGGGGGCACCCCAGGGCGCGCCCACCACCGCCTGGTCCACGGCTGCAAACCCACAAGGGTCGGCGTTGGGGACCCTCGTCGGTTCCGTTTCGCCGGCCGACGACGAACCGGTCATCCGCGTCTCGGACCGGTCTGTGACCATCCCGCGCATGGAGCAGGCGCCCACCATCGAAGATTTCGTGACGATGGAAGCCAGCCCGCGCATGGTCGGCAAGATGGCGCGCATCGAGGGCTTCCGGCAATGGATCCCGCACGACGGCGAGCCCGTCAGCCAGCGCACCGTTGCCTACTTGGGTTACGACAGCAAGAACTTTTATGCGGTGTTCGTCTGCTTCGACCGCGAGCCGGGCAAGATCCGGGCCCACCTCGGCCGCCGCGACGACATCTGGGACGATGACTTCGTGGACGTCTGGATCGACAGCTTCCACGACCACCGGCGGGCCTACGAGTTCGTGGTCAACCCCATGGGCGTGCAGGGCGATGGCCTGGCCACCGACAACAGCGAGGACTTCAGCTTCGATACCGTCTGGGACTCTCGC
>Ga0099828_10002943_pt1 | contig 11859 bp, 11 predicted proteins | sample CZO8metaG_2_FD_79338 | JGI IMG/M metagenome (GOLD analysis project Ga0099828, IMG submission 79338) | Vadose zone soil microbial communities from the Eel River Critical Zone Observatory, Northern California, USA - CZOApr15con2H1.8 metaG | ecosystem: Environmental > Terrestrial > Soil > Vadose...
CTGCGGGCGACCGGCCGCTGGGACCAGGAGCCGCCGCTGCTGGCGGAGCAGCTGCTGAAGCAGCCAAGCACGGCCAAGGTCGCGCTGGTGGCAGATAAGTCGAGCTACGGGCAAGTGCTGGCGGCAGGCATGCGCCAGGCGCTGTCGAAAGGCGGCGCGCTGCCGGTGGCGGAGGAGACCGTCGAGTCCGGCACGAAGGACTTTGCGGCCGTGGTCAGCAAAGTGAAGGCCCAAGCAGCCGGCTCGGTGTTCTACGGCGGGTACGCAGCAGAAGGCGCGGCGCTGGCCAAAGCCCTGCGGGCGTCGGGCGTCCAGCCAACGCTGGCCATGGGGGATGCCGCTGAGGACCAGACTCTGATCTCAACGGGCGGCGCAGCGGTTGAGGGGCTGCTGTTGGCCTACCCGCCAGACCCCAAGCAGGTGCCGTCGGCGGCGGCCTTCCTGGATGCCTATAAGCGACGCTACGGCACAGCGGCCAGCCTGTACGCGCTGTCCACGTATGACACCGTGCGGCTGCTGGCGGATGCGCTGCGGCGAGGTGGGACAGATGCTGAGGCGCTTCGCAAAGCCATCTCCGGGACGCGCGACTTCAACGGCGTCTACTGGGGCAAGATGAGCTTCGACGGGAGCGGCGACCTGCAGGCCCGGACCTACACTTTGTGGACGGTTCGAAACGGGAAGTTCGAGCAAGTAGCCGGCTGAGAAAGGGCCGCCAGTGGCTACACTTGAGCCGATGTTTGGCTTCGGACACGGCCCCGAACTGATCATCATCCTGGTGATCGCGCTTATCGTCCTGGGGCCCGGCAAGATCCCTGAGATCGCCCAGATGCTGGGCAAAGGCATCCGCGAGCTGCGGCAGGCCAGCTCCGATCTGCAGAAGACGTTCGACGTTAACGAGCTGATGAACCCCACACCGCAGCCACCGGTGCCGCCCCCGATGGAGGCGGCCAGCACCACGGAAACCATCCTGCCGCCTCAGGCCGCGGCCAAGCCCAAGCGGACACGCAAGCGAGCCGCCTCTGTGGCAGTTGACGATAGCGGCCTAGCGGCCGCGACACCCTCACCTAGCCTCTCCCGCAAGCGGGAGAGGGAGAGTTTGGAACCTAGCCTCTCCCGCAAGCGGGAGAGGGACAGTTTGCCTCCCGCATAACCGTTAGCGGCGCATGATTGAAGTCCAGAACCTGACCAAGGCGTATGCCGACAAAACGGTCGTTCGTGACCTCACCTTCTCGGTGAGTCCGGGCGAGGTCCTCGGCTTTCTCGGTCCTAACGGCGCTGGCAAAACCACCACCATGCGCATCCTCACCGGGTACATGCCCGCCAGTTCGGGCAAGGCCACGGTGGCTGGCTACGACGTGTTCAGCCAGTCGCTCGAGGTGCGCAAGCGTACCGGCTACATGCCCGAGACGGTGCCCCTCTATATGGAGATGCCGGTCGAGGCCTACCTCAAGTTCGTGGCGCGGCTCAAAGGCCTACCGTCCAGCAGGGTGCCGGAGCGGCTCGAATATGTGCTGGGCGTGTGCCACATCGACGACGTGCGCCAGACGCTTATCAGCAAGCTGTCGAAGGGCTACCGGCAGCGCGTTGGCATTGCCCAGGCGCTGATCCACGACCCCGACGTGCTGATCCTGGACGAGCCAACCGCGGGCCTGGACCCGAAGCAGATCAATGAGACCCGCCAGCTCATCAAAGGCCTGGGCGGCAAGCACACGGTCATTCTTTCGACGCACATCCTCCCCGAGGTCAGCATGACCTGCGGCCGAGTGGTCATCATCAACAACGGCCAGCTGGCGGCTGAGGATACACCTGAGAACCTGACCAAGCGTCTCCAGGGCCGCGACCGCGTGCAGCTCGAGGCGCGAGCCCCCAAACAGGATCTGCTGACGGCCTTGAAAGCGGTGCCGGGAGTGACCCACGTATCGGCCGAGGACGTGGACGGCCATATCCGCTGTGAGGTGGAAGGCACGGGCAAGCAGGACATCCGGGCGCAGCTGGCCGCGGCGGTGGTGGGCAAGGGCTGGAGCCTGCTGGAGCTGCGGGCCTCGGCCATGAGCCTGGAGGAGATCTTCCTGCAGCTGACGACGCGTGAGGAGGCGGCGGCGTGAACCGCGTGCGCCGGCGAGTTCCCTCTCCTGTTGCGACGGGAGAGGGCGAGGGAACCCTGATTCCAGCCGAAAGCCACCCTCACCCTAGCCTTCTTCCAGAGGGAGAGGGGATGGCTCGGCGCAGGCGTCGCGCGGCCGCGGCTCGGACGATTGCCAGCTATCCACTGCGCAATATCGGCACGATTGCCGGCAGGGAGCTGTACACGTACTTCGCTTCGCCCATTGCCTACCTGGTAATCGCCGCTTTCCTGGTGATGAACGGCTACCTGTTCTCGATCATCCTGTTCGGAAGCCGGTCGGCGAGCATGACCAGCTCGTTCGCCGACATGGCGATCATCCTGCTGTTTCTGAGCCCGGCGATCACCATGCGGCTGCTGGCCGAGGAGCAGCGGTCGGGAACGCTCGAGCTGCTGCTGACCGCGCCACTGCGGGAGGTGGAGCTGGTCCTCGGCAAGTGGCTGGCGGCGATGGGCTTTTTCATCGTGATGCTGGCGCTGACGCTGCCGTACCCGCTGTTTCTGATGAAGTACGGCTCGCCCGATCCGGGGTCGATCATCGGCGGCTACATCGGGATCATCCTGCTCGAGGGCGTGTTCCTGGCCATTGGGCTGCTCATGTCATCGCTGACGCAAAACCAGATCGTGGCGCTGGCGCTGTCCTTCGGCGTTTTGCTGGTGCTGTGGCTGCTGCAGGGCGCAGGCCAGAGTTTCGGAGGCGGCGGAGGAGCGGCCGTGGCGCAGTACATTGCTCTTGCGCCTCACTTCGACGGCTTTACCTCGGGCAACATTCAGCTCAAGGACCTGGTGTATTACGTCAGTCTGATCCTGATCGCGTTGTTCTTGACGGTGCGCTCCATTGAGACGAGGCGCTGGCGATGAGCAACCCCTACAAGCTGCTGACGCAGAGCATGCTGTTTGCCGCGGTGCTGGCGCTGTTCCTCGGCCTGGCGACGTACCTCTTGGCCGGGACGCTCGGCAACGTGAGCAAGATCCTGCTCATCGTCGGCGGCCTGCTGCTGGTTGGCTATCTGTTGGCCAGCCCGGAAGTGCTCATGGGCGCGGTCCGCAGCCGGGGTGTGAAATACGGCGGCAATACGCTGGCCATGGCCGCCCTGTTTATCGTGATCATCGGCGCGGGCAACTGGTTCACCAACAGCCACAGCCAGAGCTTCGATCTGACGCGCGACAAGCTGCACACCCTCACACCGCAGAGCATCGACGTGCTGAAGAACCTGCGGCAGGACGTGAAGATCACGGCCTTCTTCGCCACCGGCTCAGAGCAAGACGCCAAGGACCTGCTGCAGCAGTATGCTGCCAGGTCGCCGCTCATCCAGTACCGCTTCGTCGATCCCGACAAGGACCCGGCTACCGCACGGCAGCTCGGGATCGTGAGCTACGGCACCACCGTGTTCCAGTCCGGCAACAACCGCAAGGACGTGGCCTCGGTTGGTGAGCAAGACTTCACGTCGGCCATCCTGGCGGTGACCAGCACCGAGCGGCGCAAGATCTACTTCGTCACGGGTAACGGCCAGCCCGATCCGAACAATGCCGAGCAGCAGGGCTTCCATGAAGCGCTGCTGACCTTGCAGAACAACAATTACGTGGTCGGCACGCTGGACGCCACGGCGACATCAGTACCGGACGACGCGGCGGCGGTGATCCTTGCGGCGGGCAACAAGCCGCTCCTGGATGGCGAGAAGGCGGCGCTGGCCGACTACCTGGCGAAGGGCGGCAAGATGCTGATAGAGAGCGCCGCCTTCGCCGAAACCGACCTGAACGACCTGGCGAAGCCCTACGGGATGGAGTTCCAGCAGGGCATCACCATCGACCCAGCAAGCTCACTGGCCCAGAGCCCCCAGGTGCCGGCGGTGGCGCGCTTCGCGGCGCCGGGCAACGACATCATCAAGAACGTGGCCGTTTCGCTGTTCCCGGTGGCTTCCGGCATTCAGCTCAGCCAACCGCCGCCGCAGGGGATCACCATCACGACCATTGCCCGGAGCTCGGATCAGAGCTGGCTGGTGAACCGCAAGGACCCCCAGGAGTGGGGCTTCCGCCAGGGCGACAACCGCGGCCCGATCAATCTGCTGGTAACGGCCGAGGGCACGATTGCGCGGGTTTCAACCAGCGCCTCGGCCGCTGCCGCGGCTTCTCCGACGCCGATCGGCGGGCTGTCCAGTGCGGGCGCCGTCGCGACTCCGCCGGCGGCGTCCGGCAGCCCGGCCGCGAGCGCCAGCGGACCTGCCCAAGCCAGCGCGCAACCAACCCAGACACCGACGCCCATCCCACAGGTGACCGGCGCGGACGTCAACCTGAAGGGCGGCACCAAAATCGTGGCCGTAGCCACGACGCGCTGGATGGACGATCAGTTCCTGAACGTGCCGCAGGCTGGCAACCACGAGCTGTTCATCAACATCATCAATCACCTCGTGGGGAACCAGAGCCTGGTGTCGATCCCGGCCAAGAACCCGCAATCCAGCCAGGTGGTGCTGCTGGGCACGGATGCCAACCTGATCTTCTTCACCACGGTGCTGTTCGTGCCGCTGGCGGTGCTGGTGATCGGGGGCGTGGTGTGGTGGTCGCGGCGGTAGCCCTGAGAGATCGGTGAGCTTCAAGTTCACGCTGGTGCTGCTGGCGCTGGCCGTCGTGGCGATTGCCGGCTTCGGGCTGGCGCAACGGCAGTCGCCGCCGCCTTCCGGCGGTCCAGAGGCGACGCCCACGGCAGTGCTGCTCAATTTCCCGGTGTCGTCGCTCACCAGCCTGGACTTGAAGGCCGGAGATCGCGATACGAACCTGGTGAAGGACGGCGCCAACTGGAAGCTGGTCAAGCCCAGCGAGGATCCGAACGTGGATCAGGCGAAGGTGAACTCGCTGTTAGGCCAGATGACCTACCTTGCCAGCACGCGCTTGGTTGCCAAGCCTGGCGAGGACATCGGGCCCTATGGACTTCGCAATCCGCAGCTGACGGTCACGTTGTCGGGCGGTGGCCAGACACAGACGCTGCTGGTGGGCGACAAGAACGTGAACGGCAACCAGTATTACGCCATGCGCCAGGAGGGTTCGGACGTGGGGCTCATCCCCAGCTCACTGGTGACAGCGCTCATGGACCTCGCCAACAATCCGGCCACGCTGCGGCCGTCGCAAACGTCGGCAGCGCCAAGCGCCTAGCGCCATTTTCAGTCTTCTTGTTCGGCGGCGCGCTCGCGGGCCGAGTGGAGGTAGTCCAGCGCCCGATGGTGCTGGTCCTCGCCGATCCAGCCTTCGGCCACGTACAGGTTGAGCATGACCGACAGCTTGAGGATGGAGATCAGGTGCAGGCCGTGCCGCTTGAGGCGCTCGGCGGCGCCCTGATCGCGATCCACCAGGACGATGACGTCTTGAACGGTCAAGCCTTCTTGACGGAATAGGTTGGCCGTTTCCAGGATGCTGCGGCCGCCGGTCACCAGGTCGTCGACGATGAGCGCCGTGACGCCGGTTTGGCGCAAGCCCTCGATCACGTGTGAGGTTTCGCTGTCCTCTTTGGGATGTCGAGCGTAGGTCAGAGGAGTGTTCGTTTCCAGGGAAAAGGCCGTCGCCAGATGGAGACCACCGAAGGGCACGCCTGCCACGACGTCGAACCAGCCGACCTTAGGCTTGCGCAGCGACTGGCCAAAGCGCGTTTCCTGCTGAATCAAACGGGCGGCGTTGCGCAGCACCGTGGGATCGCCGAGCATCACTTTGAGGTCGATGTAGATCGGCGAATGAATGGTGCTTCGGCCCAAGCTGAAGTCGCCGAAGCGCACTGCTCCCAGATGGTGGAGGGTTCGTGCCAGCCACAGGTTGTCGATGTCCTCTTGCATGGGCGGCAAAGGTCGAGTATATCAACAGGCACCCGGCGATTGGGTGGCCCGTTCGGCCCATAGCCCTCAAGGCGCCAAGCGAGTGGCTTTTACAATCTGCGCTGTCTTGAGAGTTCCCAAATTCCTTGTAGCGCTGATGACAGTGGCAACACTGCTGAGCACAGGGCCGGCGGCCCAGGCCGTCCTGCAGGCCCCACCCCCCGTTACGCCTCTGCCGCCGGTAACGTCGGCCGATCCGCACTTCGGCGTAGTGCAAGCATTCGAGGCTTCGGGGCTGGCGCTCAACGCGGGCGCCAAGTGGGAGCGGGTGCCGTTCTTCTGGAACAAAGCCCAGCCGAGCGACTCCGCGGACTGGCAGCCAGACCAGTTCCTGTTGAGCCAAGCACAGCTGGCCCAGGAGCTGGCGGCCAACGTGCAGGTGGTGGGGCAGATCGGGAATCCGCCGCTGTGGGTGGTGAAGGATGGCTCGACTCCCAAGAACCTGAACCTGCCGTGGAATGACCCGGCGAACTACTGGGGCCAATTCGTTTACCGGCTGGCCCAGACATATGCCGGGAAGATCGACAGCTGGATCATTTGGAACGAGCCCGACTTTCCGAAGGGGCACCCGCTTAGCACGTTCGCCGGCACGGAAGAGGATTACTACCGGCTGCTGAAGACCGCTTACCAGGCCGCCAAGGCAGCTAATCCCAACGCCAAGATCGTCTTCGCCGGCACGACCTACTGGGCAGATGTGAACGCGGGCAAGCCGCTGTACTTGCAGCGCGTGCTGGAGGCGGCGCGGAAGATCGATGGCCAGGCGGCGGCCGACGCCGGCTACTACTTCGACGTCGTCGATCTGCACCTGTACAGCGCGCCGCTGGACCTCTACCGCGTGCCGCAGACCTACCGCCAGATCATGGCCAACTTCGGCATCTCCAAGCCGATCTGGATCAGCGAGACCAACGCCATCCCGTATGACGACCCCGGCAACGAGACCGGGCCCAGCTTCTTCAGGGCGACGCTGTCGGAGCAGGCCAATTTCGTGATCCGGGCTCTTGCCATGGCGCTGGCTGGCGGCGTGGAGCGCATCAGCCTGTACAAGATGGTGGACGGCGCCGTCACGGAACGGACGCCCTGGGGCCTGATGCGCAACGACGGCTCAGTGCGTCCGGCGTACGTTGCCTACCAGGTGGCGGCCTCGCACCTGGCCAACGCAGGGCCCATAACCATCACCAACAGCAATGGCATAGATTTCATCTCCTTTGACCGCGGCGACACGCACACGGTGCTGCTGGTGAACACCGCGCCGGCCGAGACGAAGGTGGCGTTGCCCTGGCTGGGACCTCGAGTGACCATCACCAACAAGCTCGGCGTGAGCACCGAGCAGAGCATTCCGCCGCTGGCCAATGGTGACGTCGCGCCGCTGACCATTACGCTGGCGGGAGCTACCAACGGCGTGATCGGCGGCGATCCGGTTTTCGTCGAGGGGACCAGCCCGGCTAAAGCGGCTAAATCATCAGGCGCACCCGGAGCGGTGTACTTCAAGGAGAGCGGCCACAATGTGGCATTCGCCTTCCTGCAGGCGTTCCGAGCCGATGGCGGGCTGGAAGTGCTTGGCTACCCGCGCACGGAGGCTCTGGACCTGAACGGACGGACCACACAGTTCTTCCAGCGGGCGGTGATGGAATACCATCCCGAGGCGTCCGGCACGCCGGGCGAGGTGACGCTGCGGCTGCTCGGCAGCGAGCTCAACCAGGGCCGGCAATTCGCCGCGGCCAGCCCAGGCAAGAACGACCCGACGCATCATTTCTTCCCCGAAAGTGGCCACAACGTGGCCAGTGGCTTTCTGAAGTTCTTCAGCAACCACGGCGGCGCGGCAGTGCTCGGCTACCCGATTTCGGAGGAGATGCCGGACAGGTTGCCGGACGGCGCCATCCACACGGTGCAGTACTTCCAGCGCGGCCGCCTGGAGTTCCACCCCGAGCTGTCCGGCAAGCCCGGCGAGGTGAGTCTGGGCCTGCTGGGCGACGAACTGCTCAGGAAGATGGGCTGGCTGTGAGGCGAGTCGCTAGTCGTTAGTCGTCAGTCGTTCGATAACGCAGCGAAGGTCGGCTTGGACCTGATCTGGTGGGCGGTTGGCGTCGACCACACGCCAGCGGCCCGGATCGGCAGCGATGAGCTGCCGGTAACCGTCGACGACGCGCTTGTGGAAGGCCACGTCCATACGGTCGAGATGGTTCAGCTCGCCGCCCTGGCCATGGGCCTGGAGCTTGCGCCCGAGTCCGACTTCGGCCGCAACGTCCAGGTAGATGGTGAGATCGGGCTCCAGGCCGCCGGTGGCGATAGCGATCAGCTGGCGCAAGGTGGTCAGGTCCAGGCCATGGCCATAGCCCTGGTAAGCCAGAGTGGCGTCGGCGTAGCGATCGCACAGCACCAGCTTTCCGGCGGCCAGCGCCGGCTGGAGCAGCTCCTGGACGTGCTGGGCGCGGGCAGCGTTCATCAGCAGCGCCTCAGTCAGCGGCAGGATGCCGTGATCTTGGGCGCCAAACATCGCCTCCCGGATGCGATCCCCCATGGCTGTGCCGCCCGGCTCGCGGGTGACCACCAGCTCGGTGCCGCGGTCGCGCAGCCAGCCGGCGAGCAGCTGCAGCTGGGTGCTCTTGCCGGCGCCTTCAGGGCCTTCGAGGGTGACGAAGCGGCCGCGCGCCATCGTGGTTCAGCATAGCTCCCGGAGCCTGGCCATAATTCCACGGATGGCCAAAACGGCGGCGCACGACGTGTCCTGCCGGCGCTGCAAGCACTATCGCATCAGCTGGGATCCCAGGGCGCCGCACGCCTGCACGGCCATGGGTTTCAAGTCGCAGAAGCTGCCCTGCGTGGTGGTCTACGAATCCTCGGGCATCGAGTGCCAGCTGTACGCGGCGAAGCCGGAGAAACCTACCACTCCCCGGTGAGGTCGGTCCCCGGCTTGAAGATCTTGACGCGGCGGTTCGGCTCGCGACCTTTGCTGCGTGACAGCAGGTTGTGCTGCTCGGCCACCTGATGCTGCAGCCGCCGCAGGTAGGCGTTCTGGGGCGTCAGCTCCACGGGCGAGGCGGTGGCGAGCACGTGCTGGACGGCGTCTTCGGCCTCCTTGACGGCCCCGCCGGCGGGGTCGTGCTGCAGCTCGAACAGGTTGGCCAGGCAGTTCTCCATCTGCGGGATGGAGTTGGCCTTGAGGACGTAGATTGGGATGTGTGCCTCTTCAGCCTCCCGGAGCGCGGCGGTGCGCTTGCGGTAGTAGTTCTTGAGCGTGATGACCACGTCCGCCTCGTCGATGCTGTCCACGACGCCCACCGGCAGGTGCATATCGCGGATGCTCTGCTCCAGCCGGTTGCGGCTGACCCCGAAGGCGTAGACTTTGAGCGGCGTGAGCCCTTCGCGCCGCTCAAGCGACTCCATGGCCCGGCCGGCTGCCTCCTGGCCTCGGTCGAAGGCCACCGGGTCGCGCTCCCAGCTCGCCACATCGCTGCGCCAGTCGCGGTCGATCGTCTGCGCCGGAGCGCTGCGGCCAAAGGCTGAAACGGGCCGGGTGCGCGGGCCCGGCGTCTCGACGCGGATCTCGCCGCGCTCGTCGCGGTAGCGCAGTTGCGGGTTGACCGGGAAGCCGCGCAAGATGTTGTCGACCGTCGTGGCGACGCTCAGATGCACGTTGAGCCGCTGCCAATCGATGATCTCCATGACCACGTCGAATGTGGGCGGCGCCTTCCGCTCGAGTACGGACTTCTGCGTGCCGCGGCGGCGCGCCTCCTCGTCGCTGAGCGTGACGGTCTGGATACCGCCGATGAGGTCGCTTAGGGTCGGGTTGGCGATGAGGTTCTCGAGCGTGCGTCCGTGCGCGGTGCCAACCAGCTGTACGCCGCGTTCAGCGATCGTGCGAGCGGCGTCGGCCTCCAGCTCGGTACCGATCTCGTCGATGATGATGACCTCGGGCATGTGGTTCTCCACGGCCTCGATCATCACCGCGTGCTGGTTGGCTGGCGTCCGCACCTGCATGCGCCGGGCGCGGCCAATGGCCGGGTGCGGGATGTCGCCATCGCCGCCGATTTCGTTCGAGGTATCGACGATGACCACGCGCTTGTTGAGGTCGTCGGCCAGGACGCGCGCCATCTCGCGCAGCATGGTCGTCTTGCCCACGCCGGGGCCCCCAACGAGTAGGATGCTGTGCCCGGCCTCGATCACGTCGCGTACGATGGCCGTGGTGCCGTACACCGCGCGACCCACACGGCAAGTGAGGCCGACAATGCGGCCGAGGCGGTTGCGCATGCACGAGATGCGGTGCAGGGTGCGCTCGATGCCGGCGCGGTTGTCGTCACCGAAGGTGCCAATGCGCGACACCACAAAATCGAGGTCCTCTTGGTCGACCGGCTGATCGCTGAGCAGCAGCTCGGAGCCCATGAAGCGCGCCTCTGGCAGACGGCCCAGGTCCATGACCACTTCCAGCAGGTCGCCCAGATTAGGGGCGGCCCACAGCCGGGAGGCCAAGCGCGCCGGCAGCTTGTCGATGAGCGCATCCAGGTCGTCGGTGATCTGGCCGGCGAGATGCTGGGATTCGGTAGGGTTCAGCAAAAGTGTTTTCCTCTACGCCCGAGTCAGGACCGGCGTCAAGCGCCGTTCCATCACCTGCACCGCGATGTGCTTGACCAGCAACAGCGAGCGACCGCTGTTCTGGAATCCGATCTCTTCAAACAGCGGAATCATCTCCTGCTGGTACTCACGAACCTGGACCCCCAAGACGCAGGGCCGGGTAGCTCGTGCCGTGCCAGCAATATAGTCGCGGAGCTCTGGGAACCCCTGACGCTTATCCGGATGGATCAAGAATGACATGCGGCAGCGACCTTCGCGCCAGCGCAGCTGAAACCAGGCAAAAACCTTGCCGTCTTCCTCGGCCACCCAGCTCCACAACGTCTCTGGCGAGTCCTGGGCCATGCCGAAGCGCTGCAGCCAGCGGCTCATGAAGCCATTCGGCGGAGCAAAGTCGCGGGCGGTTAAGCCCTCTGCTTGCTGCACGTTGCGCGGGGTGACGGTAGTGTACAGCTGCAGGATGGGAAAGGCGTCACGGGGCTCGGCCGGCCGAAGCCGCGCTGGCAGCGGCGGCAGCACGCCGCGCTCGCTCAGCGGCAGGCTCAGCGAGTCTTCGGTGGTGAAGCGATAGAAGCCGATCTGGCGGAAAATTTCCAGCTCCTCGGCATCTTCGGGCACATTGGCGAACAGCTTGCTGGCGCGCCGGTTACCGGCCGCTACGCAGACGTACTCGATGAGGCGGTGCCAGACGTCTGCCGGGCGACCGCCCGTGGCCACCAGGCGGATGATGTCCCACTTGTCATAAGACGAGCGCGGCCGGGCCTGGACGAAACCGAAGATCTGCCCGCCCTCCTCCAGCACGTAAGTGTGCTGGGAGCGAGCTGGCAGCAGCGTTTCTAGGAGCGTGCCCTGTGTGGATGGCCAGGTCTGTGGCGCCGGGCCGGATTGCCAGTCGGAATAGGCCGAGCTCGAGACGCGGTGCAGGGAGTTGATGGCCGCCAGGTCGCGGTAGCGGACGGGGCGGATCATTTGTGGGCCAACTTCAGGAAATATTCGTGAAAGCGCTTGTCGTCTGTCAATTCGGGGTGAAACGCGGTCGCCAGAAGGTTGCCCTGCTCAGCGGCGACCATTCGGCCGTCAGGCAGCTGCGCCAGCACGTGGACGCCCTGCCCAGCACGAGTGAGGAGCGGCGCTCGAATGAACACCGCATGGAAGGGACCCTCGCCCAGTCGATCGACCGGCAAGTCCGCCTCGAAGCTGTCCACCTGGCGGCCGAAGGCGTTGCGGTTGACGCCGATGTCCATGAGGCCTAGCCGGGGCTGGTCGGAGCCGTCGATGTCTTTGGCGAGCATGATCATGCCGGCGCAAGTACCC
>Ga0099828_10002944_pt1 | contig 11858 bp, 10 predicted proteins | sample CZO8metaG_2_FD_79338 | JGI IMG/M metagenome (GOLD analysis project Ga0099828, IMG submission 79338) | Vadose zone soil microbial communities from the Eel River Critical Zone Observatory, Northern California, USA - CZOApr15con2H1.8 metaG | ecosystem: Environmental > Terrestrial > Soil > Vadose...
GAATTAGTGGGCTGTGAACGCGGCCATCGGTGCCGATGATGAAGCTGACCTTGATTTTTCTCTCGCGCCACGAAGTTAACAATGGCGATGGTGTGGTAAGGGCCTGCGGCGGCTGCACTTCTTCGCAACGCGACCGCGTGCTGAGGTGGGGAACGTCAATGTATTGGGAGTCGTGAGTGAGAGCCTTCCATGCCTTGCGCTCGCGTTGTTGCAGAGCTCTGCAGTGCTCCGGCAGATCTGATGACGAGACGGTTGCGGCGGCGAGCACAGGAATGCCGACAAGAATGAGTAGCCAGAGGCGGAGCATGGAACGTTCAATCCTTCGGGGTCGCGACACGATCCCAGCGTGTTGTGGGGCAAGTGGGTGCCCATCGCGCAGTCTATGCAAGGTTTTTGTTTGCAATCACTTACATGAATTACATCACGCGAAAGAGGAACCGATGTGGAAAGGGATTTCACATTGCAGCGAACATTCGAAGGTCGCTCATGCGGGCGTAGGACTATGCCGCAGGGTCAGCAGAGTGATTTCGGGCGGACAGTTCCAGCGAACGGGAGGACCGATGGTTCCGAGGCCAGGGTTGGTGTAGAGAGAAAGAGCGCCGACCTGGTACATTCCCCAAACGTACTTTCTGGCCAGGGCGGGCAGGTACAGGGGACCTATGAAAGGAATTCGTACCTGGCCACCGTGGGAGTGTCCTGAGAGTTGCAGGTCCACAGGAAAGCGCGCTACCTCGTCGGCGAAGTCAGGTTCGTGTGCCAGCAGGATGGTCGCCTCGTCTTTGGGAGTACCGTGTAGAGTCTTGCCGAGGTCGGCGGTTCCTCCCGTGACGTCATTCACGCCCGCAAGCCAGAAGCGCACGCCGTTCGTCTCGATGGGTACCGATTCGTTGGCGAGCACTCGAATTCCTTCCGCCTTAAGCACAGCGGTGACGTGGGCGGGGTCGGTGTAGTAGTCGTGATTTCCCAGCACTGCCCACGAGCCATGCGTGGCACGCATCTGGTGCAGCAGGTTGGCGCAAGGTTCTGCGGCAAGAGCGGCCCTTCGCTGGTCGTCATCGAAGATCGGCATGGAGACGAAGTCGCCTGCCAGCGCAATCAAGTCGGGATTAAGGTCATTGACCATCCTGACGGCGGCGTGAATGGGATGGATCGAGAAGCGGTGATCGTAGTGAAAGTCGCTCAACACCGCGATTTTGAATCCGTCGAGCCGCTCGGGCCAGCGTCGCAGTGGTACCTCGCGGCTCACCACACGAGGGCGGTTAGGCTCGAGCAATGCGGAGTCGATAGCAATGGCGGCAACTCCGGCGCTTGCCGCTAGAGCCAGAAACTTTCGCCTGGTGAACGAGCGTGGGGTCACGTGGTTTCGAGCCTTACGCAGTAGGCAATCAGTTGAGTCTCAGCAGTTCAGCATAACCCGAGCGGCGACCACTCGCTATGACAGGCGCGGTTCGCGTCCGATCAGAAGCTGAAGGTCGCTTGCACATCGATGCGGCGTGGCGCTGAGGAACTGGAGAAGGGCCCGCCTTGCAGTGCGTTTGGAATATCGAAGAAGCTCGATCCCAGAATCCCACTCGGATTGGCCGTGTTCACCTTGTTGAATACGTTGCGCACGTTGACTCCCAGGATCAGGTTGTAGCGGCGATCAGAGTTGGAAGACATACCTACGGGTCCGCCGCCGAAGAGAGGACCGTGGCGGTCTCCGCCGCGCCCACCGCCTCCGCCGGGGCCACCGGGACCTCCCTGACCCTGATTGCCGGAACTCTTGGCCTTGGATCCAAATCCGAAAGTCTTGGTGAGGCGCAGATTGAGTACGAAGTGCGAAGGCCCGGTCGCGTAATTAATTGGAAGAACGTTCTGACCGGGAGATGGAAGGGCGGCAGTAAACGTACCCAGGGGAGTGCAATACACCGTGCTTGTGCCAGAACCGGGCGCGGGGCACACGGCGCCCGGCGTAAGAATTGGACGATCATTGAATACGGAATCGCCGTTCAGATCGTTGGGCGAAGTGATGTTGAAGGGCGAACCGGAACTCACGACCATGAACGGGCTCAACCGAAACAGGTAGGGCAATCCGATTGTGCCGCCGAAGAAAAGGAGGTGGAGGGTATCAAACGAAGCGCGGCCATAATCCTGGCTGATGTTGTAGGAATTTGAGGGGAAGCCGGATACGCCCGCAGCATCGCTATTCGCGTAATTCAGGGTGTAGAAGCCGAACAACTGGAGCTTGGTTCCGAGCCGGACGTTGCTGTTCACGATGAGCTGGTTCTGGGTGAAATTGCCTTCGGAAACGTACTGGTAGGTGCGGTTCCCTCCGGGAGTTGTGGGATTCAGACTCAGCGTCAGCAGTTGGTCGAAACCGCGGGAGTTCAGGTACGTCACAGACAGAGTCGCGGACTTGGTGAGTTGACGCTCGGCGCTGATCGCGGACTGCAAGGTGTAGGGGGCGCGCAGTCGGGGGCTTATCTGGTACAGAGCCGACGTCGTGGTCGCGGTGGACGTGCCGCATGCGGAGAGGACGAAGGGCTGGCCGATTCCCGCAAAGCAAGTGGGGTTGTTGATGACGAACTTTTGCTGGGTTAGGCCATTCAGCAACTGTGCCTGCAGGAGTTGGGCGGTTTGAAAGCGATCGTAAAAGATTCCGAAGCCGCCGCGCAGGACAAGCTTGGGCGGTGAACTGCGGCCTCCGATGCCCCAGGCGATTCCAATTCGTGGCGCCCAATCGCCATGATCGTGGATGCCATTCTGAGTCTCGAAGCGCAAGCCGCCGCTCATGGTGATGTTGGGGCGCAGGCGCCAGTCATCCTGGGCATACAGCCCGGCGTCGAAGTAGGTGACCTCGGCGCTGGAGGCACCGGGCTTCGCCGGAGTAGTAACCGAAAGCTGCTGGGGCGTCTCCCCGGGCGGCAGAGTCGAGCACGCCGGGGGTGGACTGGCAGCGAGAGCACATTCCACAGCCTGAAAATTCGTGAGCGACGAGAAGATGAAAGTGCCGTTGAAGCCGGACGTAGTGCTCTCCGCGTCGCGAGTTGAGCGGAAGCGTCCTCCGAACTTGAAGATGTGGTTGGCGTGAATCAGCGACGTGTAATTCTGCAGTTCGTAGTGATCCTGATGGTCAATGATGGTCCCCTGACTGTTTCCGCCAGCATCGAAGGCTCCGAGGACATTCACGGCGGGCGTTGTATTTTGCGCAGTCTGGCTGTTGATCTCGCGGAGAAATTGAAATCTTGTCTCGTTAATGATTTTCGATCCAATGACCTGGGTGTCGCTTAACTGGAACGTGTGCTCGGAAGAATCCGAGTTGTAGGCTTGCGAGGGCAGAGTGAACTGTCCGACGCCATTGTTGGTGTCGGAGTCGCGATAAGACTGGTATCTGGCACTGAGCGTGTTGTTCTTGTTCAGAGCATAGTCCAGCCGCGGACTGATGTTGGTGCGACGGCGCGGGTTCGGGATCGACTCGATCGTCGACAGCGGCAGGAGCGTGGACGGGTCAAGCGTCTGCGCGTTGACCGCGGTGATGTCGTTGATATTGCGGCGCTCGACATTTACGAAAAAGGAAGCGTTCTTTCCCAGCGGGCCGCCAAGGTTCCCGCTGTATTGGGTCGAGTAGTAGCCGGGCTTGGCCCCGCCAAAGGGGTTGGACGAATTGAAGGCGGAGTCATTGCCGCTGGCAAACAGCTGGCCGTGGTACTTGTCGGTTCCAGGCTTGGTGAAGATTTCGATGCGCCCGTAACCGAGCTTGTCGTACTCAGAAGAAAACGGATTCTGATTGATGCGAATCTCGCGAATGGAAGACTTGGGTGGGAGCTGGCCGCCGGTGAAGCCGTCAATGTACATCTGTCCGCCATTGGGCCCGGCGGAGGGTCCGGCTAGGGCTTCGAGATCGGATTGCAGTTCATCGGGATCGTCGGGCAGAGCCTCGAGTTCCTTGCCGGAGATGACGATCGCGCCGGCGTTGCTGGATGGATTCACATCGATGGTCGGCGCGGTGTCGGAGACTTGAACCTTTTGCTCCTGGACCTCAATGGTCATCGGAATATTGAGGCGCAAGGGCTGGTCGGCAATCACGACATTATCGTTCTCATACAGGGCGAAGCCGGGAGCGACCACATTGAGCGTGTACTTTCCCGGGGACAGATTCTTGAACTCATACATGCCTTGAGAGTTGGTCTGGGTGGTTATGGGCGAGCCATTGGCTGGCGTCATAACGACGTCGGCATTGGTGATGATGGCGCCAGAGGGGTCGGTGACCTGGCCCCGCAGGATTCCTGTGTCGGACTCCGCGATGGCAAGGCTCGCGAATAGCAATATGGACAGAGATAGGATTGCAGGTCGAAAGAACATCTGGGACTTCATACCGTCGTTTCCATTCGATTGAAGAGATTCCCGGAGCGCGTTACTGATTACCTGAATCACCCGAAGGTCCCCCAAGAGTCCAGGGCGTCAGCATCATGGCTTGACTGCTGTTGGGAGCGGCCTGGAGGATCGGCTCGACACCCCCCAAGAGAGTGATCACAGTGCCTCCAGCCGCCGCTGTGCCCTGCGTGGTGACGATCATGACCGCATCGCCTTTATTCAGATCTTTCAGAGTAACTGCGGGCATGCGACTCAGCATCTGCTGAATATCTGGAGCAGCGCCGGAGCGCATGCCGTTTCCCTTGCCTTCTCTTGTTCCGCCGCCGGGCCTCGAACCGGGGTCTTCCGGACTGGTCGAGTTCTCTGGCGTCGTTGTTCTGTTGCCGGGCTGAGCCGCGACAGTACCCTTCAAGTGCATGGCCATGCGTTGCGCCAGCTCGGGCGGCAACTTGTGAAGTTGCGATTCAGATGTCACTTTCATTTGTACCGGCTTCTTGCTTAACACGTCCTGGACGGTGATGGTGCCGGTGCTTGCGTCGACAGAATTCACGATTCCAGCTACATTGCGGAACGATCCGCTGACAATCTCTTCCGCGGTCAGGTCGGCACCGTCGGCGCTACGATTCCCGCGTGCACGCATCTGATCGCCGGGATGGATGTCCTGCAAGGTGCTGAGTTTGGCATCGTCGAACTTCACGGAGTCGGGAGCATAGCGGCGGATCACTGTATCTTTCGACGAGTGCACGAGAAGGTTCTTTGTTCCGCCAAGACCCGTCACCGAGATGGTCACAGTTGCGGCGGGCACATCCACGGCGGTCACCAGACCTCCGATGCCGCGCTTTTGCCAGTCCTGACTTGCCTGCTCATTGCGCGCCTCCAAGTCGGAGCGCTTCATTACTACGATGGATGCGGCAACGAGTGATTTGGCATCGTCCGAGGCTTTGCCGCCTACGAGAACGCGATCGCCGACCTGCAAGTCGGACAACTGGATGGGAGTCGCATCCTTCAGGCTTTTTTCACCCGGCGCGATTCTTACGATTCGCGTGTTCGCCGACACCGTCACATTCACGTCGGGGCCTGAATCGGGCGTCAGAGTGATGGTGCTGCCATCGATGGCTTTGATCGCGCCGATTCGCTTGGTCATGGCGCTCGGCGCTGCTTCCTGAGCCTGTGGATTCATTGGCAAAGCCAACGAGGCATAGGGAAATGGCAAGGTGGCCAGGCACAAAGCAATCGACACTAGTGTCTTGGTGGGGTGCATATGCCCATCACTAATCTACATGGGGCCGCGCACGAAACCGCAGGATTTACAAAGTTTTACCCGCATCAATACAAAGCTTTACAAAGGCGGGACAAAGAGGAACATGGAAGTTCCGGAGTGGCGCGCGTTCTTATTCTGCGATCAGCAGGCTCTCGGCGAAGGGCCATTCCTCGTCAATCCACTGCGCGCGGCAAACGAAGCCGGAATCACGTGCGAGCCGGAAGGCTTCGTCGGCAGAATATTTGTGGCTGCTTTCGGTCCAGATGGTTTCGCCTTCTAGAAACTCAACCAGCAGTTCGGCGCCTGGAATCGTGACTGTTTGTTGGCGGGTCGAGAGCAAATGCATCTCAACGCTTCGCGCTTCGTGATTGATGCGGGCAACGTGCTTGAAGCGGCTGAGATCAAAATCGGCATCGAGCTCGCGATTGATGCGAGCCAGCAGGTTGAGGTTAAACGCGGCGGTTACGCCGAGCTGATCGTCATAGGCTGCAATCAGCTGCGAGCTGGACTTCGCGAGATCGGTGCCCAGCAACATCGCATCCCCGGGAGCGAGGATGTGGCGAACTTCGCGCAGAAAGTTCACTCCGGCGGGACGATCAAAATTGCCGATCGTGCTGCCAAGGAACAAGACCAGAAGATGCTGGCCGTGGCGGCGTTGGGCGGCAACTTCGAGCAGGCCGTCGAGATATTCGCGCTCGAAGCCCAGAATACTGATGGAGTCAATGTCGCCTAACTCCCGGGCGCACATGGCTAGCGCGGTGTGTGAGATTTCGATTGGGTAATACGATGTGCGCTGACGGCGGCAGAGAGCCTCCAAGATCCAGCGAGTCTTCTTGCCACTGCCGCTGCCGAGTTCCGCCACTGCAACCGGCGTCGGCAGAAGTTCCACGATGTCGCGGCTGTGACGCCGCAGCAGACGCTCGTCGGCACGGGTAAGACCATATTCCGGGAGAAAGCTGATGACTTCGAAGAGCGCGGAGCCGACATCGTCGTATAGATACTTGGAGAGAAGTTCCTTCTGCTGAGGCCTGGTGAGACCGGCGCGAACGTCCGCGGCAAACTCGTAGGTGGGTTTCGCGACAATAGATTGGGTCAGCATAGTGGTGTCCTCCTGAGTACTAGCGGCTCACGCAGCGAAATCCGGCGTATACGTACTGGTAATGCGGCTGAAACCAGTTGCGGAACGAACTCCGCAACATACACGCGGCCGTGCGTGCCGAACCGCCTTTCATGACAAAGTGTTTGCCATCGAAAAAGTCGGCGGAGTATCCGCGGTAGAACGGGAAAGGCTGAAATCCGGCGAATGGGGCGAAGGGGGTCGAAGTCCATTCCCATCCGTTGCCCAGAAGGTCGGCGACGCCGAAAGCGCTGTCGCCGCCGGGGAATGAATTCACCGGAGTCGCGTCCCAAGCGGCAAAATCGAAGTTGCCCAAGCGCTCGTTGGGCGCGGCGTTTCCCCACGGATAAGCGCGCTCGACGGCATTGTCGTCGCCTGTGCCGTACGCCGCTCTTTGCCACTCTGCTTCAGTGGGGAGATCTTTGCCCGCCCAGCGGCAATAGGCTCTTGCTTCGGCATGGCTCACGTATACGGGCGCGTCGAGGGGCAGAGCAATCTCGTCGAACATGCCGCGGTACAACCACGCGTCACCGGACCGCTTCCAGAAGATGGGATGAGAAATGTTGTTTGCGGTTATCCAGTTCCAATCGTCAGCAGACCAGAGGTCTTTCGCTTGATAACTTCCAGCTTGCAGAAATTCCAGATATTGACGGTTGGTGACCTTGTACTGATCGATGGCGAAGCCCTGAACTTCGACTGTATGGGCGTCGTATTCATTGTCCCAGCCGAAGGCCGAGCTGCTGCGCTCCAGCCCAAGTGTGATCGGCCCGGCGTGGATTTCGATCATGCGTGGCTGAACGGGCTCGGAGGCAATCACGGAAGCAGTCTGCGGGGGCGCCATCTTCCGATCGACTGGCAACTGGTGAAGCATATAGGTCAGCGTTTCGGCGTGCATCAGCCGGTGCTCGATTGCTACATTCAACAGCGTGTTCAGAGAAAATTCGTCCAATCCCGCAGGTGAAGTCTCTTTGCGTAGATGCTCATCGAGAAGTTGCCGGATCTTCGCGGCATACTCGTAAACCTGATTTTGCGCAGGCCAATCCGAAGGCTTGTCATCTGGCAAACCGCCGCCAACTGGATCGATACCAAAGGCGAAGAGACGGTCGAATTCAGGATGGAAGCTCTTCAGGCCAAAAACTCGGTTGCCGAGCAGATTCCAGTCAAACGCTTCGAGGTGACCTATATAGAAGATGATGCGATGACGCTCGGGGATGGGACGGTCATAAAGGTAGTCAGATTTGACAAGGTCGAAGAGTTCGTCGGTACGCTGGCGTGCATCCGCCAGGCGTAAAAGAAGGTCCTGGGGAACGGCAACTTCTTGATTCTGCGCGACGAGCATGGTACCCCCTACGACGTGCTTCTCAGGGAGAGTGGCATCTATCAGAGCCGAACCGTCACTCCTTTGAAGGCGAACAGAAAGCCGGTTCGGGCGAAACTTCAAGATTCTACCGAATTCTCCATTAATGGCAGAATAGGGTAATGTCCCTACCACTGTTTCACGTCAATGCCTTTACGGACAAGCCTTTTCGGGGCAATCCGGCGGCAGTGTGTCCGCTTGCGAATTGGTTAGATGACGACCGACTGCGTGCGGTCGCAGCAGAAAATAACCTTTCGGAAACGGCATTTTTCGTGCAGGAAGGCGATCATTACCGGTTGCGGTGGTTCACGCCCAAGTGCGAGGTCAATCTGTGTGGACATGCCACGCTGGCATCGGCATTCGTGTTGCTTACGGTTCTCGAACCTTCGTGCGACGTTGTTCGCTTCGCGACCCGCAGCGGAATGCTGACGGTTCGGCGGGAAAGAGATTTGCTCTCGATGGACTTCCCGGCTCTCCCGCCGTGGGCGTGTACAGAGCCGCCGGCGGAGTTAATCAATGGATTGGGACATGGCTTGTCTCCGGTCTCGGTCTTGCAGATCGAGGACAATTACTTCGCGATTTACGAATCGGAAGAGGAGGTTCGAAGAGTCGTTCCCAATTTTGCGTTACTCGAAGAATTGCATCCCGCAGGAGTGGCGATCACGGCGCCGGGTAAACATGCTGATTTCGTTTCGCGGTACTTTGCGCCGAGTTATGGCATCCCGGAAGATCCCGTTACCGGGTCGACTCACTGTTCACTGGCACCTTACTGGTCGCGAATTCTGGGAAAGGCAAGTCTGCACGCGCAGCAAGTATCGGAGCGTGGCGGAGAACTCTGGTGCGAACCCGCGGGAGATCGTGTGATCATCAAAGGAAAAGCTGTGCTGACTCTGCAAGGCTCACTGTTGATCGGATAATGCAGCCTAGTTCGGTGCTGTCAGCAATCCTTTCGTGCTCAGGAACTCACGGACTACTTCCTTCGCATCGCGGTGCTTGCCATCGACGGCGTAGTTGAGCTGCTGCATCTCCTGGTCGGAAATCTTACCGGAGAGTTGGGCAAGAGCCGAGAGCACTTCTGGATGCCGGCTCAGGGTTTCTTCCCGAATCACGGGAACGGCTTCGTAGGGTGGAAAGTAGTGGCGGTCGTCCTCGAGCACGAACAGGTCGAGAGCTGGAATGAGCCCGTCTGTCGTGTTTCCGGCTGCGAGATCGATCTGGTGATCTTTCAGAGCGCGAGCCAGCAAACCCAAGTCCATAATGCGCGGTGGCGTTGCAAAATGCAGGCCATATGTGGCGGCCAGGCCCTTGTAGCCGTCGGGGCGTTCCATGAACTCGTAGCCGAATCCGGCGCGCCATTTTGGCGTGTAGGCGGCAGCTTGCGACAACGTTCGTATGTTCAGACGCCGGGCATCTTCTCCGCGGATCTCCATCGCAAAGGTATCGTTGAAGCCGAATGCGGACCCTAGCGTGAGGTGAAATCTCTTCTCATACTCGGTCTTCACACGATCGTAAACCTGCTGGCGATCGCTTTTAGGTTCCTCCTTCAGGATCGCGGTCAACGCGGTGCCGGTGTATTCGGGGTAGACATCAATCCTTCCGGCCAGCATCCCCTGATGACAGATGTAAGTGCCGGCCAGGTAAAACCGTCGCTCGACTCTCAGATTTGTGTGACCTTCGATCTGTTGTGCCATGAGTTCGCCGAGGATCAATGACTCGGTGAAATTCTTGGAACCGATGACGATTCGGTCAGAGCGGGACGAGCACGACGAAACAAAGAAAATGAAGGTTGCAAGAACGACTACGCGCAGGCCCGCGTACGTAACATGGAGACCGTGTCCAACGGATTGCGGTGCTTCTCCGGTGCCAGACCTTGATCCTGTGGTTGTCATCGTGGATGCAGTCATTGCGGACGCAGGCGTTTCTCCACCCAACCCAGGCTGAAATCGGCAACAACTGCCAGCAGCGCAGCAGGAATCGCTCCCGCGAGAATCAGTTGGTTGTTCACCATCGCCAGACCGCGAAAAATGAGTTCGCCCAGTCCTCCCGCGCCGATGGCGGCTGCAATCGTCGCCAGCCCGACGGAAATCACCACAGCAACGCGCACCCCGGAAAGGATCACACTCATCGCAAGGGGCAGTTCCACTTGCCACAGGAGTTGGCTGTCGGTCATCCCCATACCGCGAGCCGATTCGACGACAGCGCGATCGACGCCGCGGATTCCCGAATAGGTGCCACGAATCACGGGCAGCAGGGCATAGAGAGTGAGTGCGAGGATCGCTAATCGCTCAGCACGGTCTCCCAGCCACGGAACCGGAAGGAGGAAACCGAAAAGCGCCAGGCTTGGAATAGTTTGAATGATGTTGGCCGCGCCCAGGACGGGCCGGTTCAACAGAGGCCGGTGCGCAATCAGAATGCCCAGCGGGATGCCGATCAGCGCCGCCAGCAATGTGGAGATGCCAACCATCCACAGATGCTCGAGTGTGAGTTGTGCCACCTGTGCGGAATTCTGGGCAAGGAATTGAAACAGGTTCATGAGGAACCTCGATTTGCTGTGGGATCGAGTCCGCTGTGGAATGCTCTTACATAGGCGGCCGCCAAGGGATCGGTGGAACGCAGAAACTCCGGCGGAGAAAGAACGGTGATCAGCTTTCCCGCTTCCATCAGAGCGATCCGGGAGGCGAGGCGCAAGGCCTCATTCAAATCATGGGTGACGAAGACGACCGTCTTATGCAGGCGCTGCTGAAGCGAAAGAAACTCTCGCTGCAGATCGTCGCGAGTAAGCGGATCGAGAGCGCCGAAAGGCTCGTCCATCAGAAGAATGACAGGATCGGCAGCCAGGGCGCGAGCAACTCCTACTCGCTGGCGCTGGCCTCCGGAAAGCTGGTGAGGGTAACGCGCAGCCAACTGCGATTCGAGCCCTACCATCTGCATGAGCTCTTGCGTTCGCGCGCGAATCTTCTCCGGCGGCCAGCCTTCGATTTCGGGAACAAGGCCGATGTTTCGCTCTACGGTGAAGTGAGGTAGTAGTCCGATTTCCTGAATGACGTAGCCGATGCCGCGTCGCAGGCGGATCACATCGCCTTGCGCGGCTGCGGCGCCGTCCACACGCACTTCGCCTTTGGTTGGCGTCAGTAGGCGATTGACCAGTTTCAGGGTCGTGGTTTTTCCCGAGCCGCTACGGCCGAGAAATACGAGAGTCTCACCGCGCTGAACTTGCAGATTCAGGTCGGACAGCACCCGCTGTCCGCTGGGAAGGTCATACGAAACATCGCGGAATTCGATCGCAGGGCCATCTTTTGACTCTCCATGCATGCCAGCCAGCATATCAAGTCGCGGGAGCAACTGAGTAGAGCTCACAAGTTTCCGAACGTCGACCGCATCGCTGTTACTTCAGGCTGAAGGGTCATCCAGAGTGCCAATAGACGACCGGGAGAGCCCCAGTTACGATTTTTAAATGTGTCATCGAAATCAGTTGTGGGTATGAGTGTGTCTATTTTTCGTCTCCTTGTTTGTTGGGCGATGATTGTGATTTTTCCCGCGTCGCTTATGGCTGCCGACGCCGGGCCGGCGATTCTGCACACCCAGGGAGGAGTGTGGGTCAACGGCAATGAAGCGGCGGATTCAACTGCCATCATGCCTGGGGATTTGTTAGAGACCAAACAAGGGGCAGTGGCAAAAATGAAAACAGACGACTCCGAGATTCAGAATAAAGAACAGAAGAAAGTGAAAAACAAAAGAGAATAAAAAACACATGAAAAAAACAAAGGAAA
>Ga0099828_10002945_pt1 | contig 11857 bp, 9 predicted proteins | sample CZO8metaG_2_FD_79338 | JGI IMG/M metagenome (GOLD analysis project Ga0099828, IMG submission 79338) | Vadose zone soil microbial communities from the Eel River Critical Zone Observatory, Northern California, USA - CZOApr15con2H1.8 metaG | ecosystem: Environmental > Terrestrial > Soil > Vadose...
AACTCGGCGATGCGCGGCCAGTCCTGCTCTGGGGTAGGTTGCACGACCTCGCCCGCCATCCGGCGGCGCGCGGCGTCATCCCAAACAGCCATGTGTACGACAATCTCCCAAATACTATGAACTCCATCGATTGGGTGGGTGGCTGCCCTCTTTGCATCAATACCATCCAGAATCTCCAAAACTGAAGGTCCATGCCACGCCTCACCTTTGAAAGCTCGCCTGAGTTGATCGGCCAAGCGTTTGGTTTCGCACATGCAATATCCTCCCCAAATTTTAGATTGAATAGATTTCCTTGAAGGAAGGAAAGATTCAACCAGAGTCTACGGTCACGCGTGGACTGTCTTTTGAGAAGGAGATAGGAGAAACCGTCTTCAGTCGGCTGCGACGCAAATCCCAGCTGAGTCGGCCACGTCGAAAATTCTGTTGCCATCGAGCAACAAACACTTCCCCGCATCCACAGCCAGACAGCTTGCGCCCGCCTTGCGCATTACTTCAATCGTTCTTACGCCGATGACGGGAACGTCGAATCGCATGTCCTGATTTGGTTTCGCAATTTTCACCACAGTCAGAGCCCGGCTAAGCGTGGATGGCGAGGAATCGAGCGAGGCCATGATCTGCCCGGCACGCTCAATGGTCGCATCTGTGCCCTCCATGGCTTCAACCGTCACACAGGCGCCCTCAGCTACTACCACGGTTTGTCCGATGTCGTATTGCGCGAGGTGACGGGCGACGGCGCGGCCGTAATTGATGTTCATCTGTTCCTGCTCGGAAGGGGAACGTCTAGTGAAAATGCCGGGCTTGGCCAGCAAAGGTTGGATTAATGAGGTCGAGTTCTCCAATGTGATGCCCTCATCAGCGAGAACCTTAGCGACAGCGCCGAGCAGTGCGTCGGTATTCCGAGTACGCAGAGAGAGCAGGAGTTTGGCCAGACGCCAATCGGGCCGGATGCTGGAAAAGATCTGCTTGTGTTTGACCTGTCCAGCCATGATGGCTCGCCGCACGCCTTCACTTTTGAAAGTATCGATGAGTTTTGAAAGCTCTCCGAGTGAAAGCCAGTGCACCGCACTGGCGCCATGCGATTCGATTTCAGAAAAAGCTTCCTCTTTGATAGCTGCAACTACCACCTCGAATCCCTGGGTGCGAGCAGCATCGAGCACCAGCAAGGGAAAACGTCCATTACCGGCAATGAGGCCAAGTTTTTCCTGGATAGTCATCAAAAAGTGATCATCGGCGACGAATGTATCAGTGTTGAGTACCGCCGATTCCAGTCAACAAATCACTCATTCACTCAGCACTAGCCACCGACCACTGGCAACTGCTCACTTAATCACGCCGCGCTCCGCCGCTTCGATGAACCTTATCAACAAGTCCACATCTTCACTGCGATCGGTCTCCGCTTTAAGTTTCTCCAGCGCTTGCGAGGTGTTGAGCTTGGAAGCGAGCAGGACTTTATAGGCATGATGAATCTTGCGGATGCGCTCTTTGCTGAATCCGCGACGCTCGAGCCCCAGGGTATTCAAACCAAAGGCGCGAGTGTTGCGTTCAGCGGCCGTTTTTGAAAACGGTAGAACGTCACGGGTAATGGTGGAGCCACCGCCAATGTAAGCGTGTGTGCCGATGCGCACGAACTGGTGCACGGGGCACAGCGCGCCAACTGCGGCCCAGTCTTCGACTGTAACGTGGCCCCCGAGCGTAGCGGCGTTGGCCACAATCACATGGTCCCCGATTGCGCAATCGTGTGCGATGTGGGCATAGGCCATGATCAATGTATGACTTCCGATACGCGTCAGGCCACCGCCTTTCACAGTGCCGCGATTGATGGTCACGAACTCGCGAATTTCGTTGTGGTCTCCGATTTCGAGCTGTGTCGGTTCACCTGCATAACTCAGGTCCTGAGGCGCCATACCGATCGAGGAGAATGAAAAAAAGCCATTATCAGAACCGATTTTCGTTGGCCCTTCAATGGCGACATGAGAGACCAGATGGCAGCTGTCGCCCAATTCAACATCCGGTCCGATTACACAATAAGGGCCGACCTTGCAGGAAGCGGAAATCTTGGCGCGGGAGTCGATGATGGCGGTGGGATGAACGTTCATGGAATGCAAAATCGCTTGACCGCGCGGAAAATCACTCGGGTGCTTCTTCGGACCGGCCGGCTGAGTCGCGCCTGCCGCGAGAACGGTCCACCAGTTGGCAGGTGACGGTCGCTTCGGCTACACGTTTTTCCCCCACGTAAACCACTCCCTCCATGCGCACCGCTGTCACGCGCCAGGCCTTCACCTCAACCTCAATGCGCAACTGGTCGCCGGGGACAACCGGACGGCGAAAACGGGCGCGCTCGATTCCGGTAAACACCATGAGCTTGCCTTCACGATCCTCAACTTCGGTGAGCAGTAACGCTCCACCCGCCTGGGCAATGGCTTCAACAATGAGCACGCCGGGCATGATCGGGAGGTTGGGGAAGTGACCGGCAAAGAACGGCTCGTTGATGGTGACGTTCTTGATCGCCACAATTCGTTCTCTGCGCGTGAGGTCAATCACCCGATCAATCAGCAGGAACGGAAAGCGGTGCGGCAGAATCCGCAGGATATCGTTAATGTCCAACGTGGTCTTGGCTGAGGAGTCCGGTACTGCGGCGATGGGATCAGCAGTGTCGCTCATTCTGCGGTCTCGTTGGCGCGAAGATTATACTGTACCGCGCGCGCGAAGCGCTTTTTGACAAATTCCAATGCCCAAACAACCAACAAAACCGTCCACGCGTAAGAAAACAAGACTCCACGAGGAACGCACGACGAAACCGCTGGAGTACTTCGAAGAGCGACGCGACGATATCGTCGCTGACATCCGTGAAATGGTCGAGATCGAGTCTCCCAGCGACAGCAAGCAGGTTGTCGACCGGTTGGGCGAATATCTGGCGGGCAAATTTTCTGGCTTGGGCGGCCAGGTCCAGTTTCACGAGGCCGTGGATGTCGGTGACCATCTTCAGGTGAATTTTAGCGGCAAGAACGACCGCAAACCCGTGCTGCTCCTGGGACACATGGACACGGTCTACCCCGTCGGCACGCTGGCGACGATGTCCTGCCGCGTTGCCGATGGCCGTCTCTGGGGGCCAGGGACTCTCGACATGAAGTCGGGAATCGGGCTCATGCTGCATTCCATTGCGGCCCTGCAACCCCGGAATGGTGAACTGCCTCGGCCGGTTCAAGTCTTGCTGGTTTCTGACGAAGAAGTCGGGAGCGACTCCTCGCGACACATCACGGAAGCGTTGGCCAGGAAGTCAGCCGCGGTGCTGGTGCTGGAACCGTCGTACGGGCTGCATGGTGCAGTTAAGACCGCACGCAAGGGCGTTGGCGAATATTTATTGACGGTGACAGGCGTCGCAGCGCACTCCGGTCTGGATTTCGAAAAGGGCCAGAGCGCAATTCTCGAACTGGCACGGCAAATCGAGAAGATCGCAGGATTTACCGACATGAAGCGCGGGTTGACGTTGAATATCGGTCTGGTGAAGGGAGGAACGCGGGTCAATGTGGTTCCTGCAGAGGCTACCGCGACCATTGACGTGCGCATCGCCCGCATGAAAGATGCCGCCAGTATTGACCGCAAGCTGCACGCGCTGAAACCATTTAATCGTACGTGCACGCTGCAAATAACCGGCGGCATGAATCGTCCTCCTATGGAGCGCACAGCCGGGGTGGCTATGCTCTACCAGGCGGCGGCGACAATCGCGAAGCGGTTCGGCTGGAAGCTAAGCGAGGCGGCCGTCGGCGGCGGATCCGATGGCAATTTCACCGCTGGGTTGGGCATTCCCACCTTGGACGGCTTGGGCGGTGTAGGCGAAGGGGCACATGCTACCCATGAATCCATACTGATTGCAGAGTTGCCGCGGCGGGCGGCACTGCTGGCGGCGCTGATCGCCACCGTGTAGATTTTTGACTCTGGACATGCAGTAGCCTAGAATTTCCACAGGGGTATTTGCGCAGGGCGAGTCACGCTAGAAACGAGGCGAACCCCTGGGAGATAACACATGCCTGGAAAACTAGGGTTGCCGGAAATTCTGATCATCCTGGCTGTTGCGCTGCTGATTTTTGGTCCCAGTAAGTTGGCCGATCTCGGCAAGGGACTGGGAGAAGGCATCAAGAATTTCAAGAATTCAGTTAAGGATGGCGAGCAGGGACCCGAGAAAAAGTCATAGTCACCTGTCCCTTTCTCTCTTTTCTCCACGGGTCGATGGCTTCGCAACCTTCCTATTAGATCGCGTTATGCTCCCCCATCATGCGGTAAACCAGTGACACTGGCAGTCCGACCACATTGAAGTAGTCTCCTTCGATCCTTGGTATCCACCGCGAGGCGATCCCTTGAATCGCATACGCTCCCGCTTTATCCATAGGTTCTCCGGTCGCGATGTAGGAGCGAATATCGTCGGCAGTGAGACTGCACATTGTCACTTGGGTGGTTTCCGAGCGGACGTCTTCAAAGCAACGAACTGATTGACCGCTCGCCTCTGATTTCTGCTGACCCGCCTTCTGTGGACCTAAAAGGCACACGCCAGTGATGACCTGATGACTTCGCCCGGAGAGCAAGTGCAGCATTCGTGCGGCATCGTCTGCATCGCGCGGCTTGCCGAGGATCTCGCTGTCAACAACCACGATGGTGTCGGCGCCCAGGACGAATACATCCTTTTGCCCGCGGAATATAGCTAGAGCTTTTTCGCGCGCAAGCCGTTCGGCAAAAACCTTTGGCGTTTCGCCATCGCGCCGCACTTCGGGAATATTTGTCGGCTGCACCTTGAATTCAATACCGGCATTGCGCAGGAGTTCCTGACGCCGTGGCGATGCAGACGCGAGGATGAGAGCAGTCACCGGCTTCCCACCACCCCGCGCACCGACTCGATCAGCTTGGCGGAATCGTAGCCAATCCCGTCTTTGAAAACGATCTCCACGTTCTCAATGTCTTCGATCTTGTGCGATGGATCACCTTTGACCACCACCAGGTCGGCCTGCTTTCCGGACGCAATCGTGCCGATGCGGTCGGATTCGCCGAGGTATTGCGCACCGTTGGAAGTGGCAATGTGGATGGCCTCTAGCGGGGTGAACCCCGCCTCAACCAGCAGCTCCACCTCGCGTTGATCGCCGTAGCCGGCAAGCACTCCTCCGATACCAGTCGGATCCTCGCCCGCCAGAAGTAAACCGCCTGCTTTGGCGAAGGCATATTCGAATTCCATTTCTTTCTTGAAGGCAGCCGCAATCGGAGAAGTATCCGTGCCGTAAATTCGCCGCAGACGGCTGGTGTCGCTAACGCGAACTTTGTTGCCGAGGAAGGCGCTGCGGGCGTCTGGCGAGAGGGCTGTGAGAACCCGCTCCTGAATCGCGGGACGGCCCGGCACATCTACTTCGAACACTGACAGCGTGGATGTGATCGCTACATGATGCTGCACAAGTTCCACGATCATGTCGCGTGCTGGTTTGGATTGCAAATCGAAATTGGCCAGGAAGGGTAGGTCTTTGGGCGTGTCCGGGCACTCGCCCGGCTTCTTCCATGGGAAAAATTCCGTGTCCACCAGCAAGCCGTGCTCCAGATCATCAATTCCCAACGCCGCAGCTTCGCGGAAGCCTATCGAACATAGATGTCCAGTCACTTTGGCGCCGCGTTGATGAGCGGCATGAATTGCGGCCGAAAGCTCGTCAGCCGTAATGAAGTTGTACGCTTTGAAATTGTCCACCCCCTGGTCCAGCCAGAAGTCGACGGTGCGCGTCGCATCCTCCGGTCCAGTCAATTGGTGCATCTGCAAGGCCCAACTGCCCTTGCCTTCAAGATACGGCCCCGTCACGTGCATATGCGGGCCCGGCGTTTGGCCGGAGTCAATCGCCTTCTTGATTTCCAAATCTGTGTAGGGCTCCAGGGAACCTCCTGTGCGAATCGTGGTCACTCCACCCGCCAGATACAGACGTGGGAAACTGAAGCCCATTTCGCCGAAGATGCCGTTGCCCATGGGATAGAACAGGTGGTCGTGCATGCCGACAAGGCCCGGGATGACGCTGTGGCCGTGGAGGTCCATCACCTGCGCACCTGCCGGGATCGCGAGCGTCGCGTCGCCCAGCGAGTCAATGTGACCCTTGGAGATGATGACGGTCTGATCCTCGCGCGCCGCCGCGCCCGTACCGTCAATCACCCGAACATGGGTCAGTACGATTACCGGTGCTTCAACCTTCACGAATTGGCGGACATCGGTTGATAAGGTTTGCCCGGCACAGACAGGAATGCACGCGAACAAAAAGATTGTTGCAGCGGCGAGCTTTCGCATTTTTGCCTCTCACAATGCTCTTGATCGAGCCGGTAGATTGTAGCCGAGACTTGATTAGTGGTGGGGCAAGAGGGCAACCGACAGCCTCCGAAATGGATCTAGCAAAGAACACCGGGCCGTCGACATAATCGTCCCATCCCCGGCCGCTCGCTCCAGCCTGCTAAAATCACAGATTAGCCAACCCTCATGGACCGCGCTTTAATCCGCAATTTCGCGATCATCGCACATATTGACCACGGCAAATCCACGCTGGCTGACCGCTTGCTGGAACTGACGGGGTCGGTCTCCGCGCGCGAAATGCAGGCCCAGGTGCTTGATGCCATGGACCTGGAGCGCGAGCGCGGTATCACCATCAAGGCCCACGCGGTTCGCATGATGTATCAGGCTAAAGATGGTCAAATCTATCAGCTCAACCTCATCGACACGCCCGGCCATGTCGACTTCTCCTACGAGGTTTCGCGATCCTTGGCTGCTTGTGAAGGAGCGTTGCTCGTAGTAGACGCCTCTCAAGGTGTCGAGGCTCAAACGCTGGCCAATTCCTATCTGGCCATCAACCACGGGCTGGAGATCATTCCGGTCATCAACAAGATTGACTTGCAGAGTGCCGATGTTGCCCGCACCAAGGAGATGATCGAGAGCACCGTGGGCCTCGATACCACCGATGCATTGCTGATTAGCGCTAAGACGGGGCAAGGTGTGCCTGACGTGCTCGAAGCCATCATTAAGCGCGTTCCGCCCCCCAAAGGGTTACCTGAACGCCATCTGCAAGCCCTGCTCTTCGATTCCTGGTTTGATTCCTATCGCGGTGTCGTCGTGCTGGTGCGGGTTTTCGAAGGCAGCATGCGGGCCGGGCAGAAGATTCGCCTGTGGTCGAACGGCCGTGTTTTTGAGCTGGAAACTCTGGGTGTGCTTACGCCCAAACCCGTCGTAATAAATGAGTTGGTCGCCGGTGAGGTGGGATTTCTGTTTGCCAATATTAAGAGCGTTGCCGACACCAAGATCGGAGACACCATCACCGATGATGAGCGTCCGGCCATCGAGCCTCTACCAGGATTTGAAGAAATCAGGCCCATGGTCTTTGCTGGGCTTTACACCGTGGATGCCCACGAACACACCCAACTGCGCGAGGCCTTGGACAAGCTTCGGCTGAATGATTCATCGTTTTTCTTCGAGCCGGAGAGTTCGGTGGCCTTGGGTTTTGGTTTCCGCTGTGGCTTTCTCGGCCTCCTGCACATGGAGATCATCCAGGAGCGTCTTGAGCGGGAATTCAATCTCGACCTGATCATTACCGCCCCCGGGGTTCGTTACAAGATTACAAAGACGGACGGCGAACTCATCGAGGTGGACAATCCCTCGAAATGGCCCAACCAGAGCGAGATTGCCAAAGTTGAGGAACCGGTAATCCTGGCCACTATTCTTACGAACGAAGAGTACGTCGGTGGGATTCTTAAGCTGGTCGAGGAAAAACGAGGGAAGCAGAAGAGCTTCGAATACGTCACTTCTTCGCGCGTGATGCTGCAATACGAACTGCCGCTGAATGAAATCGTACTCGACTTTTATGACCGCTTGAAATCAGTTTCACGCGGATACGCGTCGCTCGACTATCACCTGGCGGGCTATTGGGAATCCCCCATGTCCAAGCTGGACATTCTAGTCGCTGGCGACCCCGTGGACGCCCTCTCCATCATCGTGCACCGCGATTTCGCTTATGATCGCGGACGTGCCCTGGCGTCCAAGATGAAGGAATTGATCCCCCGGCAGATGTTCGAAGTCGCCATTCAGGCAGCAATTGGAGCCAAAATCATCGCCCGCGAAACCGTCCCCGCCATGCGCAAGAACGTGCTCGCCAAATGCTATGGCGGCGACATCACGCGCAAGCGTAAGCTGCTGGAGAAACAGAAGGAAGGCAAGAAGCGCATGAAGCGAATCGGGCGCGTAGATATACCGCAGGAGGCGTTCCTGGCGGTGCTCAAAGTCGGCGAGGGCAGCTCCTAGTCCATCCCCTAAGCTTGATTACAGGTTTCTCTGTATGTGCAAATCTCAATGGTTGCATGAAATCTTTGGCGCTCATATAACGCGGGTGAGAAAACATCGCGGGCGAGTTAAGCTGCTCAATAGAGCCTAGTTGCCCGCTAATCGACAGTAGTACAAAGGCCGACCGGGTGGTCGTTTAAAAGGCACGAAAAAGGCTTAGTCCTCCTATCCACAAGGTTTTCCACAGAGTTACGGAGGAGGACGGCGCCTAAATCAAGCTGTTTCAAGAAATTGTGACACTGAAAAGTTAGGTCGAAGCTTCACTGCTCGCGCGAGTCAAAATTGCCCTCTGCCAGCGACTCAAACCGGGTCGAATTCTTCAGAAATGCCAGGTTAATCTTGCCGGTCGGACCGTTGCGTTGCTTGGAAATGATGATTTCAGCGCGTCCGCTGAGATCGGGGTCGTCAGGCTTGTACACTTCTTCGCGGAATATAAACATAACAACGTCGGCATCCTGCTCGATCGAGCCCGACTCCCGAAGATCGGCTAACTGAGGGCGATGATCCCCGCCCCGGCTCTCCGGAGCGCGGCTTAACTGGGAAAGCGCGACCACCGGAACTTTCAATTCTTTCGCTAGGCCCTTTAGCCCTCGTGAGATCGCGGACACCTCCTGGGTGCGATTCTCATATCGCCTGCCGCCGCCCGACATCAGCTGCAGGTAATCCACAATCACCAGATCCAGCGAGCCGACCTGTTGCTGCAAACGGCGTGCCTTGGCACGCATCTCGCTGAGCGAGATTCCCGGCGTGTCGTCGATATAGATCGGCGCGTGCGCCAACTGTTCCATGGCATGCACAACCTTTTGCATATCGTCGCGCCACAAGGAGCCGGTACGCATCTTGTGGGAATCAACCCGGGCCCGCGAGCAGAGCAGACGCAGCAGCAAAGCTTCGCGCGACATTTCCAGCGAGAACATCCCGACGACCTTGCGATCTTCGATCGAGGCGTTCTCTGCAATATTCATGGCGAAAGCGGTCTTGCCCATCGAGGGCCGCGCCGCGATGATGACCAGGTCGGAGCGCTGCAAGCCGCTGGTCATTTCGTCAAGGTCGGTGTAATGCGTGGCCAGACCGGTAATGCGCTGGCCTCGCTGCAGCAGCGCGTCGACCGAGCCGAACGACTCTTTGACGATTTCCTGCACCCCCATGAAGCCGCGCCCGATGCGTTTTTCGGAAAGTTGGAGAATGGCGGCTTCCGCATCGTTGAGGATGTCTTCGGCGGGATCTGCCTGATCTGCGGCCCGCGCGATGGCGGAGTTAGAGGTGTGGATGAGTCCCCGCAGCAGCGCCTTATCGCGCACAATCTTTATGTAGTGCTCGATGCTCGGCCGGTCCGGGACACCGTCCACTAGTCCGGAAACGTAGCCGACATCGCCGACTGCTTCCAGTTCCTTACGGCGATCGAGTTCTTCGATCAGGGTGATCATGTCGATCGGCCGGGAGGATTCAGCCAGATCCACCATGCGTGAATAAATTCGGCGGTGAGAATCGAGCGAGAAGTCTTCCGCGCGCAGGTGCTCCGCGGCCTGGTTATAGGAGAGGTTGTCCAGCAGAATGGCGCCCAGAATTGAGCGTTCAGCTTCTACGTTAGCCGGCAGACTACTTGCGGGACTGTAGTCGGTTGTCGCCACTAATTGTTCTTCCTCAGCGAACGGAAAAACATGTCGTCAATTTACGCAGGCGATAGTAGCCGCAATCGCCTTGTGAATCGCGAGCGCGCCTTCGGAAAACCAAGCATGAAATCATTTTTTTCGGTTGCATAAGTGCGTACATCACGGAATGCGTCCCTCCCCATCGAAAACTGGAAAGTTCCACCCTCGTACCCGAGTATGCCACTGGGCGAACAAAGAACGAAGGACAATTTCCACTTGAAGACCAAACCGGTTGCGAAGTTATGCAGCGATGAAGTCTCCTGAACGCTTGGACAAAACAAAAGCGGCTCAGGCCAGCCACCTGAGCCGCTTTGTTTTTGTGAACTGTCCTGCCTGCTTTCTCCGTCACCGCTCGGCGTCGGAGTGTGTTCTGGTTAGGCTGCGTCCTCGGGGAACGGCCTTCCCATACACCCTGCAGATCTTCACTTCGCAGCTTAGAATCCACAGTTACTGCGGAGGGCCAGCGGCTCAGTCCTGCCGTGTGGCGGACTGTCTGAGGAGGCCGCAACGCCCGGGCAACCATACGCGCCGAACGCGTTCTGGGGAACCCTCCAGCAATTCGCCCTCGAGAATTGCCGGAAACCACTGGCTCTGCCGTAGTGCTTTAGCAGGGCGTTCAGGACATTTCACGCTTCGAATGTGAGCACTTTGCTTCAAGTGGTAAACGTCTGCAAGGGCAAACTAACAATCGCTTGTGCAGAAGCTGTGGAGGATAAGAACTTCTTGTGGAAAGCGCTGGAAAAGAAGGAAAAAATGGCCACAGCGTTAAAAACAATCGGGGAAACACCTGAGAAGAGGAAGACCACGAGCGACGGCCTGGCCGTGGGATGGCGACCGGCGCAATCACGTGCAACCCCACTTGCGCGCGCGGCTGTCGTAGCACCAGCGTAACCTGCGCCGGTTTCGAGGACCGCATCACAATACAGAGCTATGCGGTTTAATCTACAACGCGCGATCCTGGCGCTGATTGCCTGCGGACTCGCTCCCTACCCGTCGTCAGCTCAAGGGAAAATTCAGAAATTTGGCGGCTCGAACCCGATTGCTGCCCAGGATGCGAACCGGCATCAACATCCTGTTGCCTCCTCGACATTGACCCCGGACGACGGCTTGTCTGTGATTGCTGCCGCACTCGACTACCGCGTCAAACTGCACTCGAGACGTGATTGTTCGCACCTCGTAAACGCCATATACGATCGGGCTGGGTTTCGCTACTCCTACGTGAGTTCCTCCAGGCTCTATCTCGGAAATCAATGAATTTCAGCGGGTGGCGAATGCCCAGCCCGGAGATCTGGTGGTCTGGCCTGGGCATGTAGGAATCATAGTCAATCCGGCGCAGCACACTTTTTTCAGTACTCTGCGTTCGGGGCCAGGCATCGATACTTACGATGCGCCGTATTGGAAGCAGCGAGGGCAGTTGCGATTTTACCGCTACATCAAGAGGGCCCCGGCGCGGGATGCTCCGAATCGTCTGCTGTTAACCCATCACGGCAAATAGGATCATTTCGCTCGCTGCGCTGAGGAATCATGGCGGCCATAGATTTGAAGAGATCGCCGTCACCTGTCGTTCCCGTGGCGATTTTGACTCTGCCCGTGTGGGTCGGACACTCCTGTCCGACGCCTTTGACTTGTGTGGCGCGGGCGCCCTCGCCCGTGAAGGCTTGTAACAGGTCACGACTTCAGCCATGCCGCCACTCCCACACCACAACTTTGTCATTCCGAGCGTAGCAAAATGATTCGCAAAGCGAATCCTTTTGCAAAGTCGAGGACACCACTGCGGACACCACAGAATTAACAGATCGCCGTCAACTATCGTTCCGTCGGTGGAGAGCGTTCGGCGAGTGGAAAACTGGGGAAACGTCCCGTCTGTCCC
>Ga0099828_10002948_pt1 | contig 11848 bp, 9 predicted proteins | sample CZO8metaG_2_FD_79338 | JGI IMG/M metagenome (GOLD analysis project Ga0099828, IMG submission 79338) | Vadose zone soil microbial communities from the Eel River Critical Zone Observatory, Northern California, USA - CZOApr15con2H1.8 metaG | ecosystem: Environmental > Terrestrial > Soil > Vadose...
GCGCAGCACCGAAAGGAGGGCCAGCGAATCGGGCCCGCCCGACACGGCGACCACGACGCGCTCTCCCGCTTCGAAGACGTGGTGCAGCGTTATCGCGATGGCGATGCGCCTGGGAAGCATCACTGGAATGGCGGAGGCAAGGATCGAACTTGCGACATACCGGGTATGGGCCGGTTGCTCTACCACTGAGCTACTCCGCCCGAGCATCGGTTAGTTTAGCAAGGATGTCGCCGTCGTTCGCCGAAATCGCACCGCGATACGACGCCCTTCGGCCACTCTCCACCGGCGATCGCGCGCGCCTCGGGGCGATGCTGCGCGAAGCCGACCTGCAAGCCGGGGACCTGGTGGTCGAGGTCGGGTGCGGCACGGGGCGGCTGACCGTGCCCCTGGCGGCCGTCACGCCGGCACGGGTCATGGGTGTCGACTCCGAGGCCAAAATGCTGGATGTCGCGCGCGCCAAGGATGGGGCCGGCCGAGTGGAGTGGGTTCGGGGCAGCGCCTACCGCTTGCCGGTCGGCGATGGCGAGGCGGCCCTGGTGCTGATGGTGATGGTGGTCCACCTGCTGCGCCAGCGGGTGCGCGCCTTTTCGGAAACGCGAGGGGTATTGCGGCCGGGTGGGCGGTTGAGCGTGTGGACCTTCACGCCGCGACACGTCGAAGACTTCTATTTGAACGCCTATTTCCCGAGCATCGCCGTGATCGACCGTCCGCGCTTTCCGTCAGTGCAGACGCTGACCTCGGAGCTGCGCCGCGCCGGCTTTGAGGATATCCGGGTTGAGGTGCGCGACGAACCGCGCCGGATCGACATCGCCGAGGTGGTCGACCGCGTGCGCGGTCGGTATATCTCGACCTTGAGCCTGCTGCCGCCACTGGAGTATCGGCTGGGGTTGCAGCGGTTGGAGGAGATGCTGGCGCAAGACCGCTCCGCCACGCTGACTCAGCGGTCGGAGTGGGCGATCTTTACGGCTCGAACATGAAAAAGAGAGGAGCCCGGAGGCTCCTCTCAATAATTCCTTGGTTGCGGCGGCGAGATTCGAACTCGCGACCTTCGGGTTATGAGCCCGACGAGCTTCCACTGCTCCACGCCGCGTGCAGCCTCTCCTTCGAGGCGAGACCGCCATTCTAGGCGCGTCACATTCGCTGCGTCAAGCCGGTGCCACCGGGGCGCCAACCGCCCTCCCGGACGCTACTTGAAGCGGCCGCCCCGCTTCGCTTCGATGTTGCGCTTGATGTCAAGCAGGCGCTCTTCGCTGGTCTTCAAGAACTTCGAGAGTTTCTCCTCGAAGACCGGGTCGGCGCCTTCCGGCAGCTCGCGCTTTCCGCGGCCGCCACGCCGGTAGGAGCGCGGCAGCACCGGCGCCGACATCCCGGCCGGACCGTCCGGTACGGCCGCCTGCTTCAACGAAAGGTCCATCTTCCCGTTGGTCGCATCCACATTGAGGACTTTGACCTTGACCTTGTCGTTCATCTTCACGTGGTTGTTGACATCGCGGACATACTCGTTCGCGATCTCCGAAATGTGAACCAACCCCGTCCCCGCCCCCTCGATCTGTACGAAGGCCCCGAAGTTCGTAATCCCCACGACCGTCCCGTCCACCACCGTCCCAGGCGTCACTGCCACCTAACCCGCAGACCCTCCTAATGCCATAGATTCCTCCACCAATCCTGGATTTTTCCGATCACGCCGCCGTCGTGCTTCACGATGGGTCCCCGTATTGCTGGAGTCGGCGCGACGCGTGGCGCCTCCGATGTCCCCAGAGCCGCTGGCGGTGCCGAGTCACTGGGCTTAACGATGACATAAACCGGCTCGCCGGGTCCGGCGTACCCCGCTTTGCGCGCGGCCTCCTCCATAGCGGCAGGCGATCCGCCAGCGGCCAGCTGCGTTCGCGTCTGCTCGTTGGAAGCGGCCAATTGCGCGTTTCCATCACGCAAGGCCTGTACCTCGTGGTTTAGCCGTAGGTTCAACATCAGCTCCGATCCGAACGCCCACACTCCCCATAGAACGATCGCGGCGACGACGATCCAGATCAACCGATCGGGCGCAGCGATGTGAACCTTCGCGCGGGAGGCTTTGGGTTCGGAGGTGCTCAAGACGTGATCTGGAACTCTTGGATGGTCAAGCCAGCCCGAAAACGGACCGATTATAGGGACGCTCCACGGGCTTGGCAAGGCCGCCAACTCGCTTTGGCGTCATCCGTTGCGCTTGGCGGCCTCCCAGTACCGATCCAGTTCGTCGATCGGGAGATCCTTGAGCGCCCGCCCCTCGGCGCGGGCGGCCTGCTCCATCATGCGAAAGCGCGCCTCGAAACGCCCGGTCGTGCCGCGCAGCGCATCCTCCGGGTTGATGCCCAGCTTGCGGGCGACGTTGACCATGGTGAACAGGAGGTCGCCAAACTCGGCTTCCCGCTCTTCCACGGTCGACGCCTGGCGCAGCTCCTCCAGCTCCTCCCGGATCTTGTCGAGGGCGCCCTCGACGTCCGGCCAGTCGAACCCGACGTTGGCGGCACGCCGCTGCAGGGACCAGGCCCACTGCAGGGCCGGCAACGACCGCTGCACGCCGTCGAGCGCGGACTCGCGGCCGTACTCCTTGGCCTTGAGCGCTTCCCAGTTTCGAACCACCTCGTCGGACCCACTGACCTGGGTCGACCCGAACACGTGCGGATGACGCCGGACCAGCTTCTCGCGAACGCTGTTGGCGACCTCGCCGAGCGTGAATGCACCGGTCTCTTCTGCAATCACTGACTGCATCAGGACCTGCAGCAGCACATCGCCCAGCTCCTCTCGAAGCTTCGTCATCGACTTCTCGTCGATCGCCTCGAGCACCTCGTACGCCTCCTCGAGCATGGTGGCGCGCAGTGAGGCGGGCGTCTGCTCGCGGTCCCAGGGGCAGCCGTCCGGCGCGCGCAGCCGCCGCACCACCTCGACCAGCTCGGCGACGGGCTCGATATCGTCAGCCATTGCCCGTCATCGCCAGTGCTGGTCGAAGCCCGGCATCCCGCCCGGCGGCGCGCAGCCACGGCAGGCTCGCCAGGATGAAGCCCACGCCAACCACCGCCGACACCACGAATGGCACGCCGACCCCAAGCCCGAAGAGACCGCCGCCCAGCAGCGCGCCGACCGCCTTGGCCGCGGTTTCCGCGGTGCCGACGGTGCCGGCCGCCCGACCCCGCTGGTCGGGGGACACCGCACTCATCAGAAAGGCGTTCATCGCCGGCTCGGCGAACGCCGCGGCGGTCGCCTCGACGACGCCGACCCCGATCACCGCCGGCACGCTGTGCAGCAACGGATAGACCGGGGCCATCAAGCAACTGGTGGCGGTCGACCCGGCGCCCAGCCAGCGACGGTCCATGCGGTCGGCCGCCCAGCCGGCCAGCGGCGCCGTTAGCACCAATGGCAGCGCGAACAGCGAGAACGACAGGCCGACCTGCCAGTCGGTGGCGCCGATCGCCTTCATGAAGAGGCTCCAGACCACGTTGTACACGCCATAGAGGAAGCCGATCCCGATCGACACCATCACCAGGCCACGCACCGCGGCGACGCCGGCGCGCAGCGTCTCGGTCGATGGCGCGGGGCCAACCGTCCGCCCGGTGGTCCTCGGTAGCCGGCGAGGATCGAGCGCAAAGGCAACCACCAGGGCGGCGAGCAGCATGGCGAGCCCGGTCGCCTCGAACACCGTGACCCGACCGAAGACGGCGAGCAATCCCCCGAGCGCCGGCCCGAAGATCAGCCCGCCCATATCGGCCCCGGACAGCCAGCCGTAGGCGATGCCGCGCTCGCCTTCCGGCACCAGGTCGGCCACCACGGCCCGCGACCCCGGGCGAAAGGCCGCCGCCCCCAGGCCCTGGATGAAGCGCAGCACGATCAGCCAGCCGATCGACAGCGGCAGGGCGAAGGCGGCGATCGCCGTTCCGGCCACCACCAGGCCGCCGATCATCAGCGGGGCGCGGCCGAACCGGTCGGAGAGCCGGCCCGCCGGGTACTGGCCGATGAACTGGGCAACCAGGTTCGCCCCCACCACCACGCCCACCAGGGCGTAGGAGCCGCCGCGCTCCCGCAGGAAGAGTGGCAGGATCGGCAGGACGGACCCCACGCCGGTTCCCACCAGGAAGACGGCCGCAATAATGCCCCAGAGCGCGGTTCGCCGCGCTCGCCTACCGGTCGACACGATAGGCGCTGGCCTCGACCTCCACCAGCCACTTGGGATCGAGAAACCCCCTAACCCCGATCAGCGTGGTCACCGGCTTGATGGCGCCGAAGACCTCGCCGTGGGCGCGGCCGATCTCGCGCCAGCGCCGCGGGACCGTCGTGAAGATGCGGGTGCGGGTCACGTCGTCGAAGCCGGCGCCCACTCCGGCAAGGGCCTCACCGATGACGCGCAGGCACTGCCGGGTCTGCTCGTAGACATTGCCGTCGCCCACCGTCGACCCGTCGCCGGCGGTCGGCGCGCACCCCGAGATCTCGATCACGGGACCTACGCGCACCGCGCGCGCGTAGCCAACGATGCGCTCCCATTTTCGACCGGTGGTGACGACCTGTCGCGGTTCCACGGGCATCATGCTAAACGTCTCAAACGCTCGTCTGGCACTAAGCTCTCAAACGCTCGCATGGCACTCCGCGCCGCTCGCGTGGGGCGACGCCCCGACCGGCGACGGCGACCGTTAGACAGCCAGGGCGACTCGTCCAAGCCGTTCGATCTCGCCCAGCACGTCGACCAGGCGCTCTTTCCACTGCGGTCCGGCCTGCGTGAGCGAGATTCGGACCTTGCCGAATCGCACGTAGAGGATCGAGCGGAACTGCGCTTCGAGCCGGCGCTCGTCGCCATTCCAACCCGCCGGCAGCCGCATGACGAGCCAATCGCCGTCGGTCTCAACCGCCGCGACCCCGGCGGCACGCGCCAGTCGCTTGACGCGCAACGCATAAAGAAGGTTGCGCACCGGCGTGGGAAGCTTGCCGAAACGATCCACCAGGTTGCGCTCGGCGGTTGCCAGCCCCTCCTCGTCCTCGATCTCGGCGAGATCGTGGTAGACCTGCAGGCGCAACTTCTCATCCGGGACGTATTCGTGCGGTAAGAAGTGTTCGATCGGCAGATCGAGCGTGAGTCCCGCGGGTATCTCGACCGGCATCCCGGTTTTCTGCGACTCGACCGCCTCGCGCAGCATCGAGTTGTAGAGCTCCAGCCCGACGGCCGCGATCGCGCCGTGTTGCTCGACGCCGAGCAGGTTCCCGGCGCCGCGAATCTCGAGGTCCTTGAGCGCCAACTTGAACCCGGACCCGAGGTCGTGCAGTTCGGCGATCACATCGAGCCGCTTGTCCGCGTTCTCCGTGTGCGACTTCTGCGGGTTGTAGAGGAAGTAGGCGTAGGCGCGCTGCCCCGCACGCCCGACACGGCCGCGCAGCTGATAGAGCTGCGCCAGGCCCATGCGGTGCGAATCCACCACCACGATGGTGTTCGCGTTCGGAATGTCCAATCCCGATTCGATGATGGTGGAGCAGACCAGTACGTCGGCCTCGCCGCTGATGAACTTCACCATCACGTCGGCCAGCGTGGTCTCCGGCATCTGCCCATGACCGACCAGCACGCGCGCCTGCGGCACCAGCCGCTTGACGCGCTCCTCGGCTTTCTTGATCGTCTGCACCCGGTTGTAGACGTAGAAGACCTGCCCGCCTCGCTGCAGCTCGCGCTGAATGACTTCCTTGATCAGGTCGTCATCGTCGGCGGTCACGAAGGTCTTGATCGGCAGCCGTTCCTCCGGCGGGGTCTGGATGACGGAGAGGTCGCGGATGCCGGCCAGGGCCATGTGCAAGGTGCGGGGAATCGGGGTCGCTGAGAGCGAGAGCACGTCCACGGAGGCGCGCAGTTGCTTGAGCTTCTCCTTCTGCATGACACCGAAGCGCTGCTCCTCGTCGAGGATCACCAGCCCGAGGTCTTTGAAGCGCACGTCTTTCTGCAGCAGGCGATGGGTGCCGATCACCACGTCGACCTCGCCGATCTGCACCCGGCGCAGAATCTCGGTCGCCTCGGCGTCGGAGCGAAAGCGCGAGAGCATGTCGACCTTGACCGGAAAGGATTGGAACCGCTCGCCGAACGTCAGGTAATGCTGTTGCGCAAGGACCGTCGTCGGCACCAGGATCGCGACCTGCTTGCCGTCCATCACGGCTTTGAAGGCGGCGCGCACCGCCAGCTCCGTCTTGCCGAAGCCGACGTCGCCGCAGAGCAGCCGGTCCATCGGACGCGAGTCCTCCATGTCGGCCTTGATCTCCTGCATCACGCGGATCTGGTCCGGCGTCTCGTCGTAGGGGAAGGACTGCTCGAGCTCCTGCTGCCAGGGCCCGTCGTCGGAAAAGGCGTGGCCCTCGACGAGCTGCCGCTTGGAGTAGAGGTCGAGCAGGTCGTGCGCGACCGCTTCGACGGACTCGCGTACCTTGCGCTTGGCTCGATCCCAGTCGCCCGAACCGAGGCGCTGCAACCTGGGCGCCGCATCGCCGCCACCAACGTATTTCTGCACACGATCCAGATGCTCGACCGGCACGAACAGCTTGTCGCCGTCCGCGTACTCGAGCTGCATGTACTCGCGCTCCTGTCCGTCTTCGCCCATCAATCGCATGCCGGTAAAGCGCCCGATGCCGTGGTCGATGTGGACGATCAGGTCGCCCGGCTCGAACTCCAGGTCCCAGGTGGCCGAGCGCGCCCGCACGACGCCGCGGCGGACGCGCTGGCGCAATCCACCGAAGAGGTCGCTGTCGCCGTAGACCTCCAGCAGCTGCGATGGGATGCGGAAGCCCTGCGCCACCGGTTGGTTGCCGAGGACGACCAGGCCGGGGGACAGTGGGGTTTGTGACCACAGAAAGACGCCACCGGCCGGATAGACGTCGCGGTCTTCCAGCAGCTCGCGAAGCCGCGGTTCCTGCTGCGTGACGATCAGCACTCGCGATTTCCCGCGCGCGTCGGTCCGGACCCGGTCAGAAAATGCGTCGATGCGCCCGGCGTAGGCATCGACCGGTTCGAAGCCCAGGTCGATCGTGCCCAGGTCGGCGCCTCTCGCGATTTCGAGACGCCGCCAGTTAAGGGTCGCGGCACGCAGGCTCTTGATCGCGACCAACCCCGGGCGCAGCCCCTGTGGCAGCTCGCCGCGATCGATCTCGACCCCGACCAGCTCCCGCAACTCCTGCTCGCGCTGCTCCCCTTGCGCCAGCGATCGCGGGCCATCCATGGTTACCATCAGCGCGTCGGACGGGAGGTGATCCAACAACGTCGGCTGCGCTGGATCGAGATAGGCCTGGAAACCCTCGATGCCGTCGAAGTAGGCGCCCGATCGAACCCGCTCGATGTCCGCCAGCCATTGGTCGCGCACTTCGGGCAGCGTGTTGCTGAAGTCGAGCTGATGCAGCGCGGCGTCGGCCGCGGCGATCGATTCGGCGGTCAGGACCAGCTCCGCCGCCGGAAGAACCCGCGCCGTCGCGATGCTCCCGACCGAGCCCTGCGATTCGACCTCGAACTCGCGAAGTGACTCGAGCTCGTCGCCAAAGAACTCGGTGCGGAGGGGACGGCGCCGGTCGGGCGGAGAAATGTCGAGGATGCCACCCCGCAGGCTGAACTCGCCACGTCCCTGCACCAGCGGCTCGCGGCGGTAGCCGAGGGTCGTCAGCCGGTGCAAGAGGTCATCGAGCGAGTAGGTCTCGCCCGGCGTGAGCGTGAAGCTCCAGCGTTTCAACGCCTCGGGCGCCAGCGTTGGCCGGGTCATCGCGGCCCAGGAGGTAAAGCCAACGACCGGCCCGCCGCGGCCGAGCCCATCGATCGCCTCCAGCCGTCGCCGGACCGTTTCCTCATCCGGAGCGAGGCGGTCGAAGGGCAACGTTTCCACCGCGGGGAACACAACCGTGCGCACGTCCTCGCGAAACCAGGCGCCCGCTTCCTGGAACGACCCCTCCGGATCGGACACCAGCGCGAGCACCGGCCGCTGCGCGCGCAGCGCGAGCCAGGCGGCCAAGACAGGCAGGGCGCTCGACGGAACCCCGTGGGCCTCCAGGCTGCCGATGGGCGCGCTCCACCATCCCTCGAGCCGGCCGCGGGCCGGGAGGCGGTCGATCAATTCGAGCAGCGTGTCCGTCACCGAAATCGAACCATGCAAAAATGCGCCCGCGGCACCGAGCCGGGGCGATCGCAGGTCAGCTTACCATCGGTTCCGCCGCTTCAAACTCACGAATCTAATAAGCCCGCTCCGGCATGGAAAAGCGGGGTGATGTCATCGAGCCCGCTCCGGCGTGGAAAAGCGGGCGGTGATATGAGCCCGCTCCGGCGTGGAAAAGCGGGCGGTGATGTCATCAGCGGCGCCGCAGCGTGTACCAGTGCGAGCCGAAGGGATCGGTCCCCGGCCGCGCCTCGACGAGCTCGAACTCGCCGAATCGCGTGCGAACGTCATCCGGGGACAGGCCGCGGGGGAAGAATGGGCGCCGCTGATCGGCCGGCTGCGGGCCAAACGCATAGAGCAAATAGGTCGCGCCGGAGCGCGCCATCCGGCTGATCTCCCGCGCGTATGCCGGTTGCGCGGCCTCGGGCAGCGAATGAAAGCAGCCCTGGTCGAACAGCAGGTCGAACGTGGGTTCGATGGTGAGCTCATGCAACCGGGTGACGTCGGCAGCGATGAACACCGCCGACGCGGCGGCGCGCGCCGCCTTGGCGCGAGCGGTCTTGATCGCGCGCGGGACGAAATCGACGCCCGTTGCCTCCCATCCCTTGCTCGCCATATAGATGGTGGTCGTTCCAGTTCCGCATCCCAGGTCAAGCGCGCGACCAGGTGTCAGCCGTCGCGCGCCCTCGATCACCTCGACCAGCTCCGGCGGCGGGATGCCGCTATCCCACGGCTTGAACCCGAGCCGGTAGGCGAGCCTGAAGAAAAGGTTCGACGCGATGTGCTTAGGCTACGGGACTCGCAAAGCCATAGTCGAGCAACGACGCCGCTTCGTTAAAGATTGATGGCGATCCCATCACCACCACCAGCAGATGGCGGCCGCCTCGACTGGCGGTGGCGATCAGGCAGCCGCCGGCCCATCCGGTCCAGCCCGTCTTCAGCCCGGTCGCTCCGGGATAGGTGCGGATCAGCTGGTTCAGGTTGTAGAGCACATACGCGTGGTGGTTCGCGCTCGCGGGCAGCGTCAGGCTTGGCGTCGATGCGATCGCGGCAACCACCGGGAACCGCGTGGTCAGCTCGATCGATGCCCTGGCCAGGTCGGCCGCCGAGGTGTACTGACCCGGGTCGTCGAGCCCGATGGGATTGACGACGTGGGTGTCGACCAGGCCGAGCTGCGCCGCCTTCGCATTCATCAACGCGATGAAGGTCGCGCGTGGCATGGCAGCCTCCGCCAACGTGATGGCGGCATCATTGCCCGAGTTCAGAAAGAGACCGTAGAGCAACTCGCGAACGGTCAACCGCTCGCCCGGGCGCAGCCCCATCCGCGTCGAGTCCCAGGGCAGCTGATTGATCGACACCGGGACCGTGACCAGCTGGTCGAGCCCCAGGTGCTCCAGCGACACCAGCGCGGTCGCGACCTTCAACAGGCTGGCTGGGGCGCGCCGGCCGTGCGCGTCCCGCTGGTAGAGCACGTCGCCGCGGTCGAGATCCAGGACGATGGCCGACCGGGCCTTGATGGTGGGTGGCGCCGGCGACGGCCGGACCAGTTCGTAGACTTCGGCCGGTTGCGCCGATCCCGTGGCAGGGAGGCCCGATCCGAGCGCGACCGGACCCAGGAGCGCGAGGAGCAACAGCCAGATCCCCATCCGCGAACCACAGAACCATGTGGGGCCGGTTCACGCAAGGGCCGTTTTGACCAACGACACCGCATCGATCCATCGCGGGTCACCGTTGTCGGCGCGCCAGAGCCAGTACTCGCTTCCCCAGAGCAGGATCGTCTCGACGCCGATCCCGACCAGGCGGTTCACCAGCTCGTCAATCGCCTCTGGCTGGAGGCTCAACGGATCGGCATGGGTTTGTCGTCGCGCGTCCCATGGCTCGGCCTGCGCCTCGGTCACCCAGAGCCTCTTGCCCTGCGCCGTCGCAATCCGCAGCCACTGCGCCACGGCCGCCAGCTGATCCGGCGCAGCGTGCGCCACCCGTTCGCGGCCGTCCGCATCCAGCCAGCCAATCGACCGATAGACGTCCAGCCCGAGAATATCGCCGCGCTGCAGGATGGACAGCGCTTCCCGCTCGGCGGGCAGTGTCAGGCTCAACCGGCGCCTCCACCTGGACTGATCCCGGCTCGATGAGCGATCAAGTCCCTCGTCGAAATGCGCGAAGCTGGTGATCATCAACGGCCGGTCGCCATCCAGCGAGCGGACCACCGCCGCTTCGGCGCGGACCACCGGCCGCGGGATCCACCAGGCCCGCGGGCCGGATCGGTTGAAGGGCTCGTTCTCGATCTGCCAGGCCGTGAGCATCGGACAGTCGCGGTACCGTCGGGCGAGCTCGCGCACATGAGTGATGACACCACGCTGGGCCGCGGCCTCATCGGGACGCATGCCCTCCGGCAGATAGAACTCCGGCCAGCCGAGCGCCTTCATGCCCACCGTGAGCAGCACCGGCTGCCCGGCGCGCTCCGCCGCGCCGAGCAACCAGTCGAGGTGTCCGTAACCGAAGCGCGCGATCTCCTGCCAGGAGGCCGACAGGCGAATCAGCGCGAATCGCATGGCGCAGATCCGCCCGAAGGCGGCGCGGTAGTCGAGCCCGAGCGCCTCGGCGCGCCACCTCGCAAAGCTGGTTCCGAGTGCTGCCACGCCGTCAGGTTAAGCGGCGGCTTCGGCCCCGGCTGCCGGCGCGGTCGCGTCGTCGGTTACCGGCTCCGACGCAGCGGCCGCAGGGCTGCGCAACATCAGGCTGGCGACCAACCACGCCATCGCGATCGCGATCAGGATGTCGCCCGCACTGGCGATGCCGGGAAAGGGCGCGGGCAGGTGGAACCGATCATCCAACCAGGCGAAGTTGGTGTGCGCATCAGCCAGAACGTAGGTGTTCGCGCGGCTGCCAACCTCGGCCATCACCCCGTGTCCGTCCACCGGCATCCGACCGGCATTGGCGGCCCGAACGATCTCGTTGCAGTAGGCGCCCAGCGCGCCACAGGCAACCGGCCAGACCCGTCGCCAGACCGCCCAGATGCCGGCAACGACGGCCAGGCCAAGGGGAAGCAGCCACGAGAGTGGTGACGGAATCAGCGCGCTGATCAGGAGCACCGCCCCCGCGGCCAGCAGGGGACGCAGCGGCACAGGGACGCCGCCGGCAAGCACGCGGCTCGATCGGCCGCCCAGCAGGTAGCCGGCGAAGAGGCCGGCCACCGTGACCAGCGCGCCGTCGGCCACCTTCAAGGCGGCTTGTTCCAGCGTCGGGGTTCGCCAGGCGAGCGCGAGGCCGACCGCGGTCAGCTCCAGCGGGATCGCCAGCCGGCGATGACCGGCGAACGCCCGGGCAAACGCCGTCGTGGTCAGACGGGCCTCCATGACGGCACTGAGGACCGGTCCGAGGGCGAAGTAGACCACCATCAGCGCGGCGGTCGCGGCCACAAAGTGGGGTGTGTCGCCGAACCCGACCAGCCGGAAAGTCGCGGCCCCGATGACCGCGGCGAGCACCCACTGCGCGGTGGCCGTCAGCTGGGTCATCCCGCTCTGACCCTTGAGCAGGCTGCCCAGCGGCGCGGCGACAACCGCGACCAGCACCGTGATCTCTGGATGGCGCCGGAAGACGATGGCCGCCGCCAGCAGCGCGATCTTCGGCAGTTCACCCCAGCTCGCGTCCTCCCGGGAGCCGAGCAGGAAATCGTCGACGATGCACATGCCGATGAAGCTGATCCAGGCCCACGGAGC
>Ga0099828_10002956_pt1 | contig 11840 bp, 11 predicted proteins | sample CZO8metaG_2_FD_79338 | JGI IMG/M metagenome (GOLD analysis project Ga0099828, IMG submission 79338) | Vadose zone soil microbial communities from the Eel River Critical Zone Observatory, Northern California, USA - CZOApr15con2H1.8 metaG | ecosystem: Environmental > Terrestrial > Soil > Vadose...
AGGCGCGGATGCCGTGGGCGGAGCCCAACGGTTCGCGCGTGCAAGCGGTGACGCATAAGGTTTGGGTGCGGCTGGTTCGGCGAGGAGAAGCGGAGAAGTCTTCGCAATTCCCCGCGAATTAGCGGCAAGCGGTTGAGAGAAAAAACGGTTAATCCTGAGTTGGTCATGTGACTGACGGGGCGAAGCTGTGTGCGGCCGAAGTGAGAGGTGTCGTGAACGTGATGCCCAGTGTTACAGAATCTTTCGACAGAGAGAGGGCGCACTTGCCTGTGGAGTTCTTCGAGCCGCGCTGGTATGCGGCCTACACCTGCGCCAAACACGAAAAGCGCGTCGCCGCGCAGTTCACGCAAAGAGCGCTGGAAAATTTTCTTCCGCAATACGGGTCTTTGCGGCGGTGGAAGGACCGAAGAGTGCGGTTGGAGATGCCGTTGTTCCCGGGTTACGTTTTTGTGCGGCTGGCGCTGCGCGAGCGTTTGCGCGTGCTGGAGACGCCCAGCGTCGTCCGGCTGGTGGGATTCAACGGGCGGCCGGCGGCGCTTCCGGACAGAGAGATTGAAGCGCTGCGGGCTTGCGCTGCGGCACAGATAAACGCCGAACCGCATGCGTATTTGACGGCGGGACGCCGCGTGAGGATCAAATCCGGGCCGCTGGCGGAACTGGAAGGCGTCCTCGTGCGCAGGAAGAATACCTTTCGCGTGGTGCTTTCCCTGGATCTGATCGCGCGCTCCGCGGCAGTGGAAGTGGATGTCGCGGACATTGAGCGCGTTCCATAGAGCATCCCCAGCGGCGGCGCCTCCAGGAATTCGCAATATGTTTTTCGCGGGAAGCACGAATCACGAAGATGAGCCAGGCAAGCCAATCGGCAGCAGCGTTCCCGTCCGGGTCGTTTTCCTGGGCGCGGATGCGGCAAATCGGCTTCAGCATTGCCGACCAGGGATTTTCCGTGGGCGGAATGTTTCTGGTGAATATTGCCCTGGCGCGCACGCGGACGAAGGAAGAGTACGGGATTTTCGCGTTGTCTTATTCGGTGTACACATTTTTGGCGGGATTGCACAACGCGGCGATTCTGGAAGCTTATACGATTTACGGTTCGGGGCGGTATCACCAGCGTTTTGCGGCGTACGCTTGGCTGCTCTGGGGCAGCAATCTGCTGCTGGCGCTGGGAGCCGCGGCTTCGCTGACGGTTTTGTGGGGCGCGTTATCCTGGGCCGCGCCCGCGATGGCTTCGCGCACGGTTCTGGGCCTGGCGCTGAGCTGCGGAGTTCTGCTGACAGCTTCGTTCGTGCGGCGAACGTTTTATATGCGGCGCCGGCCGGACCTGGCGGCCCGATTTTCGGCGGCGTACTTCGGGCTTTGCGCGGGGTTGCTGTGGATGTCGCTGCGGCTGGGAATTCTGAACGGGTTCTACGCGTTCGCGATCGCCGCGGTGGCGTGGAGCGTTGCGGCGCTGTTCGTCGCGCGGGAATTGCCGGGAAGCGCGCGAGGTCCAGGGTTCCTCGAACTCGAGCCGCAGTATTGGACGGAACACTGGAAATACTCGCGCTGGGTTCTGGTCACCGCTTTGGTCTTCCAATTGACGACCCAAGCGTACTACTGGCTGGCGGCCGGATACCTTTCGGTGAAGGAAGTAGCGGATCTTCGCGCGATGTACAACCTGGTGACGCCGGTGGAGCAGCTTTTTGGCGCGGTGACGCTTCTGATCCTGCCGATACTTTCATTTCGTTATGCGACGCGTCAGATGGCAGGGGCGGTTCCGCTGTGGAGAGGCTATTGTCTTGGATGGCTCGTCGTTACCGGCGTTTTTGCGGGATTGGTGAACATTTTTGCCCGGCCGTTGATGCATGCGCTGTATGCCGGAAAATTCGATGACCTTGCATCGCTCGTGGGCACTCTGGCGCTGTTCCCGGTGGTGATGGGCATCGGCAACACCATGAACGCCGCGCTAAAGGCTCTCGAGAAACCGCAAGCGGTTTTTTACGCCTACGTCACCAGCGGCGCGGCAACGTTTCTCATCGGCGTTCCTCTGGTGATTCATTTCGCGCTGCGTGGCGCGGTGTACGGAATGCTCGTGTCGGGGGGAGTTTACACCGTTGCGCTGGGGATCGCGTTCCTCTCCGCCATTCACGCGGAAGGGTACGCGGCGCCGCTCGAAGCCGCAGCGAAAGAAAGTCCGCTTCCGTAGGGGGCGCGAAAAGTCTGGCATGCGAGTCGTTCTGCTATCGGAAACCTTTACGAAGGGCATGGGTTACCTGGAAAACCTGCTGCCGAAGTACTTTGCGCGGCTGGGCGTGGAAACGCACGTGGTGGCGAGCGACCTTCCCTGTTACTACCGGCAACAGGCCGTCAGCAAGGTTTACAACGGATTCATCGAACCGCTGCAGCCGGGAAGCGTGGAAGTGCGCGACGGCTTCACGCTGCACATCCTTGGGCACCGGAAATCCTTCGGGCACATGCGCATGACCGGCTTGCGGGAAAAACTGAGGACCATTCGCCCCGACGTAGTGCAGACCAGCACGCCCATCGGGTGGATAGCCCTGGACGCCGCGCGGTGCAAAGCCGCTCTCGGGTACAAGCTGTTCACCGGAAGCCATCACCATGCGTCGGTGTTTCACCTGGCCACCGAACCAACACCGCTCTGGAGCGCCGAGCGGCTGCGTTGCTTGGCCCTTAGGACCCTCCCTGGCCGGATCGTAAGCCAGGTTACGGAGAAATGCCACGCCATCACCGAGGATTGCGCCGACGTAGCCGCGCGATTCTTCGGCGTGCCGCGGAGCAAACTAGACATTTGCCCGCTCGGCGTGGATACGGAACTCTTCCACGCGACGGCCAACGCCGGGGAAATGGTGGACAGACGCGCGCGGCGCGCGAGATTGGGTTTCCGGGAAAACGCGATTGTGTGCATCTACACAGGCCGATTCAGCGTGGACAAAAATCCGCTTTTGCTGGCGCGGGCCGTAACCGAATTGCGGCGGCAAGGGGAGCCTTACGCCGGGCTGTTTGTCGGCAACGGGGAACAGGCGGAGGAGATCCTCAAGTGCGAGGGATGCGTAACCCACCCGTTCGTGCGGGTTGAGGAGCTCGGCGCGCTTTACCGCTCCGCGGACATCGGGGCATGGCCGGCGCAAGAGTCTCTATCGATGCTGGACGCTGCCGCTTGTGGCTTGCCGGTGGTCGCCAATGACACGATGACCGCAAAAGAGCGGTTGGATGGAAACGGCGTGACCTACCGCTTGAACGACCAAGGAGATTTGGTAAAGGCGCTGCTGCGTCTGCGCGGCGCGGAAACGCGGAGAGCGATGGGCGAGCGCGGCGAGCGGAAAATGGCGGAAGAATTTAGCTGGGAATTCATCGCGCGGCGGCGCATCGGGGACTATGAAGCGGCGCTGCGCTCACCCAAGCCGCTAACAGAAAAGCAAACGTCGAATGAACTGCTCGGAAGGATCGAGTAGGTCCTCCGCAGGCAGTCAATATCATCGGGTAGCATCGCAGTTGCATCAAGGACGCAAGCGGGAGGGGGCGAAGAACGGAGCCGTTCTCGTTTCCTAAGGGAAAGAAAAGATAGATCAACTTTTCGGCAGTTCGGCCCGAATCTCTCGCGTGGAAAATCGTGCGTTATCCCTTCCGCGTGCTACCGCGCGGGATCGTCATGCCGGTCCTGCGAGGACTGCTGCGCGTCAAGAACTGGATTGTGAAGTCACATCTGCACGGCTGCCGGCTGGGCAGCTATGAGTGGAAGATGCAGAAATGAGTGGCCCAGGAATTGAAATCGCGCCACGTAGTTTATCAAATGGGTGCACAACCGGCTATTTGTCAATAATTTTGCGAGTGCCACCTTACTGTTAGCGGGTTTGTGGGAGCGGCGGCGAGATGTCTTTATTTCTGCAAATGGTTTATCCGGAATCGCGCTTCGGCGGCTTTACCGATATCGATGGCACTGTGATTTTTTACAGTCGTGTCCGGTCTTTGCTGCGTGAATCGTCGGTGGTGCTAGATGTGGGGTGCGGAAGGGCTGAATACAAAGATGATCCCGTTCCGTACCGCAATGAGCTTAGAACACTGCGAGGGCATTGCGGGAAGGCGATAGGAATAGACGTTGACCCCGCCGGGGAAACAAACCCCTTCATCGATGAGTTTTATCAGATTGACGGATCTGGATGGCCACTTGCGGATGGATCTATCGATCTGTGCCTGTGCGATTGGGTAGTGGAGCATTTGAGGGAACCCTCGGTTTTGTTTTCAGAAGCTGCTCGCGTGCTGAGGCCGGATGGCGCTCTTTGTATCCGCACGATGAACAAGTTTAGTTATCCTGGACTCGCGGCGAGGCTCGTTCCGAATCGGTTGCATGCAAGGGTGCTCGGTTTCTCTCAGAAGACTCGCAAACATGAGGATGTATTTCCGACCCTATATCGCTGCAATTCCGTCGGCGCCTTGAAAAGCCAGATGCGGCGGTACGGATTGATTCCGGTGGTGTATGGCTACGAATCGGAACCTTGCTACTGCGAGTTTTCGAGAGTGGTGTTCGGGATAGCCGCGTCGGTCAGAGCCGTTATTCCGCAATTCTTGAGGACCACGATCTTTGCGTTCGGCCGCAAATCACAATAGACGCTGGCCTCGAAGGAACCGCTCGGAAGAATTGAGTAGGCCGTCAGCAAGTAGTCAAGGCCTTCCCACAGCGTCGTGGTTGTATCCAGGACGCCAGATGGGGTGGGCGAAGAATGGAATCGTTCTCGTTTTCGGAAGGAGAAAGTAGTTTGATCAACTTCTCGGCAGTTCGGCCCGAATCCCTCGCGGGAAAGATCGTGCGCTATCCCTTCCGTCTGCTGCCGCGCGGCATGGTCATGCCGGTCTTGCAAGGACCGCTGCGCCGAAAGAAATGGATTGTGGGATCGCATTTGCACGGCTGCTGGCTTGGCAGCTATGAATGTGGAATGCAGCGGCGCATGGCGAAAGAAGTTAGCCTAGGAGCGACGTTTTATGACATCGGGGCGAATGTGGGATTTTATTCACTGCTCGCGGCCACGTTGGTTGGTGCAGGTAAGGTTTATGCCATGGAGCCTTTGCCGTCAAACGTTGCATATTTGCGAAGACACCTGGAGTTGAACCGGGTCACAAACGTCGATGTGATGGAAATGGCCATTTCCGATGAAGTTGGAACAGTCCCGTTTGAGGCGGAAGAGACGCGAGCGATGGGGCGAATCGGAGCCAAGGGAAACGTACTCGTGGAAACCACCACGCTAGATGTCCTGCTGAACGAAGGTAAGATCGCTCCGCCCGACTGCATCAAGATGGATATCGAAGGCGCGGAATCCCGGGCGCTCACGGGTGCTCGAGAGTGTTTCGAGCGATATCGGCCGAAGTTGTTCCTTGCGACCCACGGCCGGGACGTTCATGACGACTGCTGCAAACTCCTGAAATCGTGGGGCTACGAGTATCAATATGTGAGCCGCGAATCCGATGACCGCGCCGAGCTGTTTGCTCACAGCATTTCAAACAAAATCAATTCCTGATCCATGGCTAGGCAGAACGAGCCTCGCATGATTCGCCCGGATCATCCATTCAGGCAGCGAATCGTGCTTGCGTTCGGCATTCTCGTTTTCGTTGGCCTATTGGAGTGGACGTACGTCAATTGGCTTTCACCCAGCTTTGATTATTATGGGTTTGAGTATTATCCCCCACCGAGAGGCTACGTTGTCCTGGCATGGCTATTTAGCGTGCTGCCGAGCGCTTGGATGCCGCTTTCCATCAGTCGACCTTCTCAGTTAGCGTACTGGGTGTTGTACGTCACCGTCTTCATCCCCTCGATGTTTATCCCACTTTTCATCGGGCTGAATGCGCCATCGGATATCGTTTGGCTCATGGTGACTTTCTTTGCCGGCTTCGCGCTGGTCGGCGCTTCGTACCTTTGTCGGTTATTCACGATACGGCCTCCTACCCTATCGAGTTCGGCTGTGTGGTCTTGTTTTGCGATTGTCTGCATCGTCTGCACGTTTTGGGTGGCTGTAGCCTTCAGGCACAATATCAGGATCGTCTCCTTTTCAGAGATTTATGACTTGCGGGATGCCGCGAATGATGTGGGCGGCGGGCCGTTGCTGAACTATTCGCTCATGTGGCTCTATGGAGCACTGAATCCTTTCCTGCTTGCCTGGGGGCTGTATTACAAGCGGCCTTGGCTCTTTGGCGCCGGAGTGGCGGGCCAATTCCTAGTGTATAGCTGCTTCGGAACGAAGGCCTCGCTCTTGTCAATCGTATTTATTGTTGGGATTTATCTCCTTTTCCGGATTGGCCGATTTCCCTTCGCGCTGAAATTCGCCTGGGGGATCGTGGCGTTACTTGCAGGGCTATGCCTCTCGTATCTTCTCTCGGGAGACGAGCCGAGTACATCACTTGTGCTGCTCCTATTTCTCGTTTTTTTTCGTTCGTTTGGACTCGCTGCCTTGGTTACCGGCCAGTATTACTATTTCTTCTTGCATAATCCTCACACGTTCTACTCGCACCTAAGAGTAGTTAGTGGGTTTATACAATATCCCTACCCCTATCCTCTGGGAACTGAGATCGGCTACTACTTCTATAATTCCTTGGTCGATACTACGGCGCATTTCTGGGCTACGGACGGCATCGCGGCCCTCGGACTGCCCGGGGTCCTGATAGCTTCGCTAGTGTGTGCTTTATTGTTCTGGGTGATTGATTCCCTAGCGCAAAGGCACGAGCCTCGATTGGCCGCGCTTGTAATTTTCTACGCGGCGTATAGTCTCGCAAATTTGTCACTCTTTACGACGTTTCTCTCAGGCGGTCTCGGACTTTTGATGGTGTTGCTCTACCTGATGCCCGCGCAGAAGGGGCTTCTCTTTGCGTCATCCTCGGACGGAGCGATAGCATGAGGACTGAGTTGATCAAGACGACGGCCAACGCCCTGTTTCATTTGCGCGCGAAGATGGCCACGGCGCTTCTGGATCTTCGTTTCGGGCGACTGTTACGCGGAGCGCAGGAAACACGTTTCGCACAAATGGGAGCTTACGCGATTAGCAACAGCAGCTACGCTGCGGTCCGCCATTTATTCCAAGGGCGCGTGAAGGCTTCGGATGTCTTGGTTGACGTAGGCTGCGGCAAAGGGCGGGTAATCAATTCGTGGTTAGCCGATGGCTATGCGAACCGGATAATCGGCGTGGAGTTGGACGCCGAGATTGCTGCAAGCACGCGTGCGCGCCTACGCCATTTTCACAACGTATCGATCGTCAGCGGCGACATTGTAGCGAATTTTCCTGACAACGGAACCCTCTTCTATCTTTTTAACCCGTTCGACGCACAAGCGATGATGCGATTCAAAGATCGATTAAAGGAGAGCGTCTCGCGCCGCTCGACGGGCGAAGCAACGGTCATTTACTACAACTGCCGTCACGTGGAAGTGTTCGCGAAGGATGAGGCGTGCGGCATTGAACACGGAAGGCTGGAGCACCCTTTTGCGGTGATCCGTGTCCTCGCTCACCGCGGGAAAAGGCCAAGCGCATGAGCACGGCGGCAGTCGCTTTCGATGCGGTGAGAAAACAGAATCGTTTCCTCGATCTTGAAGTGGCCTGTGTTCCGGAGCACCTCCGACAAGCGCTCGCGACTGTCTCGGTGGATTGGTTGGCCTCAGCCGATTTCGCCCTCGGACATCTTTTTCCGCCGGCTCGGCGCGTTTGGATCAAGTTGGATGAATTCGGCGCGTTGCAACACGCGTACTACTACAGCGAAGAACGTTGCCCCGTCGGCAAGAGGATCATGCTCCACGGCCCCGTGAAAATGGATATGGCGGAAGCCCGAGAACTTCTGCGCAATAGGAAAGCGGCGCGTCTGGACGTGTTGCGGATGCCCACGGCTAATTTCGTTGAGCAATCGCGTGACAAGAAGAAGCCGGCAGTTACGCTCTATGGGGAAGACGTCATGGTGGCGATGCCGGCGACGAAGCAGGAACTGCTGGCGAGCCTGGGAAGCAACAAGAGACAGCAACTTGGCAAGTATACGCGGCGTTTAGAGCGGGAATGGCCTGGGGGCGTCGAATGGGTGTGCCTCTCCAAGGCCGAAATCACCGAGGAAATGTTTGGCGCTGTCATCCAATTCAATAGCCTGAGGCTTTCGGCGAAAGGAAGACGGACACTTTGGCATGAGGCCATGATGCAGCAGCGGTGCCAATTGGCGCGCCGCACGGGGCTGTTGTGCGGGATCCGCTTGAGCGGCAAGTTTGTCTCAGGCGCTGTCAGCTACCTATATGGGCAAGACGCCTATTACGCGTTAATCGGCCACGATCCTGAATACGATTACTGGAATCTTGGTAATTTAACGACCTGGCTGACGATGGAAAAGTGTCTGGAACGGGGAGTTCGGCGGTTTCACTTCCTTTGGGGCCTTTCGGAATACAAGCTGCGCTTCGGAGGAGAAGTTAAACCGCTCTATACGCTCAGCGTCTATCGCAATCATGCGGTAAGAGTGGTTTTGTCGTGGATTGACTTTGCTCCCGCGTGTAAGGGCGCCATTCTTAAGACTGCACGCGACGTACAAATGTCTCTGCGAAACTCGAAATTCGGCCTGCGGATTTTTACCTGGTTACGGCCTGCACCGCGTGGCCGTCAAGGCTCTGACGGCAATTGACGCGCGAACGGATCCGAGAAGGCGGATGAGGCTGCGCGCTTCCTATCACAACTTCAAGCGAGCGGTGCACGTGCTCCGCGGGCTGGATTCATGGCAAGGGGCGCAGATCGAACGCGAAAAACTGCCATTGGGGAAGGAAGGCGCCTGCTGGTGCGTTTGTCCCCAGGACTTGCGGGCAGGCAGCGTGGTCTATTCGTTTGGCGTGGGTGAGGACATTTCGTTCGATCTCGCGCTGATCGAGCGCTTCGGCTTGCAGGTGCAGGCGTTCGACCCCACGCCGCGGTCCATCGAATGGCTGCAAAGCCAAACGGTGCCGCCGGAATTCGTATTCCACGCTTACGGTGTTGCCGGATTTGACGGCAACTGCGCGTTTCTGCCTCCTGAAAATCCCGCGCATGTTTCGCACACCATCATGAAACGAGAGTCATCGCGGCCAGCCATCGAGGTTCCGGTGCACCGCCTGGGAACCATCATGAAGATGCTAGGGCAGGAGCAAATCGACCTCCTGAAGATGGACATCGAGGGCGCGGAATACGGCGTCCTGGCGGATATGCTCACCAGCGGCATCCCGGTGAAACAACTGCTTGTGGAGTTTCATCACCGCTGGCCGCACATCGGGGTTGAAAAGACGAAGCAGGCGATCCACGAGTTGAATGCCGCCGGGTACCGCATCTTCAGCGTGTCGCCCAGCGGCGAGGAGTATGGCTTTCTGTTGCTCCCCGTTGAATGAGGCAGGGCAGTTCCCTGAAAAATGACATGGCGCTATCGGTAAGCAAGGGCCTGGTGGGGAATTACGCGAATTACTATGAGCAGGACGCGGGATTGTCCGAGTGGCGGCGGCTGGGGGCGATCGACAAGTGCGCCAACATTGTGCGGCTGTGCTGGGGCTACGAGCGCAGAGAAGTGCTGGAAATCGGGTGCGGCGACGGGGCGATTCTGGAGCGGCTGGCGTCAACGGGCTTTAGCGCTCGGTTCACGGGCCTGGAGATTTCGCCCAGCGCGGTGCGCGCCGTTCAGGAGAAGAACATTCCCGGGGCCAGCGTGGAGCTCTTTGATGGGTACGAGCTACGATTCGCGGATAGGCAATTTGACCTGGCGATCCTCAGCCATGTTCTGGAGCACGTGGAACATCCGCGCAGGCTGATCGAAGAAGCGGCGCGAGCGGCGAGCAGAGTGTTCGTGGAGGTTCCGCTCGAAGACAATTTGCGGCTGCCGGAGGATTTTGTGTTCGACCGGGTGGGGCACATCAATTTCTACAACGTCAAGACGATCCGGCGCCTGCTGCAAAGCTGCGGAATGGTGATTTTGGGCGCGCACCTTTCCCATGGATTGCTGTCTTCTTATGTTTACCGGAAAGGGAAATTGCGGGGCGGGGCGTCCTATCTGATCAAAGAAACGCTGCTTAGAATTTCGCCGAAGTTGGCGGCGGCGTCCTTCACCTATCACTACGCGCTGGTTTGCGCCAAAGCCGCGTAGGCAATCGCAGCGGCTGTTCACCTTCATGATTGTTCAGCCTCAGCTTAAGAAGGCGTTGCTGTCGTTTTACCGAATGCTCGCAAGTGCACTTCTTCCTCTGACCAAGGAGCAGGGCGCCCTCATTTGCTTTCTCTTTCACTCTCTTTTCGAAAGCCGCGCGGAGGTGCAGAGCGGGGTGCTGGACCCGCAACAAGGGGTCACGGTGGAGATGTTCAGAGCATTTCTCAGCCATTTTCAGGAGCAAGGATACGGCTTCGTATCGCCACGGCAGATTCTGGAAGGGCTGCCACCCGGCGGAAAATATGTTCTGCTGACTTTCGACGACGGGTATGGCAACAACCTGCGCGCGCTGCCGGCGATGGAGGAGTTCAACGCGCCAGCCGTGTTTTTTATTTCGAGCGATCACGTGCGGGAGGGGAAAGCGTTCTGGTGGGACGCGGCTTTCCGGGAAGGCCGAAAGCGCGGGAAGACGGAGGCGGAGATTCGCCGCACGGTGGCTGGCTATAAGCGACGGAAGACCGAGGATGTGGAGTGCGATTTAAAAAAAGAATTAAGGAAAGATGCGTTGCGCCCGGTCGGCGATCTGGACCGGCCGTTCACGCCGGCCGAATTGCGCGAGTTCGCGGGGCATCGACTGGTTTCCCTCGGGAATCACACGAAAAATCACGCGATTCTGACCAACTACAGTTTGGCGGAAGCGCGAAAGCAGATTCAGGGCGGGCAGGATGCCATCCAACAGATAACCGGGAAGATACCCGAGATGATTTCGTACCCGAACGGCAATAGCTCGCCGGAGATTCAAGAGGCTGCGCGGGAGAGTGGACTCCGGCTTGGCGTCGTGGTTCGAGGAGGCAAGAACAGATTGCCTCTGAAGTTCGAAGTGCCCGAAGCGATGACGCTGAAACGCTTCATTTTGTGGGGAGACTACGGGATCGATGCGCAGTGCCGCGTGAGCCGCGCAAACATTTCTCTTAACAGGTTTCTCGAAAGCCTGAAGGTGAGGGCCTCAATCGCTTTCCGGTAAGTCGTCCCTGAGAGCGTAGACGGCGAAACAGTTGCGCATACTTCAAATACACAACAAGTACCGTCCCGGCTGGGGCGGGGAAGAGACGGTCGTGGCCCTCGAGGCGGATCTCCTGCGCGGCCACGGTCACGAGGTAGAGCAAGTCTTTGCCTGGACAAAGGAGTTGGATGGCGTCAGCGCCATCCGTCTCTTTTCCGCGGGACTTGAGACCGTGTGGTCTTTGCGCGGCTATTCCATGATGAAAAAAGCGATCGCGCGCTTTTCTCCGGATATCGTTCACGTGCACAACACGTTTCCGCTGCTGAGCCCGAGTGTTTTCTGGGCCGCCGACAGAGCGGGCGTGCCCGTGGTGCAGACGCTGCACAACTACCGGCTGACGTGCGCCAATGCGCTGCTTCTCCGGGACGAGCAGCCCTGCCAGGAATGCGTCGGGCATTTTCCATGGCCAGGCTTGCGGCATCGGTGTTACGGCGGGTCGTTCCCGCGGACGGCGGCAGTAACGAGCATGAATGTGATTCATCGCTGGCTTGGAACGTACCAGACAAAAGTCCACGCCTTCATTGTGCTGACGGGATTCAGCAAGGAAATTCTGGCGCGTGCCGGGCTGCCCCGCGAGCGTATCCATGTAAAGCCCAATTTCAGTTCAGCAACAGTCAGGTTGATGGCGCCGCGGCTTCGCAGGTTTATATTTGCGGGCAGAATCGCGCGCTTCAAA